>Ga0307312_10000193_pt1 | contig 25608 bp, 25 predicted proteins | sample ER_DNA_202_FD_194489 | JGI IMG/M metagenome (GOLD analysis project Ga0307312, IMG submission 194489) | Bulk soil microbial communities from the East River watershed near Crested Butte, Colorado, United States - ER_DNA_202 | ecosystem: Environmental > Terrestrial > Soil > Floodplain | place... | reverse complement strand
CTCGCGCTGCTCGCTGCATCGCTGACCGTCGTCAGAACCAGCGGGACTCCAGGGTCCCCCGTGTTCAGTCCGCCCCAGATTGTCACCAGGTCGTGATAAGCGAGTGCCCGGATGAAATGCGCCTCACCTAGAAACTGGTCCTTCTCCTCTGCGTCGATGCCGCTGATGTTCGGCATCTGCTCGAGCACGAGGTTGGCGCGGGCGACGGCTGCGTACATCGAGTTCCACATTCCGCGCACGTCGCCGTTGTCGGACCGAAGATTGTTATCCTCGGCGTCGGCGTAGGTCGTGAACGTCCCGGTCCACGTGACGTCATCCGACGAGAGGTCCGTGAAGAGGACCCTGTCACCGCTGTAGTAGAACTGGTTCGTGTTGTCCTGAAGCGCGTCGTACATGCCTGCGACCGCGGCACGCGCGCTCGTCGGTCCGGTCAAGGCCTGCTGCCGGGGGAGCTCGGCTACCGGCTTCACATCGAGGAACGAGTTGCACGCTGCGGCCGATAAGAGTACGGCCATAGCGGCCCCGAGATGTCTGAGTTTCATGAGTGATGTCATCTTAGAAGCCCGCCTTGAAACCGAAGGTGACCGAGCGAGCGATCGGGTACGCGTAGAACTCCCCGCCGAGCGACGTGTTCGTGTTTGATCCCGAGCTGTTCACGTCGGGGCTATAGCCCTTGTACTTCGTCCAGGTGTGAAGATTGTGGCCCGATACATAAATCTTCCCGTTCGCGAGGCCGGCGCTGCGCACCCAGCCCTTGGGAACGTTGTAACCGAGCGTCAAATCGCCGAGGCGAACGTACGAGCCATCCTCCAAGTAACGGCTTGATACCTGGAGCGCGCCCGAGCTGCCGTTGCGGCTTGCGCGCGGCTGATCGGTAATGTCTCCGGGATTTTGCCACCGGCGCAGGACGTCCCTGAACTTGTTGTCGAGGTAGCGGCCGCCGTCGTCGGCGAAGACGCGGATGGCGTTGAAGATCTGATTGCCCTGGCTGAATTGCACGAACCCGTGCAGGTCGAAGCCCATCCAGGACATGTCGCTGGTGAATCCGCCCTGATACTTCGGATGCGGCGTGCCAACGAACTCCTGATCCGTGCTATACTGCGCATCGCCCGTCGCCGGATCGACGCCCAGGAAGCGATAGGTGTAGTACTCGGACAGCGGATGGCCCACTTGCACGCGGTTTATGCTGTACTGACCCGTCGAGAAGGGCTCGTCGTTGTACAGCGAGACGACCTTGTTCCGATTCGCCGCGATGTTGAGGTCTGTCGTCCAGTTGAAGCCGTCCGTCGATCCGGAGACAAAATTCCGGGTCGTGATTTGCGCCTCGACGCCTTTGTTCTCGATGCTCCCGACGTTGCTGAGGAGCGTTGTCTGGCCGCTCGTGCCGCTGATCGGCCGGTTCACGAGCAGATTCGAGGTCAGCTTCGAGTAGTAGTCGCTGATGAGGGAGATACGGTCGTCCCACAAGGTGAGGTCAAAGCCACCGTCCCACTCGCGTGTGCTCTCCCACCTCAGGTCGGGGTTGGCGAGACTGACCTGGCCGAGGCCGATCACGTCTGCGTAATTCGCGCGAGCGTAGCGCTCGAGCGAGCCGAAGTCCTCCGGGAGCGCCTGGTTGCCCGTCGTGCCGAGGCTTCCGCGGAGCTTGAGCGTGTTGCCGCGGAACATGCCGCCTAACGCCGGCTCATCGCTCACCTTCCAACCCACCGACACCGCGGGGAAGGTACCCCAGCGGTTGTTCGCGCCGAAGCGCGACGACCCGTCAGTGCGGACACTGGCCTGGATCAGATAGCGGTCCATCAGCGCGTAGTTCGCGCGGCCGAAGAACGAGGCGAGATTGTTTCCCGTCCAGCCTCCGTCATAGACCGTGATGCGCGTCGCGGCACCCGGGTACCGGAAGCCTTCCGAGGCGAAGCCTTCACCGCGGAGGTAGTCGAATTCACGGCCGTTCCACTCGGCGCTCGTACCAGCGGTCAGGTTGAGCGTCTGGCTGTGACTGGCGAACCAGGGCATGACGTCCCAATTCGCGAATCCCTCGACCACGTACCGGTTGAATGTGTTGTTACCCTGCCGGCCGACTCCGTCGACGGAGGCGGCATATGTCCCCTCGACGTTAGGCGATTCCCAGCGCAAATCGCGCAGGTTGCCAATGTCCACGCCACCCCGGCCGGTAAGCTTCAGTGACGGTAGGATATTGTATATCGCCTCGACGTTGCCGATCGTGCGGAGCTGACGCGAGTTGATCGAGCTTAGCAGCGCGATGGCGACCGGGTTCGGATACGCCAGCTCGTTTCCGGTATAGGCGCCGTCCAGACGCTTCACCGGTTGATTCGGCGCGTCGGCGATCGCATTGGTGACGACGCCCTCGATGGTGTTGTCGTTCTCCGAGCGCGTCCAGTCTTCACGCGTCACGCCGATGGACGTCTTCAGTTGGAGCTTGTTCGTCGCGGCGAAGTCGAGATTGATGCGACCGCCAGCGCGCTTGTAGCCCGTGGCGATGACGACGCCCGTCTGGTCGAAGTACGACCCCGATGCGAAATACTGAATGCGATCCGTGCCGCCGCTTGCACCGACCGTCACGTTGGAGATCGGAGCAGTGCGAAAGATCGCCTTCTGCCAGTCGGTGTTGATGGTGTCGTCGACGCCGGGAACGCCGTAGCGGAACGGATTGCCGCCGTCGTTCTTCGACGCCTCGTTCTTGTACATCACGTACTCCTTCCCGTTCAGCATGTCCCACTGCTTGGCGACATCCTGAACGCCAGTGTACGAGTTGATATCGACCACCGGCGCGCCGCTGCGCCCGCGTTTCGTCGTGACCATGATGACGCCGTTCGAGCCGCGCGATCCGTAGATCGCCGCTGCCGCGGCGTCCTTCAACACGGTGATCGACTCGATCTCGTCGGGGTTCAGGGTCGTCACGCCCGTGATGTCCTGCCCGCCGACGTCGAGCTGCGAAATCGATTCATTGTTGATCGGCACCCCATCCACGACGAACAGCGGCTGATTGCTCGCCGTCAGCGACGCCGCGCCGCGAACGCGGACCGTAATACCATTACCGGGGTTGCCGGCATTCTGGGTCACCTGCACGCCTGCCGCCTTGCCTTGCAGTGCCTGGTCGACGCCGGCTACCGGCGAACTTGCGAGCAGCTCACCCGTCACCGTCGTGACGGCATTGCTGACCGACGCGCGAGTATCGGTGCCGTAGCCAACGGTCACGACCTCGGCAAGGACGCGGGCGACCGCCGCCAGGCTGAAATTGGCTTGGGCTGTCTCGCCGTCCACCAGTGTGACCGTGCGACTCACGGGCGCGTAGCCGATGCGCTGCGTGCGGACTACAACGCTCCCAGCCCCGAGGCCGCGAATCGTGTAGCGTCCGACATCATCGGTTACTGCGCCGCGGCTGGTGCCGACAACGAGCACCTGCACCGACGGAATCGGCCGACCCGTCGCCGAGTCCGCGACGATGCCGGAAATGGAGGCCGTGCTCTGTGCTGCCGCGAGCGATGGAACGAGTGCCGCGGCGATGAACACTCCGACCGTGCTCCAACTGAGCAAGTGTCGTCTCATCGACTTCCTCCTAACTGGTGTGAAGGGATACCGCGCCTGACTGGGCGTGTGAGCGCCGGTCGCTTGCGCAGCGGGACGAACAAAGAACGCCGACAGGAGCGTGCGACGCGCAGGTGACAGCGTCGGATAGAGGTTGATCCCCGGGGAGGATCGGGGACGCGCAACTATGTAGGCGGGGACAAGGTCGGTCAAGCCAACAAGGGTCAAGAAAGTGCCAACCACACAGCGATCACTGCCTTGAATGGAGGTGTTGGCGCGCTTAGCTTTCAAACCTCACCTGCACGCCCCTAAGTCACAACCCGATGCCGACTTACGAGTATCGCTGCCCGAACGGGCACGATTTCGAAAAGTTTTTTCGCAGCATGTCGTCCGCCCAGGCCGAGACCGCGATCGCTTGTCCGGTGTGCGGTGCGATCGCACTGCGCCAGCTGTCGAGCGCGGGGCTGATGTTCAAGGGCACCGGCTTCTACCTCACGGACTACGGCAAGAACGCGCACGGGAAGAAAGCCCCGCCCACGACCGCTGGCAGCGCGGAGGGCTCGACGTCTGGCGGTGCCGAATCGAGCGGCGACAGTGGAAAGCCGAGCGGCGGCAGCGGTGAGTCGGGCGGTGGCGGAGGCGAGCCAAGCGGCGGGAGCGGTGAGTCGAAGACTGGAGGCGCGGCAAGTACCAGCGGCGGCGATGGCGCCGCCAAGTCCGAGTCGAAGAAGTCATCCAAGTCGCCAAGTACGCCCACCAAACCATCGTCAGGCAAGCCGAGCGAATGAGCTCCGTGGAACGCATTCGCGACGAGCTCGCGCGCGCAGCTCGGGCGCTCGGCGCGCCCGAGCCGATCGAGCCGCTCCTCGAGCGGCCGCGCGACCCGCAGTTCGGCGAGTGGGCAACTAACTACGCGATGACTATCGCGCGTCCGTTGCGCAAGCCGCCGCGCGACGTCGCGGCGTCGCTGCTCGAGGCGATGAATCTCGAGGCGGCGGGCGTGGCGAAGGCCGAGATCGCGGGCCCGGGCTTCATCAACTTCCGGATCGATCCCGGCGTCCTCGCGCGCGGACTCCAAGTCATAGTAGCAGAAGGGGACCAATTCGGCCGTCGGAACAGTGGCGAAGGCCGCGTCGTGAACGTGGAATTCGTCTCGGCAAACCCGACCGGGCCACTGCACGTCGGCCACGGACGTCAGGCAGCGCTCGGCGATGCCATCGCGCGCCTGCTCGAGTGGACAGGATGGACGGTCGACCGCGAATTCTACTACAACGACGCCGGCGCCCAGATCGCCAACCTCTCCCTCAGCGTGCAGGCGCGCATCGCGCAGCTCGCGGGACGCGAAGCCGTCGTTCCGGAAGGCGGCTACCACGGCGAGTACATCCGTGAGCTGGCCCAGCGTTACGTCGCCGAGCATCCGGCCGATGTTGCGGGCGCGGATCTCGACGCCATCCGCCGCTTCGCGGTGCGCGAGCTGCGCAAGGAGCAGGATCTCGACCTGCAGGCGTTTGGAGTCCGGTTCGAGACGTATTTTCTGGAGAGCTCGCTCTACGAGAACGGCATGGTCGAGAAGACGATGGCGATGCTCGACCGCGCGGGACAGACGTACGAGCTGGACGATGCCATCTGGCTGCGCACGACCGCGTTCGGTGATGACAAGGATCGAGTGATGCGAAAGCGCGACGGCACCTTCACGTACTTTCTGCCGGACGTCGCCTACCACGTCACGAAGTGGGAGCGCGGCTTCCGGCGCGCGATCAACGTCCAGGGGGCCGACCATCACAGCACCGTAACACGCGTACGTGCCGGGCTCAGGGCGTTAGGTCTCGGGATTCCGGACGGCTATCCGGAGTACGTGCTCCATCAGATGGTTACGGTGATGAAGGGCGGAGAAGAGATGAAGATCTCCAAGCGCGCCGGCAGCTACGTCACGGTGCGGGACCTCGTGGACGAGGTCGGACGCGACGCCGTTCGCTACTTCTTCCTGATGCGGAAGGGCGATTCACAGCTCGTCTTCGACGTCGACCTGGCCCGCTCGCAGAGCGAAGACAATCCGGTCTACTATATCCAGATGGCGCATGCGCGGCTCTGCGGGATCTTCCGCGTCGGCGGAATCGACCCCGGGTCGGTGACCGGCGAGGGCGTAGACTTCGCGCAGCTGGCGTTGCCCGAGGAGACGGAGCTGATCAAGGCGCTGCTCGATTTTCCGGCGCTCGTCGCGGCTGCGGCGGACTCGCTCGAGCCCCACCGGGTGGCCAGCTACCTGCACGACACGGCACAGAAGATACATCTCTGGTATCACAAGGCACACGTGCTCAACGAACCCGAGGAGATCACGCGTGCCCGGCTGCTGCTCGCGCGGGCGTCGATGATCGTGCTCCGTAACGGCCTGAGTCTGTTGGGAATCTCCGCGCCGGAGCGGATGTAGAGCGGGTATCGCGACGTCCCGGACGTTAGGCCGTCTCCTCTTTCCCACCCGTCGCCGTGTCGAAATCGTCCAAGGACAGCGAAAGCCGCGTGTCGAAACAGTCCAAGCCAAGCGCTGCTCGCGTTGCGAAACAATCCACAAAGGGCGACGGTCGTGCGTCGCCAGTGCCCGAAGGGCGCGCGAATCTGCTCGTTGTCGGCTCTGTTGCCCTCGACTCGGTCGAAACGCCTTTCGGCAGGGCCGACAACGTGCTCGGTGGGTCGGGGACGTTCTTCTCGGCGGCGGCGAGCCTCCTCGCGCCGGTGCAGCTCGTCGGCGTCGTTGGCAAGGATTACCCGATGGACCAGCTCGAGGCGCTGGCGAAGCGCGGCGTCGACCTCGCTGGTCTCGAGCGCGCCGACGGATTCTCGTTTCGCTGGCGTGGTCGCTATCGGCACGACCTCAACAGCGCCGAGACGCTCGAGACCCACCTCGGCGTGTTCTCGCACTTCAGCCCGAAGATCCCGGCGCAGTTTCGCTCGGCACCGTTCGTCTTTCTCGCGAACATCGATCCGCGGCTGCAACTCGACGTCCTTCGCCAGGTCGACAAGCCGAAGCTCGTCGCCTGCGACACGATGAACTTCTGGATCGAGAGCCGCCGGTCGGACCTGGCCGAGCTCCTGAACCACGTCGATCTGATCACGCTCAACGACGGCGAGGCGCGGCAGCTGACGGACGAGTTCAATCTCGTGAGGGCGGCGCGCTGGATCCTCGCCCGCGGCCCGCGCCACGTGATCATCAAGAAGGGCGAGCATGGCGCGTTCATGTTCACACGCGACTCGATCTTTTTCGCCCCCGCCTATCCGCTCGAATCCGTCTTCGACCCGACGGGCGCCGGCGACGCCTTCGCGGGCGGGTTCATGGGCTATCTGGCAAGGAGCGGCGATTTGAGCGAGGCCAGCCTGCGGCGGGCAATGATCTACGGTTCGGCGCTCGGATCGTTCGCCGTCGAGAAATTCAGCGTGCAGCGGCTGCTCGAGCTCACCCCCGCCGACGTGCGCGCGCGTGTCGCCGAGTTCCAGCGGCTGGTCGCTTTCGAAGCGGAGCTCGACGGGTGAACGCAAAGGGCCGGCGAGACGCGAAATCGCCGCCGACATCGCCGCCTAACGCGCTGAGCTACCGGGACGCCGGCGTCGACATCGACGCCGCCGAAGATTCCAAGGAGCGCATTCGCCGCCACGTCGAGAGCACATTTACCGCGGGCACACGCGGCGCGTTCGGCGGCTTTGGCGGCATGTTCCGCGTTCCGCCGGACGTGAAGCAGCCCCTTCTCGTCTCGAGCGCGGACGGCGTCGGCACGAAGATCAAGGTCGCGATCGAGGCGGGCCGCCACGACACGATCGGACATGATCTGGTCAACCACTGCGTCAACGACATTCTCGTGCAGGGTGCGGCGCCGCTCTTCTTCCTCGACTACATCGCCTTTGGCGCGCTCGAGCCGGCGGTCGTCGAAGGAGTCGTCGCCGGCGTCGCCGCCGGGTGCCGGGAAAACGGGTGCGCGCTCATCGGCGGCGAGACCGCCGAAATGCCCGGGCTGTACACGCCGCCGGACTACGATCTCGCCGGCTTCATCGTCGGCATCGTCGAGGAGACACGTGTGCTGGGCGCGAATCGCGTGCGCGAGGGTGACGTCCTGATCGGCCTCGCGAGCTCGGGACTGCACACGAACGGATACTCGCTCGCCCGCCGCATCGTCGCCGAGCGGATGCGGTTAGGCGCGCACGATCCGTTTCCCGGCGCCAACGGGAGGACGGTCGCCGATGTACTGCTGTCGGTTCATCGTTCGTACCTCCCGGTGCTGCGTGGTGTGCTCGATCACGTTCATGCGATGGCGCATGTCACCGGCGGCGGACTGCCGGGGAACCTGAACAGAGCCTTGCCGGGTACCATGGACGCGGAGGTAGACGTGTCCAGTTGGGAGATCCCTGACGTCTTTCTCCAGCTCGAACGCTCGGGCGGAGTCGAGCGTGCGGAAATGTTTCGCGCGTTCAACATGGGCGTCGGTATGGTAGTGATCACCGACCTCGAATCCGCCGGCCGCGTGCTCGCGGCAGCGACCGCGGGAGGCGTCACAGCCTGGCGCATGGGACGAGTGGTTCCGGGCGCTGGACGGGTCATCCTAAACTCGGAGCACCATCAATGAAGCGTCATATCGTACTTGTGATCGGAGCGCTCGCCGCGACTGCGACAATCGCGCAGGGGCAGGCGAAAGCAAGCGACCCGCAGTGCGCTGATCCCGCTGCCGGGCACGCCGCGATCCAGAACAGCTGTAACACCGCGGTCGATCTGTTCAACTACATGGCGCCGCAGCTAGGCTCCCTGGTCGCGGGCGGCAACACGACGTTAGGCCAAGGAGGCTCGCTCGGTGGGCCCGGGCATTTCGTGATCTCAGTCCGCGGCAACGTCCTGAAGGGATCACTGCCGGAGATCGACAACTACACGCCGAGTATCACGACCCGCCAGCCGGAGACGATCAACGCGAAGGATCAGATCCTCGCTTTCCCGGCAGTTGACTTCGGCTTCGGACTCTTCGCCGGACTCCCGCTCGGCGTGACCAAAGTCGGTGGCGTCGACATCCTCCTCAACGCTGCCTACATCCCGGCGTATTCCGGTCCCGGCATCAAGGTCGAAGTGCCCAGCGGATCGCTGAAGATTGGCTATGGCGCGCGCATCGGCCTGCTCGAGGAGTCACTGATCGTTCCTGGCATCGGCTTCAGCTACATGAAACGGGACCTGCCGACCGTTAGCATCGCAGGAGACATGGCTGGCGGCACCAGCTCGCTCAACGTCAGCGACCTCCGCGTCAATACGTCGAGCTGGCGCCTAACGGCCAGCAAGTCGCTGATCATGTTTGGGCTCGCGGCCGGTGTCGGCCAGGACAAGCTGTCGTCGTCGGCGGGGATCCAGGCGACGGTAGCGGGTCTTTCCAGCACGTCGTTCAAGGGCAAGCAGGATCTCACGCGCACAACGTACTTCGCCGATTTTTCGTTCAACCTGATGTTGGCGAAGCTCGTCGCCGAAATCGGGTCGACGTCGGGTGGTACGGTGCCGACGTACAACACGTACTCTGGCACGGCGGCGGATGCGTCGCGCCTCTTTGGCTCGGTCGGTCTGCGTATCGGCTTCTAGTTCGGAAGGGCAGGGAGCGGCGTCGTCCTCTTGGAGCAATGGCTCCGGGGACGGCGCCGCTTCGCATTTGTGCTACTGTTCGTATGAATGAGCGAGCAGCGTAAACCGGTCGGCGCTCCGAGCGCCGCGAGTACGGTCGACGTGGAGCACATGCGTGCCGCGCTCGTCCTCGCGCGAAAGGGCTGGGGAAGAACGACGCCGAACCCGATGGTAGGCGCCGTCATCGCGCACGGCCCGACGATCGTCGGCCGGGGCTATCATGCCGAATACGGGGCCCTCCACGCGGAGCCAGTCGCATTGCGCGACGCTGGTCCGCGCGCGCGGGGTGCGACGCTCTATGTGACGCTAGAGCCGTGCACACATCAGGGCCGTACTCCGCCCTGCGTCGACGTCATCATCGAGAGCGGTATCGCGCGGGTCGTCATCGCTACCCGCGATCCCAACCCGATCGCCGCGGGAGGCGTTGAGCGCCTGCGTGCCGCCGGCATCGCTGTCGACGTTGGACTGGACGAGGAGGCCGCGCGCGAGCTCAACGCCCAGTTTTTTCACGCGCTCGACTCGACGCGCCCGTGGGTGGTCCTCAAGCTTGCCGTATCGATCGACGGCGCAATCGCCGACGCCCGACGCTCGCCCGGTTGGCTTACCGGCACGCGTGCGCGACGGGTGGTGCATCTGCTGCGTTCCGGCCATGACGCGGTCGGTGTCGGCATCGGCACGGTACTGGCCGACGATCCACTGCTCACGGTGCGTGCGGTGCCGGCGCCGAGGGTACCGCCGATGCGTGTCATCTTCGACCGTTCGGCACGTTTGCCCGTCGATTCGAAGCTGGTGCGATCGGCTCGGGATGTACCCGTCGTCCTCGTCACGGGCGACGCTCACGGCGTGCACGCTCGCGCGCTGGCTTCGAAAGGCGTCCGCGTCGTCGACGCGACAGACAACGAGACCGCCCTGACCGCACTCCGCCAGTTGGGTATCCGTTCGGTGCTGGTCGAGGGGGGCGCCGGGCTTGCTGGGTCATTGATGGAGAGCGGACACGTAGACCGATTGATTATCTTTCGGGCGCCGGTACTGCTCGGCAAGGGCGCGATCGGGGCATTCTCGGAAGCGCCCTCCTACTCGCTCGACCATGCGCCACGGCTGCGGGTAGTCGAGCAGCGCCGGCTTGGAAGCGACGAGATGACCATTTACGCGATGCACTGACGTGTTCACGGGAATCGTGAGCGATGTGGGAACCATAGAGCGCGTCACCGCCACGTCGGCGGGACGCGATCTTCGCATTCGCTGCCGTTATGACGATCTCGCCGACGGCGAGAGCATCGCGGTGAACGGTGCCTGCCTGACCGTGCGTGAACATGGGGACGGCTGGTTCTCGGCGGCCGCCGTCGTGACGACGCTTGGCCGCACGACGATCGGTGACTGGAGGGATGGGCACCGTGTGAACCTCGAGCGCGCGCTGCGCCTTGGCGACAGGCTGGGCGGGCATATGGTGCAGGGGCACGTGGACGGCGTCGGGCGCGTGGTGCGCGCCGTTCGTGACCGTGACGCGCTCCTGATCGATGTCGAGCTGCCCGGGGGAATGGCGGAATTGTTGGTGCCGCACGGGTCGGTTGCCGTCGACGGCGTGAGTCTGACCGTGAACGCACTGCCGTCGCCGGACGTTCTACAGGTATCGGTCATCGAGTACACGGCGCGCCACACGACGCTCGGCGCATTGAGGGCGGGCGATGGCGTTCAGCTCGAGGCGGACATGATTGGCAAACACGTGCGGCGCTTGATGGCCGCGTATCGCGACGCGCCGGATGGCGCCGCGCTCTCCTGACGGAAGGACACATGGAATTCGGAACTGTCGAGCAGGCGCTCGCGGACATACGCGCCGGAAAACTGATTCTCGTCGCCGACGACGAGGATCGGGAGAACGAAGGTGACCTCATTGGCGCGGCGCAGCTCATCACGCCGGAGTCAGTGAACTTCATGATCCGGCGAGCGGGCGGCATGATCTGCCTCGCGCTGACCGGCGAGCGCGTCGATCAACTCGGGCTTGTGCCGCAGGGCGACGAGAACACGGAAGCGATGCGTACTGCGTTCACCGTCAGCATCGACGCCGGACCGCGGTTCGGCGTGACGACGGGAATCTCGGCGCAGGACCGCGCGAAGACGATCCAGGTGGCCGTCGATCCGGCGACCGTGCGCGGCGATCTGCGCCGGCCGGGTCACGTGCACCCGTTGCGGGCGCGCGAGGGCGGCGTGCTGCAGCGCGTCGGGCACACGGAAGCGGCGGTCGACCTCGCGCGCCTGGCCGGTCTCTACCCGGCCGGCGTCATCTGCGAAGTGCTCAACGAAGACGGCACGACCGCCAAGCGCCCGCAGCTCGAGGCCTTCGCCGAGGAGCACGGACTGACGTTCATAACGGTCGCACAGCTCGTCGCCCACCGGCTGAAGAACGAGCGGCTGGTGCACCGTGTCGCCGAGGCGCGCTTGCCGACCGAGCACGGCGAGTGGAAGATCATCGGCTATCATAACGACGTCGACTCGCACGAGCACGTCGCGCTCGTGAAGGGCGACGTCACCTCCGCCGAGGGCGTCCTCGTGCGAATGCACTCGAAGTGCATGACCGGCGACGTCTTCCATTCGCAGCGGTGCGACTGCGGCTGGCAGCTCGACACGGCGATGGCGATGATCGAGCGCGTGGGGCGGGGCGTGATCGTCTACCTCGACCAGGAGGGCCGCGGCATCGGCCTCCTCAACAAGCTCAAGGCGTACGAGCTCCAGGATCGCGGCGCCGACACCGTCGAGGCGAACGAGCAGCTCGGCTTCAAGCCTGACCTCCGAAACTATGGAATCGGCGCGCAGATCCTTCTCGATCTCGGCCTCAAGTCGATCCGTCCGATCACGAACAACCCTCGAAAGCTCGTCGGTCTGGAGGGATACGGACTGCATGTCGAGGAGCGCGTGCCGATCGAGCAGCCGGCCCACGACGAGAATTCCGGCTACCTGAACACGAAGCGTGACAAGCTCGGTCATCTGCTCGCGTCATAGGAAAGAAAGAACGAGATGGCAGAGTTCATCGGACAACCCGCCGGTCACGGTCGGCGCTTCGCGGTCGTGGCCAGCCGCTTCAACGAGACGATCACGCTCCGCCTCGCCGAAGGGGCAATCGACGCGCTGACGCGCCACGGAGCGGCGTTCGACGACATCGACCTCGTGTGGGTACCGGGCGCGTGGGAGTTGCCCGCGGCCGCGCGCCGACTGCTCGCGTCCGATCGGTACGTCGGCGTCGTCGCTGTTGGCGCGGTCATTCGCGGCGACACGCCGCACTTCGATTACGTGGCCGGCGAAGCATCCCGCGGGCTCGCTGACGCGAGCGCGGAGTTCGACCGGCCGATCGGATTCGGTCTCCTGACGTGCGATACGGTCGAGCAGGCGGAAGCCCGTGCCGGCGGCGAGCATGGGAACAAGGGCTGGGACGCCGCGATGGCCGCGCTCGAGATGGTGGATCTCTTCGACCGGCTGGAGATGGACGCGGACGGTGTGGAGGACGATGCGAGTTGAGTCCCGCGCCCGCGCCCGTGCGCTGCAGGCGCTGTATGCGTGGGACATGCGCGACGATCAACCGCTCGACCGCGTGGCGACGACGATCTGGGACGATCTCGCGATTCCACCGCTGGAGCGCGACTTCGCGGGAAAGCTCATTCGCGTCGTCATCGCGAAGGAGCAGGAGCTCGAGCACCTGATCGAGAACGTGACCACCAACTGGCGCATCGAGCGCATCGGTGCAATCGAGCGTTCGGTGCTGCGCCTCGCGGCGGCGGAGCTGTCGGCCGGTGAGACGCCGCCGCGAGTGGTCATTCAGGAGGCCGTGCGCCTCGCTGAGCGTTATGGAAGCCCGCAGAGCGCGAAGTTCGTCAACGGCGTCGTCGATGCCATCGCCCGCAAGCTGGGACGGCTGTAGTGCGATTGCTCGTCGTCAACTGGCAGGACCGTGAGAACCCGGAGGCGGGCGGCGCGGAGCAGCATCTGCACGAGATCTTCGGCCGGCTTGCTTCGCGCGGCCATGAGGTGACGCTGCTGTGCTCGGGATGGACCGGCGCGCCTGCGCGAACCCGTCTTGACGGGATCGACGTCCATCGTGTCGGCACCCGCTACACCTTTCCGCTGCTCGCGTATCCGTACTACCGTCGGCATCTCGCTGCCGGCGCGCCGGACGTTCTGATCGAAGACGTGAACAAGATTCCGCTCTACACGCCGCGCTGGGGTGCGCCTCGGGTGATGACCCTCGTACCGCACCTCTTTGGCACGACCGTTTTCGAGGTGTCGTCCCTTCCGATCGCCACGGCCGTCTGGGCGGCGGAGCGTCCCCTGCGAGCGGTTTATGGAGCGCTTCCGTTCGAGGCGATCAGCCAGAGCACGGCAGACGACCTCGTAGCGCGCGGCATTCCACGTTCGGCGGTGCGGGTGATCTATTGCGGTATCGACTCCGCGCACTTCACGCCGGACGCGACGGCGCGCGCGGCGCGCCCGACGTTCGCCTATCTCGGCCGGCTCAAGAAGTACAAGGGCGTCGACATCGTGTTGCGGGCCTTCGCGGGCCTTGCTCGAAATGACGCCGTGCTCGAGGTGGCGGGAACTGGGGATCAGCGTCCGGCACTCGAGGCATTGGCGCGCTCGCTTGACCTTGGCGACCGCGTGCGGTTTCTTGGCTTTGTAAGCGAGAGCGAGAAGCTCGCCCTTCTGCGCAGGGCATGGGCCCTTGCACTCGCGTCGCCAAAGGAAGGATGGGGAATCACGAACCTCGAGGCGGCGGCCTGCGCGACACCGGTCATCGCGTCCGATTCGCCGGGGATACGCGAATCGGTCCGCGACGGCGAGACCGGCTTCCTCGTGCCGCACGGCGACGTGGACGCGATGTCGAAGGCAATGGCCCGGATCGCGCAGTCTCCTTCGTTGGTGCAATCGCTTGGAGAACAGGGGCGACGCTTCGCCGGCACATTTACGTGGGAACGTGCGGCGGACGAAACGGAAGCGCACCTGCTGGAACTCGTGAAGGGAGGGTAAAGGAATGGAGATCGTCTTTCACGCACAGCACGCCGTCATTACGGATGTCATGCGCCTGCGGGCGGAGCGACTGGTGCGGCGTCTCGCACTGCTCCTCCACCGCGTCGTGGACGCAACCGTCCGCTTCGTCGATGACGGACCGCAGAAGCGCGTGGAGCTGATCTTTCATGCGGCCGGCGGCAAGCTGCTGGTCGCCGAGGGCCGGGGCCGGTATTTTGGGCCTGCCCTGTCTCGGGCAGGTGCTCGTCTGCGCGCCCAACTCGACCACGAGAAGGGCGTACGCAAGGGACGTATCCAGAAGCACCGGCCGTTGAGGACACGACCCACAGAACTGTCGCTCGCGTCGTGAAGGAGCCCGTCACCGTCGCACGATTGTACGAGGCCCTGCGCGAGCGGCTGCAGCTCGAGCTCATGGGCAGTGAGAAAGGCCTGTCACGGGAGATCACGAGCTCGGAGGCATCGAGTCCAGGGCTCGTGCTCGCCGGCTACACCGAACGCTTCGTGCCTAACCGCGTGCAGGTGCTCGGCGAGACCGAGATCAGTTACCTGGCATCGCGCTCCGAGGCGGACCGCAAGCGCGTGGCTGAGACGTTCTTTTCCTTTCCCATACCGGTCGTGTTCGTCACGAAGGCGCAGGAGCTGCCGAGCGGCCTGGTCGAAGCGGCGACACGTTCGGGTGTCGCCATCCTGCGTTCGCAACTGAAGACGAACGAGTTCTACCGCCGGCTCAAGCCCTGGCTCGAGGACGAGTTCGCGCCGCAGACGACGCTCCACGGCTCGCTCGCCGACGTCTTCGGCGTCGGGCTACTGTTTCAGGGCAAGAGCGGTATCGGCAAGTCGGAATGCGTGCTCGATCTCGTCGAGCGGGGCCATCGCCTCGTGGCCGACGACGTTGTGATCGTGAAGCGTCGGGGCAACGACGTCCTGATCGCCAGCGGCCACGAGCTGCAGCGACATTACATGGAGGTGCGCGGCATCGGTCTGATCGATGTGCCGGCGATCTTCGGCATTCGCTCCGTCAGGCAGCAGAAGCGCATCGAGGTCGTCGTGCAGCTCGAGGAGTGGAATCAGGAGATGGTCATTGAGCGCACTGGGCTCGACTTCGAGAGCGCCACCATTCTCGGCGTCGAGATCCCGAAGATCCAGGTGCCGCTGAACCCCGGCAAGAACATCACCGTGCTCGCTGAAGTCATCGCCCTCAACCTGCTATTGCGCTATAGCGGCATAAACGCCGCCGAGCGATTCAACGAACGCTTGATCGCCCAGATGCGCGCAACGACCGACGTCCGTGACTACCTGCGGGAGGACGATGAGTAACGACAAGGTCGAGATACGCGCGCTGATCGTTGCACACGGCGACCTCGCCGCCGGATTGCTGTCGGCGGTCGAACGGATCAGCGGCCGCGGATCCGTGCTCGAGGCAGTGAGCAACCAGGGCATGAGCCCCGAGGACATGGAGACTTTGCTCCGCGACCGGATCGAACGCGGTGGACTACGCGCCGTGTTCACCGATCTCCCCGGAGGCAGCTGGACGATCGCGGCGCGACGGGCGATGCGCGGGCGCGACGACGTAACGATCGTGACCGGCGTCAACCTGGCTGCACTGCTCGAGTTCGTGATGCGCGACGATCTTCAGCCGACGATCGCCGCGGCAGGCTCCGTCGTGCGCGCGCGAAGCGCGATCACGGTCTTCGGGGGAGGCAGCGCGCATGCCTCTTGACCTGTGTCGCATCGACGACCGGCTCATACACGGGCAGGTCGTCGTTGGTTGGGGCCAGCCGATGGGACTCGGGTTCATCGTCCTCGTCGACGACGAAGTCGCCGGCAGCGACTGGGAGCGTGAGCTCTACCGGATGGGCGTCCCGCCAGACATGGACGTGATCTTCGAGACGGTGGACGGTGCGGCGGCGCGCATCGAGGAATTCGCGGCTGACACGCGACGGGGGATTCTGCTGACCGGCGACTGCGAGTCGATGAAGCGCCTTTCCTCGCTTGCGCCGTCGCTCACGAAGGTCAACCTGGGCGGCATCCACCACCGCGCGGGGCGAATCCAGAAGCTGCGGTATGTCTTTCTGGCGCCCGACGAGGAGCGAACACTCAAAGAACTCGCCGCCCGAGGCGTGACGGTCACGGCGCAGGACGTACCATCGGCGCGTCCCGTACCGCTACCCGACGTCCTCGCCGGCAAGGGCGACTGATGACTGATAGTCAGATTCTCCTGCTCGCGCTGTTAGGAGCGGTCCTCGGGCTCGATGTCGTGAGCTTTCCGCAGGCGATGCTCTCACGGCCAATTGTCGCGGCGACGCTGTCCGGCGCGCTGCTCGGCGACGCGACCGGCGGCCTCCTCGCCGGAGCGGCACTGGAACTGGTCGCCCTCGAGACGTTGCCCGTCGGGGCATCCCGCTATCCGGAATGGGGCTCGGCATCGGTCGTCGGCGGCGCGATTGTCGGCTACTATCCGGACCGGGCCGGAGCCCTCTCCGTGGCGCTGCTCGCGGCGATCGCCGTCGGCTGGATCGGGGGCTGGACAATGGTTGAACTGCGCACGCTTAACGCGCGCTGGGCCAAGCGCTTACGGCCCGCCATCGACAGTGGTGAGCGAAGTGCCGTGGTCGGGCTCCAGCTGACCGGACTGGCCACGGATTTCGTGCGCGGCTTTCTGCTCACCTGGGTCGCTCTCCTGGCGTTCCGGCCCCTCGGTCGGGCAGTGCTCGGCGTCTGGGGCGCCGACGCGCGCGTCTCGCGGGCGGTAGCCGTCACGGTCGCCGCCTCCGTCGGCGCGGCCGCGGTCTGGAAGCTGTTTCGCGTCACCGAGCACGCCCGTTGGTTTCTCGTCGGCGGGCTTGCGTTAGGCCTTGCGGCGATGGCCCTACGATGACGACCGGCGCCTCGTCGGCCGCGCTGGAGGCCCGCTCGATCTCCCTCCCCGTGCACCTGCAGCTGGAGATGGCCTTCCGGCTGCTGATGATCCAGAGTGCCTGGAACTACGAGCTGTTGCTCGGCAACGGCCTCGGATTCTGCATCGAGCCGGCGCTGCGGCTGCTGCCCGGCGGTCCTGGCGGCACCGCCTACCGTCAGGCGTTGGCGCGCGAATGCCAGTACTTCAACGCGCATCCGTACCTGGCGGCGGTCGCCGTTGGCTCGCTCGCGCGCGCGGAGCTCGAGATGATCCCGCCGGCGAAGATCGAGCGCTTCCGTACCGCGCTCTGTGGCCCGCTCGGCAGCGTCGGCGATCGGCTGGTCTGGGCCGGGTGGCTACCTTTCTGTTCGCTGCTCGCGCTCGCGGTGTACGGCCTCGGTGCCGGACCGGCGACGGTCTTGCTGCTCTTTCTCGGTCTCTACAACGTGGGGCACCTCGGCCTTCGCGCCTGGGGATTGTCCGTCGGTTGGCGGCACGGGATGCGCGTCGCGCCTGCGCTGGCGACGCCGATCCTGCGCCAGGGACCGGCACATCTTGCGCGCGCGGCGGCGCTCGTCGCCGGTATCGCGCTTCCTCTCGCGTTAGGCAGGATCATCGGCCCGGGCCAGCGGCTGCTCGGTGTCGTCGTCGTCATCGTCGCCCTGATGGGAGCGTTGGCGACGCGCTTGCCGGCCTGGCTGCAGGGATGGCGCCTGTCGGTCGGCGTGCTCGCGATCTGGATTATCTACTCGATTGCACAACATACGGTGGCCCGATGAGCACGGCTGAACGCGCTGTCCAGATCGCGAACAAGAACGGCCTCCACGCCCGGCCAGCGGCCGAGATCGTGAAAACGGCCGCGAAATTCAAGAGCGACGTCACGATCGTGCGCGACGAGCTCGAGGTGAACGGCAAGAGCATCATGGGAGTGATGATGCTCGCCGCCGAATTCGGATCCACGGTGACGCTCCGTGCCGCTGGCGACGACGCCGAGGCCGCGGTCGACGCGATCGCCACCTGCATCGCGAACAAGTTCGGGGAGAGGTAGTGGAGCGAACCCTCGTCGGGATCCCGGCAGCCCCTGGTATCGCGGTCGGACCTGTGTACCTCCTGCGCTGGGAGGTACCGGAAGTGCGGTACCGCATCATCCCCGACGAGGCGATTCCCCGTGAGATCGAGCGGCTCCACGACGCCTTTGCCAGAGCGAAGGACCGTCTTCGCCAGGTGCGGGAGCGCGCCCAGCATCACGCGGGCGACGACGAAGCGGCGATCTTCGACGTGCAGGCGTCGATCCTCGAGGACGCCGACCTCACGAAGGCCGCCGAAACGTACGTCCGCCAGAACATGGGCGCCGAGAAAGCCTTCGATCTCGTCATGCTCGACTGGCGCCGTCACTTCGCGCTCGCCAGCGCGCCGATGCTGCGCGAGCGTGTGGGCGACCTCACGGATGTCCACATCCGCGTCCTGTCGCTGCTCCTCGGGCTTCCCGATCACGATCCGGTCGACGTCCCGAAGGGCGCCGGCGCGATCCTCGTCACCCACGATCTCACGCCCAGCCTAACGGTACAGCTCGATCGGGAGGCGATTGCCGCGATCGCGACCGACGCCGGGACGCGCACGTCGCACGTCGCCATTCTCGCGCGCTCGCTCGGCCTCCCGGCGGTCGTCGGTCTGCGCGACGCGACGACGCGGCTCGCCGGCGCCGAACGGTTGATCCTCGACGGGTCCGCGGGCGTGATCGTCGTCAACCCGAGCGAGGAGGACATCGAGACGTACCGCGCCCGGGCGCTGCGCGAGCTTCAGGAGCAGAAGTCGTTGCAGGCGCTTGCGCACGAGGACGCGGTGACGCTTGACGGCGTCCGCATCACACTCCGCGCAAACGTCGATCTTCCGGAGGAGGCGGAAGCCGCCGCGCACAGCGGTGCCGACGGCGTTGGGCTCATGCGCACGGAGTTTCTCGTCGTCGGCCGGCCAACGATGCCGGACGAGGACGAACAGTACCGCGCCTATCGCCGCGTCGTCGAGGCGTGCGCGGGACGACCGGTTGTCATCCGCACGTTCGACATCGGTGGAGACAAGCTCCCGTTCGGCGGATTCCCTTCCGAGCCGAACCCGTTCCTCGGCTGGCGGGCGATCCGCATGTGCCTCGACCAGCCGGCGTTCTTCAAGACACAGCTTCGGGCGCTTCTGCGCGCCGCGGTGCATGGCGACGTGCGCATCATGCTACCGCTCATCATCACGCTCGACGAAGTGCGCCAGGCACGCACGCTGCTGCTCGAGTGCGTCCAGGAATTGGCCGCACGCGGTGAAGAGTTCCGAAGCGACGTGCCGCTCGGCATCATGATCGAGACACCCGCGGCGGCGATCGCCGCCGACAGCCTGGCGCCCGATGTGAGCTTCTTCAGCATCGGCACGAACGACCTCGTGCAGTACACCCTCGCCGTGGACCGGGGAAACGCGAATCTGAACTCGCGCTTCACCGCGCTTCATCCGGCCGTCCTGCGCCTGATCAAGCGCACACTCGAAGTGGGGACCGACCACGGTCTCGACGTCGCGGTGTGCGGCGAGATGGCGTCGCAACCGCTGATGGCCTTCGCGTTGCTCGGTCTGGGCATCCGCAGCCTGAGCGTCTCACCGCTGGGCGTCCCGCTGATGAAGCGGATCATCCGCGCGGTCCGGATCGAGGACGCGGCGCGCTCCGCGACCGCCGCGCTGGCGTCCGGTACCGCGGCGCGCGCCGAGATGGAGCTGCGTCGCGGTCTCGTCGCCGCGCTCGGTGACGAGCCGCTCGTCCGCGACGGGTTGCTCACCGGACTGTAAACCGCCTACATTCAGCGGATTGTCGCGTGCGCCCGCCCGGCGCACGCTCGTCGCTTCGTACGCCTTCAACGCTCGAGGGTAGTGGTGTCCGCCAGCCGTCTCTTCACGTCCGAATCCGTCACCGAGGGCCATCCCGACAAGGTCGCGGACCAGATCTCCGACGCCATCCTCGACGCAATCATCGCCGATGATCCGGCGGCACGCGTCGCGTGCGAGACGTTGGTCACGACGGGCCTCGCGTGCGTGGCGGGCGAGATCACGACGACGACCTACGTGGACATCCCTCGCATCGTCCGAGCGACGATCGAAAAAATCGGCTACACGGACGCGGCGTATGGTTTCGACGCCCACACCTGCGCGGTGATCAACAGCATCGGAACGCAGTCCCCGGACATCGCGATGGGCGTCGACACGGGCGGCGCCGGCGACCAGGGCATGATGTTCGGCTACGCGAGCGACGAGACCGAGGAGTTGATGCCTGTCGCGATCGTACTCGCGCACCGGATCACCAAGCGCCTCGCCGAAGTGCGAAAGAACGGTGACCTTGACTGGCTCCGCCCCGACGGCAAGTCACAGGTCACGGTGATGTACGAGGACGGCATTCCGGTCTATGTCGACACCGTCGTCGTCTCGACGCAGCATGGCCCACAGATCTCCACGGCCAAGCTACGCAAGGAGATTGCGGCAGAAGTAATCGACCCGTGCATTCCCGACGAGTTGCACGGACGGCGCGTGAAGTATCACATCAATCCGACCGGGCGCTTCGTCATCGGCGGCCCGCAAGGCGACGCCGGACTCACCGGTCGCAAGATCATCGTCGACACGTATGGTGGCATGGGCCGCCATGGTGGCGGCGCGTTCAGTGGAAAGGATCCGAGCAAGGTGGATCGCTCGGCGTGCTATGCGGCCCGCTGGGTGGCGAAGAACGTCGTCGCCGCGGGACTCGCGAGTCGCTGTGAGGTGCAGCTCGCCTACGCAATCGGCGTCGCTGAGCCGGTGTCCGTGTCCGTCGACACGTTTGGTACCGGCCACTTGCCGGAGAGCGAAATCACGCGTTCGATTCGCGACGTATTCGATCTCACACCGCGCGGCATCATGAAGGCGCTCGATCTGCGCAAGCCGATATACTCGCCGACGGCCGCGTACGGTCACTTCGGGCGGACGCCGGAGAAGCTAAAACAGAACGGCGTGTCGGCGACGACGTTTACCTGGGAGCGCACTGATCGCGCATCGGCTTTGAAGAAGGCGGTTCGTTAGGGAATGATGGTCGAAGTCGTTGTCGCCCGGCTCGGGCTCGACAGCAGCACGCAGTCCTATGTCGTCATTCTGAAGGAGAAGGACGGCAAGCGTCTGCTGCCGATCTGGATCGGCCAGCCGGAGGCGGAATCGATCGTCATGCAGATGCACAACATCAAACGAGTGCGTCCGCTCACCCATGATCTCTGCAAGAGCCTGATCGTCGGGCTTGGTGGAACGCTGCGCCGCGTGCAGATCACTCGCGTCGACAAGAACACGTACTACGCCGAGCTCCACCTTCATCACGGTGATGATCTCGTGCGCGTCGACGCGCGGCCATCCGACAGCATCGCCATCGCGCTCCGTCTGAATGCGCCGATTTACGCGAGCGAGACGTTGCTCAGCCGGGCCGAGGAAGGCGACGACGAGGACGAAGAGAGTGCGGTGCCTGGCGGCACGGGCGACGAGGACGAGCTCAGCGCCGAACAGCTGAAGCGCTATCTCGAGACGCTGCGCCCCGAGGACTTCGGCAAGTTCAATCCGTGAGTCGTCAGGCGCGAGTTGCAGCCGCCGCGGCGCTGAGTCTGTGCGCCGTGCTGGCTCAGGCGCCGACCGCTCGAGCAGCGCAGAGCACCCCCGGCGCGGTGAGTGCGCCAGCGCAGAATAAACAAGCCGGCGCGGCCTCACCCGCGCCAATGCGTCGTGTCGAGGGCCGAGTGCTTCGTCCTGCGGGTGCGGACGTGGCGCCTGTCGCCGGCGTCATGGTGACGATTCATCGCGTGAACCGGATAGGCGGCGAGCCGCTCGACTCGGTGCGCACGGATCGCGCGGGCCACTACGCATTTCGTTACCGCGCCTCTGCGGACACGACGTCGATCTACTTCGTATCGGCGAACTATGCCGACATCGCGTATTTCTCGCCGCCCCTGCGCGATCCAGTCGTGCGCGGCGACGACGCCGACCTAACGGTCTTTGACACGACGAGCGCGCCGGTGCCCATCCATCAGCGCGGGCGCCACATCGTCGTCTCGGCACTCGATCCAAACGGACGCCGCGGCGTGATCGAGGTCTACGAGCTCTCGAACGACAGCTCGGTGACGCGAATCGCGAGGGACAGTGATGCGGTGTGGGAGGCGGCCATTCCGACCGGCGCGTCCGCATTCCGGGTCGGTGAGGGAGACGTCTCCGCCGACGCCATCATCGCCGGCGCTGGGCGCGTGCGCGTGGTGGCGCCACTCGCACCCGGAATAAAGCAGCTGTCGTTCTCGTACGATCTGGAAGCGAAGGCGTTCCCGATGAGCATTCCCGCCGAGCGCGAGACGTCGGTGCTCGAAGTTCTCGTCGAAGATCCGCGAGGAACGGCGTCCGGCGGAGGCATCGCTGAGGTAGATCCGGTAAGCGTCGAAGGCCGAACGTTCCGACGATTTCTCGCTCACGACGTTCCAGCGAACGGCGTAGTGCGCGTCGACGTACCGCGCGGCTCGCCGCTCGCCCGCGGCCGGTACATCACGATCGTCGCGCTCGCGCTCGGCGCGGCGATGCTGGTCGTCCTCGCGCGTGCCGTCATGCGGCGTGGCGGACCAAGGCGCGAGGTACAGGCGATTCCCGAGTGGGCGAACGATCCGGAACGCCTCGCGCGGCGTATCGCCGCGCTCGATGCCGAGTTCGAGAAGGTCGAACAGCCGACTGCCGAAGCGCGCGAGACGTACGACATCAAGCGAGCTGAATTGAAGGCGCGGCTGGCCGAGGCGCTGACGAAGCGGGTTGCCGGCCGGGAACGCGCGCACTAGATTCTCGGCACAATTCGATCGCGGACGGGAGCCACGGAAACCGGTGTGATGCCGGTGCGGCCCCGCCACTGTAACGGGCACAACGCGCGCTCGGTTCGCCACTGACCACGGTTGCACGGTCGGGAAGGTGAGCGCCGCGGCCCGGAGCCAGGAGACGACTTTCGTCCGCGCCACGGCTGATCCTCGGGGGAGGACCGGTGGCGACTCGGGCATGCGCGATCTCATCGCGCCGTCGTGCGTCGTTGCGGGCACCCTCCTCATGGAACGGGTGCCCATGTTCTTTTCACGGCTCGCTTTCACGCTCGTCATCGCATCATCTCTCACGCTCGTTGCGTGCGCGAGCGAGCGGACACCCGTCAGGAAGTCCTCCACGGTGCGCGTCGTGGACGATTTCGGCGACAGCGTTGAAATCGCGCCCGCCGCGCGCATCGCCTCGTTGAGCCCGACCACGACGGAGCTGCTCTTCGCGATCGGCGCCGGCGCGCGCGTCGTCGGCCGAACGAGCTACGACGAATGGCCCGCGGAAGCGAAGCGCGTTCCGGACCTCGGCCCGGGTATCAGACCTAACGTCGAGGCGATCCTTGCCGCCAAACCCGACCTGGTCGTCCTCTACGCCGCCAACGACAACCGCGACGCGGCGCGCGCATTGCGGGCCGCCGGTTTGCGGACGATTGGCCTCAAGGTCGACCGGATCGCGGACTTCAAGCGAGCAACAGCGCTGCTTGGCGCCGTGGCTGGCGACTCTGCCGGAGCGCAGGCCGTCGTCGACAGCGTGCAGCGTACGCTCGACCGCGTCCACGCTGCCACGGCGGACCTCCACCATCCACGCGTCGCCTGGCAGCTCTGGGATACGCCGCTGCTCGTCCTGGGCTCAGGCAGCTATCAGCACGAGCTGATCGAGATCGCTGGTGCGGAGAACGTATACGCCGACGACACGAAACCGAACACGCAGACGTCGCTCGAAGATCTCATTCGCCGCGATCCGGACGTCATCCTCACGGATTCGTCGCGGGCGTCGGCGATCCGGCGCAGCTCGCGTTGGCGTGGCGTGCGCGCGGTTCGCGAGGGACACGTACTCGCCGTCGACGACGAGACGTCGAGCCGCGCGTCGGTGAAGCTGGGCATGGCCGCGGTGACGCTCGCGCGCCTGCTCCATCCCGAAGCGAGCATCCGATGACGCTGCGACGCGGCGGGAGACCGCTTCTCTGGATCGGCCTGTCGGTTGCGCTCGTCGCACTGGCCGTCGCGGGCATTGCGATCGGTACGATCGCGCTATCGCCCGGCGCGGTGTGGGCCGCGTTGCTCGGCCGTGGCGACGCCACGACGATCACCGTCGTCCGAGATCTTCGTGCGCCACGCGTCGCGCTGGCCGCGCTGGTCGGCGCGGGGCTCGCGATGTCCGGCGCCGCGCTTCAAGGGATCCTGCGCAACCCGCTCGCCGAGCCGTATCTGCTTGGCGTGTCGGGCGGAGCGGCGGTCGGCGCCGTTCTCGCGGTCGTTGCCGGCGCGACGTCCGCCGGCCTGGTACCGCTCGCCGCGTTCGCCGGCGCCGTATTGGCGGTCTCCGTCGCGATGGTCGTGGCGCGTGCGGTCGGTGGGCGCGCCGATCCACGTCTGCTGCTTATGGCCGGTGTCGTCGTCGGTGCGTTTGCCAATGCGGCGATCATGATCGTGCTCGCCAATGCGCCGGCGGATACGCTGCGCAACGCCACCTGGTGGATGATGGGCTCCGTCGCCGGAGCGGAATGGAGCGGCGTGCGATGGCTCGCACTCTACATCGCCGCCGGCGGCCTGCTCCTCGTCGCACGCGCGCGCGACGTCGACGTCCTCTCGCTGGGTGAGGACTCGGCGGCGGCGCTCGGCGTGCGCGTCGAGCAATCGACCCGTGCCGTGTACCTGATCGCGGCGCTCGTCGCCGCGGCGACGGTGAGCGCGGCTGGTCTCGTCGGGTTCGTCGGCTTGATGGTCCCGCATCTCGTGCGCGCCGCCGGTGTGCGCAGCCATCGCTCGCTGCTTGCCGGCTCGGCGATCGCCGGCGCCGGGCTGGTCATCGGCGCCGATCTTCTCGCCCGCACACTGCTGCCGCCCGCCGAGCTGCCGTTAGGCGCCGTGACGGCGCTGCTCGGCGTGCCGTTCTTTCTCGCGCGCCTGCGCACGCTCGCATGATCGTCTTCGAGTCGCTCGTCGTGCGCTACCCGCGCGCGAAGACGCCGGCGGTCCGGGGCGTGTCACTCGCCGCGCTGGCGGGACGCGTGACGGCGGTCGTCGGTCCCAACGGCAGCGGCAAGAGCACTCTCGTTCGCGCGCTGCTCGGGCGTGTGACGATCGAATCGGGGACGATCAGCGTCAGCGGCGCCGATGCGCGAACGCTCGCCCCACGCGAGCTCGCGCGCCGCGTCGCCGTCGTTCCGCAGCGCGAGACTCCCGCTTTTCCGGCGCCGGTGCGCGATCTCGTCGCGTTGGGCCGGCACCCGCACGCACACGGACTTGCGCGCTGGACTGAGGGAGACGAGGCGGCCGTCGAGCGCGCGATCGTCGAAGCGGGTGTCGGGGACCTGGTGGAGCGTAGCTCCGACGAGCTCTCCGGCGGCGAGTGGCAGCGGGTTCGAATCGCGCGCGCGCTCGCGCAGGAGGCACCCGCCCTGGTGCTCGACGAGCCGACGACGTTT
>Ga0307312_10000192_pt1 | contig 25671 bp, 26 predicted proteins | sample ER_DNA_202_FD_194489 | JGI IMG/M metagenome (GOLD analysis project Ga0307312, IMG submission 194489) | Bulk soil microbial communities from the East River watershed near Crested Butte, Colorado, United States - ER_DNA_202 | ecosystem: Environmental > Terrestrial > Soil > Floodplain | place... | reverse complement strand
GGACCTGCTCGAGCGGGCCGACGAATGTTCCGAGCGCCGTGGCGACCTGGCCGTCGTCGGGGAGCGGCCCGGCGCCGGTGGTGATCGGACCCTCGGCATCGTCGGTCACCGATCGCTGGCCGAGCCGAATGATCGCGGTGTACCGCTTCGCGCCCCCCGAGAGCTCTTCACTGAAGCGGGTCGCAGACCCGACCAGGATCGGCAGCACGCCGGAAGCGAGCGGGTCAAGCGTGCCAGCGTGCCCGATGCGTCGCATCCCGGTCAGGCGGCGCAGCAGGCCGACCATGTCGTGGGATGTCGGGCCGGTCGGCTTGTCGAGGTTAACGACCCCGAGCATCGCCGTCGACAAGCTGACGATCGCACTCGGCCAGGACCGCGGCGCGGGCCCGGTCGAGCGGCAGGTCGACGGTGCAGCCCGCCGCACGGGGGTGCCCGCCGCCGCCGAAGGCCGACGTGATTGCAACGGCGTCGGCGCGGTCGGTCGTGCGGACGCTCACCTTCGTGGTGGTGGCATCCGCCTCCTTGAAGAGCAGGGTGATGTCGGCGAGCTTGCTCGAGGCGAGCAGGTCGATGAAGCCCTCGGAGGCGCTCGCGTCCGCCCCGGCCTGCTCGATCATTGCCAGCGTCATCGAGGCATACACGATCCGCCCTTCGTGCTGCTGCGCAATGGTGGCGAGCATGTGGCCCCACAGGACCAGCGTGCTGTACGGCTTGTCGACGTAGACCGCTCGGTTGATCGCCGACAGTGGCGCGCCCGCGGCGACCAGATCGGCCGCCACGCGGAGGGTGCGCGGGGTCGCGTTCGGGTGCCCGAAGGTGTGGGTATCGGTCACGATTCCGGCCATCAGCACGGTCGCAAGCTCGGCGTCGAGATCGATCCCCAGCTCGGGCAGCAGCGTTGCGATCACCTCGCAGGTGGCCGCCGCCTCAGCGTCGATGAGCTGTACGGCACCGTAGCCGGGATTGCTGACGTGATGGTCGATGTTGACGATCGTGGCCTGCGCGAGCCAATCCGCGCAGTCGGTCGCGACCGAGCCGATCCTGGCGAGATCCCCGCTGTCGACGACGACGGCCAGGTCGGGCTCCAGCGCCGGGGTGCTGCGCACCTCCCCGATGCGCGGCATGAAAGCCAGGAGGGGTGGCGGTGGGTCGCCAGAGACGACCTCGCCCGGCTTGCCGAGGCGCTCTGCAATGATCCGCATCGCGATCCCCGCCCCCAGCGTGTCGGCGTCAGGATTCTCGTGGCAGATCGCGGTGATGCGCCGTGCTCCGCGGATCGCCGCCACCACCTCGGCGGCACTCACCCGCGGTCAGCCGGCTGGCGCTCCTTGCCGGGCTCCTCCTGGTCGATCTCCTTCAGGAGGCGGAGCACTCGGTCCCCCGCCTCGATCGAGTCATCTCGCCGCAGGCTGAGCTGCGGAACGCTGCGCAGCGACAGTCGCTCTGCCAGCCGGCGACGCAGCCAGGGCGTCGCGACACCCAGGGCCGCCATCGAGCGGTCGCGCTCCTCGTCGCTGCCAAGGATGCTGACCCAGACGCGAGCGGAGCCGAGGTCGCGTGCCGTTTCCACGCGCGTGATGGTCACGAAGCCCAGGCGCGGGTCCTGCATCTCACGCTGCAGCAGGTCCATCAGCTCGTGGCGGATCTGACTATCGAGCCGATCGGTGCGCTGGCTCACCTCAGGCCTGCTGCTCGGACACCATCTGGTAGCACTCGACCACGTCGCCCTCGGCGATCTCGAGCGAGCCGTCGAGCCCGATCCCGCACTCGAAGCCGCTCGCCACCTCGCGGACGTCGTCCTTGAACCGGCGCAGCGAGATGATGCGGGTATCGGCCAGGAGCTGCCCGCCGCGCAGGAGCCGTGCCTGCCCGTTGCGGACGATGCGCCCATCGGTCACGTAGGAGCCAGCCACGAGGCCCGCCTTGCCGGCCTTGATGACCATCCGCACCTCGGCGTGCCCCTCGACCTGCTCGACGAGCTTCGGCGTCAGCATGCCGGTCACCGCCTGGCCGATGTCGTCGGTCAGCTTGTAGATGACGTCGTAGAGCCGGACGTCGACACCCGTCGCCTCCACTGAGCGCTGTGCTCCGGGGTCGAGCTTCGTGTTGAAGCCGATCACCACCGCGTCCGATGCGGTCGCCAGCAGCACGTCGGACTCGTTGATGTCACCCGCGCCCTCGCGGATGATGTTCACCCGCACCTCGCTCGTGTTGAGCCGCTCCAGCGAGTGGCGGATCGCGCCGAGCGAGCCCTGAACGTCGGTCTTGAGCACGACGCGCAGCTCCTTGACCTCGCTCGCCTGGATCTGCGCGCTGATGTCCTCGAGCGTGAACGCGCTCTTGGTGTCCCCGTTCGATGCTGCCCGCTCGGCTGCCTCAGCGGTGTCGCGGGCGGTCTTCTCGTCGGCAACGACACGCAGGATGTCGCCCGCCTCCGGCAGGCCGGAGAGACCGATGATCTCCACCGCTGTGGCGGGCTCGGCGCTCTTGACGCGCTTGCCGGCCGCGTTCTGCAGCGCCCGGACGCGCCCGGAGGTGCGCCCGACGGTCACGATGTCGCCGACGCGCAGGGTTCCGGTCTGCACCAGCACGGTCGCCACGTTGCCGCGGCCCTTCTCGACCTTGGACTCCACGATGGTGCCGATCGCCGGACGCGCCGGATCCGCCTTCAGATCCTGCAGGTCGGCGACGAGCAGGACCATCTCCATCAGGACGTCGAGCCCGGTCTTCTCCTTGGCGCTGACCGGTACGGCGATGACGTCGCCGCCGTACTCCTCGATCAGGACGTTCGTATCCGCAAGCTCCTGCTTGACCCGATCCGGATTGGCGTCCGGCTTGTCGATCTTGTTGATCGCCACGATCATCGGAACCCGCGCGGCCCGGACGTGGTCGATCGCCTCCTTCGTCTGCGGCATCACGCCGTCGTCGGCGGCGACCACGATGATCGCGATATCGGTCACCTGCGCCCCCCGCGCGCGCATCGCGGTGAAGGCCTCGTGGCCGGGCGTGTCGAGGAACACGATCCGCTTGCCGTTGTGGATCACCTCGCTCGCACCGATGTGCTGGGTGATGCCGCCGCGCTCCCCTGCTGCCACGCGCGTATCGCGCAGCGCGTCGAGGAGGCTCGTCTTGCCGTGGTCGACGTGGCCCATGATCGTGACGATCGGTGCCCGGGTAACGAGGTCCTCGGGACGCTCCTCGCCCCATAGGACCGGCTTCCCCTCAGCCTCGCCGGCGCCGGGCGCAACCAGCCCCTGCTCCCCCGCTTCCGCGGCGGCGGCCCGATCCGCAGCCCCCAACTCGGCCGTCTCGAATCCGAGCTCGCCGGCCACCAGGGCGGCGGTGTCGAAGTCGATCGACTGGTTGATGGTCGCGAAGATCCCGTTACGGATGAGCTCGCGAATGATCTCGGCGTGGCTGACCGAAAGCTGCTCCGCGAGGTCCTTAACCGAGATCGAGCTGGGGAGCTCGATCGTTCCCGGCGGGCGGACCGGAGGCCCGGCCGCCTCTGTCAGGACAGCGGTCGACGGTCCGGTTCGCTTGCGCTGGGGTCGCGGCCCGCGGCGCGGTTGATATCTACGTGGCGGCATGGTTCACCTCGGTCTCGAGCAGCCCCGGCTCCACGGCCGCGCCGAGCGCTCGCTTCACGGCCTCGGCCAGGCGTCGCGGCTCCCGGCAGGCTGGTTCATCGCAGATGTAGGTTCCGCGGCCGGCGAGCTTGCCGGTCGCATCGGGCACGACCGAGCCGTCGGCGCGTCGCACGAGCCGGGTCATCGATCGCTTGGGACGGACCGCGCGGCATGCCGCACAGGTCCGCATCGGTATGTGATCAGGTCGTCGCTTCGGCATCGGCCGATGCCTCCGCTGAGCCTTCCGCGTCGCCGCCCGAGGCGGCCGCCGCGGTGGCGACCCCGGCATCCGAGCGGATGTCGATCCGCCAGCCGGTCAACTTGGCGGCGAGTCGTGCGTTCTGGCCCTCCTTGCCGATCGCCAGGCTGAGCTGCCGTTCGGGAACCACCACGTTGGCGATCTTGTGCTCCTCGTCGATGCGCACGGTGAGCACCTCCGCCGGCGAGAGCGCCTCCGCCACGAAGCGGCCCGGGTCGTCGTCCCAGAGGACGACGTCGACCTTCTCGCCGTTGAGCTCGGCAACGATCGATTGGATCCGCGCGCCGCGCTGGCCGACCGCCGCTCCCTTTGCATCCACCCCCGCCTGACGGCTCTCGACCGCCACCTTGGACCGGCTCCCCGCCTCGCGCGCGATCCCGCGGATCACGACGGTCCCGTTGTAGATCTCGGGAATCTCCATCTCCATCAGGCGCCGCAGGAAGCCGCGGTGGGTGCGGCTCGCCACGATCACCGGGCCGCGCGTCGTGCGCCGGACCTCGAGCACGTACACCTTGAGGTGCTGTCCGATCCGATACGTCTCGGAGGGAAGCTGCTCCGTGACGGCGAGGACCGCCTCGACTCCCTTGCCCATGTCCAGGATGACCGCCGAGTCGGTCGTGCGGTGGACGACCCCGGTCATGATCTCGCCCTCGCGACTGGCGTACTGGCCGTAGACCACGTCACGCTCCGCCTCGCGAAGGCGCTGCCGGTAGACCTGTCCGGCGGTCTGTGCCGCGATGCGGCAGAGCTGGGCCTGGGTCACGTTCTCGGGGATGCGCACCTTGCCCCCCACACCGGTCTCGGGATCGATCTTCTGCGCGTCGGACACGGTCTTCTGGGCCTCGGCATCGGTCACCTCCTCGGGGGTGGCCACCACCTCGTACTCACGGTAGACGCTGATCTGGCCGCTCTCGGGGTCGACCCGCACGACGACGTTCTCAGGAGCCTCTGCATTGCGACGATACGCAGATTCGATCGCCTGCTCAAGGGTCTGGATCAGGATCTCCTGCGGGACGCCCTTCTCGGCATTCAGCTGGAGCAGCGCTCCGATGAAGTCTCGATTCACGGCCCCGCACCACCTCGCTCGCGCAGACGAAACAAAAGACGTGGGATGGCGAACCGACCCACGTCCTACCCAATCGGATCTATCAAAATGTGGTCCGCTTACCGGCCGGCGAAACCATGCGGAAGTATATCAGCGTCGAGGGCCTTTCGCCAATCGGCAGGCTCGTTGGCGTGCTCGGCACGTCAGGGCGCGGGAAGCGCCACTGAGTCGAGAAGGGCGGCGAAGATGGCTGCATCGGCCGGGTCCGTGGCAGCCGGGATCGTGGGGTCACGAAGGGCAAAGGTATAGCCGACTCCGTCGTGGACGGTGACGGCGATGTTGATCAGGATCCCGCAATCGTAGGCAAGCAACACTCCCGGCTTGCCGCCGATCGTGATCGGGTCCTGTGCCTCCGGCGTCGCTGGGCAGGTGGTCCCGTGGTACCTGGCATTGTCCGCCACCGTCTTCTTGGTATACGCAGTCAGATCGCCGGAGTACGGGGCCGCATATGCCCAGGCACTCGCCGGGGTGCGACCGACCCATTGATCGACGTCGGGGCCGTCTGAGATCGTCCTGCTCGTTCCGTTCCAGGCGGTCTTCGCCTTGAGCGCCACCCAGCCGCCGGGCAGCTCGACCGTGTACCCGTAGATCGGTGACGTGAAGCTCGACGGCGGCGACGGCGACGGCGCCGCCGACGCTGTCGGCGAGGAGATGGTGGGGGTCGAAGCAAGCGAATTGGCCGAGCATCCGCTCACGAACAGGATGAGCGCGACGACGGCCCGGCGCGCGGCCGGCCGCCGGACCGATCTCATCCGCCGAGGAGTCGCGAGACGTCCTGGATCGAGATGAGGATGACGAGCGCGATCAGGACGGCGAAGCCGGTCAGGTAGATCAGCGCCTCGCGCTCGGCGGGCAGCCGGCGACGACGGATCGCCTCGATCAGGACCACCGCGATGCGGCCACCATCGAGGGGCGGGAAGGGCAGGACGTTGAGTACCGCGAGGTTGATCGAGAGGACGCCGACGAAGAGGAGCTGGCTGACGAGCGGCGCCTCGAGGACGCGGCCGGTCTCCTCCGCGATGCCGATCGGCCCGCGCGCCGCATCGGCCGCGCCCGGGTTCAGGCCGATCAGGCCGCCGACCGCCTCGGCCAGGCCGCCGGGGATCCTGATTGCCAGCCCCCAGGCAGCTGCGGTTCCCTCGGCGATGGCCTTGACCGGGTTGTCCACCGCCGAGGGCTCCTCGACGATGCGTGCCGGCTCGTACATGAAGCCGATCGATCCGAGCCCCTGCGCGCGCTGCTCGTCCGTCAGGGAGCGGGGCACGACGACCACCTCTCGCTCCTTGCCGTCGCGGACCACGCCCAGGGTGACCTCCTGGCCCGCCCGGCTCGCGACGTATGCGGTCAGATCTCGGGATCGGTCGAGCGCGCCGCTGCTGAACGTGCGGCCATCCGCGCTGACGATGCGATCACCGACCTCGAGCTTCCCCTGCGCAGGGCTATTGGCCTGGACCTCGCTCACCGTCAACGGCCCGTGGCCAACCTGCGCGGGAAGGCTGAGCGCGGCAGCGAACATCGCGGCAGCGAGGAGGAAGTTCATGAAGACCCCGGCGAGGAGGACGACGATGCGGATCGGGATCGGCTTGCGGTTGAAGGCGCCGGCCATGGCGAGCTCCACCTGCGCATCGCTCAGCCCGTCTCGGCGCAGGCGCTCCTCCTCGGCCTCGCCGTCCTCGCCCAGCATCTTTACAAAGCCGCCGAGCGGGATCCAGTTGACCGAGTAGCGCGTTCCGCGCCACATGACCGAGCCGATGCGCGGCGGGAAGCCGATCCCGAACTCCTGGACGGTGATGCCGGCCCGTTTGGCCACGATGAAATGACCAAGCTCGTGCACGAGCACGAGCACAACCAGGACGGCCAGGAATGCGGCGATCGTGCCGACGACGGCCATCACGCGTCCACGCTGCGGCCGATCCCGGCGGAGAGGGTAGACCGCACCTCCGCATCGAGCGCCTGGATCGCGTCGAGCTCCGGCTCCGCGTCCGTGCCCCAGCGCTCGACCGCGGTCGCAATGAGCGCCGGGATGCCCTCGAACGAAAGCGACCCCGCCAGGAAGCGTTCGACGGCGACCTCGTCGGCCGCATTCAGGATGGTGCCCCGGTTGCCACCCGCCGCGGCCGCGCTCCGCACGGTCCGATAGGCCGGAAAGCGCGCCTCGTCGAGCGCTGCGAAGTCGAGCGTGCCCCAATCCGTCGGCCCGGTGCGGGGCATCGGCGATCGCAGGCGATCCGGGTACGTGAGGGCGTACTGGATCGGGAGGCGCATGTCGGGAAGGCCCATCTGCGCCTTGAAGGTGCCGTCGGTGAACTCGACGAGCGAGTGGACGACACTCTGCGGATGGATCACGGCCTCGATTCTAGGGTACGGCACTCCGTACAACCATCTGGCTTCGATCGCCTCGAACGCCTTGTTGACGAGGGTCGCGGAGTCGATCGTGATCTTCGGTCCCATCTTCCAGGTCGGGTGCGTGAGCGCCTGATCGATCGTCACGGGGCCGGCCTCGGTGTCGTTGCGGTTGCGGAAGGGACCGCCGGAGGCGGTCAGGATGAGACGCGCCACCCCCTCGATGGGTTCCCCGAGCAGGCACTGCCAGATCGCGGAATGCTCGCTGTCGATGGGTCGCAGCCGATCGAGCCGATCCCCGCCGATGGCATCGAGCTCCCGCGCCACGAGGTGGCCCCCCGTCACCAGCGTCTCCTTGTTGGCAAGTGCGACCCGTCGGCCAGCGCGCAGCGCGGCGAGCACCGCGGGAAGCGCGGCCATCCCGGTCGTCGCCACTACCACGAGGTCGATCCCGTCACCGACGGCCAGCTCGGCGAGGCCCCCGTCTGCCCATCGACCTGCGTCGAGGCCGCCTGGCCTGCCCTCCTCGCACCAGCCGCGGGCACCGGGGAACGCGGCCAGCTGCGCCACGAATTCGTCGCTCTGCCGGCGAGCAGCGATGGCGCGGAGTTCGAAGTGCTGCGGCAGCGCCTCGAGCACCGCGAGGGTCTGCAGCCCGATCGAGCCGGTCGAGCCGAGCAGCGCGATGCCGGTCACGTCGAGACGCCGACCACGATCAGGGCGTACCCCGCGAGGATCGGCGCGGCGAAGAGGAAGGAGTCGAGCCGGTCGAGGACGCCGCCGTGGCCGGGAACCAGGAAGCCGGACTCCTTTCGGCCGGCCGCCCGCTTCAGCATCGACTCGGCGAGATCCCCCGCCTGCGCGGCCAGGCCAACGAGCGGACCGATGAGGAGCGGGTGCCATGGCGCGATGCCGAGGGCGAACGCCCCGAGGCCTGCGCCGATCGTCGCCACCAGCAGGCCTCCCACCAGGCCCTCGATCGTCTTCGACGGGCTGATGTGGTCGATCAGCCGCCGGCGTCCGAGCCAGCGTCCGGTCAGGTACGCGCCGGTGTCATATCCCCATACGACCAGGATCAGCATCAGGGTCCACCCCGCACCTGCTCGCAGGCCGAGCGGGCCGACCGCAGTGAGCGCCGAGCCGCCCTGCGGCCCCAGATGGGCGACGAGGTCGATGAACGGAGCGAGGATCGCGACGTAGGCGACGCCGAACGAGGTCGCCGCCCAGCTGAGAAAGCCGTTGCGCGGGTCGGTGCGCGTGAAGGCGACCGCCCCAAGCAGGATCAGCGCCGCGGCGTAGACCACGGTCACGAGGCCGGGGCGCGCGGTCGCCTGCAGCAGGTCGCCCAGCAGGCCGCCGACATTTCGCTGGTTCGCCGCCACCAGCCCGGCCGCCGCCGTGGCGAGCCCTGCCAGCAGACCGAGCACCTGTGGCGGCTCGAAGCCGGCGGCGTCGAGCAGGGAGATCAGCTCGGCCATCGCCAGGAAGACGAGCACGCCGACCAACAGGGAGAGCCATGGCTCGCCGATCAGCGCGATGACCAGGATGATCGGAGCGAGGATGAAGGCGCTCAGGAGTCGGGTTCGCAGCATGGTCAGGTTCCGAATCGGCGTTGACGGCCCGCGAACTCCTCGAGCGCCGCGTCGAGATCGGCCTCTGTGAAGTCGGGCCACAGGGTCGACGTGAAGACCAGCTCGGCATAGGCCCCCTGCCAGAGCAGGAAGTTGCTGGTGCGGTGGTCGCCGCCGGTGCGAATGATGAGATCCGGGTCCGGCTGGCCGGCGGTATAGAGGTGCTCGCCCAGGCGCGTCTCGTCGATCTGCGGTCCCGACACGCCCGCCGCGATCATCGCGCGGACCGCGTCGACGATCTCCGAGCGGCCCGAATAGTTGAATGCGATGTTCAACGCCATGCCGGCCCCGCCACGCGTCCGCTCCTCGGCCTCGCGGATCGAGCGCTGGACGTCGGTGGGCGCCTCGTGCAGCCGGCCGATGACGCGCACGCGCACTCCCTGCGCGACCAGCTCGTCGGTGTTCTGGCGGACCGCGCCGTCGATCAGGCTGAAGAGGCCGGCCACCTCGTCATCGGAGCGACGCCAGTTCTCCTGGCTGAAGACATAGAGCGACAGGACCTCGATCCCTCGCTCGGGCGCGACGCGGACGATCGGCTTGATCGCCTCCACGCCCTGGATGTGGCCGGCAAGACCCGGCAGACCCCGGGCGGCAGCCCAGCGGCGGTTGCCGTCCATGATGATCGCGACATGTCGCGGGCGCTCGGCCTCGAGCAGCGCCTCAGACCTCCATCACTTCGGCTTCCTTGCGTTCGGCGCGCGCCTCGATCGTCTCGATGTAGCGATCGGTCAGCTTCTGCATCGCCTCGAGCTCGCGGCGCTCCTCGTCCTCGGACAGGTCGCCCTCGCGGAGGGCCTTCTTGAGATGATCGGCGACCTCGCGCCGATGGTTGCGCACCTCGACCCGCGCCTCCTCGGCCCGGCGCCGCACCTGCTTCACGATCTCCTTGCGACGCTCCTCGGTGAGCGGCGGCACGTTCAGGCGCACGACCGTGCCGTCGACGTTCGGAACGAGGCCGATGTCGCTCTTGGTGATCGCCTTCTCGATCGCGCCCAGGACCGAGCGGTCCCATGGCTGGATCACGATGAGGTGCGCGTCGGGAACGCTGACGCCCGCGATCTGGTTGATCGGCGTCGAGGTCCCGTAGTAGTCGATGGTGATCCGCTCGACGAGGCCCGTCGATGCCCGTCCGGTCCGGATCGCGTTGAAATCGCGCTCCATCGCGTCGATGGCCCGCTGCATCTTGGGCTCCGCGGCCACCAGCTCTTCATGCGTCATCGCGTACGTCTCCCGAGATCAGGGTACCGATCGTCTCGCCGCACAGCGCGCGGAGAATATTGCCTGGCCTGGTCATGTCGAAGACCACGATCGGCATCTCGTTGTCCATTGCCAGGCTCACCGCGGTCGCATCGAGCGCCTCGAGTCGATTGCTAAGCAGCTCGGTGTAGCTGATCTGGCTGAAGCGCTGCGCGGCGGGATGCTTCTCCGGATCCGCGTCATAGACGCCGTCGACCCGGGTCGCCTTGAGGATCACCTCGGCGCCAACCTCGACCGCGCGCAGGGTGGCCGCCGTATCGGTCGTGAAGTAGGGGTTGCCGGTGCCGGCGACCATCACCACGACCCGCCCCTTCTCCAGGTGGCGCTCCGCACGTCGCCGGATGTACGGCTCGCAGATCTCGTTCATCGCAATCGCGGACAGCACGCGGGTCGGACAGCCCATCTGCTCCAGCGCATCCTGGATGGCAAGCCCGTTCATGACGGTGCCCAGCATGCCCATGTAGTCGCCGGTTGCCCGGTCCATTCCCTTGGCCGCCGCGGCCAATCCGCGAAAGATGTTTCCACCGCCGACCACCACGGCCACCTCGATGCCCGCGCGCCGCGCCTCGGCGATCTGGCCGGCGATCTCACGGGCGACCTCTGGGTCGATCCCGTACTGCTTCGAGCCCATCAGGGCTTCCCCGGAGAGCTTCAGCAGCGCCCGCCGATACTTGGGCTGCGTGGCGGGTTCGGCCACGGTCAGGCGGCCTCTCCGTCGGGTCCCGGTGCGCTCTCGCCGACCGCCATCCGCGTGAAGCGCGCGACGCGGATGTTCTCACCCAGCAGCGCGACCTTCTCGGTCACGAGGTCGCCGATCTTGCGATCCGTGTCGCGATATGGAAGATCCAGCAGGCAGACCGACTCCAGCCACTTGTTCAGCTTGCCGTCGACGATGGTGGGGATCCGATCCGCCGGCCGGTTCTCCTGCTGCGCGTCATTGGTGAATGCGCGCCGCTTCTCGTCGATCACCTCCACCGGGACCTCGTCGCGGGACACGTAGATGGGGGCCAGCCCCGCGACCTGCATCGCGAGCTCGCGGGCCAGCTGCTGGAAGTCTTCGGTGCGGGCCACGAAATCCGTCTCGCAATTGAGCTCCACGAGGACGCCCAGCCGCGAGCCGTGATGGATGTAGCTCGTGATGACGCCCTCGCGCGCCGCACGGCCCGCCTTCTTGGCTGCGGTCGAGAGGCCCTGCTCGCGGAGCCAGGCGACCGCCTTCTCGAGGTCGCCGCCGCTCTCCGTCAGGGCGCGCTTGCAGTCCATCATCCCTGCCCCGGTCTTGTCGCGGAGCTGCTTCACATCGTCGGCCGTGATCATCAGGGTCTGAGTCATTCCTTCCTCTCGGATCGGTCGTGATCGCGCTCCTCTGGCTCCTCGCGCTCCCCCTCGTCGTCGAGGTGGGCGGCGCGACGAGCGCGAGCGCGTCGCTCCTCGTCCTCATCTTCCTCTGGCTCCGGCTCGAACACGAGCGCCTCGCCGGCTGCCAGCGCCACGCTGTAATCGGAATCGGGCGCCAGGGCGGTCTCATCGACCGGGGGTAGCGCCTCGGCCTGCTCGAACTCCTCGTCCAGGCGCGCCTGGCGCAGCTGCTGCGCGTCGAGCACGGCGTCGGCGACCTTGCTGCAGATCAGCTTCACCGATCTGATGGCATCGTCGTTCGCGGGGATCACCCAGTCGATCAGGTCGGGGTCGCAGTTCGTGTCGGTCATCGCCACGATCGGGATCTCGAGGCGCCGCGCCTCGCTGACCGCAATCGCCTCCCGATGCGGGTCGATTACGAAGAGCGCTCCGGGCACCCGGCGCATCTTGCGGATGCCGCCAAGCACGGTGTTGAGCTTCGTGATCTCCTCGGTGAGCTTCGCGGCCTCCTTCTTGGTGAGGCGCTCGAAGTCGCCGGCGTCTCGACGCGCCTCGAGCGCCTCGAGGCGCTGAATCCGGCGCTTGATGGTGGTGAAGTTGGTGAGCATCCCGCCCAGCCAGCGCGAGTTCACGTAATGCTGCCCTGAGCGCTCGGCCTCTCCTCGCACGGACTCCTGGGCCTGCTTCTTGGTCCCGACGAAGAGGATGCTCTCCCCGCGGGCGACCGTCTCGCGGACGAAGGCCAGGGCGGCGTCGAGCCGGCTGACGGTCTGGGCCAGGTCGATGATGTGGATCCCGTTGCGCTCGGCGAAGATGTACTCGCGCATCTTCGGATTCCATCGGCGGGTCTGATGGCCGAAGTGGACGCCCGCCTCGAGCAGCTGCTTCATGGTGGTGGCAGCCAAGTGAATACCTCCGGTTGTTCCTCCGCCCGCATCGGCTCCCGACGTCGACCCGTCGCGCGGCGTGCGCGCCACGGGCACCGTTGAGCGTTGGGATCAGCGAGCGTGTGTGATGAGAAGATCGGTCTCGGAACGCAGCACGACGCCGTGCATGTGGACCGTGGGCCGAGGCCGAGTATACCATCGGCCGCGTCCCGGCCCCCTCTCCCCCGACCGCACAACGCCACCCTCAACGGTACAGAAGTACTCCCTGGGCACCCGCTCGTACCTTTGACCGTCCTCGTGGCCCCCGCGATCCTCGGTCAGCTGCAGGCGCTCTGCCTGCCGCCCATCGACCGATACGCTCACGGGAGGGGCGATGCATCCACAGCCGCGCATCCTCGTCATCATCGGCGCGCTGGCCGCGACCGCGGTCATCATCGGCGGCGCCCTGGCGGACAGCACGGCCGCAGCGGAGCCGATTGTCGTCGTCGCGCCCGGCGATACGTTGAGCGAGATCGCCCTAGCCCACGATGTCTCCGTCGAGCGGTTGACCGCCCTCAACCAGCTGGTCGATCCCAACCGGATCTATGTCGGCCAGGAGCTGATGCTGGAGGCCCCGGCCCAGGTGGCAGCAGCGCCTGCGAAGGCGGCAGTCGCTGCGCCAGTGACGGCGCCGGCGGCCCGTATCCACCAGGTCCAGCCGGGCGAGTATCTGATCGCGATCGCGGCGCACTATGGCACGACGGTCGAGGCGATGGCCAAGGCCAACGGGCTCGCCAACCCATCGTTCATTCGCGCCGGGGATCAGCTGCGCGTTCCCGGAGCCGCGCCCGCGCCGACCGGCAGGCACGCGGCCCCTCCGGCGGCGGCTCCCAGCCTGCTCCACGTCATCCTCGCGGGAGAGAATCTCACCGGCATCGCGGTTCGCTATGGCACCACGGTGACGGCCATCACGCGGGCCAACGCGATCGCAGATCCATCCTACATTCGCATCGGCGACACCCTGCGCATCCCCGGCACGCGGCCGAGCGCGAAGGCACCGGCGAAGACGCAGCCCCAGGTGGGAGCCGCGCAGAGCGCGACGCGGGCGGTGATCGTCGCCGAGGCAGCTCGCTTCGGGGTGCCGCCCGCGCTCGCGCTCGCGGTGGCGTGGCAGGAGTCGGGCTGGCGTCAGGGCGTGGCCAGCGAGGCGGGAGCCATCGGCGTGATGCAGCTGCTGCCCGCTACCGGTGATTGGGTGGCGGAAGCGATGCTGCACGAGCCGGTGGATATCGGCGAGCTGCGATCCAATGTCCGCGCCGGGGTGTGCCTGCTTGCCCACTACCTCGCCCGCTACGCTGGCGACCGCGACCGAGCACTGGCGGCCTACTACCAGGGGCAGCGCGCGGTCGACACACAGGGCATCTATCCGATGAGCCGACCGTATATCGCTTCGATTCGCGCCCTCGAGGTGCTCTTCACCGGCTCCTGATGACGGTTCAGTCGGCGTCGATCGCCGGCAGCCGCTGGACCCGCCACGCGTCCCCGGCGGCGCTCGGCGTCACGCTGACCAGGTCGATCCTGATCCCCCGGTGCAGCGGCGCGTTCTCCCGCGCGTAGCGCGCCAGGGCGGCCCGCAGGCGAGCGACATGCCGCGCGCGCAGGCTTTCGAGTGGCGACCCCGCGCGCGTCGTGCGGCGCGCGCGGACCTCGACGCCGACCAGGCAATCGACAGGATCCAGGCAGACGAGGTCGAGCTCGCCCTCGCGGACACGCCAGCGACGCTCCAGCACGCGCCAGCCGCTATCGATCAGCCAGCGATCGACGATCCGTTCGGCACGACGGCCGAAATCGTGTCGTGGGTCTCCCACGCGTCGCTCCCCGGGAGGCGAGCGATTCAGTCCCCGTCGAAGTCGATCTCCTCCTCGTCCTGGAGCAGATCGAGCTCCAGGCCCATGTCGAGGTCGAGCGGCAGCTGGACGCCTGCGAGCATCAGGCGCACCGGGGCAAACGAGCGCCGATGCCATTCACAGGGTCCCTCGACCAGCAGTGCATCGAGATGACGGCGCGTGCCATAGCCCTTGTTCCGGGCGAAGCCGTACGCCGGGTAGCGCTCGTCGAGCTCCGTGCAGATTCGGTCACGCGTCACCTTGGCCACGATCGAGGCGGCGGCAATCGAGGCGCAGATCGCATCCCCGTTGATGATCGGGCGCTGCGGCAGGCTAACGTCCCGCAGGGTCAGGGCATCGATGACGAGGTGATCCGGCTGCTGCGAGAGGCGCGCGACGGCCTCCTTCATGGCGAGCTTGGTCGCCTGCAGGATGTTGATCCGATCGATCACCTCGACCTCGACACAGCCAACGCCGACCGCGATCGCCCGTCGCAGGATCAGCTGATAGAGGCTCTCGCGACGTGCCCGAACGAGCACCTTGCTGTCGCGTAGCCCGGGGATACGATGCCGCTCAGGGAGGATGACCGCGGCCGCGACCACTGGCCCCGCGAGCGAGCCGCGTCCGACCTCGTCGAGGCCGGCGATCCTCTCGTATCCAGCCAAGCGCAGCTCGCGCTCGTGCCGGGTGCCGGCGATGCGGGGAACGTGGCGCACGTGGCGCCTGGCCGGGACGGTGCCCGGACCGAACATCGGCCTAACGGCGCTCGCGGAGAGTTGCGCCTTTGCCGACGCGATCCCGGAGGAAATAGAGCTGCGCTCGACGAGCGACCCCGTGGCGCACCACCTCGATCTTCTCGATGCGCGGCGCATGCACCATGAACGTGCGCTCCACGCCCACGCCGCTGGCGATCCGCCGCACCGTGATCTGCCGATTCAGGCCACCGCCGCGCATTCGCATGACGGTGCCCTCGAAGACCTGGATCCGCTCTCGGCTGCCCTCGACCACCTTCACCGAGACGCGCACCGTGTCCCCCGGCGCGATCTCTGGGACGTCGCTGCGGAGCTGTTCGCGTTCGAGCTCCTCGATGACGTTCACGGTAGTGGCAGACCTCTTACCGCGGCCTTAGCAGCCGCTTATCGATTCGGGATTGGCATGAAGAACGCGACCGCGAGGCGGCCGCGACGGCGGCGAGTATAGCAGCGCTCGGCCGCCGCCAGCAAGGCGAGGCGGCAGGGCGGGGGTCAGGCATCGTCGGTCGTTTCGCGGCGAAGACGCTCGAGCTCGGCGCGGTCGGCATCGCTCAGCAGTGCCCCGTCGAGAAGGTCGGGCCGCCGCAGGAGGGTACGCCGCAGCGCCTCGCTCCGGCGCCAGCGTTCAACCTCGGCGTGATGACCGGAGAGGAGGACGGCCGGCACGCTGACGCCGTCGAAGGTCTCCGGCCTGGTGTACTGCGGGTACTCGAGGAGGCCTTCCGCGAACGAGTCGCCCGCCGACGATTCGGCATCGATCACACCCGGCACGAGGCGCGCGACTGCATCGACCAGCACGAGCGCGGCGGGTTCGCCCCCGCTCAGCACGTAGTCCCCGACACTGACCTCGCGATCGACCATCCCCCGGACCCGCTCGTCGATCCCCTCGTACCGGCCGCAGACCAGGGCGAGACGGGCGGCCCCGCTCAGCTCCCGAGCCAGCGCATCGGTCAGGCGCTCCCCGGCGGGATCGAGCAGGATCACGATCGCCCCGGCTCGACGCAGCGGGCCGATCGCCGCGGAGAGCGGCTCCGGCCGCATGACCATTCCGGCTCCCCCGCCATACGGGTAGTCGTCGACGGACCGATGCCGTCCAAGCCCGTGCCGACGGAGATCGATGACGGACAGCTCGAGCAGGCCGCGCTCGGCGGCTCGCCCGATCACCGAGGTGCGAAGGGGCACATCGAAATACTCGGGAAAGAGGGTGACGAGGTCGATCCTCAGGACAGGCGGCATCGGTTGGTCAGCGAACCTCTTCGACGTCGTACTCGACGACCATCCGCGCCGCCGCGAGGTCGATCTCCTTGACCACCGAGCGCAGCGCGGGAATGAGCTGCTCTCCGCCGTCGCCGACCACCCGGTAGACCTCGTTCTCCCCGGCCCGAAAGACTTCGACCAGCTCGCCGAGCTCGACGCCCGATGTGTCGACGACGCGCAGGCCCTGGAGCTGATGCCAGTAGTAGCTGCCGTCGGGCAGCTCCCGAGCTGGCAGCTCGAGGTACCGCCCGACCAGGGCGGCGGCCGCTTCCCGAGTGGCTACCCCATCCAGGCGCAGCGTCGGCACGCGTCCGGCCCAGTTCACCTCGGCGATGCGACGTGGCTCGGCATCGCCCTCCAGGTAGATCTCGGTACCGGGCAGGAGCCGCTCAGGAAAGTCCGTCAGCGACTCGATCTTCAGGGCGCCGCCCAGCCCCTTGACGGCGGCCACCCGGGCGACCGCCAGCCGCTCACTCGTCGGACGTGATCTCCAGCTCGACGTGGCGCCCATCCCGCGAGCCCATGACCCGCAGCAGGCTGCGCATGGCGTTGGCGATGCGCCCGTCGCGACCGATTACCCGCCCCATGTCGTGCTCGTCGACGACGAGGGTCAGGGTGACCTCGTCGCCCTCCTCGTCCAGCTCGACGGTGACCTCGTCCGGCTTCTCGACGAGCGCTCTCGCGACGTACTCGAGGAACTCCTTCACGCCTCGGCCTTCGCCGGCTCGGCATCATCCGCGGCCTCCGCGGTGTCTGCCACCGTCGGCTCGCTATCCGCGGCCTCCGGGACGGCCGGCTTCGGCTTGCGCGCGCGGGCCGGCTTCGGCTTCTCGGCCATCTTCGGTGCGGCGGCGCTTGCCACGGGGCCCTTCTCCGCCTGGCGCATTAGCTTCACGACCGTCTCGGATGGCTGGGCGCCCTTCGAGATCCATGCCTGGATCCGTTCTGCCTCCAGCTTCACCGTGGCGGGATCGGTCAATGGGTCGTAAAAGCCCAGGATCTCGAGCGCGCGCCCGTCGCGCGCGCGGCGCTTGTCGATGGCCACGACGCGGTACGAGGGCCGCTTCGTTGCCCCCACCCGCGTCAGGCGAATCCGTACTGCCAAGTTTCGTCCTCTTTCCTTCGGTCCTGTTGGAATGGTGTCGTGTGACCGCGCCTCGGCTATTTGACCGTGAGCACGGCATGGAACTCCAGGTGATCGCCGCGAGCGGGGGCCGTCACGCCGAGCGCCCCGAGCTGCCCCAGCAGCTTGCCAGCGTCGCCCGAGACGCCGAGCTGATCCTTTGCCAGGCCCGCGAGCGCAGCGATGTCCACGAACAGCTCCGTGCCGCCGCGTGCGCCGGCGAGGTCAAAGGTCGACTTGTAGGTATCCGCCGCGGCAAGCGTGTCGCCGGAGGCATGCGCATCGAGCGCCGCCTTCACGTCCTCGGGCTTCAGGCCAAAGATGACCACCTGGTCGGTGGTGGCGTAGGAGACCGATCCGAACTGCGGGATCTCGAGGGTCGTGATCTGTGTCCCGCTCGCGTCCTGAGTGTGAATGGCGGCTCCCTGACCCTCGAGCTTGTCGCGGAGCTTGGTGAGCGTCGCGGCAGCGGCCGCCGGATCGCTCGGCCGGAGGAGCAGCTCGCCGCTCGGCGTGGTGCCGCTGATCCCGCTGACCGCCAGCGCGGCCTCGCCGTCCAGCAGTGGGAGCAGGTCCTTGTCGAGGTCGAGGCCGAGCCCGAGAGCGGCCAGCCCGCGGACCGTGGAGAACGCATCGCGCACCGACTTGCCCTCTGGCGTGTCAGCGCTCGCCGCCCCCTCCACGGCCTGGATCGATTGGCTCAGGCCGAAGAGGCTGACCTCGAACGGCGTTCCCTTGGGCATCCAGCCGCTCAGCTGTGCGGCGGCGCCCGACAGCTCGAAGAGCTTCGCTGCCGGTCCGGAGGCCACCGCCTTGTCGAAGGGCACCTGCCCTGACAGGCGCAGGCCGTTCTCCTCCGCCACCAGCGCCATGCTGACGGTCGAGAGGCCCGTTGCCTGGCTCGGCGCGCCGGCGGCGGTTGCCAGCCCTGCCACGTCGACGTAGGCCGCGGCCAGTCGGTCGCTCGGAAGCTTCGCCATCGCAGCGCGGAAGGATGCGCTCCTGGCAAGGGAATCGGTCACACCGCGATTGACGTCGACCGCCGCCTGCAGCGCGGACTTCGGCTCCCCGACCACCAGCATGTCGCCAAGGAAGGCATAGCCGGCCGTGTCGCTCAGGACCAGGTCGACTCCCTGGTAGGTCTCGTGCTTCGCCGTCGTCCCGCTGCGTTGGACCAGGCGATCGATGGCCGACTGCGCCGCCGCTCGATCCTTCACCTCGGCGAGGAGGAGGGTGCTGGCGCTGGCTGGATCTTCTGTCGCGGCACCCGGAGTCTGCCAGGCGCCGACGGCCAGCTGGCCGCCGATCCACGGCCGGATATCGGTCTCGTAGGTGAGGCCCGAGTCGCTGAGCGCGTTATGAACCACCTGGTCGATCTTGGTGTCGAGGCTGGCCGGATCCTCGAACCCCGGCAGCCGGCCGATGAGCGCCGCGAGCTTCGTTTGCTGCGCGGTCGAGGGCTGCAGGTAGACGCTGACATACGCGGTCACCTGGGCCGGAACCAGGTCGGCGGTGTGATCGATCCCAGCGCCCGACAGGAACAGGTAGCCGCCAACCACCGCGCCGCCGGCGACTGCCAGCAGACTGGTGAGGCCGATCACCAGGCGATGCATCGCCTTCTCAGCGCCCCAGCAGCGAGCCGAGGCCGCCGCCGAGCTTCGGCATCCGGCCGCCACTGATCGACTTCATGACGCGCTGCATCTCGCCAAACTGCTTCAGGAGCCGATTCACGTCGGCCGTGGTCGCGCCGCTGCCCAGCGCGATCCGCCGTCGGCGGCTCGCCTTGATGAGCTCGGGATGGCGGCGCTCCTCGGCGGTCATCGAGTCGATGATCGCCTCGAGCCGCTTCAGCTCGCCGCCGTCGACCGCCGCCTGCGCGGCGCCCGCCATCTGCCCGGCACCCGGGATCAGCTGCAGGACCTGGCCGATCGGGCCCATCTTCTTGATCTGCTGCAGCTGAGTGCGGAAGTCCTCGAGGGTAAATCGTGCCTCCAGCATGCGCTGCGCGACCGCCTCGGCCTCGTCGCGATCCACGTTCTCCTGCACACGCTCGACGAGCGACAGGATGTCCCCCATGCCCAGGATCCGCTGGGCAAGCCGATCGGGATGAAACACCTCGAGCCCGTCGGTCCGCTCGCCGGTGCCGATGAAGGCGACCGGAATGCCGGTGGCGCTTCGGATGCTGAGCGCCGCCCCGCCGCGGGCGTCCCCGTCCATCTTGGTGAGGACCAGCCCGCTGAGTGGCAGGCGGGCGTGGAAGGCCTCCGCGACATGAACCGCTTCCTGCCCGGTCATGGCGTCGACGACCAGCAGCGTCTCAGCCGGGGTCACCTTGCCCGTGATGCGCACCAGCTCGTCCATCATCGGCTCGTCGACGTGCAGGCGGCCCGCCGTGTCGAGGATGACGACGTCGATCTTGCGCTGCCGTGCGAGCTCGAGCCCGCTGCGAGCAACCTCGAGCGCCGGAGTGCCGACGGGCCGGCTGTGGACCTCGACACCGATCTGATCGCCGAGCTGCACGAGCTGGTCGACCGCCGCGGGTCGGTACACGTCGGCGGCCACGAGAAGGGCCTTTCGCCCCTCCTTGCGCAGCCGGACTGCCAGCTTGGCGGCAGTGGTCGTCTTCCCGGAGCCCTGCAGACCGACCAGCATCAGGACCGATGGACGGGACTCCAGGCTGAGCGTGTGGCGCTCGCCGCCGAGGGTCGCCACCAGCTCGTCGTGCACGATCTTGACGATCTGCTGGCCGGGGTTCAGGCCGCTGAGCACCGCCTCGCCAAAGGCGCGTTCGCGGACGCGAGCCACGAACTGCTTGACGACCTTGAAGTTGACGTCGGCCTCGAGCAGGGCAAGCCGAATCTCGCGCAGGGCGACGTCGAGGTCGGCTTCGGTGATCTTCGCCTTCCCGCGGAGACGTGCCGTGACGCTCTGCAGGCGCGCGGAGAGCGATTCAAACATGGGTGGACCGATGCGGGGCGGGTCAGCGGCGCCGGAGGGCCGGCGCGAAACGGCTGCCCATGCTACTACCCACCGGGATCGGCGGCAACGCGCCGCTCATGCGGCGAAGAGCCAGTCGACGTAGGCCGATGGGTCGAACGGCGCAAGATCCTCGAGCTCCTCCCCCACGCCCGCAAACAGGATCGGCACCCCGAGGCGATCGGCGATGCCGACCGCCACGCCCCCTTTGGCGCTCCCGTCCAGCTTGGTCAGGACGATCCCGGTCACTCCCGCCTCCCGGCTGAAGCCCTCGGCCTGGGCGAGGCCGTTCTGCCCGGTCGTCGCGTCCAGCACCAGCAGCACATGGCGCGGCTGGCCCGGAAGCCGGCGCTCGATGACGCGACGAATCTTTGCGAGCTCCGCCATCAGCTGCACCTTGTTCTGGAGGCGGCCCGCGGTGTCGACCAGCACCGCGTCGAGACCGCGGGACTGGGCCATCTCGAGCGCGTCGAACGCCACGGCGCCCGCATCGGCGCCGGCCCGTTGCGCCACGACCGGCACGTCGACGCGCTCCCCCCAGATGCGCAGCTGCTCGATGGCGGCAGCCCGAAACGTATCGCCGGCAGCCAGGACCAGGCTGTGGCCCTCGTTGCGCAGCCGGGCGGCGAGCTTCGCGAGGCTCGTCGTCTTGCCCGTCCCGTTGACGCCCACGAAGAGGATCACCGACGGTGACGGCCCGAGCTCGAAGACGCCCGAGCCAGCTCGCTCGAGACGGTCGCGGACCTCCTCGGCGAGGGCCTCGCGCACCCCGCCGCCCGCCTGCCCGGTTCCACTGGCCAGCCGGCGCCGCGCGGCGTCGACCAGCTCCAGGGTTGTCGCCGGTCCGACGTCCGCGGCGATCAGGGCCTCCTCGACTTCGTCCCAGACGAGGTCGCTCGGCGCATCGCGTGCCGCCAGGATGGATCGCAGCCGCGCGCCGAGGCCGCTCGGTCGTGCGCGCAGTCCCATGCCGCGCGGCCCGCGAGCAGGGCGGGCAACGGTGCACGGAGCCGGTGGCGGCTCCTGGTCGCGTGACCGCCGGAACACTACGCGCCGACTCCCACAGGGAGATCTGCGAGACGGAGGGAGAGGACGGCGCTGACCGCCGCATCGGTCATCGTCACGCCGTAGATCGTGTCGGCCACCTCGATCGTCGCACGGTTGTGCGTGATCACGACGAAGTCGATCGTCTCGCTCAGCTTGCGAAGGGCCAGCGCGAAGCGGCCGATGTTCGCCTCGTCCAGGGCAGCGTCGACCTCGTCCAGGATGCAGAACGGCACGGGATTGACGCTGAGCATGGCGAAAAGGAGCGCCACGCCGGTCAATGCGCGCTCTCCCCCCGACAGCATGGCCAGCCGCTGCAGCCGCTTTCCGGGCGGGCGTACCACGATCTCGATCCCGTCCGGTGCCTCGCCATCGCTCCCCTCGTCGAGCTGCAGACTGGCCGATCCGCCCGCGAAGAGGAGCTGACAGAACTCCTCGAACCGCTCACCGATGGCGGCGAAGGCGGAGTTGAACCGGCCGCTGATCTGCTCGTCGAGCTGGCCGATGAGCTGCTCGGTGGAGCCGATCGCGCCAGCCAGGTCCGCATCCTGGCTGGTCAGCTCCTCGAGGCGGCCCGCGAGCTCTCGGTGCTCCTCGATGGCGAACGGGTTCACCGAGCCGATCTGGCCGAGGGTCCGTCGCACGCGTCGCAACTCCTCATCGATTGCCTCGTCGCCGAGCGCGCGAAGCTGCGCTGCTGGCTCAGGCGACGCGCTCCCGTCTTGTCCGGCGGCCGTCTCGGGAAGGCTGTCGAGTGCGAGCTCCCGTTCTCGGCCCGACGCGGCGAGCGCCTCCTCGTGGTGTGACACCTCGATGGCGGCAGCCTGCGCAGTGCGCTCGACCTCGGCCAGGCGGGTGGCAGCGATTGCGCCCCGCTCGAGCTCGAGGAGCTCGGCGCGCAAGCGATCCCGTTCCCCGTCCGCGGCGGCGCGGGCCGCCGTGGCAGAGGCATCCAATGCGTGCGCCGCCGCGAGCGCTTTGGTCGCGGCTGCCAGGTCAACGGCAATCTTTCCAAGGGCGTCGCGTTGGGTCGGGATCGCCGCGGCCAGCTGGGCCTTGCGGGCTTCCAGGAGGCCGCGCTCGCGACGCCGTCCGGTCTCGCTGGCGTCCGCCTCGTCGGCTGCGGCGCGCGTCGTCGTCAGGGCCTCACGCGCGCGATCGCGAGCCGCGGCCGCGGCCTCGCGGGCCGCGCGCGCAGCAAGCGCATCGGCCTCACGCTCGGAGAGGCCAACGTCACTCGCCGGCTCCACGGCAGCTTCCCGAGGCACACGCGCGCGACGCGCGTCGTCGAGCTCACCGGCGAGCGCAGCGATCTCGCGCTCACTGCGGGCCAGCCGCGACTCGGCATCCTCCATCTCGCCGCGCTTGGTCCGAAGCGCTCCCTCCGCCCGCTCGCGCGCCGCGCGCCAGGTCTCCTGCTCGCGCAGGGCCTCGGCATGGGCGGCGTGCTCCCGGGCCGCTCGTGCATTGGCGGCTTCGTGCTCGCCCTCGAGTCGCTCGAGCGCTGCGTTCAGCTCCCGGCGCCGCGCATGCTGGCGTGCGGAGGCGCCGCCCGCGGCCTCCGCGCGCCCGCGCAGCACGACCAGGCCACGGCCATCGGCAAGGTCGCCCTGCGGGGTCACTGCCCACCAACCGGGCGGCAGCCGAGTCCAGCCGTCGAGCAGTGCCTCCACCTCCTCGGCCACGACCGTGCGGGCAAACAGCTGCGGCACGGCCTTGCCCCCGACCCACTCGGCAAGCGTGCGCCGGCCGTTGACGGCGGCGAGGGCAGATGCCCGACCATCGTCGTCGCGCGGGCCGGCCGAGATGGCAACCAGCCGAGCCGCTCCCCTCGCCTCCGCCATGCGCTCGACCAGGTTGCCAGCACGCCAGAGCAGCGCCTGCTCCAGCTCGCCGCCGATCAACGCCTCGATCGCGGGCCAGGTCGCCTCCGGCGCGTCGATCGCATCCAGCAGGCCGGTCCAGCCGGCTGACGCCAGTCGAGCCCCCAGCCGACCGCCATGCTCGGCCCGCTCGCGCAGTCCCTCCAGCTCGGCTCGCAGCGCTCCAACCCGCTCGGCCAGCTCGGACGCGCGCTGCCGAGCCGCGTCGGCGCGCGCCTTCGCCGCCTCGGCTCGCTGGCTCGCAGCGGCGTGCTCCGCGCTCGGGCGTTCGAGCTCGGTTTCGAGCTCCGAGACCTCGCGGCGGGCCACGTCTGCCGTTCTGCGCGTCTCTCTCTGCACCTGCTCGGCGCTCGCCAGCTCCGCCGTGACACGCTCCTCGCGAGCCGTCGCGGCCGCGAGTTCCTCGTCGCGGCGTGCTCCCGCCGCGATCCGCGCACTCGCGCGATGGCGCACCTCGGCCAGCGCGTCCTCGGCTTCGAGCAGGGCAGCATCGGCCGCGGCGAGGTCCCGCACCGCTGCGCTCCAGGCCTCCTCCGCCTGCCTGGCCGCAGCCTCGGCAGCATCGGCTGCGACATCGACCGCTCCATCGTCCATGCGCTGCAGCGCCCCGGCGATCCCGCCCTGCTCGCGCTCCGCCGAGGCAAGTTCGGCGGCCAGCTCGGCGTGGCGCGCACTGAGCGAATCGACGCGTCCTTCGGCCCGGATGCTCTCCTCACGGGTCGCCTCGCGGTCGCGGGAGACCTCCCGAGCGGCCGCCTCCGCGGTCCAGTAGCGGGCCTCCGCCTCGGCGATCGCCTGGCGCGCGGCGTCCGCCGCCGCGCGCAGCCCTTCCAGCTGCGCCTCGGCCGCCGCAGCCCTGCGTCGAGCCTCACCGAGTGCATCGCGGGCCGCCTGCTCGCGGCGCCGGTGGGACTCCAGCACCAGGTCGCGTGCACGCAGGCCGAGCGCCTCATGCTCCTCCTGGTGCTGGGCCTGCACCGCCAGCCTTCGGACCTGTGGCTTCAGCTCGGCGACCAGGTCCGTCACCCGGGTCAGGTTGTCGCGCGCCCGTGCCAGCCGGCTGAGCGCCTCGTTCTTGCGCACCTGCAGGTTCTTTACGCCGGCCGCCTCCTCGAACAGCTGGCGGCGCTCCTCGGGTCGCAACGAAAGGGCCGAGTCGACCGTGCCCTGCCCGACGACCACCAGCTCGTTGGCGCCCAGCCCGCCCTCCCCGAGCAGCTCGACGACGTCGCGGAGCCGGGCACGCGCCCCATTCACCAGGTACTCGGACTCTCCCGACCGGTAGGCTCGCCGGCCGATGGTGACCTCGCTGAAGTCGATCGGCAGCCACCCATCGGCGTTGTCAAGGGTGAGGATCACCTCCGCCATGCCCTGCGGGCGGCGATGCTGCGAGCCCGCGAAGATGACATCGTCGGCCCGCCGCGTCCGGAGCGAGCGGTTCGACTGCTCGCCGAGCACCCAGCGCACGGCATCGGCCATGTTGCTCTTACCGCTGCCGTTCGGCCCGATGACCGCGTTGATGCCCGACTCGAATACGAAGCGGGTCGGATCGGCAAACGACTTGAAGCCATGCACACGCAGCTCTCGAAGGCGCGTCATCTCGGTCCCTGCAGAATCCGCAGCGCAGCTTCGGCGGCTCCCTCCTCGGCCCGCTGTCGGCTCGAGCCAGCGCCCTCCGCGATCTGGTCGCCGCCCTTGAGCCGGACCCCCACCCGAAACGCCTGCTCATGGGCGGGACCGGTTGTCTCCAACAGGTCATAGACCGGCTTCGTCCCGAACTGGCGCTGGCTCCATTCCTGGAGTCGGCTCTTGGCCGACTTCAGCGACTCCGCGGGCTCGCCATCGGATTCCAGGCGCGCCGCGAAGAGGTCCTCCAGCAGGACTGCCGTTCGCTCCCCGCCCTCGGAGAGCAGGATCGCTCCCGCGAGTGCCTCGAACGTGGCCGCCAGCAACGACGGGCGAGCTGCACCAGGATACCCAGCCTCGCCGCGGCCGAGCAGGAGGTATCGGTCCAGCCCGAGCTCGAGCGCCATCGAGGCGAGCGCGTCACGGTTGACCAGGGATGCCCGTCGGGTGGTCAGAAAGCCCTCATCCTCGTCGGGGTATCGCTCGAAGAGGAGGCGGCTGACGACGAGACCGACGACCGCGTCGCCAAGGAACTCGAGGCGCTCGTTGTGACCGGGGACGAGCTGCGGGTTCTCGTTCGAGTAGGAGCTGTGGACGAAGGCGAGGCGGACCGCCGTGGGATCCCGGAGAACGATGCCGAGCCGCTCACCCAGCTCTTCGATGCTCGGCGTCGGC
>Ga0307312_10000191_pt1 | contig 25723 bp, 26 predicted proteins | sample ER_DNA_202_FD_194489 | JGI IMG/M metagenome (GOLD analysis project Ga0307312, IMG submission 194489) | Bulk soil microbial communities from the East River watershed near Crested Butte, Colorado, United States - ER_DNA_202 | ecosystem: Environmental > Terrestrial > Soil > Floodplain | place... | reverse complement strand
CCCCAAAGTTGCTCCCTAATCCCGGGATCCTGAATCCCGGCACATACGTCAGCTTGGTGCTTCTGAGGTTTCCCCGGTCCCAATAGATGGTGAAGCGGTCGAGCTGGATCTGAATCAGGCTCCGGAAGAAGGTGGCGCCCTTGAGCACGATTGGGGCGCCGAGTGCGTCCCGGCCGATCGTCCCCCTGCCCCAGCTCTCCACGCTGAACCGGAGCTTGAGGTCGAAAATGCCGCTGGGGAACTGGCGCAAGAACTTGGAGCGGAGCGTCGCCGCGCTGATCGAATGGGTGGGTGGAACGCCCTCGGGCAACGTGTTCCGCGGGTCGCTATACCAGCTCTCCAGCGTGATCCACTGGAGTGGCGCGAGCCGGACCGACGCCGTGATCCAATCGGTCTCGGGCGCGGGCGCAAACCCGGCGATGCGGAGGTAGTCGGCGTAGGCGAACGGCGCGAACTCCGACGTCCTGGCGTAGGACACCTGGAAGCCGAGCCGGGCGCGGCTCCAGCCCAGCGCGCCCTGGAAGTCGCGCACGTCCTGGGCGGTATCGGTGAGGATGGCGGGAGCGGCGACCATCCGTCCCAGGCGAGCCGTCCCGGTGAGGGCGAGCCCCCGCATGACCTGAAGCCCCGCCGCCAAGTCGACGTAGTTGCTGTTCCGGCCGCCGAAGTGCCGCTGGTGGACCGCCTCGCCTGATAGCGTGAACGGGCCTACCGGGTTCCAGCCCACGCTGGCCCGGGTGTCGAGCGGGGTCCACCGGGTCCGGTGGAAGGCCGAGCCCACGACAGAGAAAGCGGTAGCGCGGTAGGAGAGGTATCCGCCGATCTGGTTGATCTGCTGGTCCAGCCCGCCTCCGGTCCAGGCACTCCGGTTGTACAGCAGGTCGATACGAGGACCCAGTCCCTGGGCCGCCTGGCGTGAGGCGAGGGAGAGCCGGATTTGGGCATCGGTACGCCTCACCTTATAGCCGAGCCCGATGGTATCGTCCACGCCCGCGTTGTTGATCACGAACGGATGTCGGTTCGGGGCGGAGCGGATCAGCTGGTATTGCACGCCGAACTGGGGCGACGGGATATAGCTGCCCTGCGCCCAGATCTGGGTGTTGGAGTAGCTGCTGTTCCGGACGCTCACGGTCGGTGAGCTCAGGTAGTCACCGGCGAGGGAGAAGCCGAGACCGTTGACGAAGCGGCGCTCCAGCGCCGCGTCGTAGCGGGCAAAGTTGTTGTCGCCCCGGGCAACGCCGATGCCGGACCGGGGTGCCAGGCGGTCATGCCTTCGGGTAAAGAGAAAGACCCGAATCTGCCCGGGCCCTCGCTCGACTTCGATCCGGTCCAGGAAGGTGATGGAGAAGAGCGCGGGATCGACCGCCAGGCTATCGGGGCCGGCCGGCACGTACGGCACGCCGTCGAGGTAGTACTCGGCCGAGGCGCTCCCGCGGCCGTGATAGTTCACCAGCTCGGGCCGCCCGATGAACCCGCCGCGCCAAAGGTAGACGCCGGGCACCTGGGTGAGCAGGTCGCCGACGGTGGCGGCGTGGCCCCACTCGATCGAGTCGCGGTTGAACACGATGCGGGTGAGCGCCGGCTTCGGTCCTTCGATGCCAAGCATCGGGAGCACCGGCGCCCGGACGCTCACCTGCCCCTGTTCTTTCAAGAAGCGAGCGGTGGTGTTGACCGTGTCCCGGGAGAGCGTGTCGGAGAGGGTGTCCTCGGGGTACTGGTCTTCTTCGGGGATCTGGGCGGAGACAAAAGGCGTGAACAGTAAACAGTGAACCGTGAACAGGAGAACGGCGAACGTTGTCATCCTGAGCGCAGCGAAGGATCTCTCCGTGGCCGTCCGAGAGTTCCTTCGGTCGCTCCACTCCGTCAGGATGACAACCGGCGGGAATCCCGAGCGTCGCCCCCGTTTACTGTTCACTGTTTACTGTTCACGCTTCTTGCTAAAACAAACTCCGTGAACAGTCGGACCCCCATGCCCGTGGGCCCCTTCACCCGTCCCGGCTCATCCCGCTCGGTGTAGGCCGTCCCCGCGATGTCGAGGTGGGCCCAGGGGAATCCGTCCACAAACTCGCGGAGGAACCAGCCCGCCGAGATGCTGCCGGCCGGCCGGCCGCCGCTGTTCTTCACATCGGCGATGTCGGATTTCATCAGGTCACGGTAGTCGTCCCAGAGCGGCAGCTCCCAGACCCGCTCCCCCGCTCGTTCACCGGCCTGGCGGACCTCCTCCACCAATTTTTCGTCGGTGCCCATTACCCCTGCGGCCGAGTGACCCAGGGCGACGACAATGGCACCGGTAAGAGTGGCGATGTCCACCACGGCGGCAGGCTTGTACCGCCGCGCATACGACAGCGCGTCACACAGGATGAGTCGTCCCTCGGCGTCGGTGTTGATCACCTCGATCGTCTTGCCCAGGTGGCTGGTGACCACGTCGCCCGGCTTCACCGCGGTGCCGCTCGGCATGTTTTCGGTGCTGGGGATCAGGCCCACGACGTGGACCTTCGGCTTGAGCCGGCCTAGCGTCTCGAAGGTGCCAAGCACGGCGGCGGCGCCGGACATGTCGTACTTCATGTCCTCCATGTTCTGGGCCGGCTTGATCGAGATGCCGCCGGTGTCGAAGGTGACGCCCTTGCCGATCAATACGATGGGCGCCGTCTCCGCGCCCTTGTACTCCAGCGCGATGAACCGCGGTTCCTCGGCGCTCCCCTGCGCCACCGAGAGCAGCGCGCCCATCTTCTCCTTGATGATCGCGGCCTTGTCCAGGATGGTGATGCCGAAGCCGTAGCGCTGGGCCAGGTCCCGGGCAACGTTGGCGATATAGGTCGGCGTCGCCACGTTCCCCGGCAGCACCTGGAGGCCGCGGGCGAAGGTCTGCCCTGCCCCGATCGCCTCGCCGGTCTTGTGCCCCTGGATCAGCTCGGCCGGTCCGTCATGGGCCAGAAGGTCGAACCGCTCGAGCGGGGGCTTCTTGTCCTCTCCCGGCTTCTTCATCTCGTTGTACTGCCACGCCCCCTGCGCCAGTCCCTCCGCAATCGATTGCCCCACCTCGGCGGGCGGCACCTTGCCCCGGGCTTCGGGCGGGAGATAGAAGGCGGCACGGGTCACGCCCAGCGAGCGGGCTTTCTTGCCGGCGATGGCGGCGGCGCGGCGGATGGCGGTGCGATCGATCTCGTCAGGCTTGCCCAGGCCCACGAGCAGCAGGCGGGATGCGGGCCCGGAGGGATACAGGACCGCCGTCTCGTCCTTCTTGCCGCTGAAGTCGCCGGCCGAGAGCACTCGGCCGATGGCGCCGCCGGTCCCCTTGTCCACGCCTTCGAGCGATGCGGGCAGCTTGCCACGCGGGAGCGCCAGCGCGAGGAGCGCGGTCTCAAAGCCGGCGGGCTGGGCCTGGACGACGGCGGTCTCGAACGGCATAGGCGAGACGAGAAGTTGGGGGTGGAAGAAGGATGTGCTTACGCGGGTGGGAAGCTACCTAGAGCGGCGTGCGGGCGGCAACGGGAAAGATGAGGCATTCGAGGTCCGGATGCGGCGAGCGCCGAGGCCCGCGATTCCAGGTCCGAATGCGGCGCGCACAAAGGTCAGTTGCATCCTACGGTGTGGGTATAACGAAGAGCGTCCCTCTGCGACGCCGCACTCGCTCTGTTTCCAACACCGGAGAATACAAATGCGATACATCTCGTGCGTCCTCTTCATGGCCGCCGTGTACGGCTGTGGAGGCGAGACCCAGGTCACCCAGCCCCGCAAGAAGGTCGCCACGCTGGCGGCCGTGCAGTACACTATCGCCAAGCTCCCATCGCTCGGTGGAACACAGAGTCGGGGCATGGCTATCAACGACCAGGGCATGGTGTCGGGCTGGTCCAACCTGCCCGACGGGTCCCGGCGCGCGGTGCTGTGGGCAGACAATCAAACGATTACCAACCTCGGGAAGCTCGGCGGGCTGAGCAGCACCGTGCCATGGATTGGGCTGAACAACGCGGGCATGGTGGTCGGGATCTCCCACACCGACGAGGTGGACCCGCTGGACGAGGACTGGGCATGCGAGTTGGCGGGCTTCCTCCCGCACACCACCAACCTCATCTGTCGCGGGTTCGTCTGGGAGAATGGCACGAGGCGGGGGTTACCGACACTCGGCGGCAATCACAGCTTTGGCACCGGCGTCAACAACCACGGACTGGTGGTCGGCTGGGCGGAGACACCGGTGCATGATCCAACCTGTGATCCTACCACCGCCCAGAAGCTCCAGTTCCGAGCCGTGATGTGGGACCCGAAGGACGGAAGCAATGGCAAGATCAAGGCGCGAGAGCTCTCTCCCTTCCCCGGCGACTCGACCTCGGCGGCCACGGCCATCAACGACAACGGCCAGGCGGTCGGCATCTCGGGGGATTGCGACCAGGCAGTGGGACGCTACAGCGCCCGTCACGCGGTGCTCTGGGACAAGAACGGCAAGGTGATCCAGATCCCCAATCTGGGAGGAACGAACTGGCACACCCCCATGGATATCAATGCCCAGGGCGATGTGGTGGGCTTTTCCAACCCCAACGAGCCCGGCGACGAGATCGGCGAGTTCATCGCGCGCGCCTTCTACTGGCCTAACGGCGCAACCGAGGCTGTGGATCTCGGTACCCTCGGCGACGACGCCGTCAGCGAAGCCTTCGCTATCAATTCACACGGTCAGGTGGTTGGCATTTCCTTCGGCGGTTCCAGCGGTCCCCGTGCCTTCCTGTATGCAAACGGGACTCTTATGGATCTCAATGACCTGGTCGACTCCGATGACGTGCTCCTCTCCGCCCAGGACATCAACGATGCTGGGCAGGTCACGGGGAGAGTGCTCGATCACGTGACCGGCAAGGTCCTGGCCTTTGTGGCAACGCCGATCACGGATGCGCGATAGGGCACAGCGTCACGAACCTCGCCGCTGACCGTGCGGACGAAAGAGTATGTCGAACACGGGCCTCCAGGTCCTGCCGCCATCCGCTGAGCGCTCTGCGGTCTCCCGTACGGCGGGACCCTGGAGGCGCCAGATGCCGCGAAGCAACGATACGGTTCCATCCGCCGCCTTCTCGGATCCGGTCAGTACCATGCGTCCGCCTTCCAGGCGACCGTCAAGCAAGAGCAGCGCGCCGCGGTTGGTAACCCAGGTCTGATGCCACAGCCGCCGCGACGCGTCGTAGATGCTGAGACTCTCGCCGACCAGCCCATCGTTCTGCACGTAGACTTCGTGCAGGACGCAGCCACCGAGGGTGGCGGTCACCACGTTCCGCGCCGTGATCTTCGTGGGAGCAGCGACATCATAGGTATCCCAGTCACCCACGAAGAAATCGAACTGCCGGAACTCCGGGCTCGCACACGCCACCGCGGGCTTGGTTCCGAGAGTGCTCGCCACGGCACGCGCCACGATCGGTGCCAGCACCGCGGCCAGACCGGCGATCGCCAGCCTAACCTGATGCACGTGAGTACTCGGTCACGGACTTTCTCCCTTCGTGTAACGTTCCCCTGGTCGAACTCAGTTTCGCATACTAGCGTGGTGCCGGGGACCCGTGCTTGCCGGATCCGGACCTGGAATCCCCATTCAACCCGCCACAAGGCAATGACCTCTCGAGGCAGTACATGACCGCCACCGCCCGACCCCCAACCCTCCTCAGCGCCGATGTGTGCGAGCGAGCGCTCAACGCGCGCGACCCCCGGTTCGACGGCATCTTCTTCGTGGGGATCACCACGACCGGGATCTACTGCCGCCCGGTCTGCCCCGCACGGGTATCGTATCACGAGCGGCGTCGGTTCTTCGATTCCGCCGCCGCCGCCGAGCGCGCGGGTTACCGGCCGTGCCTCCGGTGCCGGCCGGAGCTGGCGCCGGGACGAGCCCTCTGCGACGCGGTGCCGCGGCTTGCCCGGGTGGCCACCCACCGGATCGCTGCGGGCGCCCTCAATGGCCGTGGGGTGGCCCAGCTCGCCCGCGAGCTGGGCGTGAGCGACCGCCATCTCCGCCGTGTGTTCGAGCGTGAGCTTGGGGTCTCGCCGGTCGAGCTGGCCCAGACCCACCGACTGCTGTTTGCCAAGCGGCTGCTGGCCGACACCTCGCTGCCGGTTACCCGGATCGCCTACGCCAGCGGCTTCCAGAGCCTGCGCCGATTCAACTCGGTGTTCCGCGACCGCTACCGCCTGAGCCCCAGCGCGCTCCGGCGGGTTCCGCGCGCGAGCGTCGAACCGAGCTCACCCGCCTTCCCAGCGGGCGATCTGGTCCGGCTGACGCTCGCGTACCGCGCGCCCCTTGCCTGGGCCACGCTGATCGCGCTGCTCGGCCGCGACGCGCTGCCGGGAGTGGAGCTGATCGAGGGCGGTCGTTGCGCCCGCACGGTACGGCTGGAGGGCAAGTCCGGGCTCATCCTCGCGGCTGACTCGGCGGCTGGGAAGACGCACCTCGACGTGGATGTCTCTTCATCGCTTCTCCCGGTACTCATGCCGCTCCTCGCTCGGCTCCGGCACTTGTTCGATCTCGACGCCGAGCCGACCGTCGTGGAGGCGTATCTCGAGCGGAGCGGGCTCGGCGCGCACGTCGCCCGCCGGCCCGGACTGCGGATTCCGGGCGTGCTCGACGGATTCGAGGCCGTGTTCCGTGCGTTGCTGGGGGGTCGCAGGGGCTTGGCGGCGTCGCTTCCCGCGCGGCGGGTCACCGAGGCGTTGGGCGAGCCGTTCCCTACCGGAATTCCCGGTCTCAGTCGGATCGCACCCGATGCGAGCCGGGTAGCCGAGGCCGGGGTCGCGCATCTCGCCGCGCTCGGCGTGCCGCGCCGCTCGGCAGCGGTCCTCGTGTCTCTGGCTCGCGGACTCGCCGGGGGAACACTCGGCCTCGAGCCCGGCAGCGATGTCGCCGCGGCGCACCGGGCACTGCTTGCCATTGACGGCGTCGGCGAGCGGCTTGCGACCAGAATCGTAATGCACGCGCTCCGCTGGCCGGACGCCTTCGACGGATCGGATCGCACGATTCAGGCAGCGGCGGGCGTGAGGGGTTCGACCGAGCTGCTGGCGCGGGCCGAGCGGTGGCGTCCGTGGCGGGCGTACGCGGCGCTACATCTCCGGCTGGCGAGTCGCCTACCTACCCTCACGGCCTAGCCGGCTCGGGTTGCAGCAGCGCTAGCACGCGCGTCGCGCGAAGATCTCCGGCCGCGAACCCTCGTCGGCCGGGGGCGAAGCGTCAGCGTGCTACAGAACGGCCAGTTGCGCCCTCCCGGCAGAGAGGAGTAGATCCCGCGCTGCTGGGATCCGCCTCTGTCCTGCTCGACTAGATTCCCGGTTACCACCCCTGAGGAGTCATCATGCCCAAGGAAGCCTCGTCCTCGCGTAGCGCCGGCACCGCCGGTGCGGCGGTGGACCGGAAAGCACTCATCGGACTGCTGAACGAGGACCTGGCCCGGGAATACCAGGCCATCATTGCCTACGTCGTGTACTCCCAGGTGCTCAAGGGCGCGGCCTTCATGTCCATCGCCAAGGAGCTCGAATCCCACGCCAAACAGGAGCTGGATCACGCCCTCATCATCGCCCAGCAGATCGACTATCTCGGCGGCACCCCGGCCGTGGTTCCCAAACCGGTGAAACTGGCTGACAAGGCGGAGGCCTTGCTTCGATTCGACCTCGAGAACGAGACCGAAACGATTCGGCAGTACCGGACCCGGGTGCGGCAATGCGAGGCGCTGGGCGAGTATGCGATGGCGGAGCACATCCGGGAGATCCTCAAAGCCGAACAAGAGCATCAGATCGATCTCGCGACCGCGCTGGGCGAGGACCCGCCGGACATGACGGGTTGAGGGAAGCTCAGCTCTTTGCGGCTTCGGCGGTCGTGGGAATGCTCCAATACTCGCGCAACGAGTGCACGATCACCGGTAGCCCCCGAAAGACACAGAAAGCCACCGCCAGCCAGGCGGTGACTTGGAGTCCGCTCATCATTGCCGGTACCGCGCGGACATATGTAGTCCCCGGAAAGCCACTCAACCCCTCCGTTAGCCCCAGCCCGCAAAAGGTGACCACCTTGGTAACCGCGTAGCCGGTGCGCATGAAGGTCGAGCCCACCAGAAAGCGACCCAGTGGGGTGCGATGCTGTGCGAACGGCGTAGTCCCCTGCCCCACCCCTATGCTCCGGAAGGCATCGGTGAGCGTGGTGCGGGCGATGATGATGAGGGGAATTGCCACCGGGATCATCCCAAGATCGGCAAAGCAGACCCACAGGACCAGCTCGTATGTGCGGTCGGCCGCGATGTCGAGCACGCTGCCGAACAGGCTGGTCTCATCCCGCCTCCGGGCCACGACACCGTCCACCGTGTCGAGCATAAGCCCGACGAAAAGCAATCCCACTCCCACCAGCCGAGTCCAGGGCGAGCCATGGTACAGGATCAGGACGGTGATCAGGAGAAGGGGAAATCGCGAGAGCGTGATCCAATTGGCCAGCACTGGCACCTCGGTGTCTGAGTCCCATAGCAAGGTCTTCAATGATATCGTACGATTACAGCAAATCCCAACTGGCGTGTCGTTGCAGCGGGCGGGAACTGAGTAGCCCAATCGAGGTGTGAGCATGCCATTCAAGAGCCGAGCCCAGCGGCGTAAGTTTGCCGAGCTACTGGTGAAGGGTGAGATCTCACCCGAGACGTTCGAGGAGTGGAACCGGGAGACCGGGAGCGCCAAGCTACCGGAACGGGTGGGGACCTCCCAAAGCCGGAAGAAGAAAGCGAAGTCCAAAACGGGGACCAAGGCTCGCCGCAAGGCGCGCGCGAAGTGACCGCATCACCTCTCATGTACGTGCGCGTCTGGCAGTTCCGCGTTCCCGCGGAGAAGGCCGACGAGTTCCGGGCCGTCTACGGCCCGGACGGAGATTGGGCCCAGCTATTTCGACGCGAGACCGGCTTCCTCGGCACCGAGCTGCTCCACTCGGCGACCCACCCCAACATCTTCCTCACCATCGACCGGTGGGACAGCGTGGAGGCGTGGGCCGCGTTTCTTCGGGCCTGGGGCGACGAGTACGCCGCGCTGGACCGGCGCTGTAAGAGCCTGATCGTCTCCGAGGGAGAGATCGGGAACTTTCAGGTCACCGCTGGGCCAATCCACGCTCGGCGGTAAGCCCTCTTACCGCCTGGGCCAGCATGCGCACCTTCGCAGTATCCCCTGCCCCGGCCACGTCCGCCTCCAGCCGCTCGACGAGCCGAGTCAGCACCTCCTGCTGCTTCGCCCCCGACGCCTTCTCCGCTCGGGCAAGCTCCTCTCGAGCCGCAGCGATCTTTCCCGCATCCATCCCGTTCGACCGCTCCAGCTGATCCAAGTACGCCCGTGCCAGTGAGTACGTCTTCGGCCAGGTGAACTTGACCTGCCCCTGGGTATTGAAATAGTCCAGGTGCACCGACTTGGCCGCGTCGATCTCGTTCTGCGAAATGAACCCACTCGGCTTGAGCTCGAAGACGTCGAGACCGCGGAGGATCTCGGAGCCGTAGATGTAGCCATTGTACCAGTAGGTAGACCAATAGCCCCCCAGCTCCAACTTCGCCGGATCATAGGGGCCGCGGTCGAAGAAGGCGATCTCCTTCGGGTGCTTGGGATCGGTCCAGTCGAACACCGAGACTCCGCCCTGATACCACGCCTGCACCATCACGTCCCGGCCTGGAATCGGAATCAGCGAGCCGTTGTGGGCCACGCAGTTCTCCTCCGATGTCTGCGGCGCCGGCAGCTTGTAGTAGCTCTGGAACTGCATCGTCCGGCTGTTGATGGTGAAGACCGCGTCGGCGCCCCACTGCGGCTTGTCCGTCCTCCGGCACTTGGGCTGCATGCCACCGCCCCATTCGTCGGAGAAGAGGACCTTGCTGCCGGCGTTGTTGAACGTGGCCGAATGCCAGTAGGAGAAGTTGGAGTCCGATGCCGCAGCGATGCGCTGGGGATTGGCCGGATCGCGGATATCGAGGAGCAGCCCGTAGCCGGCGCAGGCACCGCCGCCGAGCCCGATCTCCGGATACAGGGTGATGTCGTGACATTGGGTGGGACCCGCGTTCGAGTCCGGCATCTGGGCCTCGTGCGCCTTGATCGCCCCGGCGACGATTTCCGGGAGCGCCTGGCGCAACGCCGCGCTGTCGGCACCAGTCGGATCCCCGGTACCGCCTCGCGCCCTGACCACGCTGTCCAGCAGCTGGGCTACCCACATCGGGTGCATCACCTCTTCCTTGCCATGCGACGTGCCGACGAACCCGCCGTGGGCCTTAGCCTCCGCCAACTCCTTGACGGCAGCGACGCTGTCTTCCGGCGCGTCTCCGTGCCTCGGCGGCGCCACCAGGTCGTGGAAGATCCGGGGCGAGCTCACGATTCTGGCCTGATCCGGGTGAGCCAGTGGCACCTTGATCACTTCGATGCGGAACAGCGCCGAGTTGGGATCCTTCGGGGCACTCACGCAGCCCGCCAGCTCCGCAGGCGAGCGCACCGGGGCCTGGCCTGATATGTAGATGTATACGTTTTCCCGGTCCTTGGGATCGACCAGCAGCGAGTGGGTATGCGAGCCCCGACAGGTCTGCACGTTGCCCACATTCTTGGGGTGGGCGATATCGCTGATATCGAAGATCCGGATGCCACGCAGCCGCTCGGTACTGACCGTGTCGTTGACCCCCTGGGGCCCGCAGTCGAGGCGCGCGGCGAGGTTCTCGCCGGAGACGAAGAGCAGGTTCTGGTAGACCGACACATCACTCTGCGACCCGGGACAGACGTACGCGGTTTCCAGGCTGGGCCGACTGGGATTGCCGATATCCCACACCTGGTACCCGTTGAAGCTGCCCTGAATGGCATAGTGGCCGGTGAAGGCAAGGTCGGAGTTGATGCCATCTGCGAACTGCTGCGACGGCGGGGTCTTGGAGACCACACGCAGATTCCACACTGCTTCGGCAGCATCCGTCTTTCCGCCTCGAAGGCCGACCCGGGGATCGGGCTTGGGTGCAGCGGTGGATCTGGCACCGCCCGACGACGCACCTGAAGTCGAGTGGGCGCAGGCGGTCAGCAACGCGAGCACGACGGCCAATGACAGCGACGCTATCTTGGGGGATGCCATTCGAGGGTCCTCTTTGGGCTGTGGGCTGTGAGCTATGGGCTATGCCCCAAACGGATAAACGACAAAAGAGGTTTCAGGTGTTGTCATCCTGAGCCCTTCGCTACGCTCAGGGTAAACTCCGCGAAGGATCTCTCTGCCGCCAATAGATAGTACCATGGCCTGGAGGGTTGGCACACTCGTGTCGCAATCTTATCCCCCTAAGATCGCCGTTGGACTGGTGCTATTCACAATCGCCGGCCTCGCGGCGTGCAGCGGCAGCCGTGGTGTACAGCCTGCGGCTGCCCCAGAGACCCGCGGTTCCCGGGCCTTGCCAGCACGCCCTCTCGGCGAGCAAAGCCCACAGCTCCTTGCGGCGTGGCACCGGACCGACGCCGAATGGGCCGACTGGGTCGATCCTTCCACAAAGCATGTCCGACTCATTGCCGTGCCCGGTCCGGCCGGAAAGAATATCCGACTTGAGATCATTGACTGGGGTGGCCGCGGACCGGCCCTGGTACTCCTGGCTGGCCTCGGCGAATCCGGGCATATCTACAACGACCTTGCTCCACGTCTCACTGATCGATTTCGGGTTATCGCCCTCACCCGTCGAGGACACGGTGTCTCATCCCGTGCCGACTCATCGACCTGTCTGCTCGACACCCTCGTGGCGGACATCGCTGCGGTCATGGACAGTTTGCAGCTCAAGCGTGCGTCGCTTATCGGCCATTCCATCGCCGGAGCCGAGATCACCCGCTTCGCGGCGCGCTGGCCGGACCGAACCGACAGACTCGTCTACCTCGATGCCTCCCACGATTTTACCGGGATCGACAGCGTCCTGGGGGCGAACCCCGCGTGGCCACCGAGCTTCTCACCGCCGTCCGGGACAGCAAGGGACACGCTGAACGCCGCTCGGGATCGGTCGAAACGGTATCGGTTCGGCTATTGGTCGGACGCCCTAGAGTCCGGCATTCTCCGGTCGCCTAGTTCGGACGAGGCGTCCGATGGATGTTTGTTGCGGGACGCGACACTCCACCCGAAGGAGTACAGTGCTGTCCAGGCTCCCGCGCTCGCGCTCACCGCTGGATACACGATGCAGAATTGGTTCTTCTACTTGGACCCGATCGCAGACAGCGTGAAGTGGAGGGGGGCCGAACATTGGCTCACAAAGGTGCTGCAACCCTGGTTGGCCGCCGGCCATGAGCGCTTTCGCCGTGAAATGCGCAGCGGCCGCACGATCGAGCTCGTGGCCGATCATCACCTCTTCAACTCGCACCCGGATCGGACACTGCGCGAGATTCGCGGTTTTCTGCTGTCAACCGCGGCTCCCTGAGGAGCGTCAGGCCGGGCATGCAGGCATCTCCTTCGCCGCGTCTCATCGGCCTGCCCTACGACGCGAGCTCCTCCTACCTCCGAGGTCCGGCCGAGGCGCCGCCACTCATCCGCGCCGCACTCCACTCGCCCCACTGGAACAGCTGGACCGAGCAGCGGCAGGATCTCTCGGTGCCGGGGGCGCTGACCGACGCAGGCGATCTTCCGCTCCAGCCGGACGCGGAGGTGCGCGGGCAGATCGAGGCGGGCATTGCCGAGCTCCTCGCCGGCGGCTGGCGGCCGCTCGCGCTGGGCGGGGACCATTCCGTGACGTATCCCGTTATCCGGGCGGTGAGCCGGAGCTATCCATCGCTCACCATTCTCCACATCGACGCCCATCCGGACCTCTACGACGAGTTCGAGGGCGACCGCTTCTCCCACGCGTGCCCCTTCGCCCGGATCATGGAGAAGGGCCTCGCCCGCCGCCTGGTTCAGGTCGGCATTCGCACCATGAACGCCCAGCAGCGGAGCCAGGCGGACCGGTTCGGGGTTGAGGTCATCGACATGCGCGCCTGGGAGGCCGGGATTCGGCCCACCCTGGACGGCGCCGTCTATCTCTCGATCGATCTGGATGGCCTGGACCCGGCCTACGCTCCCGGCGTGTCGCATCGGGAGCCCGGCGGTCTATCGGTGAGAGACGTGCTCACGCTGGTGCAGAGCAGCGGCGGAACCCTGGCGGGTGCGGACGTGGTGGAGTACAACCCGGGGCAGGACCTCGCGGGCGTGACGGTAATCGTAGCGGCGAAGATCGTGAAAGAGGTCGCGGGCCGAATGCTGGCCGACGTCGCCACGGACTAGCCCATCCAACCGAGGACGTGTTCCATGCCTCGAGTGCGATTTTCTCTTGCTGGTATGGTGGCCCTGGCGCTCGTCGGCTGTCGGCCCCAGTCCGATGCGCCACCGCGGACGGAGGTGTCTCAGAAGCCGGCCTCGCCAGTCGCCGTCGCGGTCGACTCGCTTCCGCTTGCCGGACTCGCCGTATCGGACAGTCTGCGCGCCTGGTGTGCCGAGTTCGTGGCCGACTCCGCCGCGTCCGCCCCGAGGCCCGGTCGCCGGGTGACGATCGTCTTCGCGGGGCCCGCCACCGTCCCGGCGTTGCGGGCTCGGCTGGGCCACCCCCGCCCAGGCGAGTGCCCGGCGGAGTTTCCGCAGCCGCGGTGGATCGACTACGCGGCGTATAGCCTCGAGCTCATCGACTCCCTCCCCGATTCGACGAACCTGCCGAGCGTCGCGCTGGTGGTGGCAAGTGAAGCGACCTGGTCCCGTGGCACGGACGGCATCGTGCGGGCGGACCTGGATGGGAATGGGCAGCCTGAGGAGGCGCGCCGCTGCACCGCGGACGAAGGTGAGCACTTGACGCTCTGGAGTCCGCGGCCAGGGGGCGGCCGGGTGCGCCGCTGGCACGAATACTACGACTGGGGCGGCTTCACTGACCCAACCTGCCGACCGGGTGAGGACGGCGGGGAGCCTTCCACCGTGCGGTAGAGCCTGCCCTGAGCCTAGCGAAGGGGCGGTACGGCGGTACCGCCCTACCATCTCGCGAAGGCGCGTCCAACCCCACAGATTTCCCTCACCCCCCCCACAGGAGCATTTCATGCAACCGCAATTGGGTGCGGTCTTGGGCATGCTCATCGCGCTCTCAGGGACCGACCTGGCCGCACAAAAGGAATCCTCCGCCTGTTCCCTGCTCACCGCGGCCGACATCAACGCCGCAGTCGCCGGAAAAGTCGGCGAGCCCCACAGAACCGATATGGGCGTCTCGCCGGAGGCCGCAAGCAAGACCAACGGAAACTGCATGTGGAAGGTCGGCGACCAGGGCATGATGTCGGTCGGCGTGACGGCCGCCGAGAAAGGCGCCGCGCGCGAGGCGGGCCTCGCGAAACTCAATGAGGTCTACGACGGGCTCAAAGCGAAGCACTGGACGGAAGAGAAGCAAGTGTTCGGCAACGGCTGGTGCTCGGTCATGACGCCACCGGCATCGGAAAAGGACACCCCGATCATGTCGGGCTGCATGGCCGAGGCGAAGGGGCTGGCAATCGGGGTCACCTACTTGGACCCCAAGCAGAAGCTAGCGCTCGACAAGGCCAAGCGGCTGCTCGACAAGGTCATCGGCCACCTGTAGGGGGCGGACGGGCGGTATGAAAACGTTGTCACCCTGAGGGCCGACAGGCCCGAGGGGGCCGAAGGTGGAAGGGTTCGCGATAGACGATCGGTATGGCAAATCTTTTGAGTTTCGGCCCCCTCCCCGCTCGCTGCGCTCGGGGTCAGGGTGACAACGTTTCGTACCTCCGTACCGCCATACCGCCATACCGCCTGTCCGCCTTACCGCCTTACCGCCTTACCGCCTTACCGCCTTACCGCCTCACCTGATACGCCAGCTTCACGAAGAACCCATCGTTTACCCGCTGGAGCCGAGACCAATTGAACTCCTGATCGCTCTCGAGCGAGCTGCCGTAACCCAGGAACGCGACGGTTCCCGGGGTGGGCTCGAAGGAGGCGAGGAGATCGAGCCGGAACCCATTGAACTCCGTCGTCGGCTGAGCGGCGCCGCCAACGAACAGCGAGTCGCCACTCGCGGGGTCGAGGAGCGCGGCCCGCCGTTCCGAGCGGTACTCCCCGATCACCCGGAAGAAGAGCGCCCGGTTGGGCTGGTACTCCAGCTTGAGCCGGGGAATGGTCGAGCGAGCGAACTCCCTGCCGTCGAGCCGGGATAGCCGGAACAGCGTGCCGAGCGCCGTGATCCGGACGGTGGAGGTGGGCCTGAGATCCACACCACCGATCAATTGCCAGCCCCTTCCCGTGGTTCCCTCCTGAAAGATCGCGGCCCGCCCCCGCCCGTAGGACACCGTCGCGTCGAGCTGCCGCCAGGTGGGCGTGGTGACCTTTACCGTCCCGGTGAAGCCGGAGAAGTGGTCCGCCGGCCGATACGCCGGTCCCGCAGCGCTCCCGATGGTGTAGCCGGCGAAGCTGCTGTCCTGGAAGTTCACGAAGTCCCGCTGGACGTGGCCGTTCAGCGCCCACCCGCCCCGGAGCTGGAAGGTCGCGTCGAACTGTTCGTCCCCCTCGAGCCCGGGCTTGAAGCCGAAATGGTCATACAGCCAGGTCCGCTCCTGGCCGAAGAACACGGTGAGGTTCTCCAACTGCGCTCCGCGGGCTCCATAGAGTGTGAACCGATTGAAGGCGTGTCCGTTGACCACTCCGCTCCGGAGCCGGTTCACGAAGCCCGCCTGATCGTCGAATCCCGCGCCCTGGCCGTTCAGCAGGTAGTTGAAGCCCCACGAGCGCCCGGTCCGGTCATACTCCGCCTGCCAGATGGGAGCATTCCGGCTGCCGAGGCCGTCGCTGGTCCAGGAGCGGCCGTACTGGAACTGGGCGTAGTAGAGACTCCAGACGTAGCGAAAGTCGCCCGCAAGAACCCGGTTGTGCTCGCCTGCCTGGTCCCGATTGGTGAAGGTGAGGCCGGCGATGGAATTGCGGCCCAAGTCCCGGCGGAAGCGGCTGATGTTGAACCAGGCGTCGCCCGCATCGGTCTGATCCACGGCGGTCAGATGCGCCACGCCGAGCTGGCCGAACTTGCCGGTGAGCTTGGCGCCCGCCTTGGGATTCACGATGCGGCGGGTGTAGACCAGAGTCTGGGGTGAGCCGAAGAGCTCGATCCCCTCGAGGAAGAACGGCCGCTTCTCCGGAAAGAAGAGAGCGAAGCGCTCGTTCACCGTCACCTGCCCCTGGTCGCTCTCCACCTGACTGAAGTCGGGATTCGCCGTCGCGTCCAGGGCGTAGCTGCTGAAGCCGAGGCGCAGATTGAGCCCGGCGTCCGGGTTCACGTCCTCCCGGATGAACTTCCCGCTCACGCCGTCGAGGTTGCCATCGGCAGTGGCGGTCACGAACGGCTGTGCCTCGATGGTGACACCGTGCCGCATGTCGTGTAGCCCGCCGATGGCCCCCTCCTGCCCGAGGAAGCTGGCGTTGGCCCGCCGGACGTCGGTCCAGGTGTCGGTATAACCGGTGCGCTTGACCACTCGGGTGACGTTGAATCCCCAGGTTTGGGGACCCCCTCCCGGGTAGCGGAGACTCCTGAACGGAATGCGGACCTCGACCTCGTAGCCCCGATCGGTGATCCGGCCCTTCGAGTCCCAGGTGAAGTCGGGGTTCTTATCGGTGCTGCCTGGAATGAGGCTGCTGACCTGGCCGGCTCCTTCGCTCCTCACGCCGTCGGCCTGGACGCCCAGCGGATTCACGGCAAAGAAGAACGCTCGGCGCCGGTCGTGGAAGGTGTCGAGGTCGAGGACCACGTAGTCGTCGTTGTCGATGTTGTCCCGGTCCGCCACGGTCGCGCGGATGGCGGACGGGTTGCGGTCGTGGGCGATAATGCCGAAATAGATCGCGTCCGGCGCGTACCAGGCCAGGACCTCGGTCTCTTCCTCGGCGGGTCGGCCATCCACCGGCTGGTACTGCCAGAAGCCGGTGAGCCGGGTAGCCTGGGACCAGACCGGCTCGTCGAGCTTTCCGTCGATCTGGACTGCACTCTCCAGGCGGGGAATCTCCGCGGTAGGCGAGCCCTTCCCTTCCACCACGGCCGCGGAGCTTGGGCCGGGAACCTGAAGGAGCAGCAGGAGAACGAGCATGTCCGCCGGGTTAGTGTGGAGGTGGGCCGGCGCCGGCCGCAGGGAAAATAGTCTCACCGGGATTTACGGGGCGGTGGAGGCAGGAGTTTCCTGGCCCTGGCGGGCCGCCGTTTTCACTTTCACCTTCCTCTCATCGCGTCACCCCTCATCCAAGGAGGATCTCATGCTTCAGTCCACCCGATTCGGCCTCGCGGCACTCCTGGTCTTGGGCGCTGGCTGCCAGCCTAGTCCCAAGACCGAGACCGGAATGGTCAAGGCCGGATCCGACGCCGTCGCCGCCAGCCTGTCCGACGACGACAAGGCGGCCGTACGTGCCGCTGACGCCCAGTGGGCTCGAGCGGCGAAGGCGGGCGACGGCGAAGGCATCGCGGCGCTGTACGCGTCAGATGCGATTCTGCTTCCCCCAGGCGAGCCGATGGTCAAGGGTGAGGCGGCGAAAAAGTACTGGGTTGACTTTGCCAACGGCTTTTCCGGACCGACCGAGCTCAATACCATGGCCGTGGAAGGCGGCGGAGACGTGGCCACCGCGATCGGTACCTACACGATGACCCTGACCCCGAGAAAGGCGGGGGCAAAGCCCCTGCCCACCGAGGAAGGGAAGTATCTCGAGGTGTTGCGACGGCAGGACGACGGGTCGTGGAAGATCATCTACGATATGTGGAGCCCGAACGCCTCGCCGGCGAAGAAGTAGCGGTGTTCCAATGAGCGAGCGGGAACAGCTCATCAAGCTCCTGAGCTGGGAGGATGCCCACGTCGGCTTCGACGCCGCGGTGGCCGGCCTCCCCCCACAGTTACGCGGGACCGTGCCTGCCGGCCTTCCCTATTCGCCCTGGCAGCTGGTGGAGCATCTGCGCATTACCCAGCACGACATCCTCGACTTCTGCCGCAACCCTGCGTATCAGGAAATGTCCTGGCCGAAGGACTACTGGCCGCCCGGTGCCTCGCCACCCTCTGCCGCCGCCTGGGATGCGAGCATCGAGCAGTTCCGCCGCGACCGGTCCGCCCTGGAGGAATTGGCCGGTGATCCGGCGATCGACCTCGAGGCCCCGATCCCGCAGGGCACCGGGCAGACGTACCTGCGTGAGCTGCTGCTGGTGGCGGATCACACCGCCTATCACCTGGGCGAGCTGATCGTCGTGCGCCGGTTGCTCGGAGCATGGCGATAGGGATGGGACGAGGGCGGCTCGAAGCCTTCAGCGACGGCGTGATCGCCATCATCATTACGATCATGGTGCTGGAGTTGAAGGTGCCGCACGGCACCGAGCTCGCCTCGCTTTGGCCACTCTGGCCTGTGTTCCTCAGCTACGTGCTGAGCTTCGTCTACCTGGGTATCTACTGGAACAACCACCACCACATGCTCCATGCGACCGAGCGGGTGAGCGGTGGGGTCCTCTGGGCTAACCTTCACCTACTCTTCTGGCTTTCGTTGGTGCCGTTCGTGACGGCGTGGATGGGCGAGAACTACTTCGCGGCGGCGCCCACCGCGCTCTACGGCGTCGTGATGCTGCTGGCGGCGATCGCTTACTGGATCCTGCTGCAAACTATCCTGGCCGCGCAGGGCCCGCACTCCATCCTGAGAACCGCAGTGGGCCGGGACTTCAAAGGCAAGCTGTCGCCCCTGCTCTACCTGATCGCGATCCCCTCCGCCTTCATCCGTGAGTGGATCGCGGGCGCACTCTACGTGATCGTCGCGCTCATCTGGCTGATCCCCGACCGCCGAATAGAGCGGATGTTGTGATCGACTACACCCTCACCGGTTTGCCCTGCGCGGCATAGGAGCCGCGTTCGATGTCCTCCAGCACATCCGGCCGTCGAGGCTTCCACCCAAGCAGCTCCTGGGCCCGCCGTCCCGACGCCTGTTGATCGAGCACCAGCGCATCGGCATACGCACCCAGCTTGTTTCTGGCCTCCTCCAGCGGTGTTGCCACGGTCCGCCCCCCAGCGCCCGCCCCCCGACTCGCCGCCGCGGCGATCTCGCTCACCCGCCGCGACGGGCCGCTGACGCCGAGCAGCAGTGTACCCGGCGGCGCCTTCTCGAGTGCCAGAAGATACAGGTCCGCCAGGTCGTCCACGTGCACCAGCGGCCAGAGGTTCTTGCCCGTCCCCACGTAGCGCGCGGCGCCTTCCTTCCGTGCCGACTCGACAAACCCCGCCGGTATGCCTCCTCCCCGCCCATACACAATCGCCGGCCGAATCACGACGGAGCGGATGCCGCGCTTAGCGCCCTCGAGCACCCGGTCTTCGACCTGCTGGCGCCAGCGCACCAGCTCGGCTGGATTCGGCGGCCAGGTCTCGTCTACCACCTTGCTGCCAGTGTCGCCGTGGGACCAGATGCCGCTGGTATAGACGAACGGCTTGTTGCTGCCGGCCAGGGCGTCGAGTATGGCGTCGATGGCGGGCCCGTCGATCGATGGATCATACGTCGTTGCCATGCTGATCACGCCGTCGGCCGAACCGGCGGCCGAGCCTACACTCTCGGGATCGGCGAAGTCGCCGCGGACCGCCTTGATGCCGGCAGACTCGAGCTTGGCTGCGGTGGCATCGCTTCGGCCCAGCGCAGTGACCTGGTGACCGGCGGCTCGAAGGCGTTCGGCCACGGCAGTGCCGATGTATCCGCTGGCACCTGTCAGAAAGATTCTCATAATTGCATATCCTCAGGTGACGAGTGACTTTGCCATGAATCTTACCAGGGTTCCCGGGCCTGACCAGCAGCCTGGAGAGGAATTCCGGGTGCGGCAGGCCAGACCGGCGGACGCGCAGGATTGGGCCATGCTGCGCCAGGCGCTCTGGCCGGCAGAGTCGCCTGATGAGCTTGCTGCAGAAGCCAGGAGGTTCTTTGTTGACGGCGACGCCCTGCTGGAGGCGGTGCTCCTGGCCGAGGCAAAAGACGGAACGCTGCTGGGCTTTGCCGAGCTCTCCCTTCGGCCGTACGCCGAGGACTGCAGGACCAGCCCGGTCGCGTTCCTCGAAGGATGGTACGTGATACCGGCGGCGCGCCGCCACGGGGTGGGCCGGGCGCTGGTGAGCGCCGCCGAGCAGTGGGCCCGGGACCGGGGCTGCCACGAATTCGCGTCCGATACCGAGCTCGATAACTCCATGAGTACCGCGGCGCACCGGGCGCTCGGCTTCGAGGATGCGGGCGCCATTCGCTGCTTCCGAAAGGATCTCTAGGTAGCCGAGGACAAATCATGACTCCACCATCCACTCCCAAGCGGTTCGGTGTACTCGGTTCCGGCGAGGTAGGTCAGGCCCTCGCGAAGGGGCTCGCCACCAACGGCTACGACGTGCGCATCGGCACCCGCACACCGGGCAAGCTTGCGCAGTTCTCCAAGCGCACCGGGATTCGGGAGGGGAGTTTTCAGGAAGTCGCAGCGTGGGCCGAAGCGGCCGTGCTGGCGGTGCTGGGCACCGCCGCAATGGACGCCGTCACCCTGGCCGGCCCGGACAATCTGGGGGGAAAGCTGGTCATCGATACCACCAACCCGATCAGTGATGAGCCTCCCGAGGACGGTGTCGTACGCTACTTCACTGGACCCAACGAGTCGCTGATGGAGCGGCTCCAGGATGCCCATCCCCGCATTGCCTTCGTGAAGGCTTTCAATAGCGTGGGCAGCGACCTCATGGTGCATCCTCTGCTCGCCGGTGGTCCGCCGACCATGTTCTACTGCGGCAACGACGCCGCGGCGAAGGCGGTGGTTGCCAAGATCCTCGAGCAGTTCGGCTGGGACAGCGAAGACATGGGCGGGGCGGCCGCAGCCAGGGCCATCGAGCCACTAGCGCAGTTGTGGTGCATTCCCGGGTTCCGGGACAACGACTGGATCCACGCCTTCCGGCTGCTTCGACCCTAGGCTCCGCTGAAGAGGCTCTGACCTTGGCCGCGCGCACGGTGCTGCTCCTGACTCTCGTCGCGATCGCCGGTTGCCGTACCGGCCGCAATTACGTGAGCCCCGAGGGGCCGCGCTACGCCGGTTCACCACCAGCCGGCTCCACTCCCGACCACGCGGATTCGACTCAGCTGCGGGTGGTGTCGTTCAACATCGCCTTCGCGCGGCAAGTAGACAGCGCAATTGCGCTGCTGACTTCCGAACCGGCCCTGCGCGGGGCCGACGTGATCCTGCTTCAGGAGATGGATGAGAAGGCCACCGGGCGCGTGGCCCAGGCGCTCGGTCTGGGGTACGTCTATTACCCCGCGGTCCTCGCGTTCAGGACCCACCGACCATTCGGCAATGCTGTGCTGTCCCGCTGGCCCATCGTGGCGGACGAGAAGATCGTGCTCCCCCACATGTCCCGCTTCGCCCGTACCCAGCGGACGGCGACGGCCGCGACGATCCGGATCGGCTCTCGCCTGGTGCGAGTCTACTCCACCCACCTCGGCACCATGACCGATGTGGCACCTGCGTCCCGGCGGGAGCAGCTGCAAGCCATCCTGGCGGACGCCGCACGCTACCCGCGTGTGGTGATCGGGGGAGACATGAACGACGAGGGCGTCGGGCACGTGGCGCGGGAGATGGGCTACGCCTGGCCCACCCAGCATGGTCCCTCGACCCACATGCTGGGGCGACTGGATCACATCTTTGTCCGCGGTCTCGCGAGCCCCGACCGCGGAGCCGCGGGTACCGTGCTCGATTCCCGCGGCAGCAGCGACCACTTGCCGGTCTGGGCGGTGGCGTCTCTCGACGACTAGGCTTTGTGAACGCCGGCAGCCAGATTAACCAGGCTTCCCTTGCACGGAGACTGTGATGCCCCGACTCTCGCGACTGGCCGTGTTCATCCTTGGAGCCGCTCTGGGCCTGGCACTCTGGGTGGTGCCGGCACTCCTGTCGGACGAGTCTCTGCCATGGAACAGCCAGGGACCGCCCTATGCCGTAGGACTCCTGATCATTGGCTTCGTCCTCGGCTTCCTCGGTCCGGGCCAGCCGATCGCCGCGGTCGCCGGGGTCTTCGTTGGCCAGCTGATCGTCCTCCTGAGCCGGGTCGTGACCGCCTCCACGAGCGAACTCTGGCTCGTGAGCGGCATGCTCCTGGCGGGTTACACAGTGGTCGCGGGCGGCATCGGAGCAATGTTGGGCAACGCACTCCGGCGCAGGCTCGTTCCGGTGCCTCGCGGTGGGGATAGACGGAGCGGTTGACCGGAGCGCGTATGGTCCCTAGGCGAGTGCGCTGGCTTGTCCTCTGCCTGACGCTGGTCGGTTGCGGCGCAGAATCGACGGCTACTCTCCCCGCGGACATGGAGGCTCGGGTGGCGCGCGAAGGAGTGGTGCGCCGCGCGGCGGACGTGACCTTTCGCTACACCGAAGCACCGGGACGGCGAAGCGCCCGCTGGGAGGACCGCCGGGCCTCCATTGTAGTCACGCCGGCCACGATCCTGATCCACAAGAACGCCAAGATCGGTCTCGAGGTCACGCCGCGCACTCAGCGCGAGGTCGCCGTCGAGCGAGACGGCCGTCGCGTCCGGATTCGCGCGGGTCAAGGCCGGTCGGAAGTGCTCTGGTCGTTTGAGCCACCCGACGGTGATGTGGCGGGCTGGGCCCGGGATCTCCGTGCAGTCATCACCCGAACGGGAGCGGCCGATTCGTCACATCATTGAGCTTCTCGGTGCCGGCGTCTTCGCCGTCAGCGGCGTGCTCCCCGCGAGAGGACAGGAGCCGGAGCCTCACTCCCACGGAGTCGGACGGCTGGGTCACGTCACCTTTCCTGTGTCCTGTGCTCCCGGGGCCAGGCGCAGGTTCGAGCACGCCGTGGCCGCATTGCACTCGTTCTGGTGGGATGAAGGTGACCGCGCGTTTGCGGCCGTCCTCGACGCGGACCCGGACTGTGCGATGGCGTATTGGGGCCTGGCACTGAACGCCTGGGGCAATCCGTTCGTCGGCGGCCCGGCCGGCGAAGCACTCGCCCGCGGGGTCGAGGCCGCCGCGCAGGCCTCCGCGCGACGAGCTCCCACCCGGCGGGAGCAAGGATTCATCGCCGCCAGTGCGGCGCTTTACCGGGACGCGGCGGCGATCCCGAACGCGACGCGGCTGCAAGCGTATGCCGACACGATGGCGCGGCTTCACCGGGACCTTCCCCGTGATACCGAGGTCGCCATCTACTATGCCCTGGCGCTGGTGGCAACGGCGCCTCGCACCGACACCACCTTTGCGCAACAGAAGCGCGCAGCGGCAATCCTCAATCCTCTGTTCGCGAGATATCCCAATCACCCCGGGCTGGCCCACTACATCATCCACTCGACGGATTCCCCTCAACTGGCATCGCATGGCCTCGACGCTGCACGCCGCTACGCCCGAATCGCGCCAGCCGCGCCGCACGCCCAGCACATGCCGTCGCACATCTTCGTGCGGCTGGGCCTTTGGGACGAGACGATCGCGTCCAATTGGAAGTCGTATCGCGCGGGGGCCGCGTACGCCAAGTCGAGAGGCACGGGGAGCACCGGCGAGGAGCTGCATGCCCTCGACTACGCGGTCTATGCCTACCTCCAGCTGGGTCAGGATTCCGCTGCGCGGGCTGCAGTGGCGATTGGCCAGCGCCTCATCCTTCCGCCGAGCCAGGGCCGGCTTATCGGTGACTACAACCGGACCGCGATGGCAGCGCGGGTGCCCCTCGAGCGGGGTGACTGGGCGGCCGCGGCCGCACTCCCGGTGGCGGCCCCGCAGGGCCTCGGCATCCCGACCGCCCTGAGCCATTTTGCCCGCGCGCTAGGCGCGGCGCGGAGCGGCAGTCCCGCCGCGGCCCGGGTCGACGTCACCGCGCTCGACAGCATCGCAACTGGCCTGGCGGGACGGCAGGAAGCCTATTGGGCGAGGGTTGTCGCCATCAAGCGCGACGCGGCTGAGGCCTGGGTGCGCTTCGCCCACGGCGACACCACGGGCGCGCTCGAGCTCGCGCGGGTCGCCGCCGATAGCGAAGAGGTTACCGACAAACACCCAGTGACGCCGGCCGAGCTGCTGCCCGCGCGCGAGCTTCAAGCCGACATGCTCCTCGCCGCGGGGCAATACCGGGCCGCCCTGAAAGCGTACCGTGCCACGCTGGCCCGCGAACGGGGACGGGCTCGAAGCCTATTCGGGGCCGCGCGGGCCGCCGAGCTTGCCGGAGACCGGGCAGCTGCGAGGGCTGGATACCGGGAGTTCCTGAAGCTGATGAGCAAGGCTGACGGCAATCGCCCAGAATTGATCACAGCCAAGGCGTTCTGATCACTTGACCACGACGCCTGAAAGGTCGGGCTCCGGATACTTCATATGCAGGCGATCCAGAGCGTCCGCCACGATCAAGCCAACCACGTAGTTGCGGTACCACTTCTGGTTGGAAGGCACAACGTACCAGGGCGCCCGCTCCGATGAGGTCTTCGAGAGCGCATCCTCGTACGCCCGCTGGTAGTCGTCCCAGAACTTCCTTTCTTCCAGATCGCCGTGCTGGAACTTCCAGCGCTTGGTCGGATCGTCGATCCGGGCCTGCAGCCTGGCCCGCTGCTCGTCCTTGCTGATGTGGAGAAAGAATTTCAGGATCAGCGTGCCGCTCTCGGCCAGGATCTCCTCGAACGCGTTGATCTGATCGTACCGCTTCCGCCACACTCCCTTGGGCACGAGATTGTGGACCCGGACTACCAGCACATCCTCGTAGTGGCTCCGATTGAAGACCACCACCTCGCCCCTTCCCGGCACCTGGCGATGCACTCTCCAGAGGTAGTCGTGGTCAAGCTCCTCCGGCGTGGGCTTGCCGAACGACGCGACCCGCGTGCCTTGGGGGTTGAAGCCGCCCATGACGTGCCGAATCGTGCCGTCTTTACCGGATGTGTCCATCCCCTGAAGCACGACGAGGAGCTTTCGTTCGTGCCCGGCAAAGAGCAATTCCTGCAACTTACGCAAGCGCTCCTGAATGGCAGTGCTCTTCTCCTTTGCCTCAGCCTTGCCGCCCGCCACAAGGCGAACATCGTCCGGATCGATCTTTTCCAGGTCTACTTTGGTTCCAGGTCGTACGAGGTAGTGATGCATAGTGGGCTGTGGGCTGTGGGCCATGGGCTGCGCCGGGAAGCTCCTGAGTCTTGTGCCGGGAGCCCAGCTGGTCAATGCCCATAGCCAATGGCCCATGGCCCATGGCCCTTTGTAGCTTTGGTCCATCCCTCTCTCGGAGGTCCTATGGCAACGAAGAAGCGATCTTCCCGGAAATCCAGCGGCCGGAAATACGGCAAGGCAGCCGGCAAACGGGTGGAGAGCGCCATGCGCCGGCGCAAGCGAGGAACGCTCAGGAGCGGCAAGGGCGGCCGGGGTGGCAAGGTGAAGAGCCGGGAGCAGGCGATCGCGATCGGCTTGTCGGAGGCCCGGAAGAAGGGAGCGAAGGTGCCCGCCAAGAAGGGCGGACGGCGGAAGAAGGCCTCGCGCAAGCGGTCTTGAGAGGATTCGCGCCGCCGGACTTCACGCCACGATTCCGTAACATCGGGTCCGGCGGTGTTGCTGAATGAGACATGAAAGGAGGTCACGATTCGAGCCGCTCTCCTCTCGGTCGTTCTCACCTGCAGAGTCTATCGCTGACGGGAGTACCAGCCGGGACGCGCGCGCGGATCGGCCAGATGATCCTGACCTTGTCAATGCTTACGGAGGACACCATGCGCCCGCTCCGTCTCATGATGCTGCTGGCCGCTCCTGGGCTGGTTCATGCCCAGAGCGGCCCCGACCGGGATCTCCTGGCGGACTTCAACGCA
>Ga0307312_10000189_pt1 | contig 25918 bp, 26 predicted proteins | sample ER_DNA_202_FD_194489 | JGI IMG/M metagenome (GOLD analysis project Ga0307312, IMG submission 194489) | Bulk soil microbial communities from the East River watershed near Crested Butte, Colorado, United States - ER_DNA_202 | ecosystem: Environmental > Terrestrial > Soil > Floodplain | place... | reverse complement strand
GCAATCCTGGTCATAGAAGTCTCTGGGGAAGGGGAGTTATTGGCGTTACTGGGCGGGAGTCGATGCTCGGGGCGGGTAGAGCTGAGGCCAGATCCTCTCGATAACTGCAACGGTCACTACAGTGACAACAACGTCAGTCCAATGTACCGGCCGCTGTCCGGTGAGGACAAACGCCCAAGGGTAAAGTGAAAGGATCAGCGCCATCACCGCACCTGCACGCGAGCGCCTCGCGAGCAAAACGCCCGTGAGGAGAAGCGCGGCCGACATCGCGGAGAGACTCAACAGAGTCATACCAAATGACGGGTTGCCCGATGAGGGCTGCACACCACCTGCATAAGCCACGAGCGCCAAAACCGCCATGACGAAGAACAGGAAACCACCCAGTTTGTAAAACCAGGCGATCAGCCGGAGCCACATCAAAGGTCCGCTGGCAACCGTCGCTTGAATCTCTTTGGCCATAGTCAGGTCAATCTACGTCTTCAAGCGCTCTCACGATCCCTCTCCGCGACTACTGCCGAGAAGTGCTCCGGCGCCGATGAGGAGTGTGCTCATGATCGGGCCAACGGGACTCGACAACGTGTTCACCGCGACCGCGCACGCCGCAAGAAACCCCAGGACCGTGCCGAGCACCGTCGGCCAATATTGTGATCGGGCAATCCAACGCCGCCAGAGAGCAATACGCGCGATGAGCATCGAGGAGAGAAGCCCACCGAGGATTCCACCCGCCCACAGACCGCCTTTGCCGAATGCATGCCCGACGATCGATCCGAGTGCGCCGCCGAGCCCACCTAGAGCGCAGGCAACGAGGAATAAAGCAGCACGATTCATTGAACTCCCCCCTGCCTCATCCAGAGACTGCAAGCCCCTCAGACAGCGTTCGCCCCACTATCCCGAGAGAGATGGGCCCGAACGGCCTCGACAGCCGTTCGCCTGGCGGGCACGATGCCTAATACAGTGAGAGCGCCGCCGTCGATCACCGTCTGACCATCCACGAGTATCCTATACTCGCCATAGCGTCCGTGGACCATGTCGACATCGATCCCCAGGTCACGTCGGAGCTTCGCCGCCACACGGACGGCGTGCAGACCCGACAGTCAATATGCGCAATAACGAACGACAACCCTGGCCATTTGGGACTCCTCGTCAGGGGGAGATCGGGATGGTCGTAGTCATAGGCCACCGACTTCCCAATCAGGGTGTGCAGACTGAAGTCGGCGTCGCTTGTGATCCGGCTGGAACAGTGATCTGCCACCCAGCCGCGCTCGCAGGCACGAACGCAGCCGTGCTCGGTAAAGCTTGGAACAACGACGAAGAAGGTGGCCGAGCTCCCAACGCTAGAGATTTAGCGCTCGTCCATGTAAAGGTGGTCGTATCCCTCGTGCCGTCGGGTCGCACCCCGATGACGTGGAACGCTGCCGTGCGCGGCAAGGTAAAGCATGCCTCCGACGCGGTGATGAGTCCGAGGTCCAAGGACCAGAACCCACCAGGGGTGTTGGGCTGGTTGCTGGGGAAACCAAGGACTTGCAATGAGTCGCAGTGGCCTCCCTGACACGTTCCGTTGGTGACGAGCAGCGTCACGCCGGAGCGGGGTTCAATGATCGATGAGCAGGAGATAGTGGCGAAGAGAACCAAGGGCACGATCTGGAGCGACCGGAAAGAAGCAGCCGCCCTGCTCCTATTGCGCAGACTAGTCATTGTTGGACCTCAAAACGTGTGGAGACGTTTTTTATTGTCCTCTAACGCCTTAGTTCAACTGCAAGCACACTACCACCATCGTGGCGAAGCGGCATCCGCTGCCATGGGCTCGCCTCTTTAGGGTTGCCGCGCCGACACGATGGCGTACATGAGCACCGGAACACCGAGGATAAGTGCGACGTGTCCCCAGTCGAGCGAACCGGTTCGCCGGAAGCGCACGATCTCGTTCGCGATGGCAACAAGGCTCCCAAGGACGGCGAGACCGATGGCGAGCCAGCCTCCGCGATTGATTCGACTTCTCGCCACACTAGCTCCTCGATAGGGGAAAGGTCTGGAAGCTTCGGTTGCCGGTCCAAGCAGGTCCCAACGGTTTCCCTCAATATCCAGGAACACCGCCACCTGTCCATACGGCTCAACACGCGGTGCCGTGACGAATCTGACGCCCGCCGCGACCATTCGCGCGTGCGCCTCTTCGAAATCGTCGACGCGGAGAAACAAACCGACCCTGCCGGCGAACTGCTCGCCGACCATTGTCGTTTGACGCTCCCCGTCGGCGCGTGCGAGCAGAATGCCAGTAACGCCGCCGACCGGGCGAACAACCACCCAGCGCTTCGCTCGCCCATCATTCGTCAGCGACGGAACGTCCTCCACGAGCTCGAACTTCAGGACATTCACAAAGAAATCGATCGCTGGTTGGTACTCGCGCACAATCAGTGCAACCAATTCGAGTTTCGGCATCAGCTGTGTCCGCGAGAAGCGTGTAGCGCGGGTTGATCGAGGATGCGTGGTAGGTCTACCTGTGGCCTCATTCAGGACCGTGGCTCCTCGTATAGACCAAACTCGTTCCCCACGGGATCGGCGAACGCTGCAAACGCGCCCATTCCCGGCCCGATCTCGGTACGGCGAGTCAGCACCCGCCCGCCCTCGGCCTCAATCCGCTTGAGAGTGTCGGCAATATCATCCACCATGATGTACGTCCGCGTGCGCTCGTCCGGTGTCCGATCACTCTCCTTTACCCACGTCCCGCTGACGCCGCCGGCGTCATCGAACGCCAGCTCCCCATCGCCGCGTTTCCTGACCTTCCAACCGAAGATGGTGCTGTAGAAGTCTGCAGAGGCTTCGGCGGTTTTCGCCGGGATTTCCAGATAACAGATCTTGCCGTGGGGCATGCGGTCTCCGTGTAGGAGGAGTGCGGCCAAGCGCCGTCTAACATCCATGGTCAGCTGCAATCACGCTACCATCACGGTCCCTCCTCTGTCCACCGCCGCGGCAGCGTTGCAGATTGGCTTGCCGCCGTCCGCTGGTTGTCACCTATCGCCCTGGACCGCCAATGCAACGAATCGTTCCGCTCGTACTTCTGCTCGCGTCGGTCTGCGTCCCGGTTGCCGCACGCACCCAGGAGTCACGCATACTCGTCTTCTCGAAGACGGCCGGATTCCGCCACAGCTCCATCGGTGTCGGGCGCGCCGCTATCCGGAAGCTCGGACAGGAGAATGCGTTCGCCGTCGATACGACCGAAGACGCGGGCGCGTTCACCTCGAAGAATCTCGCGCGGTACCGGGCAGTCGTCTTCCTGAACACAACCGGCGACGTACTCGACGCCGCACAGCAGGACGATTTCGAGCGTTATATCCAGGCTGGTGGCGGATACGTGGGAATTCATTCCGCCACTGACACCGAGTACGACTGGCCGTGGTACGGCAGGCTCGCCGGCGCCTGGTTCAATGGGCATCCAGGCAACCCGAATGTTCGCAAAGCCACTTACCGCGTACTCGACAAGAATCACCCGTCCACGCAGGGATTTCCCGACACATTGGTGCGGGAAGACGAGTTCTACAACTTCAAGTCGATCGACCCGACCATCCACACGCTGATCGAAATCGACGAGAAGAGCTACGAGGGCGGGACGAACGGTGCCCACCACCCCATGAGCTGGTACCACGACTTCGATGGCGGACGTGCGTGGTACACCAACATGGGGCACACCGAGGCCACCTATTCCGAGCCGCTCTTCCTGCGGCACCTGCTCGGCGGATTGCGCTACGCGATGGGGAAGGGAGCCGTCGACTTCAGCCGCGCGCGGCCAGAGGAGAATCGGTTCACCAGAATCGTTCTCGCCGAGAAGCTGGACGAGCCCGTTGAGCTCGCCGTACTTCCCGGCGAGCGTGTGCTCTTTGTCGAGCGACATGGTTACGTCAACCTGTATTCGCCGGCCACCGGTCACGTGCGACGGATCGCGACGATCCCGGTCAGCACCAAATACGCGGACACCAGCCAGGCGGAGGACGGCCTGCTCGGACTTGCCGCCGATCCCAATTTCGCCAGGAACGGCTGGGTCTACATGTACTATTCGCCCGCCGGACCCGAGCCGAAGAACGTGCTCGCTCGCTTCCAGATGAAAGGAGACTCGCTCGACCTCAGCTCGCGCAAGATTCTTCTCGAGGTGGGAACTCAGCGCTTGCAGTGCTGTCACACCGGGGGCTCCATCGCCTTCGACAGCAAGGGCAATCTCTTTATCTCGACAGGCGACAACTCGAATCCGTTCGCCAGCGGCTACGCGCCTGTCGACGAACGACCAGGACGGATGCCGTGGGACGCACAGAAGTCGTCCGGCAACACCAACGACCTCCGCGGGAAGATCATCCGCATCCATCCAGAGCCTGACGGTACGTACACCATCCCCGAAGGGAATCTCTTTCCGAAGGGGACGGCGAAGACGCGACCTGAGATCTACACGATGGGGCATCGCAATCCTTATAGGATCTCGGTCGACTCACACACCGGCTTCCTTTACTGGGGCGACGTCGGTCCCGACGCGAATGTGGACTCCGCGGGACGTGGACCACGTGGCTACGATGAGATCAATCAGGCACGCAGCGCCGGCAACTACGGGTGGCCGTACTTCGTCGGCAACAACCAGGCGTATCATGGAACTACGTTTTCGGATTCGGTGACGGTCGTGCCGGGAGAGCAGTTCGATCCCGCGCATCCGATCAATCGCTCCCCCAACAACACCGGTCTCACCGAGCTGCCGCCCGCGCGCGGCGCTTACATCTGGTATCCGTACGCACCGTCACCCGATTTCCCGATCGTGGGCACCGGGGGCCGAGCTGCAGCAGCCGGCCCGGTATTCTATAGGAAAGATTTCCGCACTGCGGCCAGACCTTTCCCGCAGTACTACGACGGAAAGCTTTTCATCTACGAATTCATGCGCCACTGGATTATGGCAGTCACTATGGGCGCAAATGGTGACCTTGTGTCCATAGAACGCTTCATGCCGAGCGCGAAGTTCAGCGCTCCGATCGAGATGGAGTTCGCGCCGAGCGGAGATCTGTATGTTCTCGAGTACGGTACCGCCTGGTTCCAGGCCAACGACGACGCTCGGCTCGTCCGCATCGAGTACAACGCGGGCAATCGGAAGCCGATCGTCGCAGCCGCAGTCGATCGGCCGACTGGAGCGCTTCCAATGCGCGTGCAGCTCTCCTCGGCTGGTACCGTGGACCTCGACGAAGATTCGTTGCGCTACGTCTGGACGATCTCGCGGGCCGGCGGTGGAACTGTAGCGAGACTGACGCAACCGAATCCGTCTTTCACGTTCACGCAACCGGGCACATACACAGCATCGCTGACGGTCACCGATGCGCAGGGTGCCCGCTCGACTGCGTCCGTTCCGATCGCAGCCGGAAATGAGCCAGCCAACGTCGATATCGATCTCGTCGGGAGCAACCGAACGTTCTTCTTCCCCGGCATTCCCGTGCGCTACGCGGTGCGCGTGACGGATCGTGAGGATGGCTCGCTGCGGAGCGGAACCATCCCGGCAAGCAGAGTGAGTGTAACCGCGCAGTACAACAAGGACGGTGCCCCAGCGGGCGGAGCGGGGAGCGCGCAGGAGACGGGGAGGAGATTGATCGAGGGGAGCGACTGCCTCGCCTGCCACCAGTTGAACAGGAAGTCTATTGGCCCCGCCTATGTGGACGTCGCGCGGAAGTACAAAGACAGCACGGTGGCCGCTCGCCTCGTGCGAAAGATCCGCGAAGGCGGATCCGGCGTGTGGGGAAATGTGGCGATGCCAGCGCACCCCGCGCTCACAGACGAGCAGGCGTCCGCAATGGTCGCCTACATCATGAGCCTTGCCGACCGTCCGACGAGCGGGCCGTCACTGCCTGTCCGAGGCACATATTCACCTCCGGCGGGCTCGGGCGATTCACCAAAAGGCGTTACGGTCCTGCGCGCGGCGTACACGGACCGCGGCGCGAACGGGATGCCCGCGATCACCAAGGAGAAGGAGATCATTCTTCGTTCGCCGAATGTCGTGGTTGCGGGCGGTGAGCTGTCCGAGGGAGTGTCGAAGGGGGCGGACACGGAGCTGCCTGGCCAGGATATCACGGTCGTGCGTCGGTCTGGCTCTTTCGTGAGGTTGAAGCAGCTGGACATGACGGGCGTCACTGGGGTGGTGTTCGTGGTGCTCGCTCCCGCTCGGTTCCAGGCGGCGGGCGGGAAGGTCGAGGTGCGACTCGATTCGGCAACCGGCCCATTGCTGGGTGAGAGCGAGCTGGCTCGCCCGACCGAGACAACTCTGACCCCATTGCGACTTCGCACGGCAGTGCAGCCGACGTCCGGAGTGCACGACGTCTATCTGGTGTTCAGGAACTCCGATGCGAAGGGCGATGGATTCCTGTTTGGAGTGTTGACGGCAACTTTCGAAGCAGGGCCGCGCTGAATTGGAGATGCACGCGGCTCGGGGGGTGACTTCTGCCTTTTTCCTGCTCACGATCGTTGCGCCACCTGTCGTCGCGCAAAGTTCCACTGCGCCAGACACATCCGGTCACACTCTGCCCAGTGTGGTCGTAACCGCCGACCGCGTTCCTGGAATCCTGGGCACGCACACCGGAATGGTGAACCGGCTGTCGGCGGAGGCGTTATCGCGCCAGCCATTGCAGCGCCTCACCGATGGATTGCGAAGCGTTCCCGGTCTGATCGTGCTCAATGCGGGCACGATGGGCGACCAGCCACGTTTACTGATCCGCGGGTTTTACGGTGGAGGAGAGACAGATTACGCTGCCGTCCTCATGGACGGTGTCCCGCTCACGGCTCTCGCCACCGGCATCGCCAACTGGGATATCATCCCGATCGTGGCGGTGCGCGCGATCGAGGTTATTCCAGGCAGCTCGTCCGCTCTCTACGGGGATGCGGCCTTGGGTGGCGTGATCAACATCATTACGAGCGCCCAGATCCAATCTCCTGCGCGTTGGCTTCTGACGACCGGACAGTACGGCACTCTTGATGGAAGCGGCGCCTGGAGTGGCTCACGAGGAGAGCGTCAAGCGTCGGCCTTTGCCGGATATCGTCGTTCAGATGGATTCCGTGCGCATGAGCATGGTGAAGTGACATCCGTTGGCGGATCCGCCGACCTCTATCGCTCGGCGCGCGGAGCGCTGTCACTTTCGATTCTTCATCATGGACGAAAGTCCGACGATCCCGGGCCTCTTCCTGACGCTCTGCTTCAGACCTCACCCCGCGCCAGCGTCCCCTTTTTCCGCTTCGATCAAGGCGCCGAGCAGCTTCGTCGGATTTCGCTTCACGGTTCGGGGCGAATCAACGATCTGTCAAGCTTTTCAGGCAGCCTGACGGGTGAGACCCTCAGCGGAGATGTTGTTCGAACACTGCAACTGGCGCCGGACTTCGGCGATACGAGGTCTCGCAGAACGCTTGCGCGCAGGTTCATCTCGTCGGCCCAGGTAGCGACCGACTTGACGGGAACGCCATGGCCGCAACGACTACTACTCGGCACTGACATATCGGTTGGCGATCTCAGCTCCGAGTACAGACCGCTGTTAATGGGGAACGTGTCAGACTACGCTGTGCCGGGAGTACGTGGGGGCGACGTGGACGTAAGCGGTCGCGGCGGCCGGGACGCAGCGGCGGCTTTCGCCCACTGGGAAAATCTGGTCTCGGCACGACTTCGGCTCGTCGCCGGCGGACGCATGGACTGGATGCGTGATGCCTATCGGACCGAGTTGCCCGCTCAAGTGCCGCGCTTGCACTCCGTCAGCCGATCGTTCAGTCCAAAACTGGGACTGAATTTTCGCTATCTCGAAAGCGCTCGTCAGACTGGGCACGCTTATGTGTCATTCAGCCGGTCGTTCAAGGCGCCGACGCTCGACCAGCTCTTCGATCAGCGGCCGATCCCCATTCCCGTTCCGCCCTTTTCGGTGACCGTATCCAACCCGGATCTGCGTCCGCAGCGCGGTTCAGCGGTTGAAGCAGGTGTCCTTCATCGCGCTGCTCTTGGAGCTGGGCGCACGATTGACGTGACTGCCGCTGTCTATCGGCAGCAAATGCATAATGAGCTGGACTTCGATCTCGCCCGATTTCGCTATGTCAATGTTGGCCGCAGCCAGCACAAGGGAATCGAGCTTGGCGCGCGGGTGGATGCAGCGGCTGGAACGAGCATGTTCGCCAGCCTCACGCGTCAGTCCGTCCTGGCGATGCATGGACCCAACGCCGGGCGCCAGCTCAAAGCCATCCCGCGCCAGTCATCCTCGGCTGGAATCACCGGTGGCCCGCCGTGGCTGCAGGCGAGTCTCAGCGTTTCCGATTTGCGTGGCGCCTTCCTCGACGACGCCAACCAGCGTCGCCTTCCTCCTTTCACTTGTGTAGATGCGCGTCTATCTACTACCGTTGCATCCCTTCGCTTTCATCTCGATCTGATCAACGCGCTGGATAGAAAGCTGGTGTCGACTGGATTTCCTGATCCGTCGGGAACTGACGTCGTCTACTATCACCCGGCTGCGAAGCGCGTTCTTCAGGTTGGAGTTGGTTCGGCATGGTAAAACTCCATTTCGACATCAGCGTCTATTCCGGCGGCGTCCCATATCCCCGGCATCGGCATGACGAGCTTCAACTCAGTTTGATTCTTCGCGGCGCGGTTTCGGAGACTGTTGGCGGCCTAAACGAAATCGGTCGCGCGCTGAGTGTTGTGTCGAAGGACAGCGGTCTCTACCACGCCGATGAGTTCCCGCGTGAAGGCGCAAAGATCGCCAGGCTGTCTGTCCCTCACGCGGTCATGAATGATCTCATCGATGACCATCGACAGATGGACGGCTGGAGATGGACACACGATCCGCGCATCGCACGGTCTTTTCTCTCGCTCGTTCGTCGAGCAAAGGACCACTCCCTGAATTCATTCGCGGCTTGCGATCCGGATGTGACAGATCTCCTCGCGGCGTTCACAGCTTGCCCGGCAGCTCGCGATCCAGGAGAACCGCCGGCCTGGCTTCGCCAGACGATGACCGAGCTGCGCGACAGGTGGCATCCGGATATCACAGTGAGTGATGTTGCCCGCCGGGCAGGCGTTCATCCCGTGTACCTCGCGCGTTGTGCCCGGCGCTGGTATGGCACAGCGATCGGTGACGAGCTGAGGCGCCTTCGGCTCGCCTCGTCTGTGTCAATGCTTACCGGCAACAAAACGACAGTGTCATCAGTTGCCCATGCCAATGGGTATTCCGATGAGCCACACCTTTGTCGCGCCACCCGCGGGCTGCTTGGTATGACGCCGAGGCGGCTCAGATCGCTCGTTGACTCAGTGGCTTAGGTAGTTGCGGAAATTCAAGTTTGGCTCTGCAGGTCATGATACAATCCTGATCGACCGCAAATGGAGATCTCGATGCGACGTCTGGCCTATCTGCTACTGATGCTGCTCGCAACCTTGACCCCGGCTGACGGCCAGGCTCGAGGCGCTGATGCGAAGACAATAGCGAAGCTTGTCGACTCGCTGGCATCGCGCGCGATGGCGGACCGGCTGGCCCCCGCTCTTGGTGTGGCGATAACGATGGATGGCCGGACGGTTTACTCGCGCGCGTTCGGCATGGCCGATGTCACGGCGGGAATTCCCGCGGACGATCGGACTCTGTGGTATGTGGCTTCCACGAGTAAGTCCTTCACGGGTTTCGGCATCGCGCTGCTGGTGGATCGTGGAGTGCTCAAGCTCGACGCGCCGATTATGTCGCTGCTTCCCGGCGTCGCATGGAATCCCGAAGTGCACGCGGACTCGCTGACCCTCGCCAATTTCCTGTCGCATACTCACCACATCGACGACAACGCAGTCGTGACGAACGCGGCGTTCACCGGCGAGATCCCGGAAAAGCAGTGGCCCTCACTCATAGCGTTAGCGGGAAGGGAGCGAACGAACGATCTCATCTACTCCAACTTCGGTTACAACGTTGCCGCGATGGTCATCGACCGGCTTCGCCAGGAAGGATGGAGAGCATTCCTCGAGAAGAGCGTCTACCTCCCCGCGGGTCTGCGCGACACGTACACTCGTATTTCCGGAATTAACCCGAAGCGAATCGCCAAGCCCCACGGTATCGATGCGAACGGTCGCTACTATACGGAGCCGTTTTTCAAGACAGATCGCACCATGAACTCCGCCGGTGGTCACATCGCGACCCTCCATGATCTGGCGCGATGGACGATCGTGCAGATGGACTCGGGACTGATCGATGGCAAGCGGGTTTTGCCGGCGAGCGCGGTGGCGCTCAGTCATCGGCTTATTGCGAAGCATACGCGCGAACAGGCGAAGCGCTTCGCCTACTTCGACCGCGAGGGCTGGGGCGCGGGTTGGGATCTGGGAACGTACAATGGCGAGCGCATGGTCAGCCGTTTTGGTAGCTATGGGAACACGCGCTCCCATCTGTCGTTTCTTCCCAATCGCAGAATCGGCGCGGTGGTGATGTCCACTGGCGGACCGTCGATTCTAACGGATGTCATTGCTGCCTATGCGTACGATCTCGAGGCCGGTCGTGACTACGCGGCGGACAGCGCAGACGCGCGACTAAAGGTCCTCAGGCAGCAGCGCGCTGGCGCGGGCCCCGCCCGCGCGCGGCAGGATTCCATTCGCGCCGCACGACAGGCGCAACCGCTGAAGCATCCGGTCGCCAGCTTTGCTGGAACTTACGAAGCATCCGGCTACGGACGTGTGGTCATAACCGAGCGCGGCGGCAAGCTCGATTATCGCTGGGGAGCGCTGTACGGTCCCGTCGAGATCTTCGATGCATCGAAAGATCAGATGCGTATCGAGATCGTCGGCTCGGGAAATGTTGTTTCGTTCACTTTTCCGCCGAGCGGTCCCGCGAGCTCTATATCGTTACAGGGGGTGAAGTTCACGCGCGTTTCCTGAACGCATCGACGGGGCGCGACGTCACCGAGTTAGTTCCTAATCGTGCACTGCCTGCTACGGATGGAACGGCACGCGGCTCAGCAAACATGCCCAGACATAGAGACCCACGCCGAAAACGGTGTGGGTCATCAGACTCTTCAGTCTCGCCCTGTTTGGATGAGCGGTCTTCGACGCGGCGATGCCGAGCCCGAACGATGGCTGCATTGTAAAGAAGGGGACTAGCGTGGTAGCGATACCGAAAGCCACAGCAGGCAACAGGGTCGGGCGCGCGAGCCAACTGCTCGAAACAAGAAAGACGAACACCAGGGCGAACGCGGTGCCGATCATGTAGTGGGCAATCCAACCCACGGTGCACTCATGCGATTTCGGCGGAGCGGCGGTGATGCTTTGATGCATAATAGTTCCGCCGGGGATGTAGAGAACCCACCGCCCGAGTAAGCAGTAGTTCAGGGAAGGGATGCCGAACGCACGCCTCAACAACAGCGCCCAAAGGTCTATCAGCAGAGTGGCTCCCAATCCGACAAGAATAGCCTCGACGACGTAAGTGGGCTTCAACGATCGTTAGCCTGCGCTGACGCGATGCTCTGGCTGCGAGACAGTCGCGGGAGCAGCACCCAAAGCACGATGAAGACGCCGAGCAGGAAAGCTGCGACCGTGGCCGCGACCCCGCGCGTGCCTATGATAACGCGGGCCACCAGATAGATATCGAGGCAAAGGCCCAGAGCCAATGGAGCCATGCTCGCCATGAGTAGTCTGGATGAGATGCGGATAAAGCGTCGGGACACCGCTAGCGGGTCCGTCTGACGGTGGAGCGCGGCGGGAGCCATCACGAGAGCGATGGCGATCGTCACAAGCACGATCGCTGCGAGATGGAGCATGCGCTCCATTGACGACAGCTGCTCGCTGAACCCGGTACTGAAAACGGCAATGAGCTGGAACCCGAAGAGCGCCTGCATACCCGGCACCACGGTGCGGCACTCTTCAAGCACGTGCGAAGCGGCGTCGTTGAGAGAGAGCTCTTCCCGCTCTTCAGAGGGCTTTGCGTGAGAAACCGTGGTCACCGATAGCTAGGCGTCATGTGGCGATGCGCTCGCTATGTTCCGGCACGTTTCCGGCTCGGCTGCGTAGCGCCAGATAGAGCAGGATGGATGCGACCGCGCCCAATGTGTCCATCAGCATGTCCTTCTGAGCGTCCCAGATGTCGCCCTGGCTGCCCAGAAAGTCCGCCCCCGCCTCGGCGTTGCCCCCATACGCGGCGTACACCCACTCGATTAGCTCGTACGACATTGCGACGAAGCTGATCGCGAAGATGGCGAAGAGACATGCCATCGCCACGCTCATCTGCTTTCTGACAATCAAGTACTCGGCGATGCCGAACGCGTAGAAGCCCACGCTGAAGTGGCCGATCCGGTCATACATGTTCCGCTCGAACCCGAAGGCGCGGCTGAACCAGTCGAACGGTACCCGCTCGAATGTGTAGTGCCCTCCGATCGTGTGCCAATACGGAAGAATCGACATCAGAATGTAGGCAAGGGCAGAGAACCTCACGCCGCGCATGTACAGAACGACGAGGGCGAGCACGACCAGAACAATGGGGATGTTCTCCGCCCACCACACCGCACGGTCGTACGGAGCGATCGCGCCCCAAATGAAAAGAACCACGTAGGCGGCGAGCAGGATGTGCGGAATGCGATCGCTGAATTGTTTCATTCGCTGGCGGGAGGCGCGGCGCGCTTCTCTTCAAGAATGTAATAGCCCATTTCATCGAGCGCGGTTTGCATGTACATGAATGCCTCGGCTTCCGCTGATAGCGGACGCCCGGCAAATGACGTGAGCCACTCGGTAATTCTCTCGAACGGTGCGTACAGGCTATCGTGCAATTCGCGCTTCTCCGCGCTGCTCGACTTGTCTATGAGATCGTTTCGAATGATGTCATCCCCGATTCCCCATTTCTCCGCCAGCGGGACCAGGTGCCGGAGGTCAGTGGCCACTTGCACCGGATCCAGATGCAGAATGGGTCGGCTCTCGGAGTACAGTCCGAAGTGCTTCTGAATGGCCGAGGCCGAAGCAATGTCGTGCCGCGATCGCGCGCGTCGAACGTAGTCGTACACGCCGATGAGAACCGCCAGCACAGCGATCAATGCGAGCGTCGAGGTCACGTTATCCAACTCCCCTGCAGGTACGCCATCGCATCTTTACTTATCAAGCAGCGGGAAGAGCAACTCATTGCCGTCGGGATCATCGATCTGGATACAGTCATAGCCCCACCACGATTCCTTGCTCGAAATTGAGTGCTCCACGATCTCACGGCGAAGTTCATCGATGCCATCCTGCGTCAGCTCCACGAATAGACGCGCTTTATCCTTGCGACCTGCATCCTCGCACAGAATGATCTCACAATCTGAACGATTGACTTGGCAGACTTTGCCTTTGCCGTCGCCTTCGTGCCAGGACTTCTTGAAGCCGAGCTGGTTCTCGTAGAAGCGCAGCGCGCGCTCTACGTCGCCGACGAAAAATACGGGTCGCATGTACCACCTGTGCGTGATCTGCTCTGCGTGGGTTTGCGTCGTCATCTTGGTTCTCCTGGTCTGCCTACTTCAAACCGAGCTTCTTTCCCGCTGCCAGCAGTGCGAGCGATTCGCGAATACGCCTTTCCCGGGTCTCCGGCCGCTTGGCCGTGTGAATCCAAACGACGAAGTTACGGCGGTGGGTTGGTGCCAGCTCCCGAAAGAACTTCCACGCTTTGGCATTGGCCTTTATCGCTGTCGCGATGTAAGTCGGCAGGTCGGGGATTACAGGTCGCGGAGCGTAGGTATTCTCCGTGGGTGCGGCCGTGATGCCTGCTGAAGTGAGCGAGCCGGCTGCCTTCAGTTCCATCCAGCGTTTTCGATTGGAATCCGACCACTTGCTGGTGGGCTTTCGCGGCGTCACCTTGAGCGCGTATCGGTCGTCATCCAGTCGCTTGACGAGACTGTCGATCCACCCGAAGCACAACGCCTCGCGGACGGCGTCCTCGTACGGCATCGACTTCAGCTTCGTGTGTTGCTTGTACAACACGAGCCAGATTCCGGAGCTTGATTTGTGGTGCCCCGCCAGCCACGCCCGCCACTGTCGGCGGCTCCGAACTTCGAGCGTCATGAGTTCTGCCGTCACTCCTGACTGGTCTCCGCTCCGTCGTGTCGTCGCATTGATGCTTCGAGAGCCAAATAGAACGCGGCGACGCAACAGCCGCTACCACTCATCCCTTGTGAGGTGCAGTGCCACTTCCAGTCGGAGCCCCTTGGCAGGAATTTGTCGCGCAAGGCCGACGTAGGCGGTATTATCTAGCTGTGAAACATCGCGCTAATGGCAGGGTTCGCGCACGTCCCGGCATGAGCCGGGGCAGTATCATCCTCCTCCTCCTGATCTTCCTGACGATCGCGATCGCGCGCTGCACGAGCCGCGATGGGCAGGATCGCGAGGACCAGGCGGTCACGACGCAGCCCGGATCCGAGGAGAAGTACCAAAGTGCAGGCGACGAAGGACTCGGCGCCGCCGTGGCGATCGTCATGGATAATTCCGGGTCGATGAAGGAGCCGGCGCCCGGTGACAGTCGCCCGAAGTACCAAGTCGCACGCGAGGCGGTCGCCGAGATGCTCGCCGCCACCGATTCATTCGCGGTCGGCCACCCGGATTTCCCGATCAAGGTCGGACTCTATCAATTTGCGAGCGGCGTTGCTCGCTTGGTGGACATTCAGGCGTACGACCGCGAGGCACTCCGCGGGGCACTGATGCGTATGCCACTTCCTGACGGAGGGACGGCGATTGGCGAAGCCCTGGACGCTGCGCGCCGCGACCTCTATCGCGCCGGTGTGATCAGGAAGTACATCCTGGTCATCACCGACGGCGAGAATACCTCGGGCCGCTCCCCGGAAGAGGTCGCGCGTGAGATCGCGCGCCGCAGCGAAGGGGCGGTGCGCATGCACTTCGTGGCGTTCGACGTCGACGCCGCCAAGTTCGCATTCGTGCGCGATGTCCGCGGGGAAGTGCTTGGCGCCGGAAATGCTGTCGCGCTGCGGGCGAGCCTCGATTCGATCTACCGCGGAAAAATCCTCGCGGAAGCAATGGACGCAGGCGAGCGACTGGCGCCCTCTACCGACTCCTCACGTAGCCTCCGCACCTCCTCCGACTCCAGCCGGGCGAAAAAACGATGATTCTCGGAAAATTCTTCGGCGCGATCCGCGCTCAGCTGAACAAGATCGCCAACATCTTCTTCGAATCCGATCCGATCGCGGTCATGCAGCTCGAGGTCGACCAGGCCACGGCGCGACTAAAGGAAGGACGCAAGGGACTCGAGCTGTACCGCGGGCTCGTCGAGACCGTCGCGCGCCAGGTCCTGAGCGGCAAGTCCAACGCGACGCAGCTCGAGGCGCAGATCAAGGCGCATCTCAAGGCCGGCAATCGCGAGATGGCCGGTCAACTGGCCGTCCAGCTGCAGAAGACAAACACCGAGCTGGAAGCCAATCAGAAGCAGCTCGAGATGCACGAGACGAGCTACCAGAACAACCTGCTGAAGATCCAGAAGGCGAACAAGGACATCGTAAAGGTTCGCGACAAGATCCGGCAGTACGACGCCGAGCTGAAGATGAGCGCGGCGGAGGCCGAGATCGCGCAACTCTCCGAGTCGTTCGACATGAACGTGACGACCGACTTCGGCCAGATCGAATCGGTGATCCAGAGGCAGATCGACACCAATCGCGGCAAGACTCGGGTGGCGGTGGACATGTCGTCCAAAGGCATCGCCGAGATCAAAGCCGAGGAAGCCGTCGACAAGGCAATGGCCGAGGATCTCCTCAGCAAGTTCGAGCAGCAGCTTGGCCTGAAGTCTCCGGAAACCTCACCGATCACCGAGTCCGCAAAGTCGCTCGGCCCGGTTACTGAACGGCAATAGTGCCGTCCCCCTCAACTTCCCAGGTATCCTGACATGAACGATACGCCCGGAACCTCCGGCCGACCGAAACCAGCGTTCTACGCCGTCGTGCTTCTTGTCGTCGCGGGGCTCCTGTACGTGGGCTTCTCGCGATTCACGGGGCGTCCGGTGCTCGGCAGCCGCGACAGCTCGAATGTCTCTGCGGACGAGCTGGCGAAGATGAAGGGCGGCATCGAGGCGCCTGACAACGCCAGCCTCACGACCGTGAAGGAGTATTCCTACGTTGCAGGCAGCAGGCTGCCCGACGTCAAGGGCTCGTCATCGTATTCGCCGATGGCGAACAACACGGTGCGAATGGCGCTCAACGTCTGGGCGGGATGGGCCCCGGTGATTCTTGCCAACGATGGGTTCAAGGCGGGGAAGGTCTGGACGGCGCCTGGCGGCAAGACCTTCAAACTCGAGCTCGTGCTCATCGACGACCCGATCGCGATGAGAGACGCCTACGCGTCCGGCAAAGTGCATATCGGCTGGGCGACGCTCGACATGATCCCGCTGTTCGTCGAGCAGCTGAAAAAGGATTCGCGCACGATGCCGCGCGTCTTCCAGCAGGTCGACTGGTCGAATGGCGGCGACGGCATTGTCTGCCGAAACACCGTGAAGTCGGTGAGTGACATGCGCGGTAAGACGGTGGTGCTGGCGCAGAACTCTCCGTCGCACTTCTTCCTCCTCAACACGCTCATCAGCGGCGGTGTGCAGCCCGGCGAGGTGGAGTACAAGTTCACGCAGGACGCCTTCCAGGCCGCGGCCGCGTTCAACGCCGACAAGTCGGTGGCGTGTGTGGTGAGCTGGGCGCCCGACATCTACACGCTGTCCGAAGCGAGGGGAAACCGGATGCTCGTGAACACCCAGACGGCAAACAAGCTCATCGCCGACGTCTGGTTCGCACGCGCCGATTTCGCCAAGGACAATCCCGCCATCATGGAGGGCCTCACGCGCGGAATCTTCGGGGCGATGGAGTCGCTCAAGACGGAGGAATCGAAAGCGAAGGCCGCGCGGCTCATGGCGGCCGGTTACTCCATCCCCGAAAAGGACGCGCTCTCGATGCAGGGCGACGCGCACTCCACCAACTACGCCGAGAACCGGGAGTTTTTCCTCAACCAGAACAACCCGACCAACTTCGAGCGGACCTGGAACACCGCCTATTTCCTCTACCGGAAGATCGGCAGCGTCTCCGGCAATCCCGTTCCGTTCGACCAGGTGATGGACTTTTCCATTATCAGGAAGCTGAGCAACGAACCGCTGTTCGCGAACCAGAAGAACGAGTACCAGGTGCAGTTCGTGCCGACCTCGGCATCGGCGCTCCAGGCGGAGAGCAATGAGATTCTCACCAAGACCGTCGTCATTCAGTTTTTCCCCAACTCCGACGACCTCGATATGAAGGTCGACAAGGACGTCGGTGGCAAGGTGCTGAAGCAGCTGTACGATCCGAACGCGCCGTTCGTCGTCGAGGAGTCGGGCAAGCTCGCCGGACAGTTCGGTGCGGCGCGGATCGTGATCGAGGGCCACACCGATGCCTCGATGCGTGGATCAGGGGGTGTGACTGCCGCCGATGTCGAGGAGCTGTCGCTGCGCCGCGCGAACGCTGTGAAGCAGGCACTGTTGCGCAAGTTCCCGACGTTGCAGCCCAACCAGTTCACGACGGTTGGAAAGGGCTGGGACCGCCCCGCTGATCCCAACGATCCGAACAACTTCGCGAAGAACCGGCGCGTCGAGATCAAGGTGTATCCGGTCGAGTCCAAATGACGTGACGCCAGCTCCAATTCGGCGCGGGCTGTTCGCGCTCCGCGCCGATCCGCCGGCCACGCTCCGCCGGCTGCTCGGCGTGGTTGGCGTGGTGATCGTCATCCTGATGTGGGGCGCGCTGACCTACGGCGACGTCCCAGAGCAGCGCCTGGTGTCTCCGGTGCTGCTTCCGAGTCCCCGCGAAGTCGTCGCCAGCGTTCCGGTGCTCTTCCGGGAACGCGCGCTCGTCGAGAGCATCTTCGCCACGCTCAAGCGCGTTCTGAGCGGCTTTGGCCTCGCGATCCTCATCGGCGTGCCGCTGGGAATTCTCGCGGGCTCGTACCGGCTGTTCGATGCGCTCACCGCCCCGCTGTCGCTGTTCGCGCGCAACATCCCGGTTGCCGTGCTGATTCCACTGACGATTCTCTGGTTCGGCATCGACGAGACGCAGAAGACGATGTTCATCTTCATCGCGACCGTTCCGTTCGTCTTCTTCGAGGCCATGCGCGCGGTGATCACTATCCAACCGCGGTACGTTGAGACCGCGCAGACGCTGGGCGCGTCGTCGCGACAGGTAATTGCGAAAGTGCTCATCCCGCTCGCGCTTCCCGACATCTTCTCCAGCCTGCGCAGCCTGTTCGGCCTGGCCTTCGGCTACATCATGCTGGCGGAGCTCGTGAACGCGAAGTTCGGTCTCGGCTTTCTGCTCATGACCAGCCAACGGCGCGGGCTCACCGAGCACATCTTCGCAATCCTGATTCTCATTGGCCTGCTCGCCTTCAGTATCGATCGCCTGCTGCTCTGGTTTCAACGCGGGTTCTTCCCCTACCGCGAGGCCGAGGAGTGACCGCACCGGTGCCCGCCGATCCGCCGCCGCCGATCGTGCTGTTCGACAAGGTGAGCAAGACGTTCGAAGACGGCTTCACCGCGATTCGCGACGTCACGTTCAAAGTCGACGACAAACCCAACGAGATGGAGATCATCACGATCCTGGGGCCATCGGGGTGCGGCAAGTCCACGATCCTGCGACTCATCGCGGGGCTTCGCCCACAGTTTCCGCCGACAACAGGGACGGTTCAGGTATTGGGACAGCCCGTGGTGGAGCCGGGCGCCGACCGGGGCATGGTGTTTCAGGACTACACCTCGTTTGACAACCGGACGGTCGAGGACAACATCGCCTTCGGGCTCGAGTGCGAGGGGATACCGGCGAAGGAGCGCCGGGAGAGAGCGCGCGAATGGATCGGGAAGGTGGGGCTCGAGGTCAAGCGCGATGCATCGAAGTATCCGCACCAGCTCTCGGGGGGAATGCGCCAGCGCGTCGCGATCGCACGGTCGCTCATTCTCAAGCCGAAAATCATGCTCATGGACGAGCCCTTCGGAGCGCTTGACCCGCGTACCAGGCTCAACATGCAGGACATGCTCGTCGGGCTTGCCCGCGAGGCGCAGGCCACGGTCTTTTTCGTCACCCACTCGATTGAGGAGGCGGTGTACGTAGGCGACCGGACGTTCATCATCTCGTCGGCGCCGGGCACGATTCTCCACGACATGCCGGTGCCCGGGCCGGATTTTCCGGCGCGTGTGATGCAGCAGAAGCCGGAGTTCATGAAGATCGTGTTTCACATCCGCGACATCATGGAATCCCTCGAGAGCTCCACGCGGGCGGGCGACGAGTAGATGACGCCAATGTTCTCCGGCTCTCGACGCTCCGGCATCGGCGCCTACGTGAAGGCGGCGTTCACGTATCACTGGAATCTGCTCCTGTTCGCTGGTGGCGCCGCGCTGGCTGCGCTGTCGGGGCAGGCCGATGCCCTCCTCCCGATCGTTGGCGCACTGGAGCTGGCCTACTTGTCGGGCATGGTCGCCATTCCCCGTTTTCGAACAGCGGTGGATGCACAGATCGCTTCGCGTGAGCGGCAGCAAGCGACCGGAGCGCGTGTTGGGCCCGCCGCACAGGAGTCGCTGCAGCGCATGGTCAACTCGCTGCCTGCGATGTCGGTCCAGCGATTCGCGTCGCTTCGCAAGCGCTGCTTCGAGATGCGCGACATCGCCAGCGGCGTACGAGGCCAGACGGCCAGGTCGAGTGATTCCGCGGATTCCATCCGCACGCCGGCGCTCGATCGGCTGCTCTTCCTCTTTCTCAAGCTGCTGATGTCGCAGGCAGGCCTCGATCGATTTCTGCGCAGCACCAGTGAGGTGATGCTGAGTGCCAAGGTGGATGATGTCCGCAAACGCCTCGCCCCGGCGCAGGAGAGCAAGGATGAACGGATGATTCGCTCGCTGCAGGACAGCCTCGCGGACGCGGAGCTTCGGCTCGACAATTACAGAAAGAGTCGGAAGGATGCCGACTTCGTGGCTATCGAGCTCGATCGGATCGAGACGAAAATCCAGGCGCTCACCGAGATGGGCGTGAGCAGTCAGGATCCCGACACACTCAGCCACCAGGTGACCGCGGCCGCCGAAAGCATGCAGCAGACGGAGAGCACGGTGAACCAGCTCCAGCATCTCACCGGACTCGCCGATCAGCTCGAGGAACCCCCCGCGATTCTGGACGCCGAGCTGGAGAACGTGCTCCGTGTCCGCTGAGCTGCCGGGTTGGTATCCGTCGTGGGCACGCACCATGGCCGATCTGTATTTCTCTCGCGCGTCCTCGGTGTTCGTGCTACACGGCAACACCTACGACCTCGTTCCACTCGGCGACGTCGACGCGGATGACCGCGCGCCGTTCGGAGGGATTCCGGAGTTTCTGTCCGAACAGCTCTTCGGGAAGTGGGACCTGGTGCTGCATTATGATCTCGGCCGCGGCCTCCGCGCCTTCGCTGGACGAAGCGAGAAACGGCTCAAGGACATGGTGGCGCTCGCGACCAGGCGGATCGGCGATCTCTCGACCGTCAAGAATGATCCCGCGATCGTGTTCGGAGTGCTCGACTTGTTCGTGCGGGAGAACATCATGGCGCCGGCTGACAAGCAGCTCAGCGTGGCGGTCATCGTCAGCCACGCATCGTACCTTTTTCCAGCTGGTGAGCCTGGCCGATTGAGTTTTTCGGCCTCGGGGATGGCCGTCACACTGTTGAACTGGGCGACCAGCCCGCACGTGAAGAGCATGGAGACCGCGTTCGTGCTCATCGACGAGCGGCGAAGCGACATGACCGACCGAATTACCGGCAACCCGTACGTCTCGACGATCGAGGTACCGATGCCGGACGAGAGCGCGCGCCTCGCATTCATTCGCGATGCGACGACGGGAGGATCGGCCGACAAGTGGAAGACGGTCTCGGATTACCCGCCGGAGCAGCTCGCCGCCCTCGGCGCGGGGATGTCACTCAACGACCTCGGTGTGGTGATCACGAGAGCGCTCGGCGGGGGGCAACGGCTGGACGCGAAGCTGTTCAAGGACACCAAGAAGCGGTTACTGGAGCGCCAGTGTCAGGGGCTGCTCGAGTTCATCGAGCCGAAGTGGAAGCTCGACACCGTGATCGGGCACGATGCCGCAAAGCAGAGGTTGCGCGACGACGCGATGCTCATTGCGCGTGGCGCGCTGGACTCCATGCCAATGGGATACCTCTTGTGCGGACCGGTGGGAACCGGGAAGTCGTTCATGGCAATGTGTGCCGCCGGCGAGATCGGCATTCCGTGCGTGATGCTTAAGAACTTCCGCTCCAAGTATGTCGGCGAGACCGAGGGGAACCTCGAGCGCGTGCTGGCAATGCTGCGGGCGATGGGTCCGGTGTTGGTGGTCATCGACGAAGCCGATGCCGCGCTGGGAGATCGCGACAGCGACGGCGACGCGGGCACCTCCAGCCGCGTCTTCGGCATGATCGCCACCCAGATGGGCGACACCCAATATCGCGGGAAGATTCTGTGGATGCTGCTGACCGCGCGCCCCGATCTCCTGCCCATCGACATCAAGCGGCAGGGGAGGGCGGAGGTGCACATCCCGCTCTTCTACCCGTATAAGGACGAGGAGCTGCAGCAGATGTTCGTGATGCTCGCGAAGAAGCTCGGGACGTCGATCGAGGCGGAGGACGTGCCCCCGATTCCGCAGAAGGGACTCTTGTCGGGCGCCGACATCGAGGGCATCGTAGGCCGCGCGATGCGCAAGTCGCTCATTGCGGGGAAGAATCAGATCACTAAGGAAGCGCTTGCGGAGGTGGTCGCGCAGTTCATGCCGTCCACGCAGGGGCTGGAGAAGGAGCTGCAGGAGACGGCTGCAATCATCGAGTGCACCGACCGTGAGTTCCTGCCGCCGCCGATTGTGAAAGCGATGGAGAAGGCGGGCGGGCGCGGCGCGTTGCAGGAGCGTCTTACCGCGCTGAAGCAGCTCGTCGCTGCCCTGTAAGGTCAGTCACGCGCGCCCTCAGACCGGAACGTGCACGCGTTCCTTGATGTGCTTGAGATTCGCCACGATTGTGAACGTCATCACCACCAGCAGCGACCACGAGCTCCACTTGCCGATGTGCACCTTGGACCACGCCCCAAGCTGATCCGGATATCGCCAGATCCCGAAGAATGTGCTGATGTTCTCGGCGAGCCAGATGAAGAAACCGATGAGGAGAAACCCTGCAAGAAGCGGCATCGTGCGGTCGCGATCGAGTGGACGGAACACCACCGTGGTGCGGGCGTACAGACCCAACGCCAGCGCCGCGAGGTACCAGCGCAGGTCCGGGATGTAGTGGTGCGTGAAAAAGTTCGCGTAGATCGCCAGCGCGACCAGTCCCGCCATCCAGTACGGCGGGTGATGCCGGATCCGAATGTCGAAGAGCCGCCACGACTGAATGATGTAGCTCCCCACAGCCGCGTACATGAAGCCGGAGAACAGGGGAACCCCGAACACCTTTGTGTACGCGAAGTCGGGATAGCTCCACGAGCCGATGGCTTCGGACGTTTTGAACACCTCGAGCCCGAAGCCGATGACGTGAAAGAGAGTGATCGCCTTCAGCTCGTCCCACGTTTCGAGCTTCGCCCCCACCATCCATGCCTGGATTGCGAGCGCGATGAGGAGCAGAAGGTCGTAGCGCGGAATACCCAGGATGCCTGCGCGCGGCACAGTGAACACCGCGAGGAAGAACAACCCCGCGAACAGACACGCGCGGGCTTCCTTGATGCCGAACCAGAGGAACTCGACCACCCCTCGTCGCACCCCAGAGAGGCCCGGTCGCGGCTTTGAATCGAGCAGGTATGCGTCGAGCGAGAACGGTCGCGCGCTCAACTGATTGCTGACCGAACTCACGGAGAGGGAGTCCTCAGGTCACTGCCTTCTTCACGAGCGTCGCGATCCTTGCCTCGTCGGCGGCGGTCAACTCCTTCAGCGCGAAGGCGGTCGGCCACATGTTGCCTTCGTCAAGGGCCGCCTTGTCGCTGAAGCCGAGCGTTGCGTACCTCGTTTTGAACTTCCGCGCGTCCTGGAAGAAGCAGACGACGTTGCCGTCCTTGGCATACGCGGGCATCCCGTACCAGAGCTTCGACGAGAGCTCTGGTGCACTGGCTTTGATGATGGCATGGAGCCGCTCGCCCATAGTCCGATCCGGTTCCGGCATCGCGGCGATTTTCGCGAGCACGGCACTTTCCTCACCCGCCTTTCCTGCGCCCGGGCCGGCGCGCGCCGCGGCCTTCAGCTCCTGGGCGTGCTCCCGCATCGCTTCTCGTTCCTCGTCCGTGAATCCCTTGGACGCCTTGCCAATCGCGGTGGTGCTCTTGGCGGAGTTCTGCGTGCCTTTCTTTGCTGGTTTCTTTGCAGCCATAGTGTCCGCCGACCTCGGCAAGAGCGTTTAAGAATGTCTGTGGTCAGTTGTGCTTCACGATACGATTCTAATTTGAATGACAGCGACCCGCCAACCTCCGCGCTCACGTTTAACGACAACATTACTTAACGCGCCGCAAAAAGTGCTGCAGCTTTGGTCGACTACTAAGAGTGCGACATTTCCATCAGCAGTGTAGCCGATTGAGGAGAAGGAGATACTCCCGTTGGAGCCTGGATATCTGCGATAAAACTCGCTCCAATACGGCTCGGGACCATTGTGCAGAAAGGACTGAAGAGTCTGGCGGCTCACCAGGACGATAGGAACCGAACGATCTGGTGACGACAAATACCGGAGTGAATACGACTCGCTGTTTCGTTTCTCCAAATCAGAGATTGCTGCGCTATCGACTCCCGGCAACTTGTCCCACTCGAGGTCCTGCGGCTGGACGGTAAACGTGCTGTCAATTACGACTGACTGAGTGGGCCGCTTGGCTCCTTGCGGAACGGACATGCTATCAAGCACAGCTCGGTAGACGGCCGGATCTGCAGAGTGCATGTCAGGCTTCGAGGCAAAGCGGGCCTGGGTACATGCGCAGAGAGCGAGGGATAACAAAGAAATTCGCATTTGGATGCGGAGATTTCTACGGAGGCTGTCTAAGGCCTTAGTTGAGCTACAAGCACACCTAACAATGTGCGCGCAGCGCTCAATCCAGAAGTGGTTACCAGTTGCCACGTTCGTGCGATGGCCTATTGTATGCAATTTTTTGGGCAGGTCATCCATCCCCCCGGTCCGACCTCCTGGGCAGGAGATTCCATGAAGAGCCTCAGACTCGTCTGTACGACCTTTGTTGCGGGTGTCGCCGGCTGTTCACTGCCCGTGATCGGCAGCAGTCCTTCGGCTGCAACGCCCACGCTGCATGCTGTGGCGACCGATATCGCTTCCGTCGCACCGCCGGTCGTTCAGGTGCGCGAGTTCTGGCGTTCGTCCGTCGTCTCTGTCGTCGCGTGGGACAATGACGATGCCGACTTCGGGCTGCGTACCTCGGTGACCCGAACCGGAACATTGGTCGGCGGCCTCCGGTTCGGCGACCACCGCCTCTACATGACTCCACTCTACGCGCGCAACATGGGCGGCTTCAAGTACGCGGCAGTCACGCGAGGGCACCTACTGTTGGGAACTGGCTGGCAAGGGGATCCTTACTCGTGCTACTACGGAAAGGAGTGCTCGCCCATGGTGACAGTGGGAGTGCGCGTACCGGATTCGCTCCTGCGGGCTAATCGGGATAGCCTCGTCGTGACGTTTTATCCCAGGGTGCAGGAACCGTGGACGATCACTTTGCGGCGGGACTTGATTACGGCGTATTTGAATAAGGTCGATTCGGTCGTGGCAGAATTAAGGAAAACTGCCACGATGTGACGGTGCCTACAGTTCGCCAGCTCGCCATTTGCTTGTTCGCGATGCGCCTGTACGCGAGCGGCACTGCTCAAGCGCAGGGCACAATCCTTCACGCGACTGTCGCCGATGCCAGGACCGGCGTCTATATCCTCGACGCTGAAGTAACCGTCGATCCCCTCGGCCTGAAGGGCATCACCGACTACTTTGGTGACGCGCGCTTTCCTGGCCTGCGCAAGGGACGTTACACGGCCCACGCCCGCCGCATGGGCTTCGAGCCTCTGGCTACGGACGTCCAGCTCTCCGGCCGCGACAGCTTGGAGGTCACGCTGCTGATGGCGCCATTACGTATGAACTCGCTCCCGTCACGGTCGACGCAACCTTCCCATCGCTATTTCTAAGGGAGTTTGAAGAGAGGCGGCGCCAGGGTAAGGGCCAGTATATCACGGATTCAGAACTCCGTGCCGCGCTCGGAAGCCCGCTTGAAAACATCCTGACGTCGAGACTTCAAGGGGTGAGGGCGAAGCTTGACCCGAGTGGTGCCTTCATTCCATATAGCGCTCGAGGGCCGAACAACTTCAAGGGTTTGTGTTATATCAGTGTGTACTGGAATGGGGTGCGCATCACGAATGCTCGTAACGCCGCCGTCGATATACCCACCGCGTTCATCGGTGGCATAGAGTTCTACAATCCAGGAACTATACCCGCGCAGTACCAGGAGCTAGGCAGCGGTTGCGGCGTGCTGCTCTTGTGGCCGAGGCCATGATTTGCTCCGACCATCGAAATCGGATTTTATCGCGAACTCAATGCGGCCCGTGTGGCCTCAGCGCACCGGTGAGCTCGGGCCATATCACGACCGCCAGTGCGGCCACCATTAGTATCACTCCGGTGATCCGTGCGGTGCGCTCGCCTCCCGGCAGCACTTTCTCCGCGAATACGAGCAGCGCGATGGCGAGCACCCACGGCAGACTCATCGCCCCGGCAACCACGAGGAGAACCATGAGCGCCCAGCAGCAGCCGACGCAGTACGCCGCGTGCGTCGCAGCGAGCCGCAGTGATGCCGCGTAGCCCGGGCGCCAGCGACGCATCAGGAAATCGACCGGTGCCTCGCACTGCCGCAAGCACGCGTGCTTCGCCGGGCTGAGCTGGTAAACGCCAGCGGCGAACAAGGTGCCAGCGATGGCGTACGGGATTGCAGCTGCAAACGTCATGGAACGCGCGGCT
>Ga0307312_10000188_pt1 | contig 25939 bp, 23 predicted proteins | sample ER_DNA_202_FD_194489 | JGI IMG/M metagenome (GOLD analysis project Ga0307312, IMG submission 194489) | Bulk soil microbial communities from the East River watershed near Crested Butte, Colorado, United States - ER_DNA_202 | ecosystem: Environmental > Terrestrial > Soil > Floodplain | place... | reverse complement strand
CACTATTTCGAGAGCTGGAGCTCGTGCGTCCATCTGCTCTCCCTCCAGAAGATCATGGGCGTGATGCTGCCCGAAGAGGCCCAGGTCTCGATCTTCGCGGCGCAGGCGCCGGTCTCCGTCTGACCCCTCCGGCGACGGCAACGTCGCCTGCCGTCTGACCTTCTTGCCGCGGCACCAGCCCCTCGGCGGCGCATGTCTCGGGCACGGCGCATCTCTCAATTGACCCAGCCGAGCATCGTCGGACCGCCCGAGACGACGCGCACGGGAACTGCGTGTCGCCGCCAGGCGCCGGCTTCACGGACAAACACCGCGATCGATGCGGGATCGCCCGCGTCGTCTGCGTAGCCGATCGCAACCCTCCGACCCGCGGCGTCAACAGCAAGCTCGAACACGCTCCCGGATGCATCGACGAGGGTCCCTTCGTTGGGTGAGCTACCGGCCAGCCAGCCGGCCGCCGGAACGGCCACGACGGACCCATCGGGCGACGCGATCGTCAGCACCGAGCGATCGCCACTGATCGCCGGTCCAAAGCCCTCCGCGGCGATCGGACCGACCTGTCGCGTCTCGAGATCGAGGCGGAGGAAACGGGTCCCGCCCGGGGTTGGAAGAACCTCCAGGAGAAGGCTCGAATCGTCGATCCAGACCGGTGGCCCGTTCGCCTCGCGACCGATGGCGGCAACCGTGGGTGTTCCGACGGCGAGATCGATGACGAGGACATCGAAGCCGCTGGCTCGTCCCGGCGCGCCGACCTCGACGGCAATCCTGTCGCCACGTGCCGACAGGACCGGCGCCGACAGCAACGGACGGCCATTGAGCGCCGGCAGGTCGACGACCCGCCAGGCGGGTGGCGACGCGCCCGTCCGGTCGATGTCGGCGATCGAGAAGGATGGAGCTGCGGTCTGGACGATCAACCGGCCGTTGGTCGCCGAGAATGCTTCGACTGCGGGTCCATGGAACGCGATGAGTGCCCCGGCGGGTGATCCAATCGATAGCACGCCGCCGGTCAGGACGGCGAGGCCATCCAGGTCGCCCGGCTGGACGTCCGCGCTTCCATCCGGCGAGGGCTCCGTCGTCGCGGTCGCGACAGTCGCGGCTCCGGGCGACGCCGAGCTGAACCCCGACGGCAGCCGGTCGCCGCAGGCGACCGCGGCGACCATGCAGGTCACCACGAGGATCGCCCCGAGCGGCCCAACCGGTGATCGGCGGGGCCGCTCGGATGATTCGCTCGGCGGGCGGCGGCTCATTCGGCGATGTCACCACCGATGAGGGCGCCGTCACCGGCGTCCAGCCAGAACTCGACCATCCGCATCCGCTCGGCGAGGGGGCCCGTCGACTGCAATCGGACGATCCAGGCCAGGCGTAGCGTCCCGTCGGGGGCGTCCGGGCGGGCAGAGTCCCACGTGTCGTTGGGTGCGACCCAGGCCTGCTCGAGGGTATTCACCGCAAGAACGTCCGCGCTGGCCCCGAAGCGGGCGGCGACGATGCGCAGAGCGATCGATCGGGCGGCTTCCGAGGTCATGACGGTCGCGGGGCGACCTGCGAGCGGCCGTTCCTCGCGGGTTACGGCGTGGAAGGAGCCATCTGACCAGATCGTGACCCGAACGCCGTCGCCGCGGACCGGCGCTCCGTCGACGATTCGGGGCCAGCGGACGACCCAGCCACCGGCGCCCTGCGACGGATGGACCTCGGGCGTTCCGCCGACGGCCAGCCCGGCTGCGCCGGCGATCGCGGCGGCCTTGCCGGCGGCGGCCGCTGCGGTGACCCGTCGCCCGGAACCGGGGGCCCAACCCAGCCGGATGGCGAGCAGGAGCGCGCCGTTCGTGTCGAGTCGGGTCAGTCCCACCTCCAGGCCGTGGGCGTCGAACGAGATGACCTCGTCGTAGACGCGATGGTCGAAGCGGTCGTCGAGGCGAGCGATCGTCTGGCGGGTGCCGCCGAGCCCGAGGGCGCGGCCGACATCGAGGGCCCGGCCGAGGGCCCGATCCGACGACGTCCTGTCGAGGGCGACCGTTCGACTTGACGGCCCGCCGGCGACGAACGGGTCCGCACCCTGGCTTGAGGGCACGCCGATCACGGCGACCGCCAGGCCCGCGAGCGGGAGGAGCATGAAGAGCTTGGTGCGCATGACGTCCTCCCTAACTGCACGTGGGGCAGACGGTCCACGGACCGGCCACACCGCCATACGTGTAGGTCCCCCACCAGTCGGCGTCGAATGACGCGTCGTTGAAGTTCCCTTGCATGGCAATGTCGAAGGCCGCCCCGGCCGACTGGTTGTTGGCGAGCGCGTTCCAGAAGCGCTGCTCGAAGATCCATTCGTCGCTGTCCCAGCGAACGCCGACGTAGCCGACGTAGAACTCCGGCCCCTGGTTGGCCGGGCTGATCGACTTCGTCTTCGCGATGGCGAACGCGTCGGGCAACGTGGTGTTCGAGTCCGAGGCGTGGCAGGTCGAGACGAAGACGAGGTTGCTCTGGCGGCCGGCGCGCTTGGCCTTGATGTCCTTCGAGAAGATCACGGCCTGCGAACAGTCCCCGGAATCCTCGCGAAAGCCCGTGTAGCGCCGCGCGTCCGTGCTGTTCCAGTAGTAGTCGCCGTGAGAGTGGACGTAGTAGCCCCAGTCGTTGACCGTCCGGCTCAGCGTGCCGGCCCGAGTGAAGGAAGAGCCCGTGCGGCTCGTCGCCACATGACCGAGGCGGGTGTAGGCGGCAGTCGCCGCCTTCTGCATCTTCGGGACGATGTAGTTGGCATCGCCGTCGCAGGGCGGATTGAAGCCGGACGTGTTGACATCGATCGACGCCTGGTACGTCGCCGCGCGGATCCCGGCGGCCGAGCCGGCCGTGAGCAGCGTGGCCGCAAGGAGCGGCGGGATGAGTTGTCGCAACCATCGAATACGCGACACCGGCACGAGCCTGAACCTCCTCCGGCGGGTCTGGGGACTGGCGGGAGGAGGGCGAGGCGACGATGCTCGCAGATGGCTCTTACCTGTCGCTTATCTGGCGCTCCACGCGGCCTCGACCCAGGGCGGCGATCGACGCCGGCCGTGTCGCGGCGCTGTGCTACGCTCCGCCGACAACCAATCAACCCCGCTGGGTCGCGAAGCCGGTGCAATTCCGGCACAGTCCCGCTACGGTGATCGCCCGCTTCGACGAGGAGCGTGCGTAAGTCCGGTCGCCGGCCCCGCGGTCGATGCTCTCCTTCGTGAGAAAGGGCAGGCAGCGATGCGATCGACCGGCTGACGACCCCTCCTTCCATCCGAAGCGAGGGGTTCCCGATTCCTCGGGCCTCGCTCTCCGTTCGAAGCGTTGGAGTCACCCGTGAACACCCAGACCCCCGCACCGTCTTCCGCGCGTCGCGATCGGCGCGGACGCATTCGATACCGCTCTCTCGCGACCACCGTCGCCGGGCTGGCGATCGCCCTCTCGGCCTGCACGACCGGCGCGTCGCCATCGAACGTCGTATCGGCGGCCCCGACGGCTTCGATCGAGCCCGCGATGACAGCGACGCCGAGCCCGAGCCGGAGCGCCGCACCGGCCTTTCCGACGACCCTGACCGATGACGAGGGCACGGCCGTCAAGCTGGCCGCGGAGCCGCGCAAGATCGTGTCTCTCACCCCGTCGGCGACGGAGACGCTGTTTGCCCTCGGCGTCGGTGACCGTGTGGTCGGCAAGGTCGAGGACGTCAGCCTCTACCCGCCCGCGGCGGCGGCCGTCCCCGACGTTGCCAAGTTCAGCACGGTGGATGTCGAGAAGATCGTCAGCCTCGGGACCGACCTCGTGATCGCCGGCGGCAACAACTTCAATCCGCCGGACAAGATCGCCCAGCTCCGGACGCTCGGTGTGCCGGTCGTCGTCCTCTACGCCCCCGACGTGCCGACCGTCTTCTTGGACATCGAGCTGATCGGAGCGGCGGTCGGCAAGGCCGCCGAGGCGAAGGACATGACGACCTCGATGAAGGCGGGCTTCGACCAGATCCAGGCAGCGACGACTGGCCTGCCGAAACCCCGGGTCTTCTACGAGATCGACGCCAGCCAGAAGATCTACACCGCGGCGGACAACTCGTTCCTTGCCGCGATGATCGTGCTCGCCGGCGGCAGCCCGATCACGACCGGCAGCACGACGAACTTCGAGATCCCGCTCGAGACCCTCATCACGAAGGATCCGGAGATGATCCTCCTCGGCGACGCGGCCTACGGAACGACGGCCGACATCGTGGCAGCACGGCCCGGTTGGAACGTGATGACGGCGGTCAAGGCGAAGGCGATCAAGCCGGTCGATGACGTCGTCATCACTCGGCCCGGGCCGCGGCTCGTCGAGGGACTTCGCGCTCTCGCGGTGGCGATCCACCCCGACGCGAATCTGCCATCCGCGGCGCCCGCGGCGTCGGGCGGTGCGGCTACCACAGGGCCGGCCATGTCGCCGTCGGCGGCCCCGTGACCGACGCGGCGACGATCCGCTGATGGCGACCGGCAGCGGCGCGCTCGCCAGCCCCAGCCTGCGGCTGGGATCGATCGGGCGCGCTCGTCGCCGGCCGCTCATCCTCGCCGCCGCCGGGGCTGTGGCGCTCGTCGTGGCCCTGGTGCTCGGTGTGGGTCTCGGTACTGTGGCGATTTCGCCACTCGACACCCTGGCCATACTCGCCCATCGCCTGTTCGGGCTCGATCTCGGCCGAACGTGGACGCCGGCGATGGACACGATCGTCTGGGACCTCCGGCTGCCGCGGGTGCTGACGTCGATGGTTGTCGGTGTCGGCCTCGCGGTCTCCGGCGCGACGTTCCAGGGCCTTCTCCGCAACCCGCTGGCAGACCCGTATGTGCTGGGGACCGCGTCTGGAGCGGCCCTCGGAGCGGCGATCGCGGTCGTGATCCCGATCCGGGCGACGTTTCTCGGGTTCGGGCTCATTCACGCGCTGGCCTTCGTCGGCGCCCTTGCCGCCGTCTTCACGGTCTACCGGCTGTCCCGGATCGGCGGCCTCTCGCCACTTACTAGCCTGTTGCTCACCGGCTATGCGGTCGGATCGCTGCTGGCCGCAGGGTTGGCGATGGCCATGTACCTGTCCGGGGCGGCACTCCGCCAGATCTTCTCGTACCTGCTCGGCGGGTTCGACACCGCGGCGTGGAGCCAGCTCGGCGCGGCGGCGACCCTCGTGGCGGCCGGCAGCGTCCTGATCCTCCTCCGTGCACGGACCCTGAACGGCCTCCTCCTGGGCGAGGAGGCGGCCGTCCATCTCGGGGTCAACGTGGGACGGGAGCGGGCGATCCTCCTGGCACTGGCATCGCTCGTGACGGCGGCGGCGGTCGCGGTCAGCGGACTGATCGGGTTCGTCGGGCTCGTCGTGCCGCACGTCGTCCGGCTGATCGTCGGGCCGAATGCCCGCGTCGTGCTACCGCTGGCTGCTCTCGGCGGGGCGGCGTTGCTTGCATTCGCCGACCTCGCGGCGCGGCTCCTCGGCGAGATCCCGGTCGGTGTCGTGACCGCGGTGATCGGCGCGCCGTTCTTCCTCTTCCTGTTGCGCCGGTCGCGCAGCGGGTACGAGCTCTGAGCGCCTCGTGATCGAGCTGCGCGGCGTCCGGGTCGAATATCGCCGCCGGGCGGTGGTCCGCGACGCGAGTCTCTCGATCGCGGCGGGGGAGCGGGTCGCCCTGATCGGGCCGAACGGCGCAGGCAAGTCAACCCTGCTGCGGGTTCTGACGGGGTTGATTCGGCCGGCCGCCGGGGAGGCGCTGCTCGGGGGTGAGCCGGTGGACGGGCTGGATCGGGGCACGATCGCCCGCCGCCTCGCCGTCGTCCCGCAACAGGCGACGCTCCCGTTCGCGACGCGCGTCGAGGAGGTCGTGGCCCTCGGCCGTCTACCGCACGAGGACCCGTTCCGCGGCGCCCGACCGGCAGATCGGGCGGCGGTCGCCGCGGCGATCGAACGCGTCGGGGTCGGCCACCTGCTCGGGCGCGATGCCCGCGAGCTGTCCCTGGGCGAGCGCCAGCTTGTGCTCCTCGCCCTGGCCGTTGCCCAGGCGACGCCCGTCCTCATCCTCGACGAGCCGACCGTCCACCTCGACCTGCGCCACCAGGTGGGCACGATGGACCTCCTCGTCGACCTGAACGTCCGCGACGGAACGACGATCGTGGCCGTGCTCCACGATCTCGGGCTCGCGGCCCGATTCTTCCCGCGACTCATCCTGCTCGACGCCGGCGAGATCGTCGCCGACGGCAGCCCGGGCGAGGTCCTGACGCCCGAACGGATCCGTGACGTGTTCGGTGTCGACCCCGCGCTCGTCCACCTGCCGGAGCATGCAAGGTAGGCACGGACGTAGGAAGAAATGGTGGGAATGGGCTGACGGATTGGCCCCTGACCCCTTACCCTGCCGTTGATGCGCGCGTTCCCCGCCCTCATTCTTGCTGCCGTGCTGGTCGCTGCCTGCCTTCCATCGGCGACCCCGACACCGGCCGCAACAAGCCCCGCTCCGTCGGTCAACGACTCGCCCGCGGGCACGGAAGCGCCGCCCAGCGCGGAGCCAACGGCACCGCCGGCAAGCGACGAGCCGTCGCCCTCGATCCTTGTAATCGAGACCCCTCCGGTGGTGGAGCCGAGCGCCTCGGCGTCGGCCGGCCCCGGCCCGGCTGGTGCCTGCTCAGGCAGCGCCGAGAACCGGGATTTCTACCGTGCGGCCGCCTCGGCGCTCAGCTGGACCGTCTATTGCGCCGTCCTGCCGGCCGGCTGGTTCGTCGACTCCGGGCAATACCGGCAGGCCGGCGGTGGCTGGGTCCAGATCGCCTACCGCGGGCCTGGGGGCGCCCGCCTCGAGTTCCACGAGGGCGCGTTCTGCACGGCCTCGGACGGCTGCGTCCCACCCGGCACGGAGTCCGGCGACGCGCCGTTCGGCGACAAGACCGGCACCTTCGTCTCCCTCGATGACGGCGGCTTGGCGGTCGTCGTCGACCGCGCCGAAAAGATCAGCTGGCTGGCTGTCGGGACGGGGTTGGACGAGGCTGCATTCCGGGCGATCGTCGCTGCGCTTGCGGTGGTCAGCGGCTGATCGGCCGCGCCCCGCGGCGAGGAGGCAGCGGGCACCGAACGACCCTCGGAGCTGACCGATGCGTATCGCCGATTTCGCCCTCGAACGCTACTTCGCCCGGTGGGAATTCGCCGTCGAGTACCTCCTCTGCGCGTCGGACGTCGAGGGCTACGCGATGGCGGAGCTGCTGGCCCTGGCCGACCCGCAGGCGAGGGGCCTGTGGGACGAGCTCCGGCTCGGCTACACGGAATCGACCGGCCATCCTCTCCTCCGGGCCGAGATCGCCTCGCTCTACGAGGGGATCGAGGCGGACGAGGTGCTCGTCTTCGCCGGCGCCGAGGAGGCGATCTTCTGCCTGGCCAACGTCGTCCTCGGGCCTGGCGAGCATGCGGTCGTAACCTGGCCCGGGTATCAGAGCCTGTACGAGGTCGGTCGGGCGGCCGGTGCCGACGTCACGCTCCACGAGTTGACCGAGGCTGACGCCTGGAGCCTCGACGTCGAGCGGCTCGTCGGGTCGCTCCGACCCACCACGAGGCTGGTCGTCGTCAACGCGCCGCACAACCCGACGGGGATGCTGCCGACGCAGGCCGACTGGGCGCGCCTGACGGGAGAGCTGGCGCGTCGCGGCATCCCCCTTCTGGCGGACGAGGTCTACCGCTTCCTCGAGTTCGAGGAGGCCGACCGACTGATGGCCGGCGCGGACGCGTTCGACCGTGGGATCTCCCTCGGCGTCATGTCGAAGTCGTTCGCGATGGCCGGCCTCCGGATCGGCTGGCTGGCGAGTCACGACCGGGAGCTCCTCGGCCGTTGCGCGGCGTTCAAGGACTACACGACGATCTGCGCATCGGCGCCGGCCGAGATCCTCGCCCTCATCGGGCTCCGGGCCCGGGACGAGGTCCTCGGCCGATCGAGGCGGATCGTCGCCGGCAACCTGGCGCTGCTTGACGCGTTCTTCGCCCGACGGGCCGACCGGCTCGCCTGGGTCCGGCCGCGTGGTGGGTCGATCGGTTTTCCTCGCCTCGTCGATGGGCCGCCGATCGACCGCTTCGCAGCGGAGCTGGTCGAGACGAGCGGCGTGCTTCTTCTGCCCGGCTCACAGTTCGGCCACCCCGGGAACCACTTCCGCATCGGCTTCGGCCGGCAGAACCTGCCGGAAGCGCTCGGCCGGCTCGAGGCGTTTCTCGACAGCCGCTGAGGGCAGGCGCCCGACGTCCGGATCGGGCGTCGTCTCCGCCCGTCGATCAGTGGACGATCGCGTTCGAGATGCCGCCGAGCAGGCCGCTGGCGACGGCGACGAGGGCCACCGACGTCGCCACTCTGCGGGTCGCCGGCGCCGCCGCCCAGGCGCGTCCGAGGATGACGAGGATCGACCCGACCAGGACGACCAACGCGCCCTTCGCAACAGCGACCAGCGGCCAGCCGAACGCCATGAAACCCTGGGCGATGATCGGATTGGTCTCTGACTCGATGCCGTGACGAGCGATCATCACGGTGAAGGTACCGAAGTCGAACAGCTGCGCCGCGAGCAGCGCCGCGAGGCGAAAACGCAGGATCGCGAGCGCCGACGGCAGGGAGATCGGCGTCGGTATGGTCGCGACCGCCACCCGTTCGGGCGCCCTCGATGCGAACCGTTGTCCCGACCCCGGTCCAGTCTGCCGACCCATCGCGACGCCCTCGATTGAGCGATGCGGCTCGGGTTCGCCAGTAGCTCTGCTCGGTCCCGGCGGCCAGGTATCAGACCGAGCGTCGTCGCTTTACCGTCGCACGTGCATCATGCGCCGGATCCTGTTTTCGTGCGGATCACGACCCTGGCCCAAACATCACTGTCGTCTCGCAGGAATGCAGCCCGCCACGCCGCTTGCGCCGTGACGGATGATGGGCACCGATCGCGCGCCGGCCGGGGAGGCAAGTCGACTCCTCCCGGCGCCGCTTCCGCCAGGTGAGGGATCGACCGGTCATGGAGATTCAGCTCGGTTCCGAGAGGATCTTCGTGCTCCAGGAGCGCGAAGGGGTCGAAGTGCTCCGTCAGCGCGCGATGGATCGCCGGACGCAGTCGTTCGGAAGCGGGATCGGATCACTTCTCCAGCGACCGAAGGCCGAGGACGTCGTGCTGGTTGCCAGTCAGCGCCGCCTCGAACCGTTCTGGCATGTGGCCGGTCGGGCCCGCTACGTCTACGAGCGGAGCCGGGACTACTCGGTCCTGGCCAGTGCGCCGGAGGTCCGCGAGGTGACGGTTCTCGGCACGACCTACCCGGTGGCCGAGTCCGGCCAGGCCGCCCGGACATTCACCGTCCCGGCGATCGAGCATTGCCGCGAGGAGATCGCTCATGAGCTCGACGCCGACGCTCGTACCGGCGCCGAGGTGACCGATGCGGCCGCCGTGCTGGCCGGCCCACGCGATGAGATCAGCGACCCGGCGACGCTGGCCGCCGAAGAGACGATCGTCATTCCGCCGGAGCACCGCGCCTCGTTCGTGGTCCGTCAGCTGCTGTCGGAGATGCTCAAGCCGGTCCAGGCGGATCGCGTGATCGAGGAGTCCCTGACGCTCGAGACGATCGACCTCTGCTACCGGCCGATCTGGGCGTTCGAATTCCACTGGCAGTCGAAGGACAGGCGCGGCGTGGTCGAGATCGACGCCGTCACCGGCGCCGTCCGCCAGGGCGGATCACTGCTCCCGCAGTTGTCGAAGATGGTCACCCGCGATGCGCTTTTCGACATCGGCGCTGACACGATCGGACTCCTCGTGCCGGGTGGCAGCATAGCGGTCAAAGTCGCTCGCGCGGCGCTCGACAAGTCGTACTGAGCTGACTGTCGATCGCAGTCGCGATCATGCCGGCGACCTAAGCCCGCCTGCGCTCCAGGTCCAGGAACGGCAGTTCGACGACGGTGCTTGCGACTCGGCCTCGGCGGCCCTCGACGGTCCACTCGACATCGACGCGCGAGCCGAGCGACTCATGGGACGGCGGAACGGAGGCAAGCGCGATCGCCTGCTTCAGGATCGGGCTCCAGCCGACCGATGTCGTCCGCCCGACCATCCGGCCGCCGACGTACACCGGCCGTGGCGATCGATCGACGATGGGCGAGATCGCCGGCGGCAGGCCCTGGGCGCTGAAGAGGCCCTCGATATCCGCCCATTCGAGCTGCAGCCCGACCAGCCGCCGGGCCGGGCCGCCGTCCCGGGCCTCGCGCTCGAGGGCCAGCCGGCCGACAAAGTCTGCCTTGTCGAAGCTGACGAGCCGGCCGAGGCCGATCTCGCCGGGGGCGTAGTTCTGCTCCGGGTTCATCGCGTGGCGGGCCGACGTGTAGTCGACCTCGAGCAGGATCAGCCCGGCCTCGAGGCGGACGACATCCAGCGCGAGCATCCCGGCAGGCCGGATCCCGTAGGGCGCGCCGGCGGCGGTGAGGGCCGCCCACAGCTCGACGGCATGGTCGGCGGCGACCCAGAGCTCGTAGCCGAGGTCGCCCGTGTAACCCGTCCGCGACACGTCCAGGACGATCTTCTTCCGGCCGACCTTCAACGACGATGCCCGCCGCCGGAAATAGCGAAGATCGGCGAACGACTCGCCCGTCGCCGCCTCGAGGACATCGCGCGACAACGGCCCCTGGAGGGCGACCGCGGCGACCCCTTCGGACACGTCGTCGATCGAGACGTCGAGGCCGGCCGAATTCTGGCGGAGCCAGCGGAGCTGCGGGTCGGCGGCGGTCCAGCGGTACGTGCCGTCGCCGAGGTTGTGGATCGTGCCGTCGTCGATGACCTTGCCGTGCTCGTCGCACCACGGGGTGTAGTAGACCTGCCCCGGCTTGAGCTTCGTCGCGTCGCGGGTGATGACGCGATCGACCAGGCGAAGGGCGTCGGGACCGCCGACCGTGTACTTGAAGAGGGGGCTGACGTCGATGAGCGCCGCCGCCTCGCGGATGGCGTTGTACTCGATATCGTGGGCGTCGGCGTATACCGACGACGCGAAGTAGCCGCTCCACTCGCGCCACTGCTGCTTGCGATTGAGTGGTGCCGTGGCGGCGTGAAACGCGGTTCCGACGCTCACAAGCTTGGGGTCTTCGCAGCGGCGGGGAGGGCCTCCGCGACAGTCCGGGCGCAGCGGACGATCGCCTCGACCGACACGTCGGCGTCGGCCTCCGTCGTGCTCCAGTTCGAGACCGAGATCCGCATCGCCGCGATGCCGTGCCAGGTCGTCCCGCCGAGCCAGCACGTTCCATCGGCCTGGACGGCGGCGATGACTGCACGGGTGAAGGCGTCGGCGTCGCCGCCGTCGGGCGGCTCGAATCGGACGAGGGCCTGGTTGAGGACCACGTCGTTGAGAATGCTCACGCCGGGCGTGCCGCGGAGCCCGTCGGCCATCCGTCGGGCGAGTCGGCAGCAGCGATCGATCATCTCCGCCAGCCCGGTCCGGCCGAGCGATCGGAGAGCCGCGTAGATCGAGAACCCGCGCGCTCGTCGCGATGACTCGGGGACCCAGTTGTAGCTGTCCCGCTCGCCCCCCGCGGTCTCGACGTAGTACGCGGCGCCGAGCGTCATCGCGGCGTGGTGCGCCGCGACGTCCCGGACGATGACGATGCCCGAGTCGTACGGGACGTTGAGCCATTTGTGGGCGTCCGTGGTCCAGGAGTCCGCCCCGTTCAGACCCGTGACGCGGTCGCTCAATCCGGGAACGGCGGCCGCCCACAGGCCGAACGCGCCGTCGACGTGAAGCCACGCGTTGGGTCGCTCACGGACGGCGGCGACGATCTCCGGCAGGGGATCGAATGCGCCGGTGTTCACGTTGCCGGCCTGGGCGCAGACGATCGTCGGTCCATCAATCCGGGCGAGCGTCTCCCGCAATGCCTCCGGCCGCATGCGACCCTGCTCGTCGGCAGCGACGCGATGGACGCGCCCGCGGCCGAGGCTGAGCATTTGAAGCGATACGAAGATGGTGACGTGGGCCTCCTCGCCGACGACCACGGCGATGGGCGGCGCACCGAAGAGCCCATCCTCCTCGACGTTCCAGCCGACACGCTCCAGTACGGCGTGACGGGCGGCCGCGATTGCCGTGAAGTTCGCCATCGTCGCCCCGGTCACGAAGCCGACGCTCGAGCCCTCGGGCAGCCCAAAAAGGTCGATCAGCCAGCGCGCGGCGACCTCCTCGACAACAGCCGCCGACGGCGAAAGTGCGTAGAGCCCCGCGTTTTGGTCCCAGGCGCTCGTGAGCCAGTCGGCCGCGAGGGCCGCAGGGACTCCGCCGCCGACCACGAACCCGAAATAGCGCGGCCCCGCCGACCCGACGAGGCCCGGTTCGACATTCGTCGTCAGGGCATCGATCACAAGCCTCGGATCCTCCCCTCGATCCGGCAACGGTCCACCGAGCGTCTCGCGAAGCCCGGCCAGGTTGACGGGCTGCCACACCGGGCGGTCCGGCAGGCGACCCAGGAAGTCGGTCGCCAACTCGGCCGTCCGCCGCAGGAGATCGTCCCGATCGGTCATCGCGTCTCGCTCACCGCCAGACTATAAAGGCGGTGGCGGGACCTCGGACGACGCCTAGTGCAGGGTCGGGTCGGTTACGCGGCCGGCGAACGGGATCTCGCCGGTGCCGCCGTCGCGGATCACTTACAGGACCGCCCGCTGCGGACCGGCCGTCGTGCAGAACGGGAGACCTTGCCCGTCGGGCCCTCGGCTACCCTGTGGATGAAATCGATGCAGGCCGGATGGAGGGTGCGTGGGTCAGCGCTACGACGCGGTAGTCATCGGTGGGGGGCACAACGGCCTGATCAGCGCGGCCTATCTCGCCAGGGCCGGGATGAAGACCCTCGTCCTCGAGAAGCGCCACGTCCTGGGCGGGGCTGCGGTAACCGAGGAGCTATACCCGGGCTTCCGGTTCAGCGTCTTCTCGTACGTCGTCTCCCTGCTACGTCCGGAGATCATCCGCGAGCTCCAGCTGCCGCGCCACGGTCTCGACATCCTGCCGCTCGACGGGACCTTCACGCCGCTTCGACCGGGTGAGGGTCCGGCCGGCGGCGGCGGCGACTACCTGTGGCGGGTGAACGACCACGGCCGAACGGTTCGCGAGCTGCGCCGCTGGTCAAAGACCGACGCGGAGGCCTACGAGGAGTACGGCCAGCTCATGGTCGAGATGGCCCGGTTCATCAAGCCGATCCTGGCGATCACGCCGCCGGATCTCACCTCGCTCGATCCGCGGCCGCTCATGCCGCTTGCCGGCCTCGCCCGCGCTTTCCAGCAGCTGCCGGAGCGGCAGCAGGCGGTATTCATCCAGCTGATGACGATGAGCGCCGCCGACTTCCTCGACCAGTGGTTCGAGACGGATCCGCTCAAGGCGACGATGGCGGCGTCAGGAATCATCGGGACGTACCAGGGGGTGCGCTCGCCCGGCACGGCCTACGTGCTGCTCCACCACTACATGGGCGAGATCGACGGAGCGTTCCGCGCATGGGGCATCCCCAAGGGTGGCACCGGGGGAGTCTCGAACGCGATCGCCTCCGCGGCGCGCTCGCTCGGTGTCGAGATCCGCACAGAGGCGCCGGTCGCCCGGATCATGGTTGGCCCCGGACGGGCCACCGGCGTCGTCCTCGAGAGCGGCGAGGAGATCGAGGCCACGGATGTCTTATCGTCGGTCGACTCCAGCCGGACGTTCCTCGCGCTCCTCGAGCCCGGCACGCTGGATCCGGAGTTCGAGCAGGAGGTCCGCCGCTTCAAGTTCCGCGGTTCGTCGGGCAAGGTCAACCTGGCGGTCGATCGATTGCCGGACTTCGCGTGCCTGCCAGGTGTCGGCGAGCACCTCCGCGGGGCCATCTCGTTCAGCCCGTCGCTCGACGATATGGAACGTGCCTACGACGACGCCAAGTACGGCCACTTCTCGAAGAAGCCGTACATCGACATGATCATCCCGACACTCGTGGACCCATCCATGGCGCCGCCCGGCAAGCACGTCATCAGCTGCTTCGTCCAGTACGCCCCGTACAAGCTCGCCCCGGAGCTCGGGACGTGGGACGAACAGCGGGAGGCGTTCGGCGACGCCGTCATCGATCGTATAGCCGAGTTCGCCCCGAACATCCGCGACATCATCCTGTTCCGCAACGTCCAGACGCCGCTCGACATCGAGCGGACCACCGGGCTCACCGAGGGCAACATCTTCCAGGGCGAGCTGAGCCTCGAGCAGCTCTTCTTCAACCGCCCGGTACCCGGCTACGCCCGCTTTCGGACGCCGATACGCGATCTCTGGCTGTGCGGCTCGTCGACCCATCCCGGCGGCGGGATCATGGGCGCCAACGGCCGGATCGCCGCGATGGAACTGCTCCGCGCCCGCGGCCGACGGGCCGCCTGACCGATGGCCAACCAGTACGACGTCGCCGTCGTCGGCGGCGGACACAACGGCCTCGTCACGGCCGCGTACCTCGCCCGGGCCGGGCGTCGGGTCGTCGTCCTGGAGCGGCGGGGGCGTGTCGGCGGCGCGGCTGAGACCGCGGAGCTCGGCGGGGTGCGAGTGCCGCGGCTGGCGCACACGGTCGGTCGGCTCCGGCCATCCGTCGTTCGGGATCTCGACCTGCGCTCGCACGGATTGCGCCTGCTGTCGCCCGACGTCCGGGTGTTCGCGCCGCAGGCCGACGGCCGGGCAGTCACCTTCTGGAGCGACCAGGCGAGGACCGTCGATGGGCTGCGTGCGTGGTCGTCCGGCGACGCCGATGCCTGGCCCGATTTCGACCGGCTCGTCCGGGCCCTTGGGAAGTTTCTCGGCGAGATCGCCGGCCAGACCCCACCCGACATCCACGCCCCGGGTCTCGGGGACGCGCTTGCAGGTCTGAAGCTCGGGCGGACATTCCGCGGACTGGGCAAGCGCGACGCCCATACGATCCTGCGGGTCCTGCCGATGGCGGTCGCCGACTTCGTCGCGGAATCGTTCGAGACCGACGCCGTCCGGGCGGCGGTTGCCTGGCGCGGCGTGCAATACGCCTCCGTCGGGCCGTGGTCGGCGGGCACGGCGGCGAACCTGCTGGGCGACTCGGCCGGCAACGATGGGGGCGCGGCCGGCCAGACGATCTTCGCCGAGGGCGGACCGGGCGCGCTCAGCGACGCGCTGGCGGCCGCCGTCACCGCGGCCGGTGGCGAGATCCGGACAGGCGCCGACGTCACGGCGATCGGCTCGAAGGACGGACGGGTTACCGGCGTCGGCCTCGCGACGGGCGAGCAAATCGAGGCCGCGGCCGTCGTCTCCGGCCTCGACCCGAAGCGGACGCTGACGACGCTGTGCGATCCGGTCGCGATCGGGCCGTCGATGCTCTGGCGGGCAGGCAACATCCGGACACCGGGGGTCGTGTCGAAGGTCAACCTCGTCCTGGCGGGCCTGCCGCGGTTCACGGCCGCAGGCGACGACGACGCGACCTTGCTGCGCGGTCGCATCCTCGTTGCGCCGGGGATCGACGCGATCGAGCGGGCCTTCGACGCATCCAAGTACGGGCGGACGTCCGAATGGCTGGTCCTCGAGGCGACCATCCCGTCACTCGTCGACCCGACGCTGGTCGCAGGTGCACCCGATGGCACCCACGTCATGAGCGTGATTGTCCAATACACGCCGTACGCGTTGCGGGATGGGTCGTGGGACGACGAGGGTCGACGCGACGCAGTCGGCGACGCGGCCGTCGCGACGCTCGAGGCATACGCCCCGGGGATCGGCGGCCTCATCCGCGACCGCGAGGTGCTGACGCCGCTCGATCTCGAGCGCGACTACGGCCTGACGGGCGGTCACCCGCTCCACGCGGAGCCCGGTCTCGACCAGTTCTTCCTTTGGCGCCCGCTCCTCGGCCATGCCCGTTACCGGTTGCCGATCCAGGGGCTCTATCTGTGCGCCTCCGGCGCCCACCCGGGCGGCGGCGTGACCGGCCAGCCGGGCCAGAACGCCGCGCGCGAGATCCTCGCGGACATGAAGAGGCGCCGATAGACCGCCGCGACACCCAACGCGCGACGCAGCGTCTGTGTCGGCCCGTGTCTCAGCTGGCGAATGCCGGTCGCGGGCCGATCGATGCAGCCACTCGCCGGATCGCGGCGGCGAGCCGCTGGTTCATGGGGCCAGCTTGCCGCCGGAGCAACCCAATCAAAGCGGACCGCCGTCAGCGGACGGCATGGACGATCGACGACCGGGAAGTCGGCTGATCGTCCGTCAACGTCGCTCCGTTTTGCCCTCGTCCGTAAGTTCGTCTTCGGCGGCCGCCGCTTCCGGCCGATCGCGCCCGGGTGGCTTCGCCGCCTCCTTGCCGATCTGGCCCACGGTCGGCTCGAGGCTCCAGCTCCACGTCTTCAGGCGACGGAGCAGGCTTCGACCGGTCAGGTCGAGATGGATCGGGGTGACGGCGATCCTGCGGTTGATGACGGCGTGAAAGTCCGTTCCCGGCACGGCCAACCCGGACGGCGGCGGACCGCCGATCCAGAAATAGGGAATCCCGCGCGGGTCGACCCGCTCGATGAGCTGATCCTGGTAGACGCGCCGCCCGAGCCGGGTCACCTCGAAGCCTTCGGCCTCCTCAGGCGACACGGCCGGGACGTTGACGTTGATGAGCTCGCCACGCGACAGGCCGTGCTCGAGGATGTTGCGGGCGACAGTCGCGGCCGCGAGGCTCGCCAGGGTGAAGTCGGGATGCTCGTAGTACTCCTGCGAGATCGCAAAACCGGGACAGCCGTTGATGACGGCCTCCATCGCCGCGCTGACCGTTCCCGAATACGTGATGTCGTCGCCCAGGTTGGCGCCGTAGTTGATGCCGGCCGCGACGAGGTCGAAGCCGTGGCCGAAGTAGCCCAGGAAGGCGAGGCTGACAGCATCGGTCGGTGAGCCGTCGACGGAGTAGGCGAGCGAGCCGTCGCCGAGCGTTCGTTCGCGGACGCGGAGCGGCCGCATGAGGGTCTTCTGGTGACCGACCGCGCTCTGGTTCGTATCGGGGGCGACGACCGTGGTGTCGCCGATCGGGTCGAGCGCCTCCTTGAGCGCGAGGAGCCCCCGCGACTCGACCCCGTCGTCGTTCGTGATGAGGATCTTCGGACGGGTCGACCAGTCGTGGAGCGGCCGGGCCGATGGGCGAAGCGCTCGTGGGCCGCCCCGGGTCGCACCGCCGGCCACAGGCTCGCCGCGCTCCTTGTCGAGGTCTCGCCGCTCCGTCCGTGCCCGCTCGCGGGTCATGTCCGGCTGATCGTCGGCTGAGGACTTGTTGTCTCGGCGATCGGTTGGCCAGCGTCGGTCGTCCTTGCGGCGGTCCTTTTCGTCGGTCATCGGTCGGTCATCGCTCCGCTCATCCGGTCACGTCGGGATCGATTCCGGGCGCGGGCTCGCGGGGGATCCGAACTGGCCGGCCTTCGCGTGCCTCGAGCCGCCTCGCCGCCCGTGTCGTGATCGGCGACGGCTCGCGCGAGATGATCAGGAAGTGGAAGAAGAACGCTGAGATGACCGCGGCGATCGGAATCCCGAAGATCGCCCCGGTGACTCCGGCAATCTTCGAGCCGATGAGGACGGAGCCGAGGACGACGATCGGGTGGATCCCGACGGCCTCCTGCATCAGGCGTGGCTGGAGGCCGTTCATCACGAGCATCCAGCCGACACCCATGAGGATCGCCGCCGGCAGGATGAGGTCCGGCCGGACGAGGATCGCGATGATGACCGGCGGCGCCCAGCTCAGGAACGGGCCGAAGAAGGGGATGGCCATCAGACCGCCGGCGACGACCGTTGTCACCGCGAGGTAGGGCAGGCTGAGCAGGGCGCTGGTGACCGCGGCGACCGCCGCGTAGACGATCCCGAGGATCGCCTGGCCTCGCAGGAAGCCGCCAAATGACCGGGCGACGCTCGTCTCGAGAAGGCGAGCCTCCTCCTTGTAGGCGGGCGGGACGACCCGGAAGAGGAAGGACAGGATGTCGTCACGGTCGACGACCATGTAGAGCGACAGGATGAGCACGATGAGGAGATTGCCCATCGCGCCGAGGCTGGCCACCGCCAGCTGCTGGACCGGCCCGGCAAGCGCAACGGCGTAGTTGGCTAGATTGTCGAGGAAGCTCGTGGCCTGGGCGACGAGATCGATCTGGCTGAGTCCCAGGCCGTTGATCCGCGCCTGCCACGGAGCGAGCAATGTCGGCAGGTCGTGGCGGAGCGTCGGGACGCTGGCGACGAAGTCCGTGATCGAGCTCGCCAGGGCGCCCGCGACGAGGACGACGGCGAAGACGATGGCGCCGACCAGCAGCGCGTAGACGAGGACGACCGCGCCGATCCTTGGTAGGAACGGGACGAACCGGGTCAGGCCGCCGACGAGCGGGCTGAGGATGAACGCAAGGAGCCAGGCCAGGAAGAAGACGAGGACGACGTCGCCGAAGGCGAAGAAGATCGAGCCGACGAGGCTCAGCAGGACGATCGCCAGTACCAGGGTTCCAAGGACGAGGACGGCCGACAGCCAACGGCGTTGCCGGTCGGTCACCATCGTCATCGTCGGGCGCACCTCGTGCGGCGCGAAAGCCATCCAGGGCCGAGGGGGCGGTGCCCCCTCCCTTCGGCGCCATGGTAGTCCGCGCCGATCACCAGCCGCTTCGCTGGACCCTAGCGGAGGCCCATCCTCTCGCGGACCTCGGCCATCGTCGCCTCCGCCTTCGGGCGGAGGCGGTCGGCGCCGGCCTCGAGGATCCCGTCGATCTCGGCCGGGTTCGCCATCAGCTCGAGGTAGCGCTCCCGAGCCGGCGCGTAGTGGCGCGAGATCCGCTCGGCGAGGAGCTTCTTCGTGTCCACGCAACCGGTTCGGGCGGTTCGCTCACCGTCCTGGATCTCTTCCCAGTCGGGCCCGAACCAGCGGTGGAGCTGGCAGACGTTGCAGACCTCCGGCCGCCCCGGGTCGGTCCGCAGGATCCGCTGGGTGTCGGTCACCATCGACATGACCTGCTTCCGGATGACCTCCGGCTCGGCGAGGATCTCGATCGTGTTGCCGAGCGACTTGCTCATCTTCCGGACGCCGTCGGTGCCGAGGACGGTCGGGGTCTCCGTGTAGACCGCCTGCGGCTCAGGGAACGTCTCGCCGTAGCGGTTGTTGAATGCCCGCACGATCTCGCGGGTCAGCTCGAGGTGGGCGGCCTGGTCCTTGCCGACCGGCACGGTCGTCGCCTTGTAGATGACGATGTCGGCGGCCTGGAGGACCGGATAGGTCAGGAGGCCGTGATTGACGTCGTCGGGCTGCTGGGCCTTCTTCTCCTTGTAGGTCGGAGTCCGCTCGAGCCAGCTGACCGGGGTCACGGTGCACAGCAGCCAGGCGAGCTCCGCGTGCTCGGGACGGTGGCTCTGGACGAACAGCGTGCAGCGGTCCGGGTCCAGCCCGAGGGCCAGCAGCGACGCCGCCATCTCGCGAGTCTGCCGACGGAGAGCATCGCTGTCGTGGAGGCTCGTCAGGGCGTGGTAGTCCACGATGCAGTAGATCGCCTCGAACTCCTCCTGGAGCGCGACGTAGTTGCGGATCGCCCCGAGATCATTGCCGAGGTGGACGATCCCGGACGGCTGGATGCCGCTGAAGATGCGCCGCCGAGGGGGCCCAGCCGGCGCGGTGGCAGTGATGGAAGCTGGTTCCACGTCCGTCATCATGGCTGGCGAGTGTAGCGGAGCGTCGACAGACGAGACCCGGCGCCGGGTCGCGGGCTCTCGCTGTGGCGCCCCCGGCGATCCGCTGCGCATTTGCAATAACGCTGTAACGGAATCGGCCGATCAGCGACAGGCGCTGCGACATCGAAAACGGCTCTCTGAGCGGCACGCGAGGCCGCGCCGGCGTGCCCCCGGGCGGCCTCCCGCTTCACTCCTCGACGCGTCGGAAGGAGGTGGCCCGGGAAGGAAACGTCGAGTCAATTCGGTCGTTTCGCAATCCACGAGCCCACGGAGGATGCGTCCTTGACCACACTGTCGCAGCCGGCGCGCGCACCGTCGGCGATCCAAGACCACAAGCTCCCGTTCGTCATCGGGGCCTCGGCGATCGGGACCGTAATCGAGTGGTACGACTTCTACCTCTACGCCGTCCTCGCGGTGTTCCTGGCGCCGGTCTTCTTCCCCGGCGATCCAACATCGCAGACCCTGTCGGCCCTCGCGACATTCGGCGCCGGCTTTGCCGTTCGGCCGTTCGGCGCCGTCGTGTTTGGCCGGATCGGAGACAAGACCGGACGCAAGGTGGCGTTCCTGTTGACGGTCTCGATCATGGGTGGAGCGACCGTCCTCGTCGGGCTGCTGCCCGGCTACGCGACGATCGGCATCCTCGCCCCGATCCTGTTGGTCACTCTTCGGATGCTCCAGGGCCTCGCCCTCGGCGGCGAATACGGCGGCGCCGCGATCTATGTCGCGGAGCACGCCCCCGATGAGAAGCGAGGGCTCTACACCTCCTGGATCCAGACCACCGCCACGGTCGGCCTGTTCTGCGCACTAGGGGTGATCCTGATCTTCCGGCTCGGGCTCGGCGACGCCGCCTTCAAGGACTTCGGCTGGCGGATCCCGTTCCTGCTGTCGGCCGTCCTCGTCGCCGGGGCCCTCTACATCCGCATGAGGCTCCAGGAGACGCCGCTCTACACGCGGGCCAAGGCCCAGGGCAAGACGAGCCAATCCCCGACGAGCGAGAGCCTCGGCAACCGCCGGAACTGGAAGCTCATCCTCCTGGCGCTGTTCGGGATGACTGCCGGCCAGGCGGTCGTCTGGTACACGGGCCAGTTCTACGCACTGTCGTTCATGACCACCCAGCTCGGGGTGAAGTTCACAGACGCCTACACGGTCATGCTCGTCGCGATCGTCTTGGCGACGCCGTTCTTCGTCGTGTTCGGAGCGTTGTCGGACCGGATCGGCCGGAAGCCGATCATCCTCGGCGGCTGCCTGATCGCGGCCATCTCCTACCTGCCCATCTACATGACAATGCACACCTTCGCCAACCCGCAGCCGGCTGTCGATGCCGCGGGCAAGGCGATCCAGGTTGCAACGAACCCGAACATCCTTGGCTTGACGGCGCTGGTCTGGATCCAGATCATCTTCGTGACGATGGTCTACGGCCCGATCGCCGCCTTCCTGGTCGAGTTCTTTCCGGCCAGGATCAGGTACACATCACTGTCCGTGCCGTATCACCTCGGCAACGGCGAGTTCGGCGGCTGGCTGCCGTACATCGCGACGGCGATCGTCGCCGCATCGGTGCCGGCTGGCGCGCTGGCATTCCTGAATCCCGCCCATACGCCCGGCGGCAACATCTTCGCCGGGCTGTTCTATCCCATCCTGATCGCGCTGATGACGGTCGTCATCGGCGGGCTCTACGTCCGCGAGACGCATCGGGTCCGGATCTGGGATGAGGTCGGCGGTGAAGCCGATTCGGCGGCGGTGGCGGGTGTCGCCGCCGGCGACGCATCGGCCGTCGCGGGCCAGTAACAGGCGCTCGCATAGACGAGCTCGCACAACCGAAGGCCCTCGGGCGCCCCCAGACCGCCCGAGGGCTCCTCGAACCGAGTCGGACCTCGAAAAGCGCGGGTAGCCCGCGAATCGACGCGTCACTGCTCCGGCGGCAGCCGGCTCGGCTACGATCTCGGAGCCATGTGGACACTCCGCCCCGTCACGTCCCGATGACCGCCGCCCCGCTTCGGGTTGCGCTGCTCGGCGCCGGCACGGTCGGCGGCCCGGTGGTCCGGACGTTCGCGGAACGACCCGATCGAATCGGGCCGGACGGGGGCAGGCGGCTCGAACTGGTCGGGATTGCCGTGCGTGACGTCGACGCGGCGCGCGATCGAGGCCTGCCGGCCGACCTCCTGACGGATGCTCCGGCCCACCTCGTCGCCGATCCGGACACAGACATCGTCGTCGAGCTGCTGGGCGGCGACGAGCCGGCGCATACCCTCGTCCGGGCAGCTCTCGGGGCCGGCAAGAGCGTGGTCACCGCGAACAAGCACATCGTCGCCCACCACGGCCCGGAGCTCGAGTCGATCGCCAGGCGGACCGGCGCAGCCCTCCGCTTCGAGGCCGCCGTCGGTGGCGGGATCCCGATCCTGGGGCCCCTCGCAGCAGAGCTCGCCGCGAACGAAGTGACCGGGATCCAGGGCATCGTCAACGGGACGACGAACTACATCCTGACCGCGATGGCCGACGAGGGACGCGGCTACGCGGAGATGCTCAAGGCCGCCCAGGCCGCGGGCTATGCCGAGGCCGATCCGAGCGGCGATGTCGAGGGCCACGACGCGGTGAACAAGCTGGTCATCCTGGTCCGGCTGGCGTTCGGCGTCTGGCTCGACCCGGCCGACGTCGCGATCACCGCCCCCGACGGTCCCGGCGCCGGCCGACCGGGGATCACGGGCATCGCGGCAGCTGATCTGGCGGCCGCGGCGGCTGCCGGCAATGTGATCAAGCTCATCGCCTCGGCCCGCCGGGACGACGACGGCCGGATCGTGGCCTCCGTCCTGCCGACGCTCGTGTCGGTCGACTCGGCGCTCGGGCGGACGGCGGGCGTTCTCAACCGGATCGAGATCGAAGCCGTGCCGGTCGGCCGCGTCGCATTCGACGGTCCGGGGGCAGGCGGCCCGGCGACGTCGAGCGCCGTCCTCGGCGACCTTCTCGCGATCGCTCGCGGGCTCGGAAGCACGTTCGCCGGCCTTCCGCCGGCCGAAGGGGCGGTTCATTCGCCTCGTCGGACGGTGGAGCGGGCGCGGGCGGCCACGGCATCGGCCGCGGCCAACCTGTCGCCCGCCGGCCGAGAGCACCGATGACCGGCGGCGCCGCCCTGTCGGCCGCCCGGCCCACGCTCGTCAATCGCTACCGCGCCTTTCTGCCTGTGACCGACGCAACACCGGCCCTCACCCTCGGCGAGGGCTTCACCCCATTGGTCCGTCTTGGGCGGATCGGGGCTCGCCTCGGCCTGTCAAACCTCTACGCGAAGATCGAGGGCCAGAACCCGACCGGCTCGTTCAAGGATCGCGGGATGGTCCTCGCCGTCGCCAAGGCCGTCGAGCATGGAGCGACGGCGATCATCTGCGCGTCGACCGGCAACACATCCGCGTCGGCGGCGGCGTACGGGGCGGCGGCCGGTCTCGAGGTAGTCGTGGTCCTGCCAAAGGGCCAGACGGCGATGGGCAAGCTCCTCCAGGCGCTCGTCGCCGGGGCACGAGTCGTGGCGGTCGACGGCAACTTCGACGCCGCGTTGCGCATCGTCCGTGCCCTCGCCGAACAGGGCGATCATCCTGTGACCCTCGTCAACTCGGTCAATCCACATCGCCTGGAGGGACAGAAGACGGCAGCCTTCGAGATCTGCGACGACCTCGGTCGCGCCCCGGACGTCCTCGCGATCCCGGTCGGGAACGCCGGCAACATCAGTGCCTACTGGGCGGGATTTCGCGAATACGCGGCAGCTGGCCTCGTACAGACGCGGCCGCGAATGCTGGGCTTCCAGGCGGCCGGTGCGGCACCCTTCGTTCTCGGTCGGCCCATCGAGTCCCCCGAGACGATCGCCACGGCCATCCGGATCGGCAACCCGGCGTCGTGGGAGAAGGCGATCGCGGCCCGCGACGAGAGTGGCGGCAGTATTGCAGCGGTCAGCGACGACGAGATCCTCGCCGCGTACCGCGCCCTCGCGACCGAGGAGGGGATCTTCTGCGAGCCCTCGTCCGCGACGAGCGTCGCCGGCGTCACGGCGCTGACCGCCGGCGGCGAGATCCCGCGCGACGCGGTCGTCGTCTGCGTCCTGACCGGCACCGGCCTGAAGGATCCGGCGACGGCCGAGGCGACGGCCAAGTCGGCCGCGGCCGCAGGCGGCGGAAAGCCGGTCATGGAGGCCGAGCCGACGGTCGGATCGGTTTCGGTGGCGCTCGGATGGTGACCAACTGGCTGGCCGAGCTCGACGGCAAGCGGATCGTCGTCGAGGTGCCGGCGTCGAGCGCCAACCTCGGCGCCGGCTATGACTGTCTGGCGGTTGCCCTCGGGCTGACGAACCGGATCGAGGTCGAGGTCCGCGGCTGGAGTCGCGGCGAGATCGAGCTCGGCGTCGACGGCGAGGGTGCCGGTGAGCTCAGTGAGGATCGGGACAATCGCTGCGTCCAGGGCATCGAACTGGCGCTTCGCGAGATCCGCGGCGAGATCCCCGAGGGCGTTGGCTGGCGGATCGAGATGCACAACGAGATCCCGCTGGCGCGCGGCCTCGGTTCGTCGGCCGCCGCGACGGTCGCCGGGCTCGTCGCCGGAAATGCCCTCCTCGGCGAGCCGCTGACGACGGCCGACCTGCTCCGCCTGGCGACGTCGATCGAGGGGCATCCGGACAATGCCGCGGCGGCACTCCACGGCGGGTTCGTTGTGAGCGGCGACATCGATGGGACGGTCGAGGCGCTCCGGTTCGACGCGCCGCGCGATCTGCGGGCCGTGCTATATATCCCGGAGCTGCGGCTTTCGACTGCCGAGATGCGCAAGGTCCTGCCGAACAAGGTTCCCCGCGCCGACGCGGTCGCGAACCTCACCCGGGTCGCGCTCGGTGTCGCCGGGATGGCGATCGGGCAGTTCGACCTGCTCCGCCTCCTGACCGTCGACCGTCTTCACGAGCCGTACCGGGCAAAGGTGTTCCCGCAGCTGACCCGACTGATCGAGTCCGCCCGCGGCGCCGGCGCGATCGGCGCCTGCCTGTCCGGCGCGGGTTCGTCGGTCATCGCCTTTTCGGATTCCGTCCGGACCATTACCCGGATCGAGGGCGCCTTCACGGCCGCAATGGTCGACCTCGACCTGCCTGGACGGATCGTCGTCGTATCGCCCCGCAACACGGGGGCGCACGTCGTCGCCCGTCGCTGATGAGTGCCTGGTGGTGCGCTTCCCGATCGGTGGCGTCGAGTTCCGACGGCTTCGGAGCGGTTGACGCATCGCGCAGACTCAGGGCATGGGTGGTCTGGCGCAGTCGGTCGGCAACGGCATCACCGGGATGGTCGGCGGAGCGTTCGATTTCATCGGCTCGTCGCTCCGCGGGATCGTCCACGCGGCCGAAATGGCCTTGCCCGGCGGGATGCTCTTCGTGGTCGTCTTCTTCGTCCTGCTGTTCGCGGGCTGGAACCTGATCAAGCGCTGACCGATCGCGTCAGGCCTCTACCTTCGGTTTCGCGCTCTTCCGGTGACCGTCGACGAACGCGAGGACCTCCGCCCAGGCCCCCTCCGAGGCTTCTGCGTAGTCGGCCGCCTTCCGGTCGAAGAAGCTGTGCGGTGCGCCCGGGTAGATGACGAGGCGGTGATCGACGCCGAGCTGCTCGAGGGCCGCCTCGAACGAGGCGATGGCCTCGGGCGGGATGGCCTGGTCCGCGCCACCAAAGAGTCCGAGCACCGGCGATGCGATTCGATCCGCGAGGGCCACGGGCTCGGGCGATCCACCCCGGCCGGGGCCGACCGGCGAGCCGTAGAAGCCGATGACGCCGGCCAGATCCAGATCGAGAGAGGCCGCCAGGAACGAGTCCCGTCCGCCGAAGCAGAAACCGACGGTGAAGATGTCGGCCGGGGCTCCGTCCACGGAACGCAGGTGGGCCGTCGCCGCGACGATATCGGCCGACTGGCCGGCCCAGGTGGAAGCGCTGACATGGGGCATGTAGTCATGCCCCTCCTCGCGCCGGCCGAGACCCGCGGTTCGCCCGAACCAGTCGAACGCGATCGCGTCGATGCCGCGCTCGGCGAATCGAAGGGCGAGCTCCTCGTAGTAGGCGTGCAGCCCGCGGACGTCCGGCAGGATGACCATACCGGCGCCACTCGGCTCGGCGGCGCGGGCGAGGAACGCCGTGAAGCGATTGCCATCGGCCGCGGTGAGGGTCAGGTCGGTCGAGTCAAGCGCGCCGCCCGCGATCGGCAGGATCGGCGGGCGAGAATCATGGTCGAAACACATTGATCTGGACTCCCTGTGCGTCGTTGGCCTTCGATTTCCGTGTCGTGCCCGACAACTATGCCGCCCGACCGGCGGTT
>Ga0307312_10000187_pt1 | contig 25978 bp, 25 predicted proteins | sample ER_DNA_202_FD_194489 | JGI IMG/M metagenome (GOLD analysis project Ga0307312, IMG submission 194489) | Bulk soil microbial communities from the East River watershed near Crested Butte, Colorado, United States - ER_DNA_202 | ecosystem: Environmental > Terrestrial > Soil > Floodplain | place... | reverse complement strand
GTCATCACCAGGGGGCGCCAGGCGACCTATTCCGACATGGAGGAACTGATCCGGCTGGGGGCCTATCGCGCAGGCTCGAGCGCCGAGGTCGATGAGGCGATCGCCCTGCATGAGCCGCTCGAGGCCTTTCTGCGCCAGGGCAAGGACGAGGTGACCGGCCTGAATGACGGTTACCGGCAACTTGAGCAAATCCTCGGGAGTTTGGAAACGGAACGCTAACTTTGTCAGGCCATCATCCGCGCCACACAAGTAGCGATGCCGGCGGGGCCCTTGGGGGGAGCCGGTCTTGTCCCGCTTTCAGATCGGGACTTCTGGGGAGTATGAGTCGATGAAGTCACGTGAAACGCTAATCCGCCTGAAGAAGTTTCAGGTCGACGAGAAGCGCCGAAGGGTCGCCCAGATCGAAGGCATGATCGCCGACTTCCAGCGTATGTCCGTCGACCTGGAGCGTGAAATCCACTCCGAGCAGGAGCGCGCCGGGATCAACGACCCCTCGCACTTCGCCTATCCGACCTATGCCAAGGCCGCGATCCAGCGGCGCGAGAATCTGACCCGCTCCGCGGACGAACTGCGCATTCAGCTTGAAGATGCCAAGAGCCTGCTGACCGAGGCTTTCGAGGAGCTCAAGAAAGTCGAACTGCTGGACGAGCGCGATCAGGCTCGCGAGCGCGCCGAAGAAAGCGCCCGGGAGCAAGCCGACCTCGATAGCATCGGCCTGATGCGCTCACGCATCGGGGCGATTGCCTGAGGCCCTTTGTCGCCTCACCTGTAAACATCATCGAAAGCCCGGGCCGCGAGGTCCGGGTTTTTTGCAAGCTCGCGGTCCACAGGCCGGTGATCGATGGCTTGGTACCAGGGTTTGGCGCATTGTATGATACGACACCTCTGGACTGCCGCTCCTGGTGCGTACAAAAAGCGATGGCGGATCGCGATTTTGGGGACACTGAATGCTGACGCCAGCTGAGCTGGTCTGGCTGATTGCCGCCGTTGCCAAAGGGGACGAGGCCGCCTTTGAGCGCCTTTACGCGGCGACGCGGGCGAAACTCTTTGGCGTCGTGTTGCGTATCTTGCGGCGACAGGATCTTGCGGAGGAGGTCATCCAGGAGACTTACGTCAAGATCTGGAGCAGTGCCGGACAGTTCAATCCCGGCCTGTCGTCGCCGATCACGTGGATGGCGTCGATTGCCCGAAACCGTGCCATCGACATCGTGCGCAAGCGCGGCGAACTCTCGATCGAGGAGGAGCCGGCGGCAATGGAAGTGGCGGCCGACAGCCCGGATCCGCTGGCGCGCCGGGAGATGACCGAAGAATTGAAGCGCTTGCTGGAATGCGTCGGCCGTCTGGAGCCGGACCGGCAGAAGCTGGTGCTGCTCGCCTATTACAACGGCTGGAGCCGCGAGCAATTGGCTGCGAAGTTCGAGACGCCGGTGAACACGGTGAAGACCTGGCTGCGCCGCAGCATGATGGACATCCGGGAGTGCCTTGGACTTTAGATGATGGCCTACAGCGAAGACCAAATCGCGCTCGCGGCGGAATATGCCCTCGGCACTCTGGATGCCGAGGAGCGGGTGCAGGCCGAAACCATGATGTCCGCCGACAAGGAATTCGCGGCGATGGTCGAGGCGTGGCAGCACAAGCTCGGCGTCTTGAACCAGATGGTCGGCTCAGTCGAGCCGCGGCCCGAAGTCTGGAACAAGATCAAGTCAGCGATAAGCCTTTCTGAAGCGCAGGCTGCGCTGGTGCTTCCAGAGGCGCCGCCGCCCGCCGCTCCGGAAATCGTCGAGCCTTCCCCGGTGGCGGACACCTCCAACGTCATCAAGCTGTCCGTACAGGCCCGGCGCTGGCGCAATCTTGCGACGTTCGCCACGGCTATCGCGGCCGCGCTGATCGCCATGATCGCGGTCGGGGTCTATCAGCCGGATTTGCTTCCTGAGGCCATCCGTCCGAAGCCGCGGACGCAGGTGGTTGAGGTGAAGATCCCTTCCGCGCCGACATCGCGCTCGGCCCAGTACGTCGCCGTGTTGCAGAAGGAGGGCGGCGCGCCTGCCTTCATTCTCACGGTTGACGCGGCGACCAGGAATTTCACGGTACGCAAGGTCGGCGCCTCCGCCGAACCCGGCAAGAGTTTTGAGCTCTGGCTGATCTCGGACAAGTTGCCGCGGCCGCGCTCGCTCGGCGTTATCGGCAATAGCGACTTCACCGCGCGTCCGGTGCTGGCGTCGTACGATAACGACGTCATCAACAACGCGACCTACGCGGTGACGGTCGAGCAGGCAGGTGGATCGCCGGACGGCGTCCCGCACTCGGCGCCGGTCTTTACCGGCAAGCTGATCGAGACCGTGCCGCTGGCGGCGCCGGCACCAGCGCCGGCCCGTTGAACTCATCGGCAGACAAAAAGAAAACGCCCGTGGGGAGCGGGCGTTTTCGGTAGTCAACTTGGGGGTAGTTGGGGTCTTCTATTATCCACGTGGCGACTTTGGGGGGCTGGTAAAGAGCCGCGTGAATTCGTGAAATCCTCCGTTAGCGAACGACCGCGGTGTTCGTGCTGGTGACCGTCACGGCCTTGCCGGCCTTCATGACACGCGCAGTCTGGGTGTAGTCTTCCGAACCGGTACGAGCCGAAATGCCAAAGGCCGCCACCGCGATACCCGCAACGAGCGCCACGACCACGATCTTGAGATGGGTCGAGCGATCTGCGCTGTAGATCGAATGGTTCATGGAAGCCTCCTGCCGCCTTCCTGTCTGTTGCGGATTTGTCGGTTCCGTACGGCGACAGGTTCAACGTCTCGTGCAGCAAACGTGGGGATTCGGCTTTCAGTTCCTAAGAGGGGATCACAAGGCCGTGAAGAGATGTGAACGGTCGCGATCCGGAACCGGAGGATAAGTCTCGGCTGAGACAAATAATTAAATGATTACAATTGATTGTAGTTGAGGCGCCTTTTGCGGTGCAAAATGGCGCCGATGGGGTGTCCAGCCAAGAAATCGTTGCCTGTGGCGAAAATGCCGCGCCGTTACGGCGCGCGCAATCAGACGCTTCCGACCGTCTTCAGCCGCGCCCGCGGATGGATTTCCGCCTGCGACAAAACGATGGTCTGCGCCCGGAAACGTTCCACCAGCGAACGCACGAACGGCCGGATCGCCGCCGAGGTCACCAGCACCGGCGCCTCGCCGTCGCGCGCCGCCTGTTCGAACCGGTCGCGCACTACGGTCATGAACTCGGAAAGTTTTGAGGGCTGCATCGCAAGTGAGCGGTCCTCGCCCTGGCCGATCAGCGACTCCGCAAAGGCCTGCTCCCATTTTGCAGACAGCGCGATCAACGGCAGGTAGCCGTTCAGGGAAGTATTTTGCGCGCAAATCTGCCGCGCCAGCCGGGCACGAACATGCTCGACCATCGTCGCCGGGTTGCGCGAGAACGCCAGCGCGTCGGCGATGCCTTCGAGAATGGTCGAGAGATCGCGGATCGAGATGCGCTCGGCGAGCAATAGCTGCAACACGCGCTGGATGCCGGAAATCGTAACTTGGCTCGGCACGATGTCCTTGACCAGTTCGCCTTGCTCCTTCGGCAGATCCTTGAGAAGTTTTTGCACCTCGCCATACGACAACAGGTCCGACATGTTGTTCTTGAGCAATTCGGTGAGATGGGTCGAAAGCACGGTCGCGGCGTCGACCACCGTATAGCCCTTCAGCGACGCTTCCTCCTTCAGGCCGGCCTCGACCCATGTTGCCGGCAGTCCGAAGGTCGGCTCGATGGTGTGGATGCCCGGCAAACCAACCTGGTTTCCGGCGGGGTCCATGACCATGAACTGGCTCGGCCAGATCTTGCCGGTGCCGGCATCCACTTCCTTGATCTTGATGACGTAGGTGTTCGCCTCCAGCTGTACATTGTCGAGAATGCGCACCGCTGGCATCACAAAGCCCATCTCGATCGCCAGCGAGCGGCGCAGCGCCTTGATCTGCTCGGTCAGGCGGTCGCTGCCGTCAGGGCCGTTTACAAGCGGCAGCAGCGCATAGCCCAGCTCGATCTTGAGATCGTCGATCTTCAGCGCGGTTGCGATCGGCTCTTCCGCCGCGGCATTTGCGGCAGCAGCGGCCGCGGGAGCAGCCAGCGCGGCGGCTTCGGCCGCTGAGGCAGCGCGTTTGCGCTGGCGCGCCGACCACGCCAGTGCCGCCGCACCGCCGCCCAGCCCGAGGAAGGGAAGCATCGGAATGCCCGGCAGCAGCCCCAGCACCAGCATCACGGCGGCCGACATGCCGAGCGCCTGCGGATAGCCGGAAAGCTGCTTCATCAGCGCCTTGTCCGCGGCGCCGCTGACGCTTGCTTTCGAAACCAACAGACCGGCGGCGGTGGAGACGATCAGCGCCGGCACTTGCGTGACCAGATTCCGCCGATGATGTTGATGAATACGACCAACAGTCCCGCGACTGCATCGCCGCGCACGAATTTCGACGCACCGTCCATCGCGCCGAAGAAGCCGCTTTCGTCTTCCAGCGCCTTGCGCCGTTCCTTCGCGGCTTTCTCGTCGATCAGGCCCGCGGACAGATCGGCATCGATCGCCATCTGCTTGCCCGGCATGGCGTCGAGATGGAAGCGCGCCGCGACTTCCGCGATGCGCCCCGAGCCTTTGGTGATGACGACGAAATTGACGATCACCAGAATGGCGAAGACGATAATCCCGATCACGAAATTGCCGCCCATCACGAAATTGCCGAACGCTTCGATGACATGGCCGGCGGCGGCGGTGCCCTCGTGGCCGCGCGACAGGATCAGTCGCGTCGAAGCCAGGTTGAGCGACAGCCGCAGCATGGTCGAAATCAGGAGGATGGTCGGGAACGAGGAGAATTCCAGCGGCGCCTGGATGAACAGCGCCGTCATCAGGATCAGGATCGACAGCGTGATCGAGATCGCGAGAAAAAGATCGAGCACGATCGAGGGGAGGGGGAGGATCAGCACCACCAGAATCGTGAGGATGCCGAACGCCAGCGCGAGATCGCCGCGCCTCAGCATGGTGCCGATTTCACCGATACTCGGAAATCCTGCCCCCGGCGTCGCGCCGCCCTGACCCGCCGTGACATCGACCATGGTTGCTGCTTCCCCCCGCGAATGCCGGTCGCGGGCGCCAAACGTCTGCGCGGCGGCCGAAGGACCACCGTTTCTAAAGTGAGGCACCGCACTGGCGTCCACGGGTACTCCCCCGTCTTACGCGTTCGACGACACTCGACTTCACTCGGCAATTTTTGCCCAGTTTATGGTTAGGAAAGCGTTAACGGGGCCTCAGCACGTCATTCCGGGGCGCCGCGAAAAGCGGCGAACCCGGAATCTCGCAGTAGTCGGATGGAGATTCCGGGTTCGATGCTGGCGCATCGCCCCGGAATGACGCTTACCGCTCTGCTGCACCGCATCTGCATGCCCAATATCGCGCCAAGCCGGTTGACCCCAAGGCTCCGGGCGAGGAAGTTGCCGCCGTGCACGCTCCCACCGATCCATCCCGAGATTCGCCGCTCTTCACCCCCGACTCCGGTCAGGCCTGGGTGAGGCTTGCGCTGGCGCTGGTGATCGGCTCGATCGGCAGCGTCGGCATGTGGTCGGTTGTGGTGGTGCTGCCGGTGGTCCAGGCCGAATTCGGCGCGACCCGCGGCGCGGTGTCGCTGGCCTTTACCCTGACCATGCTCGGCTTCGGTCTCGGCGGCGTCGCCACCGGCAAAGTTACCGATCGCTTCGGCATCGTGGCGGCGATGGCGCTCAGCATCAGCTTCCTCGGGCTCGCTTATGTCCTCGCCGGACTGTCGACCACGCTGTGGCAGTTCATCGCGGTGCATGTCCTGATCGGGCTAGGGACCTCGGCGACCTTCGGGCCGCTGATGGCGGAGGCCTCGCACTGGTTCGAACGCTATCGCGGGCTGGCGGTGACGATTGTCGCCAGCGGCAATTATGTCGGCGGCACGATCTGGCCGCCGCTGGTCAATTGGGGAATGCAGACCGCCGGCTGGCGCACGACCCACATCGCCATCGGTATTTTCTGCGCCGTCGCAATGACGATCGTGCTGCTGGTGCTTCGCGCCCGGATCGGCAGGGCGACGCAGCGCAGTCATGACAACGCGCCGCCGCCGCGGGTCGATCTCAGGCTCTCGACCAATACGCTGACGGTGATGCTGTGCGTCGCCAGCATTGCCTGCTGCGTGGCGATGGCGATGCCGCAGGTCCACATCGTCGCCTATTGCGGCGATCTCGGCTACGGCGTGGCGCACGGCGCCGAGATGCTGTCGCTGATGATGGCGTTCGGGGTCATAAGCCGCATCGGCTCGGGGTTTCTCGCCGACAAGATCGGCGGCATCCGGACGCTATTGATCGGATCGGTGGCGCAGGGCTTTGCGCTGTTGTTCTATCTGTTTTTCGACAGCCTGACTTCGCTCTACATCATCTCCGCGATGTTCGGCCTGTTTCAGGGCGGCATCGTGCCGAGCTACGCCATCATCGTCCGCGAATCGATGCCGGCGAGCGAAGCCGCGACCCGCGTCGGCATCGTGATTCTGGCCTCGGTGGCCGGCATGTCGTTCGGCGGCTGGGTGTCCGGCGTGATCTTCGACGCCACCGGATCCTACGCCGCGGCGTTCCTGAACGGGCTGGCGTGGAATGCGCTCAACATCACCATCATGATGTCGTTGCTGATCCGGGCGCGGCAGCGGCTGGCGCTGGCGTGAGCGAGTTTGGCAACGCGAAGATGGCTGGGCCGCTTCGACAGCATTCTACTTGAGATTGAGAACGCTACGGTTCACTGTGCGCCTTCCCAAACGGTAAAGGGGCATGACGATGGCGGATCAAGCGTCGCGATTCGGACAGCCGGAAAATATCTGCGATATCGTGTTGAAAGGCGGTATCACGAGCGGCGTGGTCTACCCGCTCGCACTGGTTTCTCTCGCTGAAAAGTATCGCTTCTCGCAAATCGGCGGAACGTCGGCCGGCGCCATAGCGGCTGCGGCGGCCGCCGCCGCCGAATACGGACGCTACACGGAAAATGCCGGGTTCGATCGGCTGGCGAGGATTCCCGATGAGGTAGGTCAAAACCTTCTCTCCATGTTTCAGCCGACACCGGCTCTGAAACCGTTGTTCGAGATCTTCGTCGCTGCCTTGAAGGCGAAAACGAAGATAGGACGGATCATCGCCATTGCCGGGGCCGCGGTCGGCGGCTACTGGCTCAGCGCATTGCTCGGGCTCCTGCCAGGCGTCGTCGTCGCTTTGATCGCGCTGGCAATCGGCGGCGGTACAGGGTTTGTGGCGTTTGGTTTGCTGCTCGCGCTGACCGGCCTGGTCGCGGGAGTTATCTGGCGGCTGGTGAAAGCGGCGAACACCGACCTCGTCGAGAGCGATTTTGGCCTTTGCCCCGGTATCCGCCAGCCCTACTCCTCCAAGGATGGATTCACCGACTGGCTTGCGCGCCTGATTGATGAGGCAGCGGGAAACAAGACAGGTCGCCCGCTCACCTTTGGCGATTTGGCCGCGCCGCCCGATGGCCGTCCGGCTATTCAACTGGCGATGATGACGACCAGTCTGATGGAGAAGCGCCCCTATACTTTGCCCATGGCGGAAGACCACCGCTTCGTCTTCGAAAAAAGCGAATGGGACCGAATCTTTCCCGGCGGGGTCATGGCATTCCTGAGCAGGGAATGCGAGCCGTTCACGCCTCCCGGTGGAGAGGCTGGCGAATACTATCATTTCCCCGATCCGGCGCGGCTGCCGCTCATTGTCGGCGCCCGGATGAGTCTGAGTTTTCCGTTGCTGATTTCCGCCGTGCCGCTATGGCGTCGTGATTTCACGCTCCTGGAGGAGTCCGAACGCAACAAGCTTAGACGATGCCTGTTCAGCGACGGCGGTCTGTCGAGCAACTTTCCGATTCATTTTTTCGATCGTCTTTTGCCGAACACGCCAACCTTCGCAATATCCCTCGATGATTACGACGAGAAGCGAAATCGTGACGACGTCTGGCTGCCATCGAGCAGCGGCAGCGGAAGCCAGTTGCCGGTTCAGCCGTTCGACGGCCTCGGTGGATTCCTGATGTGGCTGCTTATGTCGGCCAAGGATTGGCAGGACAATCTGCAAAGCACGCTTCCCGGATACCGGGAGCGGATCGCGCATGTCGTGCTCAAGCCGGAGGAGGGCGGACTGAATCTCGCAATGGACGACGCGACCATCCGCAAGCTCGTGAACTACGGCGAGCAGGCCGGCGAGACGCTGCGCGACGAATTCGACCTCGATGGACATCGATGGCGTCGTTTTCTGGTGGCGATGGCCAGGATGGAGGAAACGCTCGATGAGGTCGCGAATGCTTATGCGGGAGTACCCGGCGGCCCCGAAGCATTTGGCGATTTCCTCAAGCGCTATTCGGGCGAGACCGCGTCTTACAGGCAGGACGCAGCGAGACTGGCGGAGATGTTGAAGCGGGGGGCTGAACTGGCCGCTAGCGGAACCGGCTGGCGTACGGAGCCTACAATACGCGAGGGCAATATACCGAAGCCAGCGACAAACCTGCGAATTACACCGAAACCATGAAGTGACCGGCGCGGCAGCCGTTGGCGTAAAGCAGTCATACCGCTCGGCCCGCCTTGAGCAGAACGCAGCCGGTGATCTTCACGCTGCCGTCGGGCTGCACTTCCGGCGTATAAAGCGCCTCCCAGGAAACGCCGTCGGCGTCGACGATGTGAACGCGCTGGGCGATCGTGCCGTCGGAGACGCGCGCCTCGCCAAAGTCAAAACTCTTGTGGCGGTAGACCGGGGCATAGCTGTTGCGGACCATCGACATGAAGATGTCGGCTTGCGGGAAGATCTCCTGAATGGCCGGCGCCGCATAGGAATAGGCGGCCGCGGCATCGTCGCGGCTGAAGGCTTCGACCTGGGAATGGATGACACCCTGCGCGGCGGCCACGTCGTCGCCCGCGCGGGCAGGGGCAGCGAGGGTGATCAAAAGTACGGCCAGCAAGAAGAGGGCGCGCATCAAGGGCTCCCCGGCTGATGGTTCTCCTTGCACGACCGCCAGCCTAGAGCATGATCCGGAAAAGTGGGAACCGGTTTTCCGAACAGATCATGCTCAAACAAAGAGATGAGATCATGATCCGATTCAACCTAATCGGATCATGATCTCTGGCAGAAAAAGACAGAGCAGGCAGGGTTCGGACCTGCACGCTCCTGGCCCGCTCACCGGTTCGATCCGCCCAGATGTCGATGTCGGGCGAACGGCGCGGTGGAAACAGACGCGCCGTCGATGAATTCCTGATGTTCCGCTTATATTCGGGCTCGTCCCCATCCCCCACACTGTCCCCGCGCTTTAGGTCGTCGCTTCCGCGATCCACGTTCAGGCACTTTCCCGTGACTTCTTCGTGATTCGGAAATGCCCGGCTCATTCAGCGGCGGCGCTGCTGATTTCACCGCTCATGGTGAGCAGACTCAAGAGCGCCACCAGCGCGAACACCAGACCGGCGAGGAACGCGCCTGCCGGGCCGTAGGCATCCCACAGCGCCCCGGCGATGACGCTCGCTGCGAGCATCGCAAGGCCCGTCAGCAGGTTGAAATATCCGAACGCCGTTCCGCGCAACTCGGGGGGCGCGGCGTCGGCAACCAGGGCGGAAAACAGGCCTTGCGTAAATCCCATGTGCAGGCCCCACAGCGCGACGCCGATCGCCACACCGCCAAGGTTCGGCACCAGGGCCAGCGCCAGATCGGCACCGGCCAACATGACCAGTCCCGCCGCGAGCAATCCCTTGCGATTGAGGCGGTCGGACAGCACGCCGGCGGGATAGGCCGACAGCGCATAAACGACATTCATCCCGACGAGAACGATCGGCACCCACGTCAGGCTCAGCCCGACATTTTGCGCGCGCAGGATCAGGAAGGCCTCGCTGAAACGAGCCAGCGTAAACACGACACCGACGATCACCACGCGCCAGTAGACCTGCCCGAGGCGTCTGATCGCCCCCAGACTCAATGGATTTTCGATCCGATGGATACCGGGCGGCCGCTCCGGTTCCTCAACCGCGAACAGGATTAGCGCCAGCGACAGGAATGCCGGAACCACCGCGATCCAGAACACCGCCTTGAAATTCTCCGCCGTCCACCACATCAGGCCGATAGCCAATAGCGGCCCGACAAAGGCGCCCACGGTGTCGAGCGACTGGCGCAGGCCGAAGCCCGCGCCCCGCATCCGAACCGGCGTGATATCGGAGATCAGCGCATCGCGCGGCGCGCCGCGAATACCCTTGCCGATGCGATCGACAAAGCGCGCAGCCACCAGCCAGCCTACGGTGGGGGCCAGCGGGAAAACCGGCTTGGTGAAGGCGGCCAGCCCATAGCCTATGGCCGCGAGAAGCTTGCGCTTGCCGAGCCAATCGGAGAGCGCGCCGGAAAATATCTTGGTGATCGACGCGGTGGATTCGGCGATGCCTTCGATGAAGCCGACCGTCACCATCGAGGTACCCAGCACCGCTACCAGGTAGACCGGCAGCAGCGCGTGGATCATCTCCGAGGAGATGTCCATCAGCATCGACACGAAGCCGAGCACCCAGACGCCTCGCGGGATTTGGGTCAGGGAATCGCTCGGGTTCGGAGCTTTTGTCACTTACAGCTACACCGTACTGGTTCCTGATGAACTGGTCATATAGACTAGGTAGATGATTACCGAGCCAAATTTTTCTGCGTACTTCAACCGTATTGGCTATGCGGGGCCGAGGGAGCCTTCGCTTGCCGTGTTACGCGAGTTGTGCGCGTGCCAGCCGCGCCATATTCCCTTCGAATGTCTCGATCCTTTTCTTGGGATTGGCGTCGACCTCGATTTTTCGGCGATTCAGACGAAGGTCATTCACTCGCGGCGAGGCGGGTATTGCTATGAGCAAAACGGATTGCTTCACGATGTGCTGGCCGCCCTGGAGTTCTCGGTCACGGCGCTCGCAGCACGAGTTGTTTACGGATTTAAAGGACAGCCAAGACCCCTGACGCACCGCTTGACTCTGGTAAGACTCGCTGAAGGAAATTTTATTGCTGATGTCGGTTTCGGTGGCCAAAGCCCAACGGCGCCGCTTCGCCTTGAGCCAGGCCTCGCACAAGCCACTCCGCATGGCGCCTATCGCGTTAGCCGCGAGGGTGATGTCTTCGAGCTGCAACTAAAATTCAACGATAGCTGGGAAGCTTTATACCGCTTTACCCTGGAGCCGCAGTCGCCAATCGATTTTGAAGTCGCCAACTGGTTTACATCAACTCACCCACGTTCTCTCTTTACCCAAAACTTGATCGCCTGCCGCGTGGTGGGCGCGAGACGTGTCAATCTCTTCAACGTCGATCTTTCTGTTCGGGAAGCGGACGGTCGCGGGGAGCATCGCATTCTGGCAACGCCAGCGAGTTGGCGGAATTACTTGAGGATACCATGGGCATCGCATTGCCCGCGCCTGCCGAGATGATTTGGAAGAAGGCGGTGAATTCGTACAAATCCACCGACGTTCAATCGTGACAGAATTTCCGACGGAAACGCGTGGATAGCCGGGCACGAAGCCCGGCCATGACGGAAAACGAGTCATTTTCGAGTTGCGTGGGATGTTTGAGGCCTGCGATTAATCTCAAATGAACGGCTTGCCGCCGGCCTTCAGACCCTTCAGACGGCCGCATTCTTTGTAGGTCTTCTCGCCATGGTCCGGCCGCGGCTGCATCGCGTCGGTCGTTCCCGGCATCGGCTGCTTTTGCGGGGCGAACGGCGGCTTCGGATAATCAGGCGTCATGACCTTCTCCGTCGGATTTGGCGGGTTGCTTGCTTTCGGCAGCGGTAGCCCCATAGCTGATCGCTTCGATTTCGGCTTGCCCATTGCCGGCCGTGACGATGTCGCCGACGCGCTTTCCGAACATCGATTTCGCAAGCGGTGAGACGTGAGAGATCGAACCTTTGGCGGGATCTGCTTCGTCCTCGCCGACGATCCGGAACGTCTGCTCCCGGCCGTCGTCGCGCCGGATGGTCACGCAGGCTCCGAACCACACTTCCGACGTGTCTGCCGGGGCAGGCACTATTCGCGCTGTCGCGCGGCGAGCGGTCCAGTAGCGCAATTCACGTCCCGCCGCGGCAAGGGCCGCGCGGTCCGCCGAGGCCTGGGCGATGGCGTAAGCTTCGCTTGCCTTCGCCAGGGCATCCTCGATCTGCGCCAGGCCGGCTTCGGTAACATCGTTCGGATGCCCGGAGACCGGCCGTTCCGGCAGCTCGAGATAGTCGACGTCCTGCTCCTTGACGAAGGCCCTGCTCATGGTTGCCTCCTAGCGGCGGCAAGCGCCTAAATAGGAACATTTTTTGCGCAGTTACGTTCCTCCCAATCAAGCGGCTTAGGGAATGATGATGGCCATCAACAAACCGAAGCCAAGCGACGGGAAGGTTCATGGACCGGAAGAAGAGCGCCGCGGCCAAACCGTACGACGCCGTGCGGCGGGAGCAGGCCGGACAGTGAACCGGCAGTTCTCGCTGTTTCCGCCGGACGCCATCGGTCCGCCAGGTCTTCGATATTATCCGGAAATCATCACGCGCTCAATGGAGCTCGATCTCATCGAGCGGATTCGCGGACTTGCCATGCTGCCGTTTCAGTTCGGCGCGTTTGAGGGCAAGCGGCGCGTCGCATCGTTCGGCTTCAAATACGACTACGCCGAGAGGCGGCTTCAGGAAGCCGGGGAGATGCCGGAATGGCTGACGCCGATGATCGGGAAAGTCGAAGCCTATGGCGGCCCGGCCGCGAAGATAGAACAGGTTCTTTGCACTGAATATGATGCCGGTGTCGGAATAGGATGGCATCGTGACAAGCCGCATTTTGACGAAGTATTCGGGTTGTCGCTTGGTTCAGCCTGTAAATTCCGCTTCCGACGCAAGAGCAGCGGGAAATGGGAGCGCTTCACCCTGGATGCCGAGCCGCGCTCGCTCTATATCATGACCGGGGAATCCCGCCATGTCTGGGAGCACAGCATCCCGCCGGTGGAAGAGCCGCGCTATTCGATCACGTTCCGCTCGATGGCGCGCTGACCATGCAGCTCATTGAAATTCTGCTTCCTCTCGCGGACGGCTCCAAGAAAATTTGACTGTATTCTTTCAGTATAATCGCCCAAGATAACGGTGATTGGGCTAATTTGATGCGCCTGGTTGATTTTATCGGTGTGCTGCGGAGCTATCAGGACAAGCCGTCCGGATACACGATCGCGCTGATCGTCTTGGCTCTGGCATTGGGCGCTCGCGAACTGCTGGATCCCTACATCAGAATCCCCTATGTCACGCTTTTCCCGGCGATGGTGGTTTGCTCGCTGGTCGGCGGCCGGGCTGCCGGCATCCTGGCTGCGATTGTTGGCGGCATCATCGCCTGGTATCTGTGGTTGCCGCCGCGCGGCACGTTTTCACTTGAGTGGCCGACCAGTCACCTCACCATCGTCCTTTACGTCGTTACGTCCACAATTCTCCTGCTGTTGACACGCGGGCTCAATGAAACATTGAGAGAGCTCGAAAAGGAGCGTGACCTGTCGGCGGAATTGTTTCGCGAGCTGCAGCACCGCACCGCCAACAACCTGCAAAATGTTTCTGCGCTGCTGAGGCAGAATCGCGAGGCGATCAGGCGCGACCCGAGCAGGGCGCTTGACGTGGTCGATTCGGCCGAGCGGCGTTTTGAGATCATGAGCCGCATCAATCGGCGACTTTATAATCCCGAGATGCAGGATGTCGAAGCGACACCACTGCTGGAGGCGCTTTGCCAGGATATTCTCGCATTGATGGGCAACAACAACGTTTTGGTTGTTGTCAGTCCGTCTTCAATCAGGCTGCGGCGAGAAAAGGCGATGCTGCTGTCCTTGATCGTGGCCGAGCTGATGATGAACGCCACCAAGCATGCGTTCGACCATGAACGCCCCGGTTCGGTCGTGATCCGCCTGGAAGCGAAGGGAAGCGAGTATCACCTGACTTTTACCGACGGCAAGGGGCTTCCTGAAGGCTCGAGCATCACAACGGTTACTGGGCTTGGAAACCGGATCGTTCGAAGCCTGGTCGAACAGATGGCCGGGACAATTCGAAGTCAGAGCGGCCCCGTCGGCACAACGATCGAAATCGCTATTGCGGCCCGGGACTGAAGGCGCTGGCTGCCGCCTTGGCTTTTTTCGTCGACATTCATCCAATTGACGCGCATGGTGGTTTACCGACACGCCAGTGCAAGGCGGCGGTCCTTCAAAAAACTCGTTAAGTCGGCATCCATCCGGGTGTCCGCTGGACTTCGACCATTTGACGGAAGGACACATCATGCCGCTACCCTCAATGTTGCAGAGCGATTCGTTCAAGCGCCTTGCCCAAGGGGCCGCGGTTGGCGCGGCTGCCACCATGATCATCGGCTTCAGTTGGGGCGGCTGGTCGGTTGAAAGCACAGCGGCAAAGCGGGCAGACGAAGCGTCACGGACGGCCGTCGTCGCTGTCTTGGCCCCCATTTGTGTCGATAGATTTCAACGCTCCGCCGATGCGACCAATAATTTCATCGAACTCAAGAAAGTGTCCACATACATGCAGGGAAGTTTTGTCGAAAAAGGCGGCTGGGCGACATCGCCGGGTAGCGACAAGGCTAACTCAGCGGTCGCTCAAGCCTGCGCTACCATGCTGGGAAATCTGAAATAAGGTTTGGACAATCAATCTTGCCTCGCCTGCCCCGCGCCGCTTGAGCGAGGCACGCGCAAGGCCACGCCATCCCCTCGGCGGGCCCGTGCAGGCGGCCGTTGAAGCCCACGGCCCTGAGATAAATTCTTGCCATCTTAGTCGATTACCTCGTCGACAGTCGCCAACAGGCGCTCCGGAATCGTGATGCCCAGCGCCCGCGCGGTCGCAAGGTTGATAACCAGATCATTGCGGGTGGGCTGCTCAAAAGGCAGCTCACCGGGATGCGAGCCCCTGAGCACGCGATCGACGAAATAGCTCGCGCGCCGGTAGAGCGCCAAGAGGTTGGGCGCATATGCGATCAGGCCGCCGTCGCGAACGGCTTCGCGGCTTCCAAGCATGGTGGCGATTCGGTGTTGCCGGGCTGCGGCCGTGATTTCCTTTCGCAGAAGGAAGAAAAGATTTTCGTTCGGCAGGGGAAAAGATCGTCGCCTCACATCCGGACTCGACAATGCCCTTCATTGCGACAGCAAGGTCTTGCGCGGCCGTCAACGGCGCGTCGTGGACCTCAATGCCCAACTGCCTCGCCGCGTCGTGGAGGGCGTCATGGCGGGATGCTTTCCCGATTCGAAGCAGAGCAGATCCCAGGGGGCGCCGAAGCACTGGCTCGCAGGGAACCTGGACTCATGATCTTTCCAAATTATACTTTACGATCGTGAAATAAAGTGGCATAGTCCGACCGTGCGGTGCGGATGACGGTCGGTCGATACCGCGCTCGCTATTGCGTCGGCGGTCAGCGCCGCGAAAACGGGCGGAGACGAAGCGATGATCGAGGAGCGCGACATCAGTGTCGCCATGCGAGATGGCACGCGGTTGGCGGTGGACGTCTATCGACCGGACAAGTCGGGCAAGTATCCCGTACTTTACGCCTCGGCCTTGCATAACAAGGACATTCAAGGCCCCGACATCGCGGACATATTGCCGCCGCAGCCGGCTTACGCGCCGCTCTGGTTCGGTCCCATAGAGGCAGGTGACACCCGCCGCTTCATCGCAAACGGCTACGTTCACGTAATCGCGCAGCCGAGGGGATCCGCCAAGTCCGAAGGGCACTACGGCCACGAGGATACGGACCACTACGACCTCATCGAATGGATCACGCAGCAACCGTGGTCAAACGGCAAGGTCGGAATGGTCGGCATTTCGGGCTATGCCGGCGAACAATGGCGTGCAGCCGCGCAGGGACATCCCGCGCTGAAAGCCATCTTTCCATACGACGCGTGCAGCGCATACGGCGGCATGTTCGGATTCCGCGACTTCAACCCCGGTGGGGTGTTGCACACGTTCCCCTATTTGCTCGATGTCTTCAGCACGGTCCATGAGTCCCGTGATCGCCCAGCCGAGTTGCCCCCTGCAGAGGAAGAACTCTGGCGCCGCGCCATGCAGAATCCGGACTTCAAGCAATACATCAACCTCTACAACATCCTAACCCAGAAAGGTCAGCGCACCTTCATCATGTATCTCATGATGACTCACCCCTGGGAATTCGACGGCGCTGTCGAGCGCGCAGAGGAAATCTTCAAGAAAATCAGGATACCGTTCTACACGGGTTCAGGAGCCTATGCCTACACCTACAAGCTCCATTGGCTCGGTGCGCAGCACTATTTCCAGAATGTCGATGCGCCGAAAAAGCTGATCTTCACCGGACCAGCGCACCTCGAGCGGCCATTCCACCAATATCACAACGAGATCATCCGGTGGTACGATCACTGGCTGAAGGGGCAGAACACCGGCATCATGGATGAGCCGCCGGTGCGCTATTGGCTCATGGGAGCCAACGAGTGGCGAACCGGAACCGATTGGCCGCTGCCGGAGACGCAATGGACGAAATACTATCTTTCCCATTGGGAGACCCTGTCGACCGAGCCGCCGCGACCAGCCTCGGAGCTTGGCGCTGCGGCTCGCGAGCCTGACGTCTTCACGCAAATGCCGGTGACGCGGACGACGAAGGTCGAGCGCTTGCGGTACATGACAGATCCCTTGCCGCATGACGTCACCGTCGCCGGCCCGATCACGCTGACGCTGTACGCGGCAATCGATCAAGAAGACACCAACTGGATTGTCGTGCTCAAGGATGTAGGGCCCGACGTATCCGTTCGTACCGCGCGCGAGGGTGAACGCGATGTTCCGTCGACGCTGCCCGAACGCGAGCTGACGCGGGGCTGGCTGAAGGCATCGTATCGGGCGCTCGATGAAAAGCGCTCCAAGCCCTGGGAGCCGTTCCACAAGCTCACGCAGGATTCGATTGCTCGCGTGAAGCCAGGAGAAGTGGTCGAGTACCGGATACAGATCCTCGCGTCGGCAAACCAGTTCAAGGCGGGTCACCGGATCTGCGTCGACATCACGTCCATGGATGTGCCCACCGGCACGGGGGCGATGACCAATGTCGAGTACATTCCGTACCACGTCTGCAGCAGCAAGACCGTCACCCACAGGATCTACCGGGACGCGGAGCGGCCGTCACATTTGCTGCTGCCCATCATCCCTCAACCCACCGATCAGCGCCCGGCCTGACGTCGGCCAAAGGAGAAGTGCTACGATGACGACGATCCGATTTGAACGAGACGGCGCGATTGGAAATATCGTGCTGGCCAACCCGCCTTTTAACCGACTGGATCTGCGCTTTGCGGAGGCTTTGCGAATCGCCGTGCACCAGGCCAGTGAAAGCGACATACGTGTGCTGGTGGTTCGCTCCGAAGGGCCGCATTTCAGCTTCGGCGGCGAAGTCCGGGAATGGCCGGGAAGGGATGTCAACTGGTTCCGGACGTTCGTTGCCGACGTGAACGTGTCCTATCGCGCCATCGAGATGCTGAAAACACCGACAGTAGCGGTAGTGCAGGGGATCGCCTTCGGTGGCGGTTTCGAGCTGGCGCTTGCGTGCGATTTTCTTGTTGCGGCGGACAACGCCTCCTTCCGTTGCGTGGAAGTCACGACAGCGATGCTGCCGATTGCCGGCGCTCTCCAGCGAATCGCCGAGCGCGCCGGTCGTGCCCGGGCATCACGATTTGCCATGCTGGGCGAGCCGATTTCCGGACGTGAAGCAGGAGCGCTCGGAATTGCGACGCATGTGGTGCCGGAGAACGAGCTTTCAGCAACCGCAGCTGCATTGGTCCGGCAACTCGCGACAGGGCCGACCAGGTCGTACGCCGCGACGCGCACGCTGCTCAAGGCGTGGTCAAGCGGAGGCGTAGCCGCTGCGGACCTCGTGATGCTCGACGTGGCGATGGAACTCTACGACGGCCCTGATGCGCAGCGCGGCTTTGCCAACACGGCGGATGCGTTCAACAAGGATATCGAGCCGCCGACCCTTGTGTTTGAAGGGAAGTAGATCGACCACCGAAGGACTCTGACTCCAGATCCGTAGGTATCGGAGGTATTCGTGCCACGTGAAAGCTATGTGCATGGTAACAGCGGTCCACCCCTGATCGGGAAAACCATTGGCGCTCTCCTAGATGAGGTGAACGCGACTGATGGGTCGCGTGAAGCGCTGGTTGTTGCACACCAGAAAATCCGCTGGACCTACTCCGAACTCAAATCACGCTCAGACGCGTTCGCCTCGGGGCTTCTGTCCCTCGGCCTTGAACCAGGCGATCGCGTCGGCATCTGGGCCCCGAACTGCGCGGAATGGACGGTCGCGCAGTTTGCGACGGCGAAGGCTGGTCTGATTCTGGTCAGCATCAATCCCGCCTATCGCCTGAGCGAGCTGGAGCACGTGCTGCGCGCGGTGGGATGTCGTGCGTTGATAACTGCGGCTCGCTTCAAGACCAGCGACTATATTGCAATGATCCGCGAGCTTGTCCCTGAGCTGGGAAACGGAAGCAGTGAGCTGAAAAGTTCGCGTTTGCCGGAGCTGCGGCACGTTATCTCGATTGGCGGCGGCAGCTACGCCGACTGCCTGGCCTTTGATCGGGTCCTGGACCGAGGAAAGCAACTCGGTAGCCAGCGGCTGAATTCGGTAGCGGCTGCTGTCCAGATGGACGACGCCGTGAATATCCAGTTCACCAGCGGCACCACGGGATTGCCGAAGGGCGCAACACTTTCGCATCACAACCTGATCAACAATGCGTTCTTTGTAGGAGAAGCGACGGGAATCGAGCCCGGCTCGCGCGTTTGCATTCCTGTGCCGCTATACCACTGCTTTGGCATGGTAATGGGCAATCTCGGTTGTGTGACCCATGCGGCAACGATGGTCTACCCGTCGGAGTCCTTCGATTCGCTGAAAACCCTGGAAACGGTCGAAGCAGAACATTGCGACGTGCTCTACGGGGTACCCACCATGTTTATTGCCCAACTGAACCACCCTGAATTCTCCCGCTTCGATCTCAGCTCGCTTCGGCGTGGCATCATGGCCGGGGCTCCGTGTCCGATCGAAGTCATGAAGGAAGTCGCTTCGGCAATGCACATGAGCGAGATAACGATTGCCTACGGGATGACGGAAACCAGCCCGGTGAGCTTTCAGAGCCGCCGTGACGATTCGCTAGAACTTCGTGTTTCGACAGTCGGACGGATACAGCCGCATCTTGAAGTCAAGATGGTCGACCGCGACGGTCGGGTGGTACCGCGCGGCGAAGCCGGGGAGCTGTGCACCAGGGGATATTCGGTCATGCTCGGCTATTGGAATGACGAGGTCCGAACAAGGGAGGCCATCGATTCAGCCGGCTGGATGCATACGGGAGACCTAGCGACCATCGATGACAATGGATATTGCCGTATTGTCGGCAGGATCAAGGATATGGTTATCCGCGGCGGGGAAAACATCTATCCGCGTGAAGTCGAAGAGTATCTGTACGGTCATCCCGATATTCAGGACGTCCAGGTTTTCGGGGTGCCCGACACGAAATACGGCGAAGAACTGTGCGCCTGGATCGTCTCCAAGGCCGGCGCCGCTCTCAACGAGGAGGGGGTCCGCAGGTTCTGTCAGGACCGGATCTCTCACTACAAGATTCCGCGCTACATCCGCTTCGTCGAGAGTTTTCCGTCAACCGTAACCGGCAAGGTTCAGAAGTTTGCAATGCGCGAGGCGATGATCGAGGAATTCGCGCGCGAGAAGAGAACGGGGTCATGAACTTTCAGGCAAGTGGCATGGAGGCGTTTGAATATTCGGCGCTGCCGGCGCGTGTCATTTTCGGATTCGGAACACTCGCGCGCGTTACCGGCGAGCTGCTGGCTCTGGATCGCAAACGGGCATTCGTTCTTTCCGATCCACATCACGCAGCCGCAGGCGCGGCGCGCCTCATGCGCGCATTGGGCAAGCTGGGTGTCCACCTTTCGACCGATGCTGTCATGCACACCCCCGTGGAAGTCACCGAGCGCGTCATGGCGAAGCTCGTTGCCTGTGACGCCGATTGTCTCATCTCTCTTGGTGGCGGGTCGACGATCGGCCTTGGGAAAGCGCTTGCGCTCAGAACCGACCTCCCGCAGATCGTGCTTCCGACCACCTATGCCGGCTCTGAGGCGACCCCGGTACTTGGGGAGACGCATGAGGGACAAAAGTCGACGATCCGCTCGATGAAAGTACTCCCGGAGGTGATCGTATACGACGTGGAGCTCACATACGGCCTCCCGCCAGCGATATCGCTGGTTTCCGGGATAAACGCGATCGCCCACGCAGTGGAGTCGCTATACGCAAAGGATGCTAATCCCGTTACGTCGAATCTCGCGGAGCAGGGCATCGCAGCTCTCGGACGTGCGCTGCCTCGGATTGTTTCAGACCCGACGAACCGGAGCGCTCGCGCCGATGCTCTGTTCGGAGCTTGGGTCTGTGGAGCGTGCCTCGGAGCAGTAGGAATGTCGCTCCATCACAAGCTGTGTCACGTGTTGGGGGGCGCTTTCGGTCTTCCGCACGCAGAGACCCACACGGTGATCTTGCCGCATGCCGCTGCGTACAACGCCAGCGCCGCACCGGCCGCTCTTGATCGTGTTGCGCGCGCGCTTGGCGCGCATGAAGCTGCGGGCGCATTGTTCGATCTTGCTGCAACGAATGGCGCGCCTACTTCGCTGCGGCAAATCGGGATGTCGGAGTCCGACCTCGATAAGGCTGCCGATGCGGCGCTTCAGTCCGCTTACTGGAATCCGCGCCCAATCGAGCGGGGTCCGATCCGAGCCCTTCTCGACGACGCATATCACGGCCGCCGGCCGTCTTGAGCAGGAGCGCAAGTGATGGTCATGATCGGCAACCAGAAGGGTGCTCCAACAGAGGAAGTCTTCCCAGAATTGACCCGCGACGTCATTGAGCGCATGAGCAGCGCGAAGAGCGCCAGATTACAGGAGGTCATGGAGGTCGTCATCCGCCATTTGCATGCGATCGTCAGAGAATCGAAGATAACGCAAGGCGAGTGGTGGCAAGCCATCGACTTTCTCACCCGTGCAGGCCAGATGTGTTCCGAAAGCCGCCAGGAGCTTATCCTGCTCTCGGACATTCTGGGCATCTCGATGCTCGTCGACGCGGTCGACAATGTAGCGGGTCCAGGCATCAGTGACTCGACAGTCCTCGGTCCGTTCTATGCCGGGCATCAGCGTGAACTCGCGCAAGACGACAGTATCCTGCTTCGGGAGGAGGCGAGCGAGCCGTTGGTGATGAGTGGTCGTGTCACTGACCCCGAGGGGCAGCCCGTTGCGGACGCATTGGTAGAGGTTTGGCAGACTGCTCCCAATCAACTGTATGACGTCCAGGACACGGATCAGCCACAGGGTCACCTGAGGGCGAGCTTTCGTACCGATATGGCAGGTACCTTTCGATTCCGAACCATCATACCGGTCAGTTATCCGATTCCAGATGACGGTCCCGCAGGTCAATTGCTCGCGGCAATGGGACGTCATCCGTTCCGACCCGCGCACATTCATTTCATGATCAGCGCGCCGGGCTATCGCACCCTCATTACTCATCTGTTCTTCGAAGGCGATGAATTTCTGGAGAGCGATGCGGTTTTTGGAGTCAAGCCGTCTCTCGTTGTTCGTCCCGAGTTGATAGGGGGTATCAATACTGTCGAGTATACCTTCCGGCTTGCGAGGGATCTGCACGCTGGGCGGCCACCAAGCTTCGTCGCTGCCAACAACAAAAGGTCGCAGCGATAGTGGTCAGGGCATGACGCTCTTGGCGTCTCCCTTGCAATCGTGTTAGCCAATGAACATGGCGAAGAGCGCAAAGCTGAGATCGACCGCGGAGCGGCGGGGACGTCCGCGCAAGAGAGCCGAACAACAACGCTCGCTTGAGACGCGAGGCGCGATCCTGGACGCTGCCATTGCGGAGTTCGCCGAACGAGGATTCGAAGGGGCGAGCATTCGCGCGATTGCAGATCGGCTTGGTCTGCAACATCCTCTCATCACATACCACTACCGAAGCAAAGACATTCTCTGGCGAGCGGCGGCTGAACATGCGTTCGCGCAGATCAGGGCAGGGTGGGATACCTCGGCGCCAGAAAACTCGGATTTGCCTCCGCTTGCTCGATTGCGGGAGGAGTATGCTACGCTCTTCCGTTACACCGTCGCATTTCCCGAATTTCATCGGTTCATGCGGCAGGAGGCCTTTACCAACAATCCGCGGCTGAAGTGGGTTGCGGAAACGGTATTGGCGCCGCTCCTTGGACGATTGATCCCCCAGATTGTTGCGGTTCAAAAACAAGGACTTCTTCCTGCGGTTGATCCCATCCTCTTCCACTACATGATGGTCAGCCTTACGGCGACGCTCTCCGGATTCGGGCCTGAAATGCAGGTTACCGGCGGAATATCCGCTGAAAATGCGAAGGTCATCGAAGCGTACTGGCGCCTTGTGGACGAAACGGTCTTTGGAAAACATGCGCGCGGGAAGCCTGCCCGGGTCAACGAAGCAAGTAAGCGCTGAGCGCAGGCAGAATTAGGTCCACTTGGAAATAGGCCGCAGCCAACGAAGCGGCCAGACCAGAAGTCTTGGCCGCTTCGCCGGATTCCCTCAATTGAACGGATGGTAGCGGCGGCCGCCGGCGCGCAACCGCCCAGGCCTGCGTTGCCTCACCCCGGATTCTGGTCTCATTTTTCGCTTGATTAAACTTTACATACGTATAATATAATAACGTGGTGCTAAAGACAAGCTGAAATGCCACGGCTTTGAGCTCGATGCTTTCGTTCGAAAAGTCGAATGCACTGACGAAGGCCCCGGGAGGAGGCAGCCGCCATCAGCATGTCGCGTCATGCTGGGTTCGTCCGTCGATGTATTTGGCTGGCATCGAATCGTGCGCCGGCATGTCATCGCCGGCCTGACCAATTCCTCTTGGTGCATCGGCCAACTGTTCCCGCGGATAAACCGCAACCGCTCGGCAACATCACATGGTCCGTGATTGCGGTTAACAGCAAGGGTCTGAGAGTAATGCCCGGCTCGCTTCGCATCGCAATTGTCGGCGGCGGTATCGGAGGTCTAACCGCTGCGCTCGCGCTTCGGGCGAGAGGTCTCGATGCAACCGTATTCGAGCAGGCCGAGATTCTCAGGGAGATCGGAGCCGGGGTCTCGATCCATCCAAACGCCGCTCGGTTGCTGAAACGCATCGGTCTCGATGACCAACTGCGGAAGATCGGCTCGCCAATCAGCGGCATTACGCTGCGCACGTCGAAGGGGGACGCGATCACCACCCCTGTGGGACCGGCAACGCCCGCATTTTCGCCAGATGGCGGTCAGGGGTACAACGTTCATCGCGCTGACTTCTTGAATCTGCTGTTTGCCGCACTACCGAAAGGGACAGTCGCTCTTGGTCACCGATGCATTCAGGTTAAGGAAGACGGCAATCGGATCCATGTTTCGTTCGCGAACGGTGCTTCTGCGGACGCGGACGTCGTGATCGGCGCTGATGGAATTCGTTCCGTCGTCCAGCGCGAGATCGGTCTGCAAAGTCGCCCGACAAGCGAAGGAATCATGGCCTACCGAGGACTGATTCCGGCCGAGCGGCTCGCGTGGGCCAACGATCTCAAGGACCCCGCGCTTTGGCTCGGGTCCGGCCGGAGCTTCCTGCTTTATCCCGTCGCCAGCGGGCGGTTGATCAACATGGTGGCTTTCGTTCCCACCGACACCGAGTCAGAGGAATCCTGGTCTGCGCCGGGCGACCTCAAGGCGCTGGCCGCCGAATATGCCGGTTGGGACGAGCCTGTCGTGGATACCATCAACTCGCTCGACGAAACCTTTCGCTGGGGCATTTATGATCGTGCTCCGTTGCCATACTGGTCCACCGACTGCATCACGCTCATGGGCGATGCGGCGCATCCCATGGTCCCCCACGTTGGCCAAGGCGCTGGTCAGTCGATTGAAGACGCAATTACGCTTGCCGTGCTTCTGGAAGAATGTATCGCCGTGGAAGTCGCGGGTCGCCTGAAACTGTACGAGGCGCTCAGACTTGCGCGGACCAGCCGAGTCCAGGCGCTCGCGCGCGCCGCAGGCAAACTCTATCGGTCCGAGCATGAGAACCCTTCGGAGAAGGCTGAGCGCCTGCGCGAATGGATGGCGCAGGGAAAGTGGGTATTCGAGCACGATGCGGAAAAGGCCGCCCAAGATGCTCTATCAAAGTCGGGCCGTTGAGCAAAGTCGATCGAATCGAAAAGAGCGGGAGAGGGGAAAACATGTCTCAAGGAGTAGCTTTCGGAAACAGATGGTGGATCGTGTTCGGCGCGACGTTGTCGATGCTCGTGGCTCAAGGGCCGGTCATTCTGTACACGTTAGGCCTGTTCATCAAACCGCTGAATCAGGAATTTGGTTGGGATCGCGCGAGCATTTCTGCCGCCGGCGGCGTTGCTGCAATCTTTTCCGCGATCACCATTCCCTTCGTGGGATCACTAATTGATCGCTGGGGCGTCCGGACCGTTCTGCTTCCGATCGTTGTCCTTTGCGCCTCAAGCGTCGCACTCATTGCGCTGACCCCAAAATCAGTCGTCGTGTTCATGTTATTATTTGCGATCACCGGTGTTTTGGGATCGGGCCAGGGGCCTCTCGGTTATGCAAAATGCGTCTCTGCCTGGTTTGACGACAGGCGAGGACTGGCCTTGGGAATAACGATGAGCGGGATCGGTCTGGGAGCGGCCTTAATTCCCCAGTACGCCCAGTTTCTCATCGGCAATCTGGGTTGGCGCGCCGCCTATGCCGGTCTCGGCCTGCTCACGCTGATTGTGGCCTTTCCAGCAGTGTTTCTGTTCATTCGCGAGCCGATCAAGGCAAAGACCGCGGCCGACGGCGTGCTCGCGCAATCTTCTGCCTCCGAAGACCGGCCGCCCGACCTCGAGGTGCGGGAGGCGCTTGGCGGCCACCGGTTCTGGCTCATCGCTTGCGCCCTGTTGCTCGTTTCGACCGTGACGCAAGGATTGGTCGTACACACAGTACCTCTCTTGACGGACAAGGGTTATTCGCCCGAGGCGGCGGCGACCCTGATGATTGCCGTTGGCCTCTCTACGATGGCTGGGCGCCTGTTATCCGGATATCTGGTTGACAGGATCTTCGCGCCTTTCGTCGCGGCCATCTTCTTTCTGCTCCCGTGCCTAGGAATCTACTTGCTCGACAGCACCATCTCGCCGGTCATAGGCATCATCAGTCTCGGTCTGGCATCCGGTACCGAAATTGACATGATTGGATTTCTTACGTCCCGATATTTCGGAATGAAACGCTTCGGGCAGTTGTACGGATACCTGTTCGCTAGCTTCGTCGTCGGTTCGGCTGTCGGACCCTACATGATGGGCCTGGCTTTCGAGCGGCTGCATTCCTACGAACCCGCCCTTTGGACGTTTAGCGCGTTCATGCTTCTCGCAAGCGGCGCGATACTCTGTCTCGGTCCCTATCGGTATCCGGCCGAAGAAAAGACTCCTACAGGCGCTAGGCGAGTTGTGGACGCCCCTGCGACCGAACGCGCATAAGGGGGAGGCCATGTACCAAACAACCCTTCGACATCTATTTGTGACTGCAGCTTTCCTTGCTTTCAGCGTGTCCGCGGGAAGCGCCGAGCAACGTGGCGTCACGGATAGCGAAATCCGGATCGGGCAGACCATGCCATATAGTGGCGCACTCTCCGCCTACAGTGCCCTCGGCAAGGCGGAAATCGCGTACTTCAATCTCGTCAATGACAGGGGCGGCATAAATGGCCGCAAGATCAAGCTGATCTCGCTCGATGACGGATACGTGCCTCCCAGAACGGTTGAGCAGACGCGCCGTCTCGTCGAAAGTGACGACGTCGCCCTGATATTCTCTTCGCTCGGCACCGCGCAAAACAACGCCATCGCGAAATACCTGCAATCAAAGAACGTTCCTCAGCTCTTCCTGGCGTCGGGCGCGTCGGAAGTTTGGAGATATCTCC
>Ga0307312_10000186_pt1 | contig 26009 bp, 43 predicted proteins | sample ER_DNA_202_FD_194489 | JGI IMG/M metagenome (GOLD analysis project Ga0307312, IMG submission 194489) | Bulk soil microbial communities from the East River watershed near Crested Butte, Colorado, United States - ER_DNA_202 | ecosystem: Environmental > Terrestrial > Soil > Floodplain | place... | reverse complement strand
CGGGTTGTTGCTCGATGAGTTCGCCCAAAATCTCTTTGAACAGCAGGGTGATCTTCGGCTTGCTGACGCGGAACAACGACATCGCACACCTCCGATCGCTGATGGAAAAAGGCCGGGCAGCGCCCGGCCCCTGTCGCGTTCCCTGACTTAGCTACCGCCGAGGGCGAGGAAGCCAGTTGGGTGGGTTGGGATGATGTTGGACAGGTGCGCCAGGTTGGCCCCGACGCCGTACTCAGCCGCTGCCGGCTGCAGGCATTTCAGGGTCATCGTGGTGCTGGCGAAGTCCGAAGCGTTGGTCGCGTACTCCAGGTTGCCCGAGATAGACGCTTTCCAGAAATTCCAGACTAATGGCCTACCGCTACTATTCTCCTTCTGAACGATGGCCGCAGCCATGTAGTTCGTTTGGGAAACCGCACCGATCGCCACCTGCTTGGCGACAAACACCGGATCACCTACCGCCAGGTCGAACAGCAGCGGGGTGGCGGTGTCCAACGTCAGGGTGTTGGTCGACACCGAAGCCACGCGCAGGATCTGCACGGTCTCCGGGGTGTTGACCTTGTACGACACGATCAGGTCGCTGCCCGAAATGCCGGTACCGGCAACGAGGGTCAACGAGGTCGCCGCAGCCGAAGCGGCGGTGCCCACGGTGGTGGCCACGTCCGCGACAGCGGTGGTCACACCATCACCGATCGCGATTTTCAGGTTGCGGCGCGAGTATTCGCGCAGCACGGTGGACACTTCGGCGGTTTGACGCACCACCGCGCTGTCCATCAGTTGCTTCGGAAAGCCGCCTTCCAGGTCGACGGATTCTTGGCCGATGGTGACCGAGCAGCTGTCGACCAAGCCCACGGAGTGGGTCTGGAGCAGCTTCATGGCCGAGGTCATCGGGCCGACCCTGAGTTCCGCGGTCCCGATCTGAAATTTGTTTGTGACTGGCGAGCCCAAAGACATGGCTTTATCTCCTACGAAGTAGTTTGGTCATCTGTTCTTGCATTGCCTTGCCCAGCCTGATGGCCAGTGGTCGCATGAGCGGCCGTCGAACCTCGGTCAAAAACGCACGGTAAACACCGTCCTCCCTGTTCGTTCTGCCCAGTGGTTCCGGCATAGCCCCACGCCTACCCGCTTCAGCCCCCGCGATCAGCGCCCTACGAAGCGCTTGATCGAGGAAGGCCGGAGACAGTTTTTTGAAAGCAAGGGGGTGGTCCACTTGGAAATCCCCATTGCTCAGTAATTGGATGCGCGGCTTGGATTTGGTCATCCCCGCCTTACCGGGAACCCAACCCGCAAAAGAGTTGCGCAAGGTCCCGGTGTCGAGCCAGAACACCCGGGGGCCGATGCTGCGCAACTTGCCTTTGTAGTTGCCCATTGCCCGTTCCCGCTTGTTCTCGCGCCAGTCAATGCTGAGCGGCTTCCAGTCCACCGCGACCTGCACATGCCGGCCGCCGGGCAGGCGCACCCGCAGCCGACTGCGTGGCTGGCTCGCGCCCTGGACCCCGTCGTTCAGCGCCTTTTGGGTATCCGCGAGCGCCGCCTGGTAGAAGTTGGTGCCGATCACTTCCAAGTCAGCCTGCTTGCCCTTGGCGCGCTCGGTAATCGCCGCCAGAACGCCCTTGTGTTGCAGGACCATGGCGCGCAGCGCGCCCTCATTGAGTTCAAAGCTGACGGTGGTGTTGTTAGCCAAAGTTCACCGCCTTGCCCCGGATCACCGCGTAGCGGATACCGGATTGGCGATCGAACATCTGCGGTGAAATCTCGTTGGAAATCACCCGCACAAAACCCTTGCTGAATGCGTCCGCTGGCGAGGCGGTGGACAGGATGTAGTTGAACAGCTGGAACTCCTGGTCCGCCCGGAACACATCGCGGATCTGCGACACCAGGTCGATCAGCGCGTAGTTGCTCGGGTCGGCCACGGTGCGTGCCCCCACCGAAAATTCAATCTCGTACAGCGGCGCCCGCGGGTCCGGGACAAACGACCCGAACTGCCAGAGCAGCGCCGGGCCTTGGCCCTTGAACGCGGCATCGGTTTGCAGCATGTCGTCGACTTCGGCCCACAGCAGGCCGGGGTACTGCCCCTGCAGGGCGGCACACTTGTCGGAAACCAGCTTGTCGATCGTCCCTTTGACGATCAGTGGAAAGTCTTCAGCCACGGCGTTGGACCCTCGCGGCTGGGATTTCCAGGGATTGGAAAACCTCGGTGATGTCGAGCAGTTCGTTGTTATCCAACCGGCGCACGTACATGTCGGTGGTGGCGACGACGTTGCGCGGGAAATACACGGTGTAAATGGTGAAGTCGGTCAGCGGGAATTCCCGCGAGTCCACCGCCGAGTAGCGCGACAAGTTGACCCAGGTGTCAAACAACACCTCTTCGGCACCGGTCTTGCGCTTGGCCCCGGACTGCAGGGTTTCGACCACTTCCTTGCACACATGCACATGGAACGGCGCCTGGTGCAGGGCGAAGGTGGTGCCGTATACGTCCGCGCCTTCGATGTCCTTGTTGAGGCTTTCCAGCATGTACACCGTTGAGCTGTTGCCGAGGCGGATCACCGCATAATTAGCCGGCAAGTCCTGATCCCCGGCAAGGGTCAGGATGCGTTTGCGCTGCCCGAAATCGCGCTCGGTGATAAACCGGTCGTAGACCTGCAGGCGCCCGCGCAGGCCGGTATCGTCCCAAACGCTGGTCGCAGCGTTCCACCCCAGCAAGGGGGTGTGGGCAAAGCGGCCGAGGGCGCGGGCGAGGTCGGACATTACTGGATCACCTCGGTCACAGGGTCGGCACCAGGGGTCGCCACGTTGACGTAGTTGGTGTACGGCGCCACGGTTTGCGAACCGTCGACCGCACCCTGCAACTCGTTCTTGTACTTGGCCACCTTGCTGGCGGCCAGTTCCGCCACCTTGCTCAGGTCGACCTTAAAGCGGTCGAGCTGGGCCTTGCCGTCCGTGACGATCTGCGGCACGGCGAGCGGGCGGTTGGCGAATTCCAACGCCACGAACCACTGCGCGTACAGCTTGAGCCGGTCGGCGATCGCCTTGGCGGTGGTGGTCGGCGTGCCCGTGGTGCCGGCGGTGAACAGCGCGGCGTGCGTCGGCAACCAGCCGTCGAGGTCGAGGCTCAGTTCCAGGGCGACCTGCGAATCCACCATGTAACGATCAGGGCAGTCGTCCTGATCCACACCCAGGCAACCGCGCACTGCGTCGGTGTTGGTGTACGAGCCGAGGGCGGTCATTAGGCTTCGCCAATCAATTTGGCGGCCATCTGAATCGCCAGCCAGCTGCCTACAGATGGCGCAGCGTCAACCCGCACCGCAGCCACCGGGCTGTAGTGGATGTTGGTCACAGGGTCGGTGTAGCCGAACGAGGTCGTCGACTTGAGAAATTTTGGCCAGTCACTTTTTGCCACAGGCGCAGGTGCAGGTGCAGGCGCAGCGGCCGGTGCTTCGGCGTCGGTTGTTGCTTCGTCTCTTGGCTTATTAGGGCGTGTCATGTCTCTGCTCCGTGTGGGTTGAGGGGTCTTGCGACCCCCCGATTCCGATCACTTGCCTTATAACCAAACCTTACAGTGTGAGGGTCATCACCTTGAAGGCATCGGTATAAAGACTGTGGGTGATTTCGCCATAGTCCACACGGAACGCCGTGGCGCGACGGAGCACGAACTGCTCGATCGCGCTGTACTGGGCGCTGATGTTGATCACGCGGCGCAGGGCAAAGCGGGTGTCGAGGCCAACGAACGTGTTGGTCGCGATCACACCGTCATCGACGATCAAAATCCGAGGATCAGGACCGGTCAGGCTGTCGACGGTGATGCCCTGGTTGAACGCCTCGGCTTCCTTGACGAACACGGTGTCGCGGGTCGGCTTGCCGGAGCGCGCCTCGATCGCCATCGCGGTGTCCAGGTCGCAGATACCGCCCAAGGTCATCATCTGGCGACGATTCTTGTGCATGTATTTGACCCAGGCTTTGTGCGTCATCTGACCTGCGGCAGTGATGCCGGCCGGGTCGAGCGAGTCAGCGGTAAAGCTGACCTTGGCGGTTTCACCGCGGTCAACGTCGCCGGCAACGATCGCCGCGATGTCGCTCTCAACCATGCGCACACGCTCTTGGCGGGCTTGTGCGGTCATGGCCAGGTTCACCAGGTCCAGAGTCGACGCTTGCGCGGCCTGATCGGAAATCAGCAGGCCGATCGACTTGGTTGGGATGCTGTTCGAACGTTCCGAGGTGGTGATGCTCAGCATCACGTCCGGTTCAGCGAGCTGCGCGATCGGAGACGACGCAGTGCCTTGTGGACGGGTGATGTTGATAATCGGTTGATCGAACTTCGGCCCGGTCACGGTCTGAGTTTGAGCGATGAAGCTTGCCCAGGTGCCCAGCAGGTCACCGTAGTCGTCTCGCAATTTCGACTCGATGGCGCGCATCAGGATTTCCGGGTAGAGCATGCGGCCAGCCACGGTGTGGCGGTCGGAGCCGTCACCACGGGTGATCGAGCCGAGCTGAATGCCGGTTTCCAGCATTTCCTTCATGCTCGGTGGGCGCATGCCCATGCGGTGGTCAGTGCTGGTCAACATGCCGGAGTGCAGCATGGCCTGTTGGAGCACGTCGCCGTACTTCACCAGGTCGGTGCTTTCGCCGTACAGCTGGTTCAGGTGCTGCGAAAGGGACAGGCCCTTTTGCGAAGCTTCCGCGTACATCTGTACGTGGAACGGCACCTCGATCAGGTTCCCCTCGGCGTTGCGCACCTTGAGGTTGGTTTGAAGGTCGCTCATTTCTATTTCCCCCAAAAAGCTGTGTGGTTGGGCGCTCACACGCGCTCAAGCAGAACCAGATCGCCAGCAACGCCGGTGCCCGAAATGATGCGGACCACCTGCCAGTTGTATGGGCTTGGCATTGGGATCGTGGCTTCATCCGGGGCAGGTGTTGCATCGACCTGCACCACTACCGCTGGTTTTGGCGCCACCTGCGGATAGCCGGCAGTGCCCAGTGCGGTTTGGGTGTAGGCCACGACATAGCCGTTCAGCGTCACGGTTTCGCCGGTGCCCACTTGCGCGATCTTGCGACCGCGGCGCTGGACAGCACCGAAGCTGAAACCGTCGTTGACAGTGCTCGGCTCGATCGCGGCGACAAAGCCCTCGATCGTGTCGTTGTCCGCGCACAGCACGTAGTTCTGTGCGGTGCCGCGCTTCACCGCTTTGCCGATGTCGTTGTTACCGAAAGGCGCGGACGAGCTGGCACCCAAAGCCGCCGAAACGGTGTCTTTGAGTGCGTCGGTTACGCTTTCCCCATACACGAAAGTAGTCATGAATCTATCCCCCAAAGTGTTGTGTTAGAGCTTCACGCAGTCCGCATTCGGAACGTAGGCCTTGGTCTTCTTGTGGTCGCCAAGGTCGCTTTCGCCCGGTACTTCGGCCTGCGCGCCGATCTTCATCCGCGAGTTGAAGTCACTGAGCGTGCGGTGGTAGGTACCGATCAGGGTTTCCGCGCTCATGCCGGTGAAACTGGTAGGGCTACGGCTCAACGGCAATTCCATGCGGTTGATGGCATCCCCACAGATTTTCATCAGGGTGCTCATGCTGGCCGAGCGCTCCGATTCACTGGCTTGCAGGCGCTTCACTTCGCCCCGGGCGTCGGCCAGATCGCTGGAGAGCGAAATGATTTTGTCCAGGGTTTGATCGGACAGTTGCTCAGCTTTCGCGGCAGGGACCGGGGCAGCTTCTGGCTCAGCTTTCGGATCTACCGGAGCCGGTTCAGCAGCGGCGGCGAGCGCAGCAGCTTGTTCCGCTTCCAGTTCAGCTTTGGTTTTTTCTTTCACTTCTTCGGACAGGGTTGGGTCAGCCAAGGCCAGCTTCTCCTGCATCCCCGAAGCGACGGCCGCTTGGCCCGCGTCAGTCAGTTTGCGCTTCATATCATCCACACCTAAGTAGGTTGAGGGGGTGAGTACAGAGACCTGTGGCTGTCGATCGCCCACCAGTTTCATCACGGCGGAAACCGCCTTGTCGAAGGTGGTGATGCCATCTACTAGCCCCACTGCTACGGCGTCGTCTCCCATGAAGACACGCCCTTCGGCAGAGGTTTCGATCAGCGCCGGTACGGCGATGCCTCGGTGCGTAGAGACGTGCGAGAGGAAGAGGTCGTAGAACTTCCCCATGCGTGCCTCGATGTCGGCCTTGGCCTTGTCGTCCAGCTTTTCGTAGGGGGAGCCCAACGCTTTGAACTCGCCCTGGCGAAGCATGGTTACGTCGATACCCTGTTCCTTGAGCATTCGGACGTAACTGAAATGTGCGCTCACGACGCCGATGGACCCGTTAACGGCCATCGCGGAGCTGAAAACTTTGCGGCCGATGCAGCCGACCCAGTAGCCGGCGGACAGCATCTTGGTGCCGGTGTACGTGTAAATCGGGAGCACGCTCTTATCGAACTCGGTCAGGAAGTCCGTCAGTTCGCCGATGCCCTCGGCGCTGCCGCCGTTGGTGTCGATGTCGAGCAGCAGGCCGCGGCAGCCGGACTCGGCCGCGACGATCGCGGCGTTGCGCACTTCCTGGTACGAGCACAGCCCGACATAGCGGTTGTAGAAAGTTTCCTTGCTGACCATGCTGCCGCTGATGTTTAACACCGCAATGTCGCCGTGGCGGGCGAGCATGTAGCCGTACTCGGGGAACCCGTCGAAGGTTTCGTCTTCGTCATCGCCGCCGGCATACATCTTGGGGTCGAGCGCGGTCAGTTGCGTCAGGCTGGTGCGGGCGGACAGCATGCTGTCGTCGTCGCCATACCAGATGTCGCCGAGCTGCAGGTTTTGGCCACGGGGCGACTTGCTGCGTTTGGCGGTCATTGGCTCGCGCCTCCGGCTTTTTTCGGTTCGTTCGATTGCAGGGCGCGGCCCTGCGGGTCGGCGTTCGGGCTGGCGTCGTTGGCATTGATGCCGCCGCTGCTCCGGCGGAAGCCGGTGCCGGCGAGCGGCGGGGCACCCGGGGCGCGTGGGCCAGTGCCGAGGTCCCAAGCCGCTTCGTCGTCGGTCAAAAAGCCTTCGGACAACAGTTCAAGGGTCCGCGCCTGGCGCATGGTCTTGAACGCTTCCAGCTCCAGATCCGGGCGCAGGTTGATCGGGTCGAAGCGGAATTTGATGTACACGTCGGCGCCGTACAGGCGGGCGGCCAAGGTGAGAATGCGCGAGAGGTTGGTTTCGACCGGGCGGCGGGCGGCGTTGGCGATCTTGAGGAACACCAGCGATTCGGTGTTGCTCAGCGATTGCGAGCCCTGCATCCGCAGGCCGAGCATCGACGGGTTCGATTTGAGCGAGGTGGCCAGCAGGCCGGACAGGGTTTCGATCAGCGGCACGTAGTCGCTTTTCTCGCCTTGGGCCTTGAGCATGTCCGGGGTCACGGTGTCGTAAATGACTAACGCATCCTCGGGGTTCATGCCTTTCAGGTTCTCTTCAATCTTGGACTTCACCGCATCGAGCGCTTGCTGCAACTTTTCCTTGTCCGCCTTGATTTCAGGGGGCAGGGCGGCCATCACTGTCTCAATGGAAATCTTGAGCACCAGGCGGCCGTGGCCTTGGCGGCGCACGGCGCGGCGCATTTCTTCCAGAAACTCGCCGTAGGTGTAGGTGTTGTTAACGCCGGCCGAGAGCATCGAGTCGGAATAGGCGCGGTTGGCCTGACGATGCAGCTCGCTGATGAACACCGTGGGCACATCGAGCAGCACCGGGTCGCCTTGACTGCGGTTCTGCTGCGGCACCTTCTTCGCCTTGGGGCCGCTGCCGACGTTCTTCCAGTCGATCGTCTCAAAGGGAATGGTGTTGATCTTGGTCGGGAAGCGCGCCTTATCCAGCACCAGCTCTTGGCACAGGGCGCTGGTCAACACCACTTCCAGCAGGGACTGTTCCAGCAGGCTTTCAAAGCTGGTCTTGTCGCCGTAGCCCTGGCTGTAGTCAAACAGGGTGTCGAAGCCGGCGATGATTTGCCGAGCCATGAGGCTGCCGGCCAGATCGAACTGCCCGGTTTGGGTGTTGTAGGCCTTTGCGCTGTAGCCACTCAGGGCGACTTCGACAAAGCTGAAGGCCGCCGACGAGAACGTCCCTTCGCGGGAATACAGCTCGCGGATCGAGCCGATCAGGCTGTTCCGTGCCCGACTGGCGCTGATCGCTTCGTTGACCGTTTGGCGGTTATCTCGCGGCACAACCTGGTCCGCCCCGGCGCGATCAAAGACCGTTTCAGTCACGGCTTTGTTCACGAGCGAGCGCGGCAGAACAATAGGTTGCGAGATTGCTGAAGGCACTTGTGTTGGCCCCCCAAAGGCCCGGCGGTTATGGTGAAACCCGCTCTTATTCGTAAAGCGTAGACGTGGTTTCCGAAACGGTGGTTGCGGAGGTCAAAAAACCCGCAATACTTAGGGGTTTACCGTTTAAAACCGGGTGGCAGCCACAGGCCGGTTTCGTCCTTTACGTCTTCTTCGGACTTGAGCCGCACCACCCCGAGGGTCGGGATGTAAGGCACATCCAGTTCTTTCGGCGGTACGGAAATGATCCGCCGCGCCACATCGGCGTAGCCCAGCGAGTGGGTGTAGTGGTCGTCCGCGGTGGCCACCCACTGCACGATGGTTTCCCCGGATTCCTGGTCGTGGGTCTCGATCCGCTTGAAGGCCCGCAGGTGGGCGCGGGCCAGCTCGTATTCCGAACTGTTCTTCGTCAGGCGCGTATGGCCTTTGTTGACCCGGCGCACCAGGTTGTCGTAGAGCGCGGTGCGGTTGACCGTCACCAGGCCTTCGACTTCGTCGCGGGCAATCAGTACGTCGAGGGTCTTGAGGGATTTCGCCGGGCCGGTGTGGTAGCGGCAGGCGTAGATCAGGCCGCCACCTTCCTTGACCAGGTGCTGGGCCAGCGTCGAGTCGGGGCCGGAGTCGACCACCCCGCAGACGCAGCCGAACAGCTTGAACAGCAGCATGGTGCGCTTGCCGACATAGTTATCACCGTCCTGGCGGATACGTTCCTGATACAGCACATCCTCGCCGCCGCGATCGTTGGGCAGGGTGATCGTCAGCCAGCAGGTCTTGCCCACGTCGAGGCCGAGGTAGGTGCCCGAGGTCAGGCGCAGGCCACTGAACTCGGCGTCTTCGGGGCGCGGCATGTGCAGGGTGGTGGCGTAGTTGACCATTTCTTCGTCGAGGAACGACGACTGCGCATCCTCAAACGGTAAGCCTAATTTGAAGTTCACCCAATCCTTCTTGTTCTCGTACTCGCCGAGCAAGGCCAGCGTGCGCGCCAGTGGGTTGATCGCCGGCACGTCGATCGGGACGACCTGGTAGGAGTGCTTGTCGGTGCGCTCGGGGAAGGTATGAATCCACTGCCGGCGGGCCGGGTTCATGAAGTCGCGGTGCTTGAGGCTGTGCCGGCACAGCGAGCAGAGGAAGTAGGCATCTTGAATGTTGACCGCCGGGTTCAGCAGGTCGGAGCGTTCGAAGTCCCGCAGCGAGCCGTCGTAACCGGGGATGACCACGTCGCGAAAGTAGTCGAGGGTCATGTACTGGTGGCAGTGCGGGCACTTGGTGGCGTAGTGCGCCTGGCTGCCCTTTTCGAACATCAGGTTGATTCCGTAGCGGAACACCGTGGGGGTGGAGAAACTGCGCTTGAGGCCTTCGCCTTCCTTGCTGTGACCAAGCCGTGAATCGAAGGTGGTCAGTACCCGCTGGTTACAGAAATCCACTTCGTCACGGAACAGCGCCTGCGCCGGTACCGAAATCGCCGACACGCTGCCGAAGGTGCCGCTGATGTACAGAAGCGAACGACCGATGCGTTTTTGTTCGTTGTTGTTCAGATCCTTGTCGATCATCGCGCTCAGGGTCCGCGAGTCGGTCAACACCGGGTTGATCCGCCCTTGGGCGAAGCGCTTGGCCAGCGCCGAGGTCGGCATGATGTAGATGATCGTGATTTTCTTGGCGATCGCCATCATCGCCAACATCATGCGAATCCAGATTTCCGAGGCGCCGACCTGGCTGCACTTCTGCATCGACACGTCTTCGGTGGTGTCGGCCAGAATCTCCGGCTGGTATTCGTGTTCGTGAAAGGTCCACGGCCGGCTCGGGTCTTTCGGGTCGGTGGTGTGGTTGGTCAGCCACTTGGGAATGCCGCTGAAATCCCGGGCGTCATAAGCCTGCATGCGCAGGCGCTCCAGATAAACTTCCAGCTCGGGGCGCAGGCCACTGCTCATTGCAGGTTCTCCAGCCGCACCCGCAGGCGTTCCAGGAACTGCTCTTTCAGCTCGTCCTTCAGCTCGACCAGGATGTCCACGGTCGCCGCTTCGACAGCGCGCATGCGTTCCATCGACATGATCCGGGCGTGGTTGTCCATCAGGGTCTTGATCATGATGTTGCAGGTGGTCAGCACCTCTTTCGCCTCCCGCACGTTGCAGCCTTCGCGCAAGTGGCCGTTGGGAAAAACGTGCTGCCGCAGGTTCTGCACCGCGACGATCTGCAAGCCCATTTCATCCGCCAGCGAGAAGTCGGCGCCGTAGCCTTGGCCGGTCACTTCCAGGGTGCCGGCGGGCAGGGCGGACACCAGCTTGTGCAGCTGCTCCTTGTTCAGGCGCGGCAGGAAGTCGTGGATGAACACGCTCAGACCGGTAGCGGTGCGGCCCATGTCGGTCTCGGCGAACATCGCCGAGCGCGGGCTGATGCCCACGATCGGGCCGTCCATGGCGTCCAGGGCGTCCGGCATCGGCTGCAACCCTTCGGCCTTGGGCGGTTCCGGCGGCGCTTTGAGCACGGCCGGCGCATCGAAATCAGACAATCTGCTCATGTCAGCCCCGCCGTAGAATTTTGCTGTCGTAGATCCGAACTTCGTCCGGGTCCAGGCCGGTCGACTGCATCAGCAGCACCGGTTGCGGTTCGACGGTGTAGGCAATTTTTGAGCGGACCATGATGGTTTCGCGGGTCAGTTCGAAACGCACCCAGCCGCAGGTGGTGGCCTGTTTGATGAACTCGGCGGGGCCGCGGCCATCGGCGGCCATGCCGTCCGTGACCAGGCTCAGCCCGGAGAGGATTTCCAGCCATTCCGCAAACGCCCGCCAGCCACACAACACGGCGGGGTTGAAGGGCAGTTTGATCAGGCTGGCGGCGAGTTTCTGGAACGCTTCTTCTTCGGCAGACATGCCGGAGCCGCGCCCCGTGCGAGAGATCACACTGGTTTGAGACAAGGTAGAGCCCCCAAGGTCGCAAAACCCGAGTGCTACAGTGTCCATGTGGACGACGGGCCTGTAATCAGGCCTCTGGCTGTAACCTGCACCCGGCTTGACTTGCCTCAAATACGAGGCAAGGTATCTCCCAGTATAGGTGCGGTTGCGTTTTACTCGGTCCAGGAGGGCTGAAATGGGAGAAGTGCGGAAACCCGACACGGTGGTTCGGGTTCGGCGTAACGGCAGCGCCACCAAGATTGAACTGTTTGCAGCGCTACAGTTTCCGACCGAAGAATTTGATAACTGCGACGGCGAGCCCGTCATCCTGAACCAGCGCGGCCGGTACTACCGGGTACGGATTGACGGGGTTTGGATGCCCCTCGGTTCAAAGCGGTTGTACACCCAAACCCAGTGCCACGAACTCATCAGAGGGGCAATGTTCGAATGAGAATCAGCGACTATGTGGCACTGAAAATAGCGGTGCCGGGCTGTGGGTTGTTCAAGGCCTGGCGGACCATGGTGTGGGCCATTTGGGCGCTGCTGGTCAAGTCCGAAAGCTTTCGGGTGGAGGGGCAGGAAGAACCGATCGAACTGGGGGCGGGCGGCGGGCAGGTGTGGCGTTTGCTTAGCGGGCTGTTGGGGGTCGTGATGGGCGCGCTCAAGGCCGTGAGCGCCGTGTTCGGCATTGCCTTGCTGCTGGTTTACCTGACGCTGTCACCCTTGGGTATGGTGCTGATGCGCCTGACGGCGCGGTACCTGGTATGGCGCAACCAGCGCCGCCGCGCCAAGCTGTTGGCCAAGGCGCGGGAAGGGTTGGAGCCGCGTCAGTCGTAGCCACAATTCATAATTCACAATTCACAATTCATGTTCTGTGGTTCAGTGCCCGGTCTGCCCTTCGGGGCGGGACATCAGATGGGCAAGGCGCTGCGAGGCGTACTGGTCAATTTCAGTCAGGATCGCGTCGATCCACTGTTGCGGCGCATCGCCGCCCTCGTTGAACTTGTTCAGCATCACTTTCATCAGCGTCTGACAGATCGCGTACTGCGCCTGTTCGGTTTCGCGGACCTGGTCCGCCGAGGCGTTGGGTGGGATACACCCCGCCCGGTAGGCGGCGATGAGGTCCGCGATCGACTGCGCACCCGCAAGTATCCCTTGCATCTGGTTCATGCGGCGCAGCGTTTCGGGGTTCTGCGCCGCGCTTTCGCGTATCCGGCGCAGCATCGCTTCTTTGTCTTCTAGATCCATGTGGGTCGTCCTTTGCAGGTATGTGCGCCCGTCTCAGCCCCCGCTTTACGGCTGAGCCAAGATCCGTAGGAGGCCCTATTGTCACACTGCTCCTTGCGGGTAGCCCAGTGACAATTTCCGGGTTCGTAGTTTTTGGAGCTGTTCTTGCGGTCTATCGAATAACCCGGGCCTGGACAACGCCCCACGTCCTCCAGAAAAGCCTCAAAGGAATTCGCCCAGCGCTCACACACAGAAATACCTAAGTCGCCCCAGTATTTCGCGGTGGACCTGCCCGGCTCACACCTGCTTTTCATGTTTTGCCATGAACTGTACTCGGGGCTTATTCTTCGTGCGCCGGTTGGGTGTCCGTGCCCGTGCGTTGTTTTGGCGGCTCTCGCCCTTTCGACCTGGTAGCACCCGCAACTTTCGGTATGCCTCGCCTTTAAATGGCATGCTGCAACTTCAGGGAGCGCACCACATCGGCACAGGCAAACCCAAATAGCGTTCCCACTCTTTGTTGCCGAGTAAGAAATGGCCAGTAAGTGGCCGAATATTTTTCCGCTCAAATCAGCTCGCACCGGCATGTCAAAGCTCCGTTTAAATCGCCACCCGGTTATTGATCCACCCAAAGATAAACGCCTTATTTTTGGCTCTCGCCTCGGTGCGGCCGAGGTAATACACCGCCTGCTGGGAGTTGATCAGGGCCAGCAGGCAGTGTTCGCCCTGTGCCTTGCGCAACGCCAGAAAGGCGTCCAGGGCAATAAAACTCTGCGGCCCCAGGTTGCCGTCCGGCTCCAGCTGAGGGTAGTTTACCTTACCGTCGCCGTCCGGGTCGTTCAGTGCGTTGAGCGCACGCTGCAGGAACGTCGCGGCCTGACCCGGCGGCAGGTTGACCTCGATTTCAAACAGCTCGGCGGCCAGTCGGTGGCTGCGCAGCAGCACCTCGTCGAAGTGCGGCTTGACGAAGTAGTTGCGCAGGTACAGCAACTCGGCGCTGTCGCGGGGGTAGTCTTTCATCGCCCCCTTGTAGCCGTCAGCGCGGGCCACTGCCTCGGTCACGCCGAATCTCGTTGAACCCCCGGCGTCATTCGCATCAATCTTGCCGCCGCCGTCCCCCTCGATGCCGATCAGCTCGGCAATGATCTTGTCGATTTCCGGTGTGCGTGTGATCAGTGCCATGGTGTCGCCCCTTTCTTATTGTTTTGGTTATTGCACGATCGCGATTTCAACCCACTCGCTGCGCAGCTTCACGTCAGGCCCGAACTCGATGACGACCTGTAGCCAGTAGCTGCCATAGAGCGGCATGTCCCCGACTTTTGTGGTGTAACGCACCACCCCCGTTCCCGCGTTCAGCACCGTCAAAGCGGACGTAATGGTCACTCCTGCGGCATCACGAATGTCCAGGGACAGTGCGGTCTTGTCGGTCAGATCCACCCCCACTGTGATGTCGATGTCGATGCCGTAGGTGTTGCGAAAAATCCTGATAGTCATGGGGCGCTCCACTTAGGCGATGTCGACCGTGACGCTGAAACCGGCGCTGGTCGTCGTGCTAACAACGAGGGGGAGGACTGGCACGGCCCCGGCCACGGCCACTGACGTGAGCACACCCGCAGTAGCTGTGAATTCGGCAGGGGGCAGCACCACCAGAGCGGTGAGCCTGGCTGTCACTGCGTTATGGCTGTAAGGGTTGCTCTTGAGTGCGATCCGCGTGGTCAAAACGGCCGCAGCCCCTGTCTGGTCCAGCAGGGCGGCGCGCAAACCCGCGATCGCCGCCGCCAGCCTGGCAGTCGCCACGCTTTGGCTACTGGCGTCGACCTTGAGCAGGATCTGCGTGCCGAGGCTTGCCGTTGCATTGGCTTGGCCAGCCAAGGCCGCGAGCAGCCCGATCTGTGTGGTGAGCCTTGCGGTCGCGGCGACCTGCGCACTCACCGTGGCGACCATGTTGTCGTGCGTGGTGAGGCGGGCCGTGGCTGCACTGACGCCGGAGGCACTCGCCTGCAGCGGAATCGCGGTGGTGAGCGCGGCGCCCACCGACACTTGGCCAGCGGCGGCGGCCTTTGGATTAATCACTGTGGTGAAGGCGGCACTCACCGTTGTCGAGCTACTGGCGGCGGCTTTCGGACGGATCGCCGTGGTGAAGGTTGCGCTAGCCGTTGTCGAGATACTGCCGTCAGCCTTGGTGTGGATCGCGGTGGTGATGGCAGCACTGGCCGTCGCCGTACTGCTACCGGCGGCCTTCGGACGGATCGCCGTGGTAATGGCGGCGCTGAGAGTGGCTGCACTGCTACCGTTCGCTTTCGGACGGATCGCGGTGGTGAAAGCGGCACTCACCGTTGTCGTGCTACTGCCGTTCGCCTTCGGGTGGATTGCCGTCGTCAACGCCGAAGTTGTGGTTACGTGACCGGCAGCGTTCGCCTTCGGACGGATCGCCGTGGTCAACGCCGAAGTTGCGGTCACCTGGTCGGCAGCGTTGGCCTTCGGGTGGATCGCCGTGGTCAGCGCCGCCGTGCGCGAACACACGCTGCTCAGCGCCGCCGCCAAATGGGCGGCTGTGGATTTGAAGCTCAGGTTGTCGTCGAGGTCGAGGAAGCTCGCGTGGTTGCTGACCGTGGCGTTCAGCGTGGCGTTTTCTGTGGTGCCGTCGAAAAAGAAGTTCGCCGTATAGGCCGCGGCAGTGCCTTGCAAAAGCGCCGGCCATACCTCGCAGATCAGCACATCGCCGTCGAGTGCGCTGACCGTCGTGCCGGGCGAGGTGGCAGAACCCCAGTCGACTTTCTCGGTGTTGGCTGCAGAGGGTGCTGCAGCGCCCGAGACAGCCGTGGTTGTCCCGGGACCGTCAAACAGCATTCCCACCACCGCACCGGTGGACGGGCGCCACACGTACAGGCAGGTAGACAGGTACTGGCCCAGGTTCATCTGAGTGTTTGACTGGGTTAACGCGACGTTCAACCGGAAAACGCAGCTCAAGGTTTGGTTGCCGTTCAACGGGGGGCTGGTGAATATCCCCATGAACGGCAGTTGCAGGGAGGTGTTTGCCAGCGAGGTGCCGGACAGCGATGTCTGCGCGGTGCCGATGGTGGTATCCATCTTGCGCAGGGTGCTGGCGCCGGTGGCGCTCCAGCTCGGCGTAGCCGAGGACTGCTCACCTGTCGGAAAGGTGCCCGTCAGGGCGTGAGAGGCCGCGTGCAAATACAGTTTCGTTGTCATCCCTACACCTCGACGGCCCCTCGACGAAGGTGGAGTGGATTAGTTGTCGATCTGGAACGTCAGGTCGCCGATGGCAAACACTGGAGCCGGGTCACCGTTGTTGACCGTCTTGCTGACCGTCAGTGCGCTGTAGAACAGCATGTTGCCCGAGGTCGACGCATCCATCACGGCCATACCGGTCACCGTGCCCCAGTTGGCGGTCGGTGTCGGAAAGGTGATCGCGGCGTTGTTCGACGTGGTGCCGCCGGTGCCGCTGGACGCGGTCGTGCTGCCCGCACTTTGCGTGCCGGCCCAGTTGGCCAGGCTGTTGGTCACCGCGACTCGCGCATAACTGCCGCCGGTGGCCTCGGTGCCCCCCGAGGTATCGGTAGGGTTCGCTGTAAACAGGGCGATGTAGAGCGTGCTCGGAAAGGTGTAGGCCTGGTTACGAAACAGCTGGTCGATCAGCTTGTTTTCCAGGTAGTCGGTCATTGCGCCCATGAAGCACCCCAAAGTAGGTCGTGTGAAGAACGCGGTCCTACGTTGGGGCCGCTTGCATTAAAGCGTAGGTTACGACCCCGGATTTCGCTTAAATTTCATAGCGCTAGGGGTCTAAACCAGCACTCTTGGACCTACGCCGCGTGTTGCGCAGTGACCACCGCCGTGAGTTGGCCAACCCGTTCCGCCAGGCGGGACAGGCGCTGCTCAAAGATGTGCTCAAACTCGCCTTTGCCTTCCTCGCGCAGGGCGGTCAGGGCGTCGGCCATGGTCATCGGTACGATCAACGCATGGGTGCTGTCAGGCAGGCTGGCCAGGTGGGCCTGGGCTTCGTCGCGGTGGGTGTAAACCCCCGCCACCACAACGGATTGACGTACTTCGTCCAGCCGGTAAAGCACCAGCGCTTCAAGGGTGATTTCGCTCATGGGGAGACCTATGCGGATAATCAGCTCGGCCGTCTTCGGTTAGGTGAAACACTCGCGGCCTTGGGTTAAAGACTAGGCGAGGATCGCGAAAAAATTTTACGTTGCTTCGTTTTTGAGGCAACAGAGGCCTCAAAAGCGGGTGTTTTGCCCCCCTTTGAAACTTTTTTCACTATTTTTTCGATTGTGCTGGGAACCTTTCCTGACAAGGCTTTGGCGCCATGGATTGTCCGACAAACGGTGTTTTTCGATGGCACTTTTGTGAATGTCAAGGGGGGTAAAGACGGATGCTTGGTTGTCTTTTTACCTAAATGCTCCGTATCCTATTGACCGTAAACGAAAAAGCCCCCGCTGTTTAGGCGAGGGCTTTTCGGACTGGTGGGTATTGCAAGTACCGCCAGCCAAGGTCTCGGGGAATTCTGCTTAAACGGGCGGGATACGAGACCGGGTCTAAAAAGTATACGCGAAAATTGATCGCGTGTTCAACCATGCCCGTCTCACCCCCGTAACCCTTCCATTGCGCGTCTGGATCAAGATGGGGCGTTCGTTCGCCTATTGGGCCGCAGTGCGTAAAACCACCCACAAGGGGATCTTCTCAGGGTGGTCGGTATAGCCGGGAGGTACGAACCTGGAAACAGGTCGGGAAGGCAATGGCAGGGCGGCGTATTACCCAGACACAGGCGCCGTCGACTGTCCCAAAACCTACCCCCGCCGTGCGCCGAGAAGGGCCGAGGGCGCTTGTAACGCATAACCTCGAAAGCGCGGAACGCCAGCTGGGAGTGGGAGCCGGGAAACCGGGATTTCCCCATTGCGTGGAGTTGTGTGAAAGGCCTTTTTTCAGGGGCTGGACGCAGGGGCTCGCACGCCAGTGGGAGCAAGAAGGGGGCCAGCTTTCGGCGGCCCTTGCAAGCGCTCTAACCCCCACCTCGGGGAACGAACAGGGGTCTGAACGATTTAATAATATTACGGTTAGCATCTGTTCAGATTTGTACGAGAAATGTAACGTGCTGTGCCCAGTACCAGGACAAATCCCAAAAACAACAAGGAGAAGGACAATGTTGATTCTGACCCGCCGCATTCACGAAACCATCATCGTTGGCGACGACATCCGCATCACAGTGCTTGGTGTCAGCGGCCTGCAGGTGCGCATCGGCATTGATGCGCCCAAGGGCATCGAGGTCCATCGCGAGGAAATCTACAACCGCATTCAGGCCGAAAAAGCTGAACTCGCGAATGTGGACCTAGACTGAACGGATAGCTTCATCACAGGGAGTCGCCGCTTGAACACGCCTACCCAACACAGCACCCCGAAAGGGCTGTACCAGTACGTCGGCAAAGACGACACCTACGAGTTGCTGGGTGACTGCATTGGCGCCGGTACCGATCGGGGCCACGACACCAAAATCTACCGCAACATCCACACCGGACAGTTGCACAGCCGGTTTGCCGATGACTTCGAAAACCGTTTGGTTCGTATCGGTGAGCGGGTTGAGTTTTCCTACAGTGAGGCTCCCCAACCCTACAACTCCGGTCATCAGATCGAAGGGGTGGACCGCTGCCACACCGTGCAGGAAATGATTCACTCCCTGCTCGATGCACACCCGGCGGTGCTGAAATCGGGAGCCGCCCCGTTGATCGAGCAAGCCCGCACGGCCATCTTTCAGGCCCATCAGCTGATCGGTCTGATGGACGACACCGTCGTTTCCAGCGGTGAAGACGACACCGATCTGCTGCGCGAAGCGCTTGAGCTTTTCGAGTACGTCACCTGGCACGATGGCCGCTACCGTCAAGAGTCCAGTTTGAAGTTTCAGACCCCGGCGCAGAAGTTGGTGAGCCGGCTGGCCGAACGCCTCGGGGTTGTGCCGTATCAGTCGCTCAAACAAGAGTAAGGGACTACGACTTGAAATCACTTCGCTGGTTTTTCACCTCGCATATTTTCTTAGCCCTGATCGCGGTCCAGGTTTTCGTCCAGGTGTGGTCGAAGGTCGTGGACATGCCGATCCTCGGGCTGTTCCTCACCCTCTGGCTGTCCTGGAAGCTCGGCTGTTTGGCGGGCTGGGCCGATTTCCAGCAACGTGGGATCGACCATGCGCGCTTGGTGGCCAAGGACATCGCCCAGCTGCAGGAGGGCTTCGAGGGTCAGCCCGAAGACGTGCGCCTGGCGATGGCCGTGCCGCATTCCCGGGCGCTGGAGTCGCTGACGTGGCTGCACCAACGGCTGGTCGCGCAGCTCAACACCCCCTACGTCCCCACGCGATTGCGTGACGTGCTGCCGTCGCCCACCCGTTGGCTGGCCCGCCGCCGCGAGCGCCAGATCATGGCGACGGACAAGGTGCAGCACCCCTGAACCACGGACACAAAAAACAACAAGGATGCCCCCATGGCTTTCAAAGTCCCCGAGCGTTTCCGCGTCACCGCCGGCATGTTGGCCAGCGCCAAAGCCACCCACGGCAATAACGGCGCGTTCATCATTCCGCTACGCGACCCCGCCACCCAAGCCGTGTTGCAGGCGCGGGTGATTGCCTCCGATCAGGAATCGTGGGAACACGTCAGCGTCAGTTTCCCCAGCAAAACCCCGTCCTGGGACGTGATGTGTACGGTTAAGGACCTGTTTTGGGGGCCAAATGATTGGGTGCTGCAGTACCACCCGCCTGAGCGTGAGTATGTGAATTTTCATCCGCACTGCCTGCACATGTGGCGCCCGATCGGCCAAACGTGCCCCGTCCCGCCAAGCCATCTGGTCGGCCCGCTGGCCCGCCGTACCCCTGAACCCAAGGAATCCTGATCATGGGCAACTGCACCGTATTCCACGATGAACTGCGTTTTCTCGTAACCGACCCCGACGCCCTGCATGTGTACGTGTTCCTGCGCGCCGAGGGGGATTGCCCGTTCATGGTCAACGGCTGGCACTACAAGGAATTTCCAGCCTCTGTGACGACTTTCGATGTGTTGAAAATGATGGGTGACGGCAGTGAAAAGCCGATCAACTGGGAGCGCCAAGCACCAGGGCCAGTATGCACGGACTCCATTTTCAGCCCGAATGAATACGTGCCGGTCCTCGCTAAAGAGCTGAACGAATGGCAGCTCAGCACCGTCGCCGACGACCGCCTTAGCCCGGTGGATATTGCCGATCAGATGACCGCTCGACTGACCTCATCGCCAAATTGGCACAAAGCCTGCCCGCACTGCCGGGCGCACGACATGCTGATGCAAGCGCAAATGGCGCCGCGGGAATGAACCAACCGCCCGACACTTGGGCCGCTGAAATGCAGGCCCTGCAGGACCAGATCGAGCAGCTGGGGCTGGAGCTGGAGTGCGCCAGGCGCAACGAGAACGCCGCCACCTACTGGCAGGGGCAGGACGATGGGGTTAAGGGGGCAGCGGCCCGCTGGGCGGAAGCTTTGACCTGTGCGATCCCCAAGGCCGGCACCATGCAAGAGCCGCTGGAGTCGCTGTATCGGCGCACCGAAACGCTGCGCCTAGAGCGGGACACCGCAGTCAGCGACCTCGCCTTGGCGCGGGGCCAAAACGACGGCTACCTCTACCTGCTGCACGCCGCGATGGCGGTGATCGAGAAGCACTGGGCGCCGCACGATCCCATTTCGTCAAACGTGCGCGACGAACTCCTGGAACGCTTTGGCAAGTCGGCCGGTGCGGCGTGGGAGGCGGTGGCAGCGGGGCTGCGACGGTGAACTACGCGATCGAGCAGCGCCTGCGCCTGATTGATTTCCTCCTGGAGCACTACGGCCACGTCGGGCGCCCCGAGCTGTGCGCCTATTTCGGGATCAGCCTGCCGTGCGCCTCGTTGGACCTCACGATGTACCGGGAGGCCAACCCGGGGAACATCGACTACGACTTCAAGAGCAAGCGGCGGGTGCGCAGCGCGACGTTCAAACCGCGCTATTCCTGACCGGCAAGACAACTATATAGAAGGAAGCGTCTGTGGAGACTGACACCGTCAAGGTGGGGCTGACCCCATGCGGAAGACCAAAGTTGACCTATGCCATGGAACAGCGAATGCGCTTCATCGACTTCGTGCTGTTCCACTTCGGCCACATCACCCGCAAACACCTGATCGAGTTCTTCGGCGTGACCTCGGCCACTGCCACCCGCGATTTCGCCCTGTTTCATGAGCTGTACCCGGGCATGGCGCGGCTGAATCACATCACCAAACTGTACGTTCCGACCAAGGAGTACAGCCGCATTTTCCCGTAGTCCCGACACACCAACCATGCAAAGGAATAAGACATGGCAACGCGCATCTGGAAATGGCCCCTGCAAATGACCGCCCTGCAAGACATTGACCTGCCGATCGGCGCCAAGTACCTGGACGTGCAGCTGCAGGGCGACGAGCCGCAGCTGTGGTGTCTGTGCAATGCCAACGCGCCGCTGGAACCGCGCCGGCTGATGATCCACGGCACCGGCAACCCCATGCCCGACGACCCGGGCGCGTACCTGGCCACGTTCCAGACCGGCGCGTTCGTATGGCACCTGTTTGAAGTTCCACACCCCACCATCGAGCAAAGGAATGAAGCATGAATACTGAAATTCTCGCGATACTCGACCGCAGCGGTTCCATGTGCAACATCGCGGAGGACGCGATCGGCGGCTACAACACCTTCCTCAAGGACCAGCAGGGGATCGAGGGCGCAGCGCGGATCACCGTGGTGCTGTTCGATGACCAGTACGAGCTGCTGTACGCCGCCACGCCGTTGGCCGAGGCCCAGCCACTGACCTCTATGACCTTCGTGCCGCGAGGCGGTACGGCGCTGATGGACGCCATCGGGCGCACCCTGCAGGTGGAAGGGGCACGGATCGCGGCCGAGGGCTGGGCCGAGAAAGTCATCGTCTGCATCACCACCGATGGTGGCGAGAACATGAGCAAGGAATTCACCGCGCCGATGGTGCGCGAGCTGGTCACGGCGGCCGAGGCCAAGGGCTGGGCGTTTGTGTTCCTCGCGGCCAACCAGGACGCCTTCGCCACCGCGCAGTTCTACGGCATGAGCGGTGCCCACGCGCAGACCTTCACCGCCAACAGCGCCGGGGTGGGGCAGGCCTACGCCAGCATCAGCAACGTCACGCGCAGCTTGCGGTCAGGGCCGGAGGCCGCCGTGGAGGACGTGCTGGCGTTGCGCGATACAGCGGCCACCCCGAAGAAGAAAGCCAAAGCGCAAAAAGGTGCGTAGTGAAGGCGCCCACGCGCTGCGGTTCGGAGTTGCGCAAGCTGATCGAGTTCGCCAAGGAGCTGGGCTTTACCTGCGAAACGACCGGCAGCAACCAGCTGTCCTTTCGCCGTCCGCACACGCGGTCGGTGTGGGCTTCGTGTACCCCGAGCTGTCACCACGCCCGCAAGAACACTCGCCACGACCTGCTGCGGGCCGTGCGCGAGGCGGAAGAACCAACCAACAACCAAGGGAATGAGCAGTGAGCGGGACCAAAGCATCACCGGAAATCGAATACCTGGGGCAGTTCCTGTACGTCCAACGCAAGGCCCTGCGCCTGACGTTGGACGAGGTGGCCACCGGAGCCGGCACGTCGAAATCCTACCTGTGGGAGATCGAGCACGGGCAGGCGTCACCCTCGTTCATGTTGGTCGCCCGCTTGTGCCAGGTCTTGTGCCTGGACATCGGCGGGCTGGCCGCCGGGGCGTTGAAAGTGGCTGAGGTGTGCGGGGAGGTCGAGCCGGTTCAACCATAAATCTCTCCCTGATACCCGTAAACATTGGGCAAAACCCACGTTTAACCGCGAATCTGTCCCTGATTGCCCCTTGAAAACCACCCCCATTTTCCACGCTGAAACGTGGAAAATGGGGGTTCCGACGTGATGAATCACATGAAGAACGCCCGATAGCGTATTAAAAACATACGCATACTTATGATCACATCACTTTGATTCGGTTGGGGTTTTTTCCGGGGGAAAACCCCCTGTGGATAACACCGCGAATCTGTCCCCCTTTGACCGCGAATCTGTCCCCTTTAAACCGCGAATCTGTCCCCTTTAAACCGCGAATCTGTCCCTGTACTTCGTAAAAAACCGTTATAAATCAATCTGTTGCGACGGCGAAAACAAGGTTTAAAACAAGAAAAACAAGCTCTAAAAGGACTGCTCGGGCTACACAATCAGTTCCAGTTGCTGTTCGCAGCTGGCTTTGGGACGGATTGTGAAGAGGAATCCGGCGATGGCGCGGCCATTGCGTCGAGGTTCTACGGTCACGGTCAGATCCGTGTGGCAGTTGACCTCTTCGATCGCCGGGTCCAGCACCCGTTTACGCAGGTCCTTGACGTTGGGGTACTTGTCGCCGAGGTCGAGCATGCCCCGCAGTTGCTCCAGGGTGCATTCTCGTGCTTTGAGCCGGATAAACTGGGCCATCAGCTCGTACAGGCGAATCGCGTAGAAGGTCGAAAGCTTGCCGATCTGACGCAACTGATACGAGGTGAATTCCTTGTTGAGCATGGTCAGGTGCGGAACCACCTGCGGGGAAAACCCCAGCTGGATACAGCCGCGCCCTTCCATGTAGTCGCACAGGTAGACCCAGCGCATGCGCTTGACCAGCTTGCCGCCTTTGTAGTTGCGGATGTCCCGTGCATAGAGGCGGTTTGCCGCGTCTTTCATGGCGAAGTAAGTGCTTTTCGGGTCGGTCCCAAACACCTCAGAGAACACATCGGCCCGTATCATCAGCACCCCGTCCTTGGGCAGCGGTTTTCGGGGGTCGAGCATGGACGCGGCGAGTATCACCAGCCGCTTTTCATTAAGGGTCAGGGTGTGGGCGGCTTCGATCAGCCGGTTTGATTGGGTGACGATGTTGCGCAAGGCGGTGCTCACAGGCGCTCCAGATCCGTAGGTAGATCCGGTAACGGTAGACAGGGACAGGGTCTAATGCAAGCCCCTACACCTAGCCGGAATTTCTCCCTGATCGACGCCCGTTTGCCCCAGCAGAACCGGGGCGTTCACGCACCATGCCGGATTCTCTCCCTGATAGAGGGTAGGGGAAACCCCTACACCGGCCCCAGCAACACCGCCAACGCCTGCGCACAGCGGGCCTGAAAGGCTTGCTCCCCCAACGCCTTGCGCAGCTCGCGCAGCAGCACCAGGTCGACGCTGTTGGCCTCCAGCCGTTCGGCCTTGTGCAGCTCGGCGACATGGCGCAGCAGGCGCTGCTGGTCACGGCGCAGGTAACGCAGCTTGGCGGTCGCCCGGCTGTACCACTCGGAATCGGCAAACACCTGGTCGATCGCGCTGCGCCGGCGCACCACGTCGAGCTTGTTGCTCAGCTCGATGATCGTCGAATCCAGCTCGACGCGCAGGGTCTCGCACGCGGGCAGGGTGGCCGGCATTTCCAGCAGGTCGGGGCGGGGGCGTAGGGCGGGGTTGGCAGCGGGTGCTTGGGCATTCATGCGGGGGTCTTCGCTTTTGGTGGATGACCCCCTTGAGTTTAGGTCAGGTTCTCAGGCCTTCAGTGCATCCGGCACCAACTGTCCGCCCAGCGCTTCCCACTTCCCGGGGTGCGCCTGTTCGACGGCGGCGTACAGCGTGCGCACTTCCATCACCGCTTCCTCGGCGCTCAGGTAGTCGTGAATACGCATCGCACCCAGCGCGACGATGTGCAGTTCGAGCACCAGCGCGGCGGCTTCCTCGCTGCTGTCGGGGAGGAAGTCCAGGCCGCGGCGCAGGTTGGCCAGGGTTTGTTGTTTGAGTTCTTTTTTGGTCAGGGTCATTGCGGGGTGTCCTTGAGTTTAGGTCAGGTCAGTGGATCGTCCTCAAACCGCGATCACGGAATTCACGCAGTGCGCCTTTGGCCAGCTGCACCAGCTCGGCGTCGGTCTGCGGGGCACTGAGCACCTTGGCGATCACCTCGTTGAGAATCGACAGGTCGCCGCTGAGTGCGGTGTCGAGGCGCGGGTGGGCCGCCTGAAACGCCGCCACCAAGGCCGCCCGCATCCCTTGCGCCTCGGCCTCGGCGAGGTCGCCGTCATCACGCATCACGCACAGGGCGCGCAGGCCCATGTCCAACAGGGACACCGCCCCGACTTCGGTGCTGAGGGGCAGCAGCCGCAGGATCGAGGCCAGGCCTTCGTGCATCTTGTTTTGGTGTTCGGTGCGTTCGGCGGGGGTCATGTCGGGTCCTTGGGCGGCAGGCCCAGCGCGGCGCGGTTGGTCTGCTCCAGCGCCGAGCCGGGGTAGCCACCGTGTTCGTCGTAATTCTGGTGCCATTCGTGGTTGTCGCGCACCGCGTCTTCCAGCCCGCGGATGCGGTCCAGGTATTGGTTGGCCTCCCGCGCCTGCTCGACGATTCGCCAGCCCTGCCAGAGGTTGTGCTGCTGCAAGGTGGCCAGGTCCGGTGGGTCAGGCACGCGGCGTGGTCCGAAGTCCGGTCGCTCGCCCTCGCGGTCGTAGCTGTCCTGCAGGACGTTGACGCAGGCGCTGTCGCCACAGGAGGCGCAACTGGTCAGGCCGAACCAGGTGGTGGCTGGCTTGCCACAGCCGGCATCGCAGTGGCCGGTCACCGGCATTTTGTCGAAACCGGCCCGCCAGTTTTCGTCTTGGGTCATTGTCCTGGCTCCGGCGGCCGGGTGTCGCGCAGCACCTGCTGGGTCAGGGCGTCGATCCGACCCACCGTGGTGGTTTGCAGCTCGGTCAGCAGGGCGTTGGCCTGATCCTCGGTGAGGGCGCCGGCCATGTGCAGGCCCTGGAGCAGCCCGAGGACATTGAAACGGCGGTTGCTCGCCGCCTGCGGGTTGTCGGCCAGGGTGACCAAGCGGATCTGCTGCCGCGCCTTGGCGTGCAGCTGGGTGCGTTCGTGGTCGGTGTATTCAGGCATGGCTGATGCTCTCCACATGCGTGCGCAGGGTCGCCACCAGGCCGCGCACCGGCACGGTGTCATAACGGGGGTCGAGGTAGGTGTCGAGGATGCCGGCCAGCAGCAGGTCGAGCATCTGCCGGGCCTTGTGCGCGTCCTCGGGGACGAACACCCCCAACTGCACCAGCACCTCCAGGCGGCCCTTGAGGCGGGCGGCTTCAGTGATGGCCAACAGCGGGTCTTTGAGGTCGGCGAAGGCGTGGAAGCGAGCGCCAAAGGTGGCCAGCGCCGCCAGTTGCGGGGCGGTGAGGGTCGGGGTGAATTCAGGCATGGCTGAGACTCTCCAGCAGGCCGGGGTGTTCCCGTTCGTAGGCGCGGGCCAGGTCGGCCAGGCCGAGCTGGAAGCGTTCGTCCGTCAGCAGGCCGATGCCCCATAGCGCTTCCAGGTGTTTGACGATCTGCGTGTGCAGGTGCAGGGCGGCGTCGGCCGGGCGCAGGTGCAGGGTCTGCAACTGGCGGACGATCGCCACCAGCACCGCGGCGCGGTAGTCGGCGGTGCTGAGCGGGTCGCTCAGGTCAGGGGCGGGCAGTTGGGCAATGGTTTCGTCGAGGAACAAGACGCTCAGCATGGTCAGTCGTCCAGGTCAGGGAGTAAGTCCAGCAGCGCGGGCTGGGCGCGCTCGTAGTGGCGGCGCAGGTCGGCCAGGCCGAGGTCGAGTTCGACCC
>Ga0307312_10000185_pt1 | contig 26036 bp, 19 predicted proteins | sample ER_DNA_202_FD_194489 | JGI IMG/M metagenome (GOLD analysis project Ga0307312, IMG submission 194489) | Bulk soil microbial communities from the East River watershed near Crested Butte, Colorado, United States - ER_DNA_202 | ecosystem: Environmental > Terrestrial > Soil > Floodplain | place... | reverse complement strand
TGGCGGCAGTGTGAAGCGACTCTTCAGCCATTCTGACCGTCGGTATGTATCGCAAACGCGCGAGGGCGACCGTGTTCAATTCAGGCGTTGAGGCGAGATATTTCTTTTCAACCGCTAGAATGGCGGCCGTCTTTGGATTCGTTTCGACCCACTTAGCGCCTTTTAACAGGGCGCGCGTGGCTGCTGCCGCCCTCTTTGGATTGGCGTCGATCCATTTGCCGTTCGCGATTACCTCACAGCAATATTCCTGGTTATATGGTTCGTCCATTATCTGGTCGGCAATGTTCCTCACCTTGCCCTCCGCGATGAGCAAGCTGCCGATGGGTTCGGCGTTGGCCACCGCGTCGACTTCACCCTTATCTAGTGCCAGGCCCAATTCACCCGCCGGGAAAACCTTCCACGTGATATCTTTTCCCGCATCAATGCCGTGCGTTCCAAAGACCCGATTTGCGAACACAAAAGGCGGCGTGCCCATTCCCGGAACTCCGATCCGCTTTCCCTTCAAATCTTCAATCGTGTGAATATTCGTATTCACACCCGCTTGCACCCGAAGACATCCACGGTGGATTCCGGCGAGAAACCTCACATCGAGGCCCTGTTCGATCGGCTTAAGGAAGTACATTATCAGATGGTGGGTGATGTCGTACCCGCCGAGCGCTAGTGTGTCTTTATAATTCGCCCAACTGCACTTCACCAGCTCCACATCAAGGCCTTCCTCCTTGAAGAAGCCTTTCTCGTACGCAACGTAGATCGGTGCTTCGCAGGTCAGGCCGATATAGCCGACCCGGACCTTGTTCGAGTCCGCAGTTGAGTCCGCATTTTTTTTGCAACCGGTCAGGATGAGGGTGCTGACGACGAGCGGGGTAACGAGTTTTGCAAATATCATATTCTTTTTCTAATTAAAGGTTTTAAAAATATAGTAATAACCCTTGGCTATGGAAGCATATTTGGATTCAGCACAAATGCCAGCTAATTGCGTTTCCAGATTGGGCCACCCAATATTTGGTTGCGATGCACGATCCGCTTGAAATCCGGCACTTGCGTTACTTCCTGGCCGTCGCGGAAGCGGGTAGTTTCAGCCGGGCGGCCGATCGCCTCGGAATTTCGCAGCCGAGTGTTTCGCAACAGATGCGTGACTTGGAGGCCGGCCTTCGAGTGTCCCTGTTTCAGCGCCGGGGCAAGCGTATTTTGCTGACTTCGACCGGATTGATTTTTCAAGAGCACGCCCGCGCTCTTCTTCGTGAGTTGGAGAATTTTCTCCAGGAAGTGAGCAGCGAGCCAGGTCGCTTACGGGGCACTTTGCATTTGGGTGTTGTCCCCGTTCTCAACGTGCCTCTTGTACCCGAGTTGATGGGAATGTTTACCGCCGACCACCCGGGCATCAATCTGATCGTCGAGGAAATCTCATCCACTGAAATCGAAACGGCGTTGGAAGAAGGCCGAATGGACGTCGGTCTTGGCTTTCTCACCCGCCACTCGCCGAACTTGCGCTACGAGCGCCTTTGCACGGATGAATTTGCCTTAATCGTGGCCGAGAATCATCCATGGTCGAAGCGGCGGGTGGTTCATTTTTCGCAATTGCACCGGCAACGCCTCCTCCAATTGCCGGATACTTTCGTGATGCGCAGGATGACGGATGAAATTTGTCGAAGACACCAGGTCCGTCCCCACATGGTGGCCGAGATCAACGCGATTGAAACATTACTTCGCTCGCTCGCGCCTTTGCAAGCGGCAACGTTGATGCCGAAGATCGCATTACGAGGAAGAGAAAGTCTGAAATTAAAGGCGATCCGGCTGCAGGGAAAAAAGCTCGGACTGGATATCGGTCTCTTGCGGCTGAGCGATTCGGCAGCGAACAGCGCGGTGGCCGCATTCACCAGTCTTGCTAAGGCGACTGTTCCGAAAATGATCAAACGCTAAAGCCTTGATCGCCAGACTCACAGTGGTCTAGAGCAATTGATACGGATCGACATCTACCGCAACCGTCACATCTTCCGGAAAAGGCAATTTGTCGAGCGTCTCGCGGACGAGCCGGCTCAAGCGCATAATAGCTTCGCCGCGGATCAGAATGTGAAAACGGAATTGCCCCTGTAATTTTTCCAGCGGCGCGGGCGTTGCGTCGCCCAAAATGGATTCTGGGCTGAGCGATTCTTTCAATCGCCGAACCAAAGTTTCGGCTGAGAATTTTGCGCGTTCTTCATGCCCGGAACGGACGGTGATCAAAATCGCGTGTTTGAACGGTGGGAAATCGCAGCGCTCGCGAAATTCAAGTTCCTGTTGAAAGTAGCCGGCGAAATCGTGGTGCCGTGCGAACTGAATTGACGGACTGAACGGCGTATACGTCTGCACAAAAACTTCTCCGGGTGTCTCACCCCGCCCGGCGCGTCCGGCCACTTGCGTGAGAAGTTGAAACGTTCGCTCACCCGCTCGAAAATCAGGCAGATGCAGCGATAGATCGGCGTTAATAATTCCGACGAGCGTCACGTTGGGAAAATGGAGGCCCTTCGCGATCATTTGCGTGCCGACAAGGATGTCGATTTTGCCGGTGCGAAAATTTCTCAGCGTTTCCCGATACGCTTCCTTGCGCGTCATGGAGTCCGCGTCCATGCGGCGCACCGCCGCCTGCGGAAAAATGTGCGACACGGTTGATTCGACTTTCTCGGTGCCGAACCCCGCATAAATCAGCGCGTCTTTGCCGCAAGCCGGACATTTCTTTGGCACAGCCGCAGTGTGCCCGCACAAATGACAACTCAATCGCGCAAAATGCCGATGAAAGGTGAGCGCAACGCTGCAATTCGGACAATTGCGCGCTTCGCCGCAATTGCTGCAAAGCAGCGATGTGGAAAAACCGCGCCGGTTCAGAAACAAAATTGTTTGTTCGCCTTTCTCCAGACGATCGGCAATGGCTGCGCGCAATTTTTCCGACAGAATTGCAGCCGCCTTTTCTTTCCTGCGCTCCTGCCGAAGATCGACAATGCGCATGAGCGGCATCTGCTTTTCGTCGATACGCTGAGTGAGCGTAGCGAGGCGATATTTGCCCGTTGTCGCGTTGTGATAACTCTCCAGCGATGGCGTTGCGCTGCCAAGAATAACCACACACTTCTCGATCTTCGCCCGCACGACCGCGACATCCCGCGCGTGATAACGCGGCGCTTCCTCCTGTTTGTAAGTGTTTTCGTGTTCTTCATCGACAACGATGAGCCCGAGGTTTTTGAGCGGTGCGAAGACCGCGCTGCGCGGCCCGATGGCAATCCGCGCCCGGCCGGAATGAATCTTGTGCCACTCATCGTGGCGCTCGCCCTGCGATAAATGGCTGTGCAAGACCGCAACCGCATCCTGGGCTTCAGCAAAGCGGCCTTTGAAACGTTCGACCGTCTGTGGCGTAAGCGAAATCTCAGGTACGAGCACGATTGCGCTGCGACCGCGCTCGAGCGCAGCTCGGATTGCTTGCAAATAAATTTCCGTCTTGCCGCTGCCGGTTACTCCGTGCAGCAAGATCGGCCGCGCGCTCTCCGGTAAATCGAGCGCTTGGGTTATTTCCTTCAGAGCGAGGAGCTGCTCCGGATTGAGCACAAGATTCGACGTTGCGACGAACTGCTCGTCGGCATGTGGATCGCGGACAACTGCCTCTTCGCGCAGCTCCGCCAAACCGCGTTTGACGAGCACGCGCAGCGTCTGGTTGTCGAGAGATGTCTGGCGCAGAAGATCGGCCGCGCGGATGGGCGTTTCCAATCGCGAGAGTGCCTCGAGAAGTTCCGCCTGCCGCGGCGCGCGTCGCCGCAGCTTTTCGACTTCTTCAATGTCGACCTTGCGCGCGGGTCGCACGAACAATTGCTTTTTCCACCCGATTTCGGCGCGTCGAATCACTTGTGGCAGCAAACTGCGCATCACCACTTCGATTGGGCAGCAGTAGTACGTGTTGATCCATTTTGCGAGCTCGAGCAATTCTTCGCTCAAGATGGGCGTCTCGCCGATGACCGCTTCGATCGGCCGGAGACCTTCCGCCTCACTGTGATCGAGAATCGCCACGACGGTTGCAAGTGCAGACCTCTCACGAAACGGGACGCGTACGCGCGATCCGACGCCGACGCGTTCCGATAATGCCTCCGGGACCAGATAATCAAGTTCCCGATGGATCGCCCGATCAATGATGACGCGAATGTAATTGGCTTTTGCCATGCAATGGAGAGGCTAATTTAATTGCTCACGCGAACAGGAGCACGAGATTTGATGCGCGAGGTGATACGATTCTGCTTTAAACTGATCCTTTGCGTATTGCTCGCACTGGCCGCGGGCTTTGGTTATCTCGCCATGCGATCGGGTGATCCGATCTACACATTCTATGAATGGATGAGCCCAGCCCGATTCAAACAATACGATCGCCTGATTCGCTTGGTCGCGATGGAGCATCATCTCGATCCAATGTTGGTCAAAGCGGTCGTTTGGCGCGAAAGCCGCTTCGATCCCAAAAAACACGGCGGCGCCGGAGAGCGCGGGCTTATGCAGGTGAGCGAAAAAGCGGCCAACGAATGGGCGCGCGAAAACAAGATCGACAATTTCCGCGTCGAGAAGCTGTTCGATCCAAAAACAAATCTCGAGGCAGGCACGTGGTATTTACGTCGTGCGTTCGAACACTGGGAAACGCAATCGGATCCGATGCCCTTCGCGCTTGCCGAGTACAACGCGGGGGCGAGCCGCGCGCAACGATGGAGCGGTGGAAATGGCGCTGACGCCATGTCGGCACAAACATTTCTCAAAAAGATCGATTTTCCTGGAACACGGAAGTATGTCGATTCAATCATCGCACGCTACGAATTCTACAAGCGGCGCGGGCGAATGTGATCTGTATCGGTCGCTCTGTAGGCGGTGCGGAAAATGATAACGTAATTGCTCCTGGCGCTTTGCCAGAGCGAAGTGGCTACAAGAACCTCGTGTCGACGAGGACAGAATCTTCGCTAAGCGTAAATCGAATGACTAAAGCACAAATCGCGCAGGTTCTGGAGGAGATCGGCACTCTGCTCGAGTTGAAAGGCGAAAACCCGTTCAAAATTCGCGCTTATGCCAATGCAGCGCGGTCGATTGAAGCCTGGGGCGGAAGTCTCTCGGATCTGCAAGATGAAGAGGCGCTTGCCAAGATTCCCGGAATCGGGAAAGCCATCGCAGCCAAAATCAAGGAGCTCGCGGCGACGGGCTCGCTCAAATACGTCGAAGATTTGCGCGCGGAATTTCCGGCTGCGATTCTCGAGCTGTTCTCGATTCAGGGGCTTGGCGCGAAAAAGATTAAGGCGCTCCACGATCAACTTCACATCAGCTCAATTGCGGAATTGCTGAAAGCCTGCGAATCCGGCCGTGTCGCCAAGCTGCCAGGCTTTGGCGAGACGACACAGGAAAAACTGGGTAAAGCAATTGCAGACCGGGTCAAGCATTCAGGTTCGTTTCAATTTGGCCAAATCGCCAGTGAGGCCGAATCGCTCCGAGACGCTCTCGCCGCCCATCCCGACGCGTTGCAGGTCTGTATCGCGGGCAGTTATCGCCGGCGAAAGGAGACCGTGCGCGATCTTGATTTTATTGTCGCGACAACAAAACCGGAACCGATCACACAAATGTTTGTCGAGCATCCTTTGGTTGAATCAGTTATCGCGCAAGGTCCGACAAAATCGAGTATGAGGCTTCGCTCCGGCATTCAATGGGATCTGCGCGTGGTCAGCGCTGCGGAATATCCGTTCGCGCTGAATTATTTTACCGGGAACAAGGAGCACAACATCGAGATGCGCAATCGCGCGCTGAAACGCGGCTGGACCCTGAACGAATATCGTCTCGCGCCGCTGCCGGTCGCCCCGGGCGCGCGCAAGAAAGGATCGACAACTAAAATTCCGAAGGTCCACGATGAAGCGGAACTGTATCGCGCGCTCGACCTCGATTTTATTCCCCCGGAACTGCGTGAGAATTGCGGTGAGTTCGAGGCGGCGGAGAACCATTCTCTGCCGCATCTAATCGAAGCAGAGAATTTGCGGGGCACATTTCATTGTCATACCACGGCGAGCGACGGCCACAATACTCTCGAGGAGATGGCGCGAGCCGCACAGGCACTGGGACTTGAATACCTCGGCATCGCCGAGCACAGCCGCAGCTCGATCCAGGCGCACGGTTTAGACAAAGCAAAACTGCGCGCACAAGTGGCGGCGATCCGCAAATTGAACCAGAAGCTTGATGGCTTCCGTTTGTTTGCCGGTATCGAATGCGACATTCTCCGCGACGGCTCGCTTGATTTCGATGACGACGTTTTGTCGGAACTGGATTTTGTTGTCGCCTCGATTCACTCCGTCTTCAATCTCTCTGAAGCAGACATGACGCGGCGCATCATTCGAGCGATCAGCAATCCGTTTGTCACGATACTCGCGCATCCGACTGGCCGGCTTCTGTTAAAGCGCGAACCGTACGTTGTCGATCTTTCGGCGGTCCTGGACGCGGCGGCGGAAACCGGCACCTGGATCGAGCTCAATGCCGCCCCGAAACGCCTCGACCTCGACTGGCGCTGGTGGCCGCGCGCCAAGGAAAAAGGAGTCAAGTGCGTAATCAATCCCGACGCGCATCGGGCCGAGCGGCTTCAGGATTTGTGGTTTGGCGTCGGCATCGCGCGCAAAGGCTGGCTAACGAAAGACGATGTGATGAATTGTTTGCCGCTCGGGAAGATCGAACCGGAATTAAAGCGAAAACGCGAGAGGTAGGGCGCGATCGCCGAGCCCGCCGAAACTTTGCGGACTACCATTTTATCACGGAACAGCTTCCCGTTGCGGCAAAAACATCGTGAGACATTTGCACGCGCCGCCGGCTTTCAGAAATTCACTCATCGGCAGTTCATGGCAGCGGTAGCCGCGCTCGTTCAGAGTAGCGACGAGTTTCGGCGCGCCTTCCGGCAAAACAATATCGTGCTCGAGCACAACCGCGTTGCAGGAAAAACAAACTGCTTCTTCTGGCGAAACGTCGATTAAGTCGCGGACGTGTTCACGGATTGTCCGCTGGCCGTATTCATCGAATGCGGCCGGAAACCAGACGGCTGCGCCATTGGGCAGTGGGCAAAAACAGGTATCGAGATGATAAAAACGCGGATCGACAAGCTCGACTGAGATGACGAGGCAACCGAGCACATCCGCGACCGCGCGATGCGATTGGATGTCGGAGCGAAATTTGTAACCGCAAAACAGTGCGTCACCGCCGAAGAGTGCATCGCCTTCGCCTTCGAAGTAGAGATCATCGGGCAGCCACCGGATTTCGTAGCCGTGTTCTTCCATCCAGCGCGCAAAATGCGGCGCTTCGCCGGCCCGCTCCTTGTGCCGGAAATTACTCGGAATAAATTTTTGGCCAACCGCGAGTCCGGCGTTGGCGGTGAAAACCATGTCGGGGAGTTTCGGCTGCGGCGTAATCAGATCGATCTTGCAATCCAATTTGGACAAGGTCGCGTGCAAATCCCTCCACTGTTTTTGCGCAAGTGCTGCTTCCGCTCCGCGCGCGCGACTCATCCAGGGATTGATCTCGTACTCAATGCCATAATGATCCGGCGGACAGAGGAGCAGCTCGTGCATAAGATCGGCAATCTACTCGCGAATCATTCCCGAGTTATTTTTTGCGATCGCCGGCGACCGCGTGCTCAGGGTTGGCGATACAGTCGGCGAGTTCGCGCAGGAAAGGTTCCACGTCTGTGACCAAGCCGATTGATTGCAACGGCTGGTGTTCGACCGCTCTCTCCACCGCCGACGGGTCGATATCGACGCAGACGGTTTTCACCGTGGGCGCGAGCATGCTGGCCACGGCAAGCGAATGCTGGACCGTCCCAAGCAGCAGCACGTGGGTCACATCGGCGAGTTTCTCGCGCATGATTTTTTGCGCCTCGACCACGTCTGTCGTCACGCCGGGAATTGGTCCTTCGTCGCGGATTGATCCGGTTAGCACAATATCGACTTTATGGAGAACACACGCGTGCATGATGCCGCGGGTCAGGATCTTTTTCTTCACCGCTGCAGCGATTCCACCCGACTCGCGAATGGTATTGATGGCGCGCATGTGGTTCTCGTGGCCGCCTCGCGCAAACGCAAGATCGGGATTCATTCCCAACGAGGTCCCGAATAACGCGCGTTCCACATCGTAAACGGCAAATGCACTTCCGGCGAAGAGACGATCGACATAGCCCGACTTGATGAGTCGCACCAAGTGTTCGCCCGCGCCCGTCCGCACAATTGCAGGCCCGCCGACGACCGCAATTCTACCTTTCGCTCGGCGCACGTGTTGCAATTCGCGACCGAGCTCGCGGATCACGGCCGACTTCGGTTCGTCAGCATCGATGATGGTGTTGATGAATTGAAAGAGATCGGTGCGCGACGTCGAACGCTGCACCGGAACAACGCGAACCCCCTGATGACCGACTATGATTTCATCGTCTTTGCTGACGTCGAAGAACTTTACCGCCCGGGCGGAGCGTTTCTTTCGGTCAACAGCAATTGCACTATCCATCATCGCAGGTCGGACTTCGATCTCCTTGCCGTCAAATCGAACGAACGTTTGCTGGTTGGTTGTGACATAGAAATCGCGCGGGAAAACTCCATCCGCGGGGGCCCTGGCCAGTTGCGCGTCAGCGCGTTCGACAACTTCGGCGCCGTGCTGCCGGAGCCGCAAAATGAGTTCGTCGAGCGCTTCTTCTGTTTGGGCAGAGACTTCCATTCGCGCGAAGCTCTGGTCCGCGCGTTTTTTCCCGATCTTGATCTCGCCAATCTTGAAATTCGCGCCATGCGTCAAAATTTGATCGAGCACCTTCGGCAAAATGAGCGAATCGATAATGTGACCGCGCAGTTCGATCGTTTCTGAAAACATCTCCGAAGCTTAGCCGATCAAATTGACCGCGCCAGTCGCTCACGCTACATCAATCTACAATCGCGAGGACTGACATGGAAAAACCAATAGCGAGAGGCCCTACAGCGGGTCGGAAGGCACATCTCGCTCTGCGCGAGAAATTAAATCGTAAATCGAAACCGCCCCCGCCGTTGCCAGCGACGAAATCCCCACGAAAATCTTCGGCTGATTTGAGACGTCCGGCTGGGCGCTAATTCAGTATGGCGAAAGGCGAACATTTGCCGGCCCTCGCCGCAAAGATTGCAGCGGCACTCTCGATCAAGTCCGAGTACTTCGTCACGCAGCCCGCGGAACTGAGGATTTTGCGAGAAATGTCCGAAGCGGAAGTTAGAAATTTTGCTGAGAACCATGGTTGGCGCGTGGTGCGTCGCCTGGGGGGACGCCAGATAGAATTTTACAATGACGCGAGCCTGCGCGCGGAACTGTAACCGGGCTTTTATATGAATCTCTAATTTCCGGAGGGTAAGGCCGCCGCTGGACAGCACCCGCGTGTTGGCTTACGAATGCGGCGAGGCAGACATAAGATGAGCCCTGCAAAAATTTACTTCATCGTTTTCGGCATCCTCACGATTGCGGGAGGCGTTATCGGCTACGTAAAGGCGGGAAGTGTGCCGTCGATTGTCGCTGGTTCGATCACCGGAATCTTGCTGCTCGTCGCCGCGTTTCTTCTGCCGGAATATCGCGCCGCGGGGCTGGCGACTGCGTTCATTGTTTCTTTGCTTCTCGCTGCGCAGTTTGTTCCCAAATTTGTGCGAACCGGACGAGTGATGCCTGCGGGCATGATGTCCATCTTAAGTGTAATCGGGATCATCGTGGCCATTGTCGCCTGGGCAAAAAAGTAATCGCGTGCGAAGAATTCGTCTCCGGACGTGGCGGCGGCTCGTGTGGGTTTTATTGGCCGCGATATTCGCCGCGATTGTTTATCGCTGGATTTCGCTTGAGCGCCTGCAACACGCTCCGCCGCCCGAAGTAGTAGCGACGCCCTCACCCGAACCGACGCGCTCACGCTCGCCCTTTATCACGGGCAAGCTGGAAACAGCGAAGTTATTCAATGGTGTGACGCTTCACGCCAAGGTCGAGACTCTTCCGGGCGCTGATGCTATGACCGAGCGCGTCGATCCCGAAAGTTACGTTCTCGATTTGAGATTACAGGCGCGCTTGCCTTCACCGAATAAAACGATTGAGGAACTGGCCAAAATCACTCCGCAACTGCCGACGCTGTTACCCGGATTGGCTGCGATGTTGTCTCCCGATCCGGTTTCGCCGCTTTTCGCTCAGCTTTACGACACAAAAGTGAAAGTCTTGCGCGAGAACCTTGCTCGCCTCGATCAGATTCTCTCCCGCCACAATTTTTTCGATTGCCAAACTGTCCTGCAACTCCAGCACCCGCAGAGCCATCGCAAGGCGCTCCTGCTCCAGGCGGATATGGATGTCGATGCCGACGGCTCCGATGCGGATCGGATGGCGATTGGAACTGGTGTGACGACAAATTTTAAGCCATTCACCAGCTATCGCTGGCTGAAGAAAACGCCCGCGCCCAATCCATACCTCCCTGCGACAGAGGACAGGCTGAAGCGTGCGGAAGACGATTACGCGCTCAAAACGACCACGCCGGAACGCAAACGCGAGTTGCGCCTCGCACTGGTGCAGTTGCGCGATGAAGTCATGACGTTGAAAAAATCCAGCTTTCTGATTGGAGCGACCGATCCCTACATCGTCGTGCCGGGCGCATTTGCGCACGGGAACGACGCTCCCAAAGTCGGAGACTATGCGCTGGTCGTTTTCGCCGATGCAGTGTATCCGGCAATCGTGGGCGACATCGGGCCAAACGACAGGATTGGGGAAGCATCGCTTCGGATCGCGAAACAAATTAACGGACTGGCCACTCCGTATAACCGGCCGGTGAGCGATCTGAAAGTGACGTATTTGGTTTTTCCCGGAACAGCCGACAAGCCGTTTGGCCCACCGGATTTGGACAAACTTCAGGCGCGTTGCGAAGCATTGGTCAAGGAAATCGGCGGCGCGAGCGTGCCGCTGCATCATTGGGAAAATATTATTCCGCCTCCACCGACGCCGACACCGAGTCCTTCCCCGTCCGCGAGTCCAACATCGGCGTCTTCTCCCTCGCCGTCTGCGTCGCCATCAGCGACCTTTGCATTTCCCAGTCCGAGCCCGAGCGCCGCTGCGTCGGCAAGTCCAACGCCAACTCCCAGGCATCGTCGGTAGTAGCGTCGGCTCGCTGCGCAATTCCACGGCATCACTTGACGTGCCGATTTGCCGGACAGAAACTTCCGCTAGTTCTTTGTTTCGCTTAATGGATCGGCGAGTGCCGGTTCAGCGGGGGACCCAACTTCCGTCCGCGAATGCGGAATGGATCGGGGCGGACGATGCGCGGCATCGAGAGCATTTAATGGCTCCAGCCCGACAGCTAACCTCGTCAGCATCATTAAAGTGCAAGGGATGTCGTGAAATCCGACTCCTGCTGAAGTGAGGCACCTCGTCGCGCGAGGTTGGCTCGTTTGAGTCGAATGAATTGATAGCAACCAACGTTAAGCGTCCGCGCAATGTCGATGTGCCGCGCGCGGCCGCGATTCTTTACGGCGACTGGGGCACGAGCAAAGCCTATGTCATCGGCCTCGCGTTTGCCGTCGCCGGCTACGCATCGTTCTGGCTCATCGCCCTGATGTGCGTGCTCACCGCGCTCGTTGGCCTCAACTACATGGTCATCTGCCGTCTCTATCCCGACGGCGGCGGCGTTTACGCGAGCGTGCGTCATCGCAGCGAAGTCATCTCCATCGTCGGCGCCTTTCTGCTCATCGCTGATTATTTGGTAACGGCGGCCATCAGCGCGCTTTCCGCCTTCGCTTACCTCGGGGTTCCGCATCCTGAAAAATTCGCCGCCGCAGCCATCCTCGTTATTGGGTTGCTCAACCTGCTTGGACCGAAACACACCGGCGGTCTTGCCTTTTTGATTTCGGTGCCAACTGCGATCATCGTCGTCGTGCTCGGACTTTTCAGTCTGCCGCACATGCACGAAGCGATCGGACATTTGCAACCGCTGCATGGCCGCTTCTGGCAAAACTGGGCCGGTTTTGTCGGAATCGTGCTCGCGCTCTCCGGCGTCGAAGCAATCGCCAATGCGACTGGCGTAATGAAACTCAATCCTGGGAGCACCGATACGCATCCGTCGGTAACGAAGACTTCCACGCCAGCGATTTTGTGGGTCATGATCGAAGTGTGCGTCTTCACCGCGTTGCTCGGTCTCGCCATGCACGCGCTCGGCGGATTGCAGATCGTTAACGGCGATGTCAACGCGCCCGGTGCAGAAGGTGTGCGCGATTACATGTTGCGCTACATGGGAGAAGTCTTCGTCGGCGGCGCGCTCGGCCCCGCGCTCGGTCACGCCTTCGGTTTCATTGTCAGCATCGTCTTCGCCTTGTTGCTGCTCTCCGCTGTCAACACAGCGATTGTCGATCTAATCATGATCCAATTCCTCATGGCGCGTGATCGTGAGCTTCCAGCCACCTTCCAGCGCCTCAACAAATGGGGCGTGCCCAGCTTCGGCATGCTGCTCGCCACCATCGTTCCGATGTCGCTGGTGATTCTCGTTAAAGACATGGTCGGCTTGGCCGATCTTTACGCCGTCGGCGTCGTCGGCGCGATCGCCACTAATCTCGGCGCCACCGCGACCGACCGTAAATTGTCGATCAAACCGTGGGAACGCACGCTCATGTTTGCCACGTTCATCGTCATGTTCGCGATCGAAATGTCGTTGCTCATCGACAAACCGAACGCACGCTATTTCGCGGTCACCATCCTCGCTGTCGGATTAATTCTGCGCGGGCTCGTTCAGGAACGCCGTGCAAAGAAAGAGGCTAAGCCTGCGATTGCCCCGGAAGAATTAGCGATCGACGTCGCAGTGCCAGCTCCATCCGTGAGAACGGCGTCGGTAACCGCGGCGCCGGTTTCGGCAATGACCAGACCCCCATCGGTCCCTGGCGCAGAATCAATTCTGTGCGCAATCCGCGGCACGGGGCGCACACTCGACTTCGCCTTGCGCGAAGCGCGCGAGACCGGGCGCCGTCTTTATTTGCTCTTCGTGCGCGAACAACCGTTTATGACCGAGCAGGACACAAAACGCAAGTGGCCAGACGATCCTGAGGCCAGTACAATCTTTGCCGAAGCGAAAGAAAAAACTGGTGCAGATCATCTGCCACCACTTTTTTGTTACGCCGTCAGCCCGTCTGCCGCAGAGACGATTGTCGATGTCGCGGCCACGCTCGGCGCCTCGCGTCTCATCCTCGGCGCGCCGAAGCGCAACGCGCTCATCAATCTTCTTCGCGGCAACGTCATCCGCGAAGTTTCAAATTCACTTCCCGAAGAAATCGATCTCCTTGTTTACGCTTAGTTCAATTCTCAACGTTCTTCTTTAAATGTCCGATTTATTCCGGATTCGTCTCGCTACAACCGCGGATGCGGAGACGATCGCCTGGCATCGCGCGCGCATGTTCCAGGATATGGGTGAAGTAACTCCCAACCTATTTGAAACATTTCGTGCTAAATCGCGAGATCGCCTTCATGATGCGCTCGCGCGTGGTGAGTATGTCGGCTGGCTGGCCAGCCCGGAGAATGATTCAAATATTGTCGTCGGCGGCGCCGGCGTTCATTTGCAGCGAACTTTGCCGCACCCTCTCAGTCGGTCCGCTCTCGCCGAGGGTCGCCACGGTGTCATCGTCAATGTATTTACCGAACCGGAAGGGCGAAGACGAGGTGTCGCCGAGATGTTGCTTCGACGAATCATCGAATGGTCGCGAGCAGAGCGCCTGGATCGCCTTGTCCTTCACGCTTCGGAAGAAGGCCGAGCGCTCTACGAACGACTCGGATTCGTTACCAGCAATGAGATGCGATTGGCGGACGATTAGATTTTACGTTTTGTACCCCGTCTGCCTGCTGCCGTAGTCGGTCGCCGATCAACCCCGAAGCGTCTTCATCCCGTGCCGGATGATCCGGTCGATCAATTGCGGATACGGCAGGCCGGCCTTGCCCGCTGAAAGCGCGAAGTCCTCGTCTTCCGCGAGAATTGGATTTGGGTTCGCCTCGATAAAAAAAACTTCGTTGGCCGCCGTGAGCCTCAGATCGATGCGCGCGTAGCCGTCGATTGTGAGCAAGCGGTAGATACGTTTGCACGTCTGCTCGATGTGGGCGACGAGCGCCGGGTCGAGTCCGTCGGCGAACTGATTCTGCAGACCCCAGCGTTTGCGGTATTCCTCATCCCACTTCGCGCGATAGGTCGCAATCTTCGGCTCGTCCGGCGGCACTTCGCGAAAGACCAGCTCGCGGATCGGAAAGACGGTTACCCGTAGATTGCCCATCAGGCTCACGTAGAGTTCACGGCCGACGATGTATTCCTCAGCGATCACGTCCTCGTCGTGTTTCTCGTGAATAAAGGCTGCGCGCTCTCGGAACTGCTCCTCGGTCTCGACGAAGGACGCCTGCGAAATGCCGTACGACGCTTCTTCTTTCAGCGGCTTCACGAGGATTGGGAACTTGAGCCGCTTGGGCCGTGCGATGCGTTGGCCTCGCGGGATGACCACGAAGTTCGGCACGTGGATGCGATGATAGCTGAGGATTTTTTTTGAGATGCCCTTGTGCTTGCAAAGGGTGAGACCGGTCGCCCCGCAGCCGGTAAAGGGCACACCTTGCATTTCGAGAAGTGAAACGATGTTCTGGTCGAATCCGGGGTTGTTCTTGAACTGTTCGACGAGGTTGAAAAGAATATCGGGCGCGAAGTTTTCTAGTTTTTGCCGCAGCAGATCGAGATCGTCAAAGATGGCGAGATGCTCCGCCGTATAGCCGAGCGCGCCGAGCGCGGCCATGACGTTCGCCTCAGTTTTCCAATCCTCCGTTTTCATCTCCGCGCTGAAGTCCTGGTCGATCTTCGTGGGACTGATGCCGTCGAAAAGGACGAGGACTTTGGGTTTCTTCTTCACGCTTATTTCGTGCGCTTGAACTTGCCGGTGAAGAGATAATTCATCACCAGCGTCGTGATGAAAGAGGCGACGCGAAAATCCTGCTGCGGATCGTCGTTTAGCACGTGGAGTCCGAGTTGGTCGCAGCGGTCGATCAACCGCGCGAGGAGTCTGTTCACGCTGAACTTTTTCTCATTCGTCCACTGGCAGACCGAGTTCATGAGCCGCCGCCGCCGCAGACGTAGATACCTGCTCGCTTTCAACCCGGCGGGCGCGGCGAAGAGCTGCCGCAGATCAGCGTCGTAGAAATCCGGATACGTCTCTTCGTAGAGCTTCCGTTTGCGCGCGTAATAGGTCTTGAGCTTGAGGTTCAGACAATCGTAGTCGGTGGCGCGATACTCGGGCATATGAACCGGTGGCTTCCCCGCCAGTGAGCGCATCAGCTCATCGACGTATTCGAGTTTTTGTAGCGCTTTCCAGCCGGCGTAACGTTTGCGCCAGTCGAGCCCCGGCGTGAGCCAGACCGCGAACGTCTCCGCGAAATCTTCATCCGGATGGCTCTGCGCATACCAATCCTCGAGATGCATGACGTAGCTGCGACTGAACGGCCGCGGCCGGTAAGTATCCGGTGTCTCCTCGCGCGACGTTTGCCCGAAAGTCTGCTGCCACTTTTTCTTGCGCGTAAGCTGGTAGGCGTAGGTGTAAGCGTGCCCCGCCTCGTGCCGCATCAGTTGCATAAACCACTCGGGCGTCTCCCCCTCGACCTCCAGCATCATCGTCCGCTCCAGCGCGCGCAGCCGGTCGTGAACGAGAAAAAACGGCACGAAGATGGCGGGGATGCCGATGGGCACGAACCATTCATCGCCGATGTGACATGGCGGATGAAACACAAGCCCGTGCGCCGAAAGCTCGTCGTAGAGCTGCCGGATGAGCGGCTCGAGCGTCGTGCCCTCGAGCTGAAGGCCGAGGTTGGAGATGCGGCGTTCGAGAAGATCCTGGTCGCTGAGTGATGCCCAATCGGCAGCTTCCATCTTCGGGCACGGTATCAGTTCGCGCGGGGCGCGTCACGCCTTCGCACGCACCGGGCGTGGTCGATCTGCAATTGCGAAGAGAAGAAGACCATGTCACGGGTTCCCAAATGCGCGCCGTTATCATCACCGTCCCTGGCGGACCCGAAGTGTTGGAAATCCGCGAAGTCGATCCGCCCGCGAAACCGACGGCCGATCGCGTGCGGGTGCGTGTGCACGCCGCGGGATTGAATCGCGCTGACATCCATCAGCGCCTCGGAAAATATCCGCCACCGCCCGGTTTTCCGAAGGACATACCCGGCCTCGAGTTTGCCGGCGAAGTTGAAGCCATCGGCGAAGAAGTGCGCGCGTGGAAGGTAGGTCAGCGTGTTTTCGGAATCACCGCCGGTGGCGCGCAGGCCGAACTGGTTGTCGTGCCGGAAAGCACGCTCGCCGAGATCCCGAGCCAGCTCGATTGGGCCGAGGCCGCCGCCATGCCGGAAGTATTCATCACCGCGCATGATGCGCTCTTCACCCAGGCTGATCTGCGCATGGGCGAAACCGTCCTCATTCACGCCGCCGGCTCTGGCGTTGGGACGGCTGCGGTTCAACTGGCCCACGCCGCCGGCGCCACCGTCTTTGGCACATCGCGCACGTCGGAAAAGCTCGAGCGTGTGCGCGACCTTGGCCTCGATGAGAGCATCACCGTCGGCGACGATCCGGCCACGTTCGTCGAGGCTGTTCGAAAACGAACCGGCAACGCCGGAGTAAACGTCATCCTCGATTTGGTGGGCGGCCCTTATCTCGCCGCAAACCTCGAAGCGCTTGCTCCGCGCGGCCGTCTGATGTGCGTTGGCATGACCGCGGGAGCGAACTCCGACCTCGACATCAGCATCGTCATGCGAAAACGGCTCCGGATTCTGGGCACTGTTCTGCGCGCGCGTTCCACTTGCGAGAAGGCCGACGCTACACAGCGCTTTGCCGCTGATGTTCTTCCACTGGTCGTTCGCGGACTCGTTAGGCCAGTGCTCGATCGCACTTATCCGATCGAACAGGTCCGCGCCGCCCACGAGCGGATCGAATCCAACGCCAGCTTTGGAAAGATTGTGCTGACTCTCTGATCAGCGCGCCGGATCGCAAGTGGGGCTTCGGCGTTTGCTTCGTTTGTCCGCCTAGCCCAATGCCCGTCACGCCGAAGCCTCGCGAAGGCGGATCATCCGCGAAGTCTCGAACTTACTTCCCGAAGAAATCGATCTCTTGGTCCAGCGCGCGCAGCCGGTCGTGGACGAGAAAAGACGGCACGAAAATCACCGGGATACCGATGGGCACGAACCATTCATCGCCGATGTGACATGGCGGATGAAACACAAGTCCCTTTGCCGAAAGCTCGTCGTAGAGCTGCCGGATGAGCGGTTCGAGTGTCGTGCCGTCGAGCCGCAAGCCGAGCTTGGAGATGCGACGTTCAAGAAGTTCCTGGTCGCTCAGTGATGCCCAATCGGCAGCTTCCATTTCGCGCACAGTATCAGTTCGCGCGGGGCGCGTCACGCCTTCACACCGAGCGCGTCCACGCTTAATTCTTCCTTCTTACGTCATCCTTTCTTCGCTCGCTCCCCAAAGAAATCGGTCCTCTGATTTACGCTTAGCTTGTCGCGCGAACGGAGTTTGATTGTAACAAGAAACTGAATGTTTATGATTCGAGCGAGCTTCGTATGAAAATGACCTCCCAAAAACGCGCATTGGATAAAATTTATAAGCGCCGCAACAGGTATGAAATTCCGGAATGGCAGTGAGAAAAAGTTTGGGAGAAAGGAAAGAAACAGAAACTCATCGACTCGATTCTCCGGGGCTGGAAGTTACCGAAGTTCTATTTCCTCAAAACGGGCTCGAATCCGGAGGAATTTGAAGTGCTGGATGGTCAACAACGATTGACGACGATTTTCGAATTTTTTGATGATCAATTGGCTCTAACACCCGAATCCGCTAACGAGTTCGGCGGCGACTCTTACAGCAACCTTCCGAATGATGCTTCTGATAATTTTGACGACTTCGAGATCGAATATGACGAGATTGAAGATGCGGGCGAGGAAGAACAGCGGGAATTTTTTCAGCGCCTTCAAGAGGGTCTGCCCCTGACGAGTAGTGAGAAGCTCAACTCTGCATATAGCAAGCTGACCGATTTTACGCGCGCGTTAGCGAAACACTCCTTCTTCTTGAAAAGGGTAACCGCCTCCGACAAGCGATACGGTCACTTTGATATTGTTTCGAAGGTTGCTGCATTGGCTATAGAGGGAATCGATACTGGCTTACGCTAGGATGACCTAAAGCAAACCTTCGAAAGTCAGAAGAATTTTTCTGCAAAGTCGAATGTTGGAAAGCGCCTTAAGGCAACATTCGATTGCGCGAACTCTATCTTTCAAGACGACGATCTGCTGCTGAAGAATCGAACTCTGGTTCAGTCCTTCACTACGCTCATTTATCGAATCTCTGAAAATAACCAGCTCAAGTCACGTCACAAACTGCTTCGAAAGTTTTTCGAGCACTTCATGCAAGAGCTGACGAAGCAAGTCGAATTGGGCCAAGATGCCACTGACGAGGCGTACCTTGCGTTCCAAAGAACTGTAAACGCCAATGTGCGAGGCGCAGCAAAGACAAGGCAGGAAATATTGCTACGCAAACTACTGGCTTTTGATCCGACGATTGCAGAACTACTCGATCCTGCTGCAGTTGCCGAGAGCGGCGTGAGAGCTGGAATAAACGACTCGGGAAATGCGATTGCGGCGCTGATAGGACGCATCAACGACGGTTATTCGTCAAAACATGGCAAGGATTTGTTTAAGCCAACGAACAAGACTGCCCAGGCCTTGACCAACATTGGCAAACCTATTTCGACATTTAAGGACTATCAGAGGCTGATCGATGATCTTTACTTCGTTTTTCACGAAGGCGTTGGGAATCGTCTCGAACAGAAGAAGCCGCAGTCCTTTATTGATGTTAATGACTTGCGCACCGACCTTCAACATGATGTAGATCACGGAAAGCCCAAGAAAGTAGCTGCCAAGCGAAGACGACTGGGAAATACTTTCCGGAAGTATGCTGGAGCGCCTTCACCGAGCACGCTTGCCCCCGAAAGATTTGCCTTGGTGCAAGACACGTTGCTGTCAGCGCTCCGATCCGATCTCCGCAGCATTGAGATTTCCGTCACTGACGGACTCCTGTAAGAAATCGCAATCGAACAAATCGAACTGACGAACCTCGCCAATGTTTCCGGCGCAGAGATTGATTCAGTAGACAAAAACTCGCAACCGCGGCCCTCTCTTAATTTGAATCCAATTGCGCCGGGTGCCGCACGTCAATCTTACTCTTCATATGATGACTGATCTTGGTTTTGCTCTCCGGCAGTTGCTCAAATCGCCCGGTTTCACTTTTCTCGCGTTGATCACGCTCACGCTCGGGATCGGGCTGAACACTGCGATCTTCAGCTTGATCAACGATCTCTTCCTGCGCGCCGGGCCACTCTGCTCAACCCGGTAGTTGCGCTACGCGCGGATTGACCTTGGGGGATTTGACGCGAGCCAAGGCGCGGCTCTCACGCCGATGGCTTTGCTGCCCTTTTCTGCTGCTCGAAATCGCTGAGTGCCTGCCCGGCGGCGAGAGCGGCCCTCTGCAAGGCGGTGTTAACTGCGCCAACAACAGCCGTTTCCAAACGCTGCTTCATTGCCGGACTAAGCGCTGGGTCCAAGAAATCGACGGCGAGCACGTTCATCGAGGCGCCGACACGAACTCGGACTAAATCGTCGACGGTCGCTTCAAAGGAACGGCTGCCTACATCAACGAAGCGCTGAAGAAGTTGTGAAATTTCGGCCGCCTCCATAGGGGCCTCTGGTGGTGGAACGGGCGGTTCGATTGCCATGGAATTCTCCTGGTCTAGTGCTGACAGACGAGTTTGAAGACGACTTGCAGAATTGGATTAGGGCCAGGCGAAGCTGGCGATTGCGAAAAGAATAGCCAGCGCTTGTTGAACACGGGCAGGCTCGACAGCATATGGTGATTCTGGGCGGTAGTGAACTGCAAATCCGCCACGTCCGGGTTGCGCAGGATCCAGGAAGCGACACCAGCGAACGTGCAATGGATTTCGGTCACGCGAAGCGTGTTGGAGATAAATTGGCTGAAAAGATTGATCTCCACCACCCAGCGGCTGATTCCATCCACCAAGCGTGGCTCGGCCGTGAAGGTGAACGTCCACTCATCGTTGTTAGCAAAGCCGCGCACCGCAATGTCACGCTGATCATGGTAAATGTTCCCATTGAGTTCGCGCTCGAGGAGAAGAGAGAACGTGGAGCGCCCGGCGACGAGCGTGACACTGCGGTTCCCGCTCAAGGTGCCTAAGGGAAGGCGGGTCGGGTTCCCCTTCTCTGGCTTGATGACCAGGAAGGCTTGCGTCTCAGGCGGGTTGCGGATGGCTTCCCAGGCGATGGTCGTTTGTTCATTGGCGCAGCCCTCGGTGGGAGCAACAGAAAAGCTCCCAACGATCGGATCGGTGATCTCGAGCCCCATCTGCTTGGAAAAATCGGTTGAAAAAACATCATAGCGACCGTGATCGGTGAGTTCAGAGAGAGCGGCGCGCCACTTGAAGAGGGCCCCCCACGGGCCGGCCGGGACGTACACCCCCTCCACATCCTTCATCGACCAATTGTTACGCTGTCCCCAATGGAGAACCGCGCGGAAGTCAACCGCGTCCGCTTCTATCCTCTTGAGGAATGGTTCCGTACCCTCGACGCGTGACAGCCCCGCGATTTCGATCGAACAGGTCCTCGGCCATTTCTGCATGGCTATATGGGCTTCGGACTGAGCCATGAAGCGCAGCGATATGTAGCCGCCGAACGCTTCCGGGCCTCCGCTCAACTCCCCGTTCTCGAGCTGGCGCACGCGGATCAGCACGAGGTCGATGAAGTCGACGAGCTTGGGATCGGTCGCATCGAAGAAGATCTCGATCGAGTCCCCGGGAGCCACGCAACTGACATTGAGATAGTCGTGCTCGTCCATCACCGCGTAGCTAATCGCGGGCGAGCGCGGATTGCCGGGATCGACATCGTGCTCGGCGTCGAAGGCGTAGGCGTAGACGGCGCGAAATACGGGGAAGAGGTCGGGGAGCCACACAATGGGGAAGTGTTCAGGGTGCGCGCAGAAATTGGCGATGGCCGCAAGCGTGTCGCCGAAGCCGATCTTGATCGGCGAAATCACATGCTTTATGAGATGGGCGATGGCGGCGATGTAAAGTGCGGCCCAGACGATCGTCGCGACAGCGGCCTGCTGGGTCGCAAGCGCGTCGAGCTTCATCGCCGGCGTGCTCAGGGGAAACCAGATCACCGCAGCCGCGACGAGCCAGGCCTTGATCGCCTTCACGCGGATTTCCTGGATCTGCACCAGAGAGACGTCCAAGGCCTCGCGGATCCAGTTATCGGAGCTGCAGGCACGGGAGAAGAAGCCGTAGGCCTTGCCGAGCGGCGCTCCCTTGCCGGGATTCCATCCGCGCTCGGCCCGGCCCAGGGGTAAGCCCTTCCCTGCCGCATCGAGTTCGCGCAGCACGCGCGTGACGATGTAGCAGTCGTGGCGCGACGGATCCCAGAAGCCGCCATAGGGGCTGACGTCCACCTTGACGAACCGGTTGGCGGGAATGGCGTTGAAGATCGGGGCGGTCGGGCTGGTCAGCCAGGTCTTGACGTCGGACCACTGCTGCGGGCTGCTGATGGTCTCCTTGAGCGCGAATTGCCTCACGACACGGAGGACCACCGAATAGATCACGCCCATGCGTCCGCAGGCGACGGCGACGGCATTCATGAGGTTGTCGTCCTGATGATATTGGATCTCGCGATGATCGTGGGTCGCTCCGAAACGAGCCTTGAGCTTGTTCTCATCGATCATTGTCGTTTCCCACGGCAGCGTCATAGGGCGCAGGCGTGTGCGCTCGATCCAGTGTTGCTCGCCATCGGCATCCACCAGATGCACCGCCAGCACCGCGTCGCCTAGGGGACCGAAGGGGACATCGCCACCATGGGTGCCGGTGGAGAATGCGCCGGCGATCGTCTGGCCGCCCGCCCCCCCCATGGTTTCGAGTGCCCACGGGCCCGAGTAGTCATTGCCGGCACCCTGCTCCTTCATCAGATCAGCCAAACTTCGTTTTCCCTTACCTGCATCACCCTCGTCCAAGAGAGCGTACAGCTCATGGATGCGCATGCCCGCTTCGACATGGAACAGGTAGATTTCCTGGTGCGTCGGCATGACGGCCGGATTGAAGGCGGGAACATTTTGCGCATAAAAAAACCGCAACGCCTCGGGGGTCAGGCAATCTGGTATGACGTCATAGCGCGGCTCATTTAGACGTTTTGCAGTCTGATCGCCGTCCGCTTCGTGGACAGGCGTGGCGGTTTCGATCATGTATCCGGTCGTAACGCCCGTGTGAGAAATACCCCAGTGGCTGCCGATCGCGCGAGCCTGAGGCTGTCCGCCGAGCGGAGGATTTATCGCCCTGTTCACGCTCTCGACAACCTGATCCAGGTTCGTCGGATACAGACGCTGCAATGGCTGCTCAGGGACGATGTGCATATCGCCATCCAGCTTTCGCACCCAAAGACGATTATCCGATCGGACTGCCATAATTTGCACTCAGCAGTTTGCGATCTAAACGGCTGAGATGATGGGATAGTAACCAGTTCGCTTTGACTTCCTCAACCCCAAAAATGGCGGAACGTGGAGAAGCGCGTACTTCTCCTCACTCATCGCGCTACGTGGAGAGTCGAATGAGTCGCTCCGAAACATGCGTGGCATTGCTGTCGCAAGTTGAATGCGCTGTTGGGCAATCTTCAGATATGCTGGTTGGATTTCATTGCCGATGCTGTTTCTGCCACTCGCTATCGCCGCTAGATTTGTTGTGCCTGTGCCAACGAATGGGTCGAGAATCGTGTGTCGCCCGCGCGGGCGCTTTTTTTTGAGCCGGTCGGCGCGCGAGGAGTTTTTGTCGGGCTGGCGAATCCGACGGACAGGTAAGCGATCCGCGATTCCAAGATCCGGAGACAAAAATGCAAGGCCGCGGCGTATTCTCTTGGAGGATATCTTCGTGCGTTCGAAGATTCAAGAATCCAATCGTGGCCTATCCAACATCTAAATTCATATGATGACTGATCTTCGTTTTGCGCTCCGGCAATTGCTCAAGTCGCCCGGGTTCACTTTTCTCGCGTTGATGTGATCGATTGACAAGTCGCCGAACTAGTCTATAGAGAGGGCCGGCTCGCCGCGGCGAGTCGTCGTCAGAAGGCCGTGCGCCTAGGGCTAGCGCGCCGGGGCTGTTCCGAATCCGAAGTAGAAGCTGCATTCCTGGGGCTTTCGGCATCGAGAATAGCGTGCTCCACCCGAAGATCGACAACATCGGAGCAACGTTGGAACACCATGAAACTATTTTACACACTCATATTTTTATTATCGTTGGCATCCGTCGCTTTCGCGCGCGAGGAGTCGATCCTTGCGCGCGTTACCAGTTACTGGGCAGGTGAAGGCTCTAAATACGCCAGCACCGGCCGACGACTGCACTCCGGACATTGCGCCGTTGATCCGAAACGAATTCCGTACGGCAGTAAAGTTGTCTTCCCTGATCGCGCTTGCACCGCGGTCGACACCGGACCGGCGGTCATTAGTCGTAAAGCCGCTCGTCTATGCGGACGGACTGCGAGCCAACTCAAGGCCATCGTAGTCGACCGATTTTTTGAAACAAAGCGAGAGGCGATGGCGTGGACGAACGCGCATCCGCACTTTATGACGCTTCAAGTTGTTCCACCCGGATCACACTCAGAACCGTCCGAGCTGTGATTAATTGGAAATAAAGATCGGATCGCTTCTACCAGGGCGAGAGGCGTTTATGACTGAGGTCACGATGCGTTGCTAGACAGGCACGCAAACAGCTGTAGATAGATACAGATGAAAACGATCAGCGCGCCAATTCGCGCCGCCCGCCGCGGCGGGCAGGCTGCATAAAGGCTCGTTCGATCTCGCCAAGTTGGAGCCCGCAATTCGCGGCACCCCAGTGGTCGAATCTCACCACGCGCGGGTTTTTTGCGCCGGTCCTCTCGAACCGAATTCGGGGAATCACACTTAACAATTTAGAAATTTATGAAACCAACAACTCAAATTAGTCCCAGTCAGCACGCTTCTCGGAGTTATCCGTTAACGGATTATTCCTTTCAAGCGACCGAAGACGCCAAGTCGAGTTCCTCTGCCATTCTTCCGGCAACGAAGGCGCCCGCCTTTTACAAGTTAAGCAGCGAATTCTTCGACACTGAAATGAGTCGGGATTACGTGACTCAATTTTTGCTGTTCACTCTTATCGGGGGAGTCTCAGCGTGGCCGATCATTTCCGCTTTCGTTGCCGTGACTCGCCTGGTCAGGAATTACTAAGAGCGGAAAAGATCGTTTCGGCGAGGCGCCGAAACCAGCACGCGGGGCGCGTGCGCTCCCCCAAAATATTTCGTCCGCGCAACACAATTTGCTTACAGGAAAGACCAATTCCGGGGCGTACAATTTTTCGACTGGGCAGCGCTCGAAAGAAACGCCGGTTCGCGTTCGTTCCGACGTTGGCGCGAAATTACAACTTCGCGTAAACGCCGAGCAAAGGACGGGGCGATGGCGTTCTCGAATTGAAGTCGCTGACGAAACCGTCCCTGGTGCGGATTTCGACATGACCGGCGGCGCGGTTGGCGCCGTAGACGAGCACCGACCCGACCGGCGCGGCGAATGGATCTCTCACCGGTAATCTTTTGAATCCGTAATTACTGACGAGGTCCTGTGCGGCGTCTTTCGCGAGTTCGCTCTTCGGGCGCGAATCGATAACGCCGGAAGCGAGCAACGCCTCTTTGACATAATGCCAGCACCTCGAGCGCGAATGCGCATGCGCGCGTTCCTGCGCGATCGTCGCCGCATACATCAACTTGCGATCGATGTGCCGATCGACCTTGCCAAACGGGTAAACGATCCGCTTCGGATAATACTGTGTGATGACGGGAGCTGATTCCTTTTTGCCTTCTGGGGTTTTGTAGCTGTAATGGGTAACAGGCCGTATCGCTTCGCTTCTCTTTTCCATCGCGACCACTGGCACCGGTTTTTTCGTGATCGCTTGCACAATATCCTTTTTGGTCTTCTGCTCGGGGCTCTTTTGTTTCGTGATCGCCTTTGGCAGTTCTTTCGTGATCACTTGCACAATATCCTTCTTCGTCTCCTGCTCTGGAGCGGTAAGATGCAGTTCTGAAGGGGCCAGCGCCTGCGCGTGCGCGGTTGCGCTGGAAATGACTAGAAGCGATGTAGTTGCCAATGCTAAGCAAACCGGTCGCCGCATGGAGGCGAGGTATGCCGGGAATTGCGGCGTTGGGCAAGTCTTATTTTTAAAAGATTTGGCAGGCGCTGGCCGCGCTTCGACGGCCAGCTTTTACGGCGGGAGGTGCCGAGACTTTGAGTGCACCTAGGGAAGCCGGGCAACCTACATTAGTATCCCGTGGAGCCGCCGTAAAGTAAACGCCTGTAGCAGCCCGGCTCCGCAGACTACGGCGCGGCTACATTATATGAGGATATTAATGTAGGAGAAAAGTCTTCTGCTGAAAAGTAATAGGCGACATACGGACGAGGCGAATACAGCCGCGGAAACGCGTCGCCTATCTTCCTGCCACGTCAACGCTCTTGCGCGTGGCCCGTCCACGTCGCTAGTCGGAGGGGAACTCGTCGGGCGCAGCTCGGCGATGGCGTTGTGGGGCGAATTCGCCTTCGCCATCAGAATCCGGTGCGACGATCATTCTGCGGCCGGAGGGCAAACGGAAAATAAGTTTTCCATCAGACGTGATGCCAACAACCCGCGCGCGCGCCGATCGTCCTCGACCTCGTGGCAGTTGCGAGTTCCGCTGGTCAAGAAAAGATTGCCCAGTCCGCGCCTGATTTGATGTCAATCCAGCTGCTTTTTCTTTTTGAGTCGGCGAAGTCGACTCGTTGGCAGTAGCCGGCTGTGGCGCAACGTTCGCTTGCGCGGACGAAGTTGCCTGTTCTTGACCTGAAGTGTCAGTTTGCGTGGAAGCATTGGGATTCGCGTTAGGGGCATTGGGAGGAGTTGCGGCTCCGACCGACT
>Ga0307312_10000184_pt1 | contig 26099 bp, 22 predicted proteins | sample ER_DNA_202_FD_194489 | JGI IMG/M metagenome (GOLD analysis project Ga0307312, IMG submission 194489) | Bulk soil microbial communities from the East River watershed near Crested Butte, Colorado, United States - ER_DNA_202 | ecosystem: Environmental > Terrestrial > Soil > Floodplain | place... | reverse complement strand
GAAAATGTGTGCCACCTACTTTCATGCGCTGTGGTTTTGATCTGTGCTCAAATCGTTGATTTACTGGGTTGCTGAATTTCTACAGATCGATTCCCATCGGGATGGCACCAGAAATTTCCTCCCAGCCCCGGCGCTTCCAGAACTCAGCGCCCCGCTGATTATCGTCGTCTACCATAATGATAACGCGTTTCACTCCGGCGCTACGCAAGCCATCGAGGCATTCGTCCAGAAGACGCTTACCGAGCCCGCATCCCTGATAGGCAGGATCAACTGCCAAATGATAAACATGTCCGCGACGTCCGTCATGCCCGCATAACGAAACTCCAACAATTGCCGATCCGTCGACCGCGACCCTGCTCAGCCCCGGGTTGCGTACGAGAAATTGAGCGATGCCTTTGCTGTCATCACCTTCCGCGATTTCGAGACCTTCGACCCGATTCCAGAGCTTAAGTACCGCGTCGTAATCGCCGATGCAAAATTCTCTGGTAGCGATTTCATCGGGCATGTTGAATTTGCCTCCTTTGATCTTGACCACGCAGCTTCGTGTTGAACAAATCTTTTCCGATCGGTGTGCTAACTATGAAATGTAAATCTACCATTTATTTTTTGCTGTTTGTCACTGTCATGTACGCCAGCGCCCAACCCAAGCCCGTGGCAACATTGATCATCACGAATGCCGCCGTCTACACGGTCGATAAGCAACACCCTACCGCCGAGGCGGTCGCAGTGATTGACAGTCGCATTGTCGCAGTCGGCTCGAATGCCAAGATTGATTCGTGGCGCGGACCGCAAACCAAAGTGATAAGTGCCGGCGGCAAGCTCGTGCTGCCGGGATTCAACGACGCGCACGTGCATTTCTTGCAGGGTGGGGCGCAACTCGATCAGGTTAACCTCACTGATGCAGCCAGCCCGGAGGAGTTTGCGCGGCGTATCGGCAGACAGGTGAAGAAGATGCCGAAAGGCGAATGGGTCCTGGGCGGCCGTTGGGACGAGACGAAATGGGCGAAGCCAGAACTTCCGACCAAAGAACTCGTTGACCCGGTGACCGGTGAAACGCCAATTTTCGTAGAACGCTATGACGGACACGAAGCACTTGCGAATTCTGCGGCGATGAAGCTAGCCGGAGTTGACGCCAAGACTCCCGATGTCCCCGGCGGAATAATCATGCGTGATGCGAGCGGAAATCCCACTGGAATTTTTAAAGACGCAGCGCAGGAGCTGATCTACAAAGTGATTCCTCCGATGTCGCACGAGCAGCGGTTGCGCGCTGTTCGTCGGGCGCTGGAACATGCAGCATCACTGGGTGTTACGAGCGTCCAGCACATGAATCCAGAGTTTGCCGACGTCGCTGCGTATTCCGCGCTCGCAGAAAAAGGTGACCTGAGCACGCGCATGTACGCGGTGCCCATGGAGACGCAGTGGCAGGAGCAGGCAAAGGTCGGCATTCGTCGCGCGTGGGGATCGAGCTTTTTGCGGCTCGGAGCGGTAAAGGGTTATGCTGATGGGTCGTTAGGCTCGCGAACCGCTTACATGTTTGAGCCGTTTGCCGACGACCCCGGGAACCGCGGTCTTTTGAGCGACGAAATGCATCCGCCGAGCGCCATGCACGACCGACTTATGCAGGCGGACGCAGTGGGATTGCAGTTGCGCGTTCATGCGATCGGCGATCGTGCGATTTCCATGATTCTCGATATTTTTAGCGATATCGAAAAGGAGCACGGCTATCACGATCAGCGGTTTACGATCGAGCACGCGCAGCACATGGCGCAGAAAGATTTTGAGCGATTTGCGCAACTACACGTCATCGCTTCGATGCAGCCGTACCACGCGATTGACGACGGGCGATGGGCTGGGAAACGTCTTGGTCACCAACGGTCCCGATACAGCTACGCATGGCGCAGCTTTCTCGATCACGGCGTCACGTTAGCTTTTGGAACGGATTGGCCTGTCGCTCCGCTGAATCCAATGCTGGCAATTTACGCTGCCGTAACCCGCGCGACACTCGATGGCAGGAATCCCGATGGTTGGGTTCCCGAGGAAAAGATCACGGTGCCAGAGGCAGTGGAAGCTTACACGATGGGCTCCGCATACGCCGAATTTCAGGAGCACGAGAAAGGATCCGTTACACCTGGTAAACTCGCTGATATTGTTGTCCTGAGCGACGACATCTTTCACATCAAGCCTGAAGCGATTCGCAATGTGAAAGTGGAAACGACGATTGTGGGGGGCAAGGCGGTGTCCGGAGCGCGATGAAACCAACGAACGCGATTGCAACCGATCGACTTGGTGCAGCTGTTAGACATTGTGCCGTCATTCTCCTGAGCATTCTTGCAACGGCGAGCGGGGCTTTGGCGAGCTTGGGCCAGGACAGCGACAAAATCGAAGATGCGTATGGCTCAATAGCCGAGCGGCGCCTGCGCGACGACGGGACAGTAAGCGTGCTATACCACAAGGATCGCTATCTCTACCTGGTAATCTTTGCGAACGACCGGAGCGTTTCGGAGACTTATTTCCACGTGAAGGGCACGGATCTCTCCGAAAAAGAGATCACGAGATTCCTGAAGGCAAATGCCGCTGGTGCGAGATGGACAGCGGAGAACACAGCCAGGGAACGACGCTTCAGACGCAGCGATGACAAAGCTGAGGCAACATACGGAACTGTGCGTGGCAGACCGGCACTGACGGTGCGGGAACTTCGCGCGAAATCTTAGCGATTTGCGTCAGTTCTTCAGGGATCAGTTCTCAGTTAACACTCTTCACGCTGCAGGAACGCGCTTTGGCAAGAGCAGCGCAGCAACAATTCCCACGAGGAGAAAGCCGACGATCTGAATGAGCATGTAGCTGGCAGTGTAAACACATGGGAAGCCGTACCAGTTCCAGTAGGAGACATTGGTCGCGACTGCGGCGAGGACGCCAATAATCAGCGCGAGACCGACCCGGCCGGCAAAGCTCGCGATGCGCGTTTGGGCCAAAAGGAATACGACCAAAATGGCTTGGAGCAGTTCGGTGCCGAATTCGATGCTGAGCCATTTGCCAAACGTGAACGGACGACCGGGCGGATGATACATCAGAATACCGGAAGGATTCGCCGCCATTTTTTCCGCCATGTGTTTCATCGCTTCGTTCTTTTCCTGTCGAGTCGCATTTTTGCCCACGCCAGGACCGGGAAAAATATGAAGACCGGTCTGGTCGCCCATATTGCTTTGCAATGCGCTGAGAACGGCCGATTCGTTTGGAATTTCGCGGATTCCAGCTTCGCCCAGAGGCAGTGCCATGTGAGCGATTGACGTCCACACAAACATGACAATCCCGCCTAGAATGCCGGTAAAAAGAATCTTCATCAGCAACAAGGATGAAGGGTACGGAAGAGTTTGAAAGCAGAAATACTCAGGGATGAGTCGTAGTTACTGAGGTCACCGCCAGCGCGATGATTTTCTGATTGTCACAGCAGCATCAGTCGCGGTTCCGGCATTACAAAAACGTAATGTTAAAAGCCTTGACGATGTTGTTCTTAGCTTGGAAATGTCACCCTCTCAAACTCGCTAAAAATTCAACTGATATTCAGCCTCAATAACTATGAAAACTCCTCGTTTGTTCAGCCGAAATCGTTTCTTCGCAGCTGTGCGCTTCGCAAGTGCCGGTACACTCTTGTCCGCGGCAGTAGCAATGGCTTTCGTCGCGATAAAACCGCCCACTCCAACACTGGTTTCATCGCAAGATCGGCTTCGCGCCATAAATAAATTCCGAGGCGATCGGGATGAAGCGGGCGGCAACAAGCGCACACTGCCTGGTCTCGACCGCGACCGCGGGCCACTGTTAGCAGCTCTGGAAGACTACGCGCATCGCGCGTATCCGGCGAAGGACGTACCGATGCAAGCGACCCTGAATGCAATAACAGGCTTCAGACAAGTCCAGCATATGTCCATGGGGAGGCCCTCAGTTGGTGCGTGGCAGTTGATCGGTCCGAGCAAGGCGGATGTTCCAGATATTCTGACCTTCAGCGGAGTTGAATATTTCACTTCTGGTCGGATCACTGCGCTTGCGATAGATCCCAATTGCAGTAAAAGCCGCTGTCGGGTTTGGGCTGGGGCCGCAGGCGGTGGCGTCTGGGCGACCAGCAATGCTCTTTCAGGCTCTGGAGCCAACTGGACGTTTGTTTCGGACAGCTTCGGCACGAACGCGATCGGGACGTTAATGTACGACGCACAGAACAACACTCTCTACGCTGGGACGGGCGAGGCGAATGCCTCTGGTGATTCAGAAGCTGGTCTTGGCATCTGGAAATCGACCGACGGCGGAAATACGTGGACGCAGCTGGCTGCGACGATTGGCCCCATCACGACGTTCTCACCAGGGACCGGGTCAAACGGCACATACGGCCCCGGCAACGCGTTCCTCGGTCGCTCGATCAGCTCGATCGTTGTTGACCCAACAAACGCGAGCCATCTCTACGTCTCGTCTTCACGCGGCGTGCGGGGGGTGAGCTCCGTTACCGGTGGTGGAACTTCAAACCCGCCGACGCCGAGGCCGCCTTTCGGCCTCTTTGAATCGACGGACGGCGGCGCGACGTTTAGCTTTATCTGGGACGGCGGCGACGGTTGTCCTGCGGTGTGCGACGGAACGAATCCCAAAGCAACCATTCGCGGCTCGAACCACGTGGCGCTCGATCCGGGCTGGAACGGGACGACGAACAAAATCCTCTACGGGGGTGCGTTCGGTCCCCAAAATGTCGCCGGAAGTGGAGGTGTTTGGCGGTCGACCGACGGTGGTGTCACTTGGACCCAGATCAAGGCGGCGCTGACGACTGCTAGGAGCGATGATCGCGCTGAATTCGCAGTGGCACCAATCACAGGCGGATTTACTCGGATGTACGTAGGCGAGGGCACCGGAAGCGACGCGGGCGCGAATCGAGCGCGATTTTACCGCACTAACGACGCCGCCGGAGCGGCAGTATTTGCCGACTTAACGACGTCGCAAAACATCGGCTACTGCACGGGTCAGTGCTGGTATGACAACGTAGTGTATTCTCCGCCCGGCAAGTCGGACGTCGTCTATCTAGGTGGGTCGTACTCCTACGGCAGCTACGGCCACACAACAAACGGCCGCGCCTTCATCCGCTCGGCCGATGCGGGAACGTCGTTTACCGACATGACTTGGGATGCAACAACCAACCCGACTCCGCCCGGGAGTTGTTGTCAGCCGAATCCGATCGCGCCGAATGGTCAGCACCCGGACTCGCACGCGATGGTCGAGATCCCGGGGACGGATTCTGCGATTTTTGGCGGAGATGGTGGTCTCACCCGCTCGAGCGGAACCTTCGCCAATATCTCAGATCAGTGCACGACGTACCGCGGGCTCAGTGGAAGTGACTTGGCGCTCTGCCAACAATTGCTTTCCGCAGTTCCAACGTACCTCTACAATCTCAACAAGGGGCTTTCGACTATCCAATTCCAGAGCCTATCGGTTGCTGCCGACAACTTCAAGCATCTGCAGGGAGGGAATCAAGACAACGGCACTTTCGAGACTTACGGCTCGGCCGTTACCTGGCCGCAGGAGATCTACGGCGACGGTGGCCAATCCGGGTTTAACGTCACTAACTCGTCCATGCGCTTCAATTCGTTTTTCGGCCAGAACCACGACGCCAATTTCCAGAATGGCGATCCGTCGAAATGGGTGATCATCTCGGCGCCGATCGCAGGGAGTCCGGAGGGCTCGAACTTCTACGCGCCGATCATCGCCGACCCGAGTCCCGCGAATGCCGCTACGATTTTTGAAGGCTCACAGAGCGTCTGGCGAACGCAGGACTGGGGCGGTGACCAGACGTTCCTCGAGACGAATTGCCCCGAGTTCACCACTTCTGGTACACAGCCTGGATGCGGCGACTTCGTCCAAATCGGACCGGCCGGCGCCACCGACCTGACGGCCGACGGAGGCTATCGCGGCACGACCCGTGCATGCACGCCGGGTGTCAACTGCGACCTTGCCGCGATCGCGCGCGTCGCCAGCGACACCGGGACATTGTGGGTGGCAACGAACACCGGACGCGTATTCATCTCAACGAATGCAGATGCAGCCGCGGGTTCTGTCACTTACACGCGACTCGACACACTGCCGTCAGCAACAGCCGATCCCGGCCGGTTCGTTACCGGAATCGTTGTCGATCCGGCGAACCCGAACCATGCCTGGATATCCTACTCGGGGTACAACTTCAATACTTCGACCACACCGGGGCATGTGTTCGAAGTGACCTACAATCCGGCAACGCCTGATGCGACGTGGACGAGTCTCGACGGCACGGGCACGACGGCATTCCCAGACTTTCCGGCGACGGGCATCGCTCGTGATTCCAACGGGGATCTCTATGTCTCCAATGACTTTGGCGTCATGAGATTGCCAAGTGGCTCGACCGACTGGGCAACGGCTGGCACTGGCCTTCCCATGGTCGAGGTGGCGGGTCTAACCATTGTGCCCAGTTCGCGGGTCCTATACGCGGCAACGCACGGGCGCAGTGCTTGGAAGCTGACACTGCCGTAGAGTTTGCTTGTAGCTTGGGCGGGATGGTGAGAATCTATCCCGCCCATTTTTTGTACGTTATGCATCTCAAATACCTGATTTTGGGTTGCCTCTCTTTGCTTCCGATTGGCTGTTTGGCATCTGACAACACTGTGTCGGGTTTCCTCGAAGGACGGTTGAGGATCGTTGCGTTTAAAGATGTTGAGCTTGCCGAGGGAAACCCGCCAAAGTTCAGCGGTGCAAATTATGCCGAATTTCCGCTGATCATCTTGAGCCAGGACGGCAAAAAAGAAATCGCGCGTGTAACAGCGGACGGAAATGGAAATTATCGTCTCGCATTGCCACCTGGCGATTACATTCTGGATGTGCACGGACGGCAGCCTAAAGGGCACGTCCGGGCGAAGCCGCAACCCTTCACGGTTACCTCAAATCAGATTGCCCGCGTCGATATGGATATCGATACCGGCATTCGGTGAGGGCCTCATAAGTTGTGGCACGACTTTCGATGAATCGGACTGCTTTCGCTCACTGACAAAAGCTGAGCAACATATTGACAAACGGTTCTTGTTGCGATTGAATATCGCGCGTTAGTTTCCCCTTCTCGCCAGCCGATTCTCTTGGCGAGATGTTGTTCGGAAATTCGCAGGTTTCAATCATCAATTGCACAGAATCCGCACGTATGGCGGGACATAGTAAGTGGTCGAAGGTCAAGCGGTTTAAGGGCGCGATCGACGCGAAACGCGGCAAGATCTTCAGCAAATTATCGAAGGAGATTACCATCGCGGCAAAGGCCGGTGGGGGCGATCCGAGCGGCAACCCGCGTCTGCGCAGCGCGATCCAGGCTGCGCGAGCGCAGAGTATGCCAAGCGATAACATCGAACGCGCGATCAAACGCGGCACGGGTGAGGATAGGAACGGCGAACAATTCGACGAGATTGTTTATGAAGGTTACGCGCCGGGCGGCGTGGCGATCATTGTCGAGACGGCGACCGACAACAAGAATCGCACGGGAGCCGAGATTCGCAGAATCTTCACTCAAAACAACGGCAACCTGGCATCGAGCAGAAGCGTCTCGTACATGTTCCACAGGAAAGGCCAAATCAGCGTGCCACGATCGAGCATCGACGAGGATCGGCTCTTGGAGGCCGCTCTGGACGCCGGCGCGGAGGAGTTGACAACTGAGGAGGATCAGTATGTTATCACCACTTCCCACGATCAGCTCTACGCCATAGCTGAGGCGCTCAAGAAAGCAGGCGTCACTACCGATGGGCAAAAGTTTACGTTTATTCCCGATACTACAGTCGCGCTCAGGGACGAGGCCGTGGCGCGTCAGGTACTTCGCTTGTGTGATGCGCTCGAAGAGGACGACGACGTGCAAAACGTCTATTCAAATCTAGATATTCCCGACGGATTGCTGGCCACATTGCCGGCCTGAAAAAGTATTGCTTCCAGCCAAACGTATTAAGGCATCCGCCGCGGCGGACAAAGAATCTACCTATGAACGAACAAAACGAGAACCAGCCTGTGCCGCTGGAAACTGAATCCGCCGCGCCGGAACAACGGCAGCATCGCTCGCGCCGTAGATTTCCGCGAAGACGTTACCGCGACCGGGCTGACCGGTTCAGGCGCGATGATTCCGAGGCGTCGCCAAATTCATCTTCAACCAACGCGGATGTCGCCGGTCCCAACGTGGGTGTCGAGACTGTTGATCGCCCCGTTCCAAGCGGCCGGGAGGGCACTGAGGCCGCCGGCGACACTGGCGAAGCCGTTCAGGCCGAGCCGGAATTTGGCGAAGGAATCATTGAGATTTCCGGTAAAGGCTTCGGTTTTCTGCGCGATCCGAAACGCAACTTTGTGCAAACGCCGCAGGACATTTTCGTCACTCCTGAAATTGTGCGCCGCTTCGCTTTGCGCGACGGCATGTGGATATACGGTGAAACCCGCCGCGGCAGCCGTGGCCCGCAGCTGGTCAAGCTACTCAAAATCAATACCGAAGAGCCGCCGAAATACCAGGGGCTTCGCCCATTCGAAGAATTGACCACGATCAATCCGAATAAACGGATCAAACTCGAGACAGTACCGGACCGTTACACCACGCGGATCATGGATCTGATGACCCCCTTGGGGATGGGCCAGCGCGGTTTGATCGTCGCTCCGCCGCGCACGGGTAAAACAACTCTGCTGCATCACATCGCGGATGCGGTCGCAAAGAATCATCCCGAGATGTGTCTGATCCTTCTTCTGGTCGATGAACGCCCGGAAGAAGTCACTGATTTTCGTCGTTCGCATCCGACAGCGGAGCTCATGGCCAGTTCCAATGATGCCGACATCAAGAGTCACACGCGGATTTCGCAGCTCGCCATCGAGCGCGCGAAACGCCTCGTTGAAGCGGGAAAGCATGTCTTCATTCTGCTCGACTCGATCACGCGCACCGCGCGTGCGTTTAATAATGCGCTGGGCGGTGGAGGTCGCACGATGAGTGGTGGTATCGATGCGCGCGCCATGGAAATCCCACGAAAGATTTTTGCAGCCGCGCGTAACACTGAGGAAGCAGGTTCTCTAACGATTGTCGCCACGGCGCTGATCGAAACTGGCAGCCGCATGGACGAGCTGATCTTTCAAGAATTTAAAGGCACCGGGAACATGGAAATGGTGCTTGACCGTAAAATCAGCGACCAGCGGATTTATCCGGCGATCGACATCTTTCTCTCCGGGACACGCCGCGAAGAGCTGCTGTTGCAACCATGGGAATTGGAGAAAATCAATCTCATCCGGCGCGGCTTGGCCGGTCACAAACCGGAGGAAGCGATTCAGCGTCTTTTGATGTTTGTGAAAAAATTCCCAACGAACACCGAAATGCTCAAGGGAATCCCGGGTTAGCTAATCACCCGAACTCCTGTAGCCGCGTCGCTGTGCAAAGCGCGGTTTTAACGTTTTTGCATCGCGATACGACGCGTCTCACCGAGACGCGGATAAAGAACTCTTGTTCGGAACGTGCCGCTCGTAGAGCGTGTGAATCGTGTCACGAGCATTGACGTAATCGCGGGTAAAAGCTGCGAGTTCGTGATGACCGAGCCGGACGGCAAACTTGCGTTGTTCATCGGGATCGCTCGGAAGCGTTGAAACGCTTCGATTATCATAACGTCGCAATACAAGTTCACAGCGGCGGAGCAGTGCATAAGCATCTTTGAGCTTCGTGGCTTCCGAATCTGTCATCGTGCCATGCTGGTGCAGCTGATCGACGGCTCGATTGAAATTCTGCTCCCATACGTTTTCCCGCATCTGCAATGCTTGAACGAGAAATTCCGCCTCTATAATTCCACCGCGCCCAGTTTTTAAATCGAGAAAATCCGACCCGCTTCCTCGCTCGCGCCGAATGCGCTCGAGCATGCCATCTATGCTTATGGGGAGGCTGGCATCCTGACCGGTGCGACGCCAGGCGTTCTTTGCAGTTTGGATGAATTCTCTCTGTAAGGGTCCGCTGATCGCACGCGCACGACTTAGCGCCTGCAACTCCCACGGCTGGGCCCGGCCTCCGTAATAGGATTGATAAGTCTCAATGGAGCAGACGAGCGGGCCCTTTTCCCCTTCGGGCCGCAACCTCGCATCGAGGGCCCAGATGTTTCCCTCGGCGGTTGGCTGGGCCATGGCGATCACGACCTTTTGCGCAGCGCGAATGTCGTTGCCGACGAACAGAACGTCCAAATCCGCGCCGTAACTGATCTCTCGTCCGCCGAATTTACCGAGGGCGATGGTGGTCACTTGCTCGGCGTCCAGGAGTCTGGCTGTAAAAAGCAGACACGCTTCTGCGAGATCAGAAAGCTCTGCGAAGGTTGCTGCTGCGCCGGCGATCCCGAGCATCTCGCGCAGGATGATGCGCAACAGTTGGCGCTGCCGGTACGCGCGAATCGGGTCGAGATTGTTCGCATTCGCGCTCGACAAAGCAAGCCGCCGCAGATTCTCCGCGAGCGATCGCGATTGATGAAACGCCGGGTCTCTGGTGATGTCTTCCAGAAGTTGTGGCTGCCGGATCAAAAGCTCGCCTGCAAGGCGACTGGCATCCAACGTTTTCACCAGCAATTCGAGCAACCGAGGGTTTGCGACTAACAGCTCAAAGAACAAGCTGCGCAAACCATACGCTTCCACAAACCGGACGAATTGATTGAGGGTTGCATCCGGATCAGCGATCTTTGTAAGACATCCGATTAGAACTGGCCGCAGTTTGCCAAATACCTGTCGTGTACGTGGCGCAATGTGAAAACCGACAGCGCTTCGCGCGAGATCGGTGAAGGCCTTGGCCGCGCGTTTCTGATCCTTGAAAACTTCTAAATCATGCGCGCCCGGAGCCGCAGGCGTTTTGGAAATGATCCGTTGAAAAATCGGCCGAACAGTGCGCAATCTTTGGCGCAGCGCAGCGGTAAAATCTTCGCTGGACGAAAAACGGAGGCTAAGCGCGAGGCGTTGCAATGCTCCGGGCTCGCGAGGAACAACGTGGGTCTGCTGCTCGGACTCAATCTGCAGACGATGCTCCACCCGCCGCAGAAACCGGTATGTCTGGTCCAACGTCAGCACTTCGTCGCGCGGAAGGAGATCCAATTCACGAAGCGCTCGCAATGCCTTAAGCATGTTCGGTTCCTGCAGAAACGGATGACGCGCTGCATGAATTAGCTGCAGCGTCTGCACGATAAATTCAATGTCGCGAATACCGCCGCTTCCAAGTTTTACGTCGCGCTCCAGGTTTTCCGTTCCAACAATGTCGCGCTCGATGCGGTGCTTGATGTTTGCAATCTCGTCCAGCAAATCGGGCGTCGCGCTTTTCGGGTAAATAAAAGGCTGATGTTGTCGCAGGAATTCGTAAGCCAGCTCACGGCTGCCGGCGATTCCGCGTGCCTTGATCAGCGCAAGCCGTTCCCAGGTTTCGCCGAACCCGCCGTAATAATTTTCCATGCTCTCGAGTGATCGAGCCAGCGGGCCTGAAGAGCCTTCCGGGCGCAGGCGCAGATCGACTCGAAAAAGCGAACCGGCCGGATGCGGCGTCGAAAACGTCTCGAGAATTCTTTTTCCCAGCCGATTGAAGAACTCGTGATGTGAAATATGCGGCGTGAGCTCGCCTTCCTCGCTATAGAGGAAAAGAAGATCAACGTCTGAGCTGTGATTCAGCTCGCCGCCGCCGAGTTTTCCGAGGCCGAGAATCACAAACTCCGCCGTGGGTGAACCATGGCGCTTCCGCAATTCGCTGTCCCAATGTTCCAATACGCGACGAATGCAGATCTCCGCGATCTGTGAAAGCTCGCCGGTCGTCTCTTCTAATGGTGCCACATTCGCAAGTTCGCGAAGCGCAACGCGCGTCATCTCGCGGCCTTTCCAGACACGAAGGGCCGCAAAATCCTGCTGTGCGATTGAATCGCCGGCCAGGATGCGCAGTTCGCTGAACATTTCCACGTAACCGCGAGACGCGAGGCATACTTCAGGTTGGCAGAGCCACAGGAGGGTTTCGGGATTCCGCCTCAACCGCATGGCACAAATGCTCGAGACCGCCAGAAGATGAAGCAGAGCCGCTTCACCCAGCGGGAATTGTTCAATGACATGCACAAGCGGGGGCGCGTTCGCTGGCCATCGTTCGCTGAGTTCCGCCAGGGTGGTCCCGACCTGCGAAGGGTTCAGCGAGGCCTCCGCTTTCTCCCGCGTCCAACCAGCGCCACCAGCCATCGCGCGAAACATCACGTGATTTTGATCGAAAGACCAGCTAGCCGCGCCGCGCTAGGCTACGACGATGCAGGTGGCGCCAGAATCCGGAGCGCTTTTTCCTGGATTTGGAAATCAACCGGACAACTGCCGGCCAGTTCGCCATCAAGCTCCAGGGGAACGTCCTGGTCGCTAGTTACGCGTAGACGCTGCGTTTGAAAATATTCAATTTCGGGAGCACGGATATGGGAACTGAATACAACGTCTTGCAGGTACTTAATGATTTCGAGGAAGCCCAGGCGTTTGAATACAACGACGTCAAGCAAACCGTCATCTAAAACGGCGTGTTTGAAAAAGGGGAAGGGTCCTCCATAAAGCCGCCCGTTGCCGATGAGGACGAACGATCCTTCTCTCACAGGAGCGTTTCCGGACTCAAGGAACAGCTTCGGTGGTTGCCGCGCCGCGATCTGCGCTGCGGAGATGAGATAGCTTAGCGGACCGAAACTGCGCTTGAACGCGAGGCTCGTTTCCTTAACCACTTGTGCATCGAGTCCAACCCCACCAAGCTGGACAAAGTATTTTCCGTTCGCGCTCGGCAGATCAACCAGACGCACATTCCCGTCGTTGATGATTTCCCAGCAAAGCTCCAGATTGTGCGATGGCAAGCCGAGCTCCATCGCAAAGACGTTTACTGTGCCCAAGGGAAGAAGACCCAAGGCCGCGCTGCTGCCAGCGAGTCCGTTCGCCACGTGATTAACCGTTCCATCGCCTCCGGCGGCAACGACCCGTGCAAAACCTTCCTCAACGGCACGCCGGGCCAATGCTTCTGCTTCGCCCGGACGTGAAGTGATGCGGATCGGACAACCGCCAGTAACTGATTCAATGCGTTCTTCCCAATCCCGGAAGGTTTCGGAACTGCCTGCGGTCGGATTGAGAATGACAACTGTGTTGGTCATACGGAAAAAGTAGGCGAAGGCTTTAGTCTTTTCTTCAAAGTGGGGCTGCGTAACGTCTCACGATGCGAAAATTGCGCCGGATTACGCTGATTGCTTTCGCGGCGGTGATTGCGCTCGGCGCGATTCTCTTGCTCGGCGTGAACCTGTATGTGCAATCGCAAGGCGCACAAGCAAAGATTCAGCAGGAACTGAGCCGCCGCCTCCGTACCAAGCTCGAAATTCGTAGCATGAGCGTGACTCCCTGGGGCGGGCTGCAACTCAGCGGGATCATAATTCCGCAAACCTCCCCGGCGGTCCCGAGCCCTTTCCTCGAAGCTAAAACATTTCGGCTTCGCGTTCGCTTCCTTTCGCTTTTCTCCCAAAGGCTTGTGATCAAAGAAGTGTCACTTATCAAACCCAATGTCGTCTGGCCGCAAGACGCCGAAGGAAGGTGGAGATTACCCAGTTCACGAGAAGTGCAGTTATCTGGAGTTTCTCCAAGACCGACTGCAAGTGTTTCAGAATCGCGAAAACAAAGCGAATTTGCCGATGTAACGGCAACGCCTGGGGATACCGCTATGTCAGGAAATCCTTCCTCTCCAGCTCAGGGACCTATCGACAATAGACCACCAGGACAACAATCGAGAATGGCAGTGGCTCCCGAAGTTCGACGAGTGAGCATTAAAGACGGCAGTTTCAGTTTTCTCGATCAGACTGGCGCGTTGCTCGCGAGCTTTACAGGGGTGGACTTTCATACCAGCATCCGCAGCGCGTCGGCGCTTCACGGCGACACAACCGTGGCAAAAATTTCGTTACGAGATCGCTTTTTTTTAGAACAACTGCGTTCCACACTGCGGTACGAGCCTGACGTATTGGAGCTTTCCAAAATTTCTGCCCGCGCCGCAAACGGCGAAATCAATGGCTATTTTGCAATGCAGCCGGAAGCGGAGGATTCGCCCTTCACCACGAGTGTAAAGTTTCGCGATGTGCTTGCCGATCAGATTGTGGAAAACGCCGGAGGTCCGAAGGGAACGGTCAAGGGCGAATTGGACGGAAATTTCCAAGCTTCCGGGAAAACTGCCGACCCGAACGGACTCGTTGGCAGGGGCCAAATTGTCCTGCGTAATGGGCGCGTTCAACAATATAGCTTACTGGTGTTGCTCGGGCAGATTCTCCAAATTGAAGAGCTACAAGAGCTTCATTTGGAGCAAGCCGAGGCGAAATATCATTTGAGCCCAGGATTGGTCACGATTGACGAGTTGATTTTGCGTTCACCGAATATTCGCCTGACTGCGTCCGGCACAGTCGCATTTGACGGCAGGTTAAAACTCGATTCTCAGCTTGCGATTAACGACAGAATTCGTGGCCAGCTTTTCAAAGCCATTCGCGTGAATTTTCAACCTACTGATGAGCCAGGCTATTCCGCCATCGACTTTCAGGTAGGCGGTACTATCGACCGGCCCAGCACAAATTTGATGGATCGACTCGTTGGCCGCGATCTAAGCCATATGCTGAATAGCCTGTTTGGCGGAAAAAGGGATCGATCAAAAAAGAAAAAGAAACAGATCGAAGAGACAATGCCCATGGCGCCATCGCCCTCTCCTTCGCCGGAGGAAGCGCCGCCCGAAGCCGCTGCAACGCCCACGCCGGTTGTGTCGCCATGAGGGTCATCGCCGGCAGCGCCAGTGGGGTCCGCCTGGCAGTTCCCGCGCGCGGTGTGCGACCTACAATGGATCGTGTCAAGGCCGCTGTCTTTTCCAGTTTGGGCGACGCGGTCATCAGCGCGCGTGTCCTCGATCTTTTCGCCGGGAGCGGCGCTTTGGGCATTGAAGCGCTCAGCCGCGGGGCGTCATCCGTCGTGTTTGTTGAGGAAGACCGGCAATCTGCAGAGATCATCAAGGCGAACCTCGCGAAGACAAAATTAAGGGGCAGGATTCGACAGCAGGACGTTTTCGATTTTCTCCGACACGACTCTACAGCAGAAACATTTCACATTATCTTTGCGGATCCGCCGTATCTAAAGACAAAGCACGGCGAGCGCTACACTGAAAAGCTCCTCACCAACGAAGCGTTGCAACGATTGCTGGCTCAGGGTGGCACTCTCATTTTAGAAAAGCGGCCACGAGAGAGTATTCCGGCCACAAAGTTTTGGGATATCGACCGAGCACGAAAATATGGCGCGACTGAGGTGCTCTTTCTATCCGCGGTCCCCAATCCGCAATCTGCAATCCGGTGATCCGTTTCATTTATAATTTGTTTTGGCCCGTCGGACTCTTGTTCTTTTTACCGGGTTATTTGCTAAAGATGGTTCGTCGCGGCGGTTACCGCAAAAAATTCGGACAGCGCTTGGGAAGGTACGATCGCGAACTGCGCATCCGTCTATCGAATCAAAGATCGACGTGGTTGCACGCAGTTAGTGTCGGAGAAGTGAACGTCGCGCTCAAACTAACCGGCGCATTGCGCGCGCTCGAGCCCGATTTGCACTGCGTTTTGACCACGACCACTACTACCGGATTCGCCATGGCAAGCCAAAATGCTCCGTCATGGATGGAAGTCATTTACACGCCGCTCGATTATTGGCCGATTATGCGACGTGCGTTTGCTGTGATTCGTCCACGACGGATCGTTCTGGTTGAGGCGGAGGTTTGGCCTAATCTCACCGCCCAAGCGCACACGAGCCGCATTCCACTTGTGCTGGTTAACGCGCGATTGTCCCCGCGCTCTGAGTTACGATATCGACAGTTCCGATTTTTTGTCGCGCCGACTTTCCGACTTCTCGATTTGGTTTGCGTACAAGAACCGGCGGATGCCGATCGATGGCAGCGAATTGGCGTGGAGCGCAGCAGAATCAAGTGCACTGGCAGCATCAAGTACGACCCTAACGTTCAGGCACAAACCGAGACTGTAGCCGCATCCCCGTGGCATGGATGGTCGGTCCCGGCCCGAGATGGTTCCGTGCTGTTCGGCGGTAGCACGCACCGTGGTGAAGAGGAAATCCTGGCGAAGGTTTTTCTGCGCTTGCGTCAGCAATTTCCGTCATTGCGCCTGTTCATTGCGCCGCGCCACGTCGAACGGCTGCCGGAAATCCGAGCACAACTGGATGCGTTAGGGTTGCGTGTCGCCCTCGCCAGCGAAGCGGGCACCGGCCGCGAAGCCAGCGACGCGGATTGCTTGCTTCTCGATACCACCGGTGAACTTCAACGCTGGTACGATATCGCCAGCGTCGTTTTTATCGGAAAAAGCCTCACTGCGCAGGGCGGTCAAAATCCTGTGGAACCGATTTTGGCCGGCAAACCGGTGGTGTTTGGCCCGCATATGGAAAACTTCGCGACGCTTGCGAAGGCGCTCGTGTCAAAAAACGGCGCGATTCAAGTTCGCGACGCCGATTTTCTCGAACGGACGGTCGCCGAGCTTCTACGCGATACCAAAGCGCGGCAGTGCCTTGTGCAAAACGCGCGTGAAGTCTTGAGCTCGCATCAAGGCGCAACTGCGCGTGCAGCGGCGTTGATTAATAAAGTTCGTTCGGAGCAAGAGCAAGCCTGCCCAGCGTAGCGCGGCAAAGACGCCAGTGAGAGCACCGAATAGCGCTACCAAGCACATACGAATAACAGTCGATTTCGCTGGTAATTTGCCTTGCGTAAGAGAATGGCAATTCGGATATTGCCCGCGCTTTCGTGACCCTATCGTCTAGAGGCCCAGGACACCGCCCTTTCACGGCGGTAACACGGGTTCGAATCCCGTTAGGGTCGCACTAAGATTTGTCGCGTCAGCACTGGCGAAAAACCAGTCGTGTGCGTAATATGTGCCATGAACCCGAGACACCGTTTGGTCAGCAACGTTCTTCTGATTCTTGCTTTTGTGTGCGCAATTTCGATCAGTACTGTAGCGCAGGGGAGTCCCCCGCCTGGTCGCCTGATTGTGCAAAGAGTGCCGAACTTTGGATGGAATCTGGCGTTCCATCTCCAGATCGATGGCATGTCTGTCGCCAACATTGTACAGGGTCGCCGCTTTGACGGTTGGGTGCCAGCGGGGCCGCATGTCTTAACCGTGTTCAAGGTGCCATACGCAAGCTTAAGCGAGCCAACTTACGCAACCGTGAACGTCCAGCCCGGGTGGACCTATGTATTTACTGCGATGTGGGATTCAAATCTGGTTTTTCTCCGCCCAGCAGGGGCGTGGTTGTCCCCCGGGGAGACCTGGCAACATCGGGGCGACGTGTACTGACGGTCGCGAGCCCCCAAACTATTACTTTTATCAGCCAACGTCGACGGTGCTGAACGTGCGGCCCGGACAAACATACGTATTCACGGCAGTATGGGGGACACGGATAGTGTTGTTCTTGTTCCATCCATTTACTGCGATGTTGGATTCAAATCTGATTTTCTTCGCAGCTCAGAGGTGTTGTCGCCCGGCGAGATATGGCAACTTAGACCTTAGCAGCTTCACTGATTGTTCAGTACCGTTTGCAGCGATGGTTTGCTCAGTTCAAGCTGCGCAATCGCTGTTCTGGATTTGTGCGCTTGTCGTACGCTTTGAAAAAGGGCGTTTGAGGACGCGGCTGCGATGCATAGTTTGAAAGCCCATGCCAGAGGCCTTCCACCAGTCTGAATCTGATCAGCCGCATCCGGGGCGGGCGCGGGCGATCATCAAGGCGCATCCGGAAGTTCGCCAGTTAATGGTGCGCAATCCATGCACTGCGCTGATTGCTGTCTCGATCGTGGTCCTGCAAACGGCGATCGCGTACGCAATGGGCGCGCTGGGATTTCATTATTGGTGGCTCAGTCTGCTTATCGCTTTTTGCGTCGGAGCGTTCGCCAATCATGCCAATTACGTCATCATTCATGATGCGACGCACAACCTGATTCTGCGGAGTCCGCGCTGGAACAAAATGGTGGCCATCATCGCCGATCTTCCGAATCTCACACCGGGCGCGATGGGCTTCCGTGTTTATCATTTGAAACATCATTCCCATCAAGGCGATTACGAGTACGACGCCGATTTGGCGAACCATTGGGAGGCGCGACTGGTGGGCAACAAATGGTACCGCAAGGCGATCTGGCTGATGCTTTTTCCTTTCTTTCAGGTGACGCGCCCGCCTCGGCTAAAGGCGATTAAAATGTGGGACCGATGGTTCTCCATTAATCTCGCGTGCGCAGCGGCGTACGATGTAGCGATTGTCTATTTCTGCGGCTGGGCAGGATTTCTCTATCTCGTATTCGCATTTTTCTTTTCGATCGGGCTGCATCCGGTGGGCGCACGCTGGATTCAGGAACATTACACATACGATTTCGACCAGGAGACGTTCAGTTATTACGGGCCGATCAATCGGGTGGCGTTGAACATGGGCTATCACAACGAGCATCACGATCTTCCCTCAATTCCGTGGAACAATCTGCCGAAGCTGCGCGCAATGGCGCCGGAGTTTTATGGCAATCTGAAATATCATTCCTCATGGAGTCGCTTGCTGTTGCAGTTCGTTTTTGACAATCGATACAGCCTCTATTCGCGAGTCGAACGAATGAAAGAATCCCGCGATAGCGACTCTCACGGGCCTGCCGAGACCACAAACAGTCGGAATGGCAATCTTGATCTCAGTGCCCGGCCTATTAGTTTTTAGTTATGGCGGAGCGGCTTTACGTCTCGAATAAGAACGAAACGGTTCGAATGTTCGAGAGTGATTTCATCGAATTCTTCTCGCGGGTGCATCCGGCGACTCCGCTGGTTTTGTATCTTCCGGTGGTTGGCTTCATGCTCTACATCTCACTCTGGCAACGCCAACTGTCGATCTGGGCGGTAGTGGCGCTGTTTTTGCTCGGCATGTTGCTGTGGACGTTGCTCGAGTACCTCATCCACCGATACATCTTTCATTACAAACCGAAGACACGGGTGGGACAACGGCTGCACTACATTATTCATGGCGTTCACCATGATTATCCAAACGACGCGCGGAGGCTCGTTATGCCGCCGAGCATCAGCGTTCCGCTCGCTTTTCTTTTTTACGGCGTTTTTCTCTTAGTTTTTGGACGGCTGGCCCCGAGCGTCTTTGCCGGGCTGGTTTTCGGTTATCTTTGTTACGACATGCTCCACTACGCCACGCATCATTTTCCCATGAAACGGGGAGTGTGGCTTTGGCTAAAGCAGTATCATCTTCGTCATCATTACCGGGACGATCACGCCGGATACGGTATCAGCTCACCGCTTTGGGACTACGTGTTTCGGACCACGCGAAAGTAATCGCGTTGCCTTCGTCTAGTCACGCATATTGCCGAAAATCGGACGCCTATAACTCCACTAAAATCTTGTCGTGATATCGGAAGCCCGTTAGATTGGCTGCCCCGACACGGAACTCCGCGCTAGCGAAGGCAGCGCGGACTTCGTAAGGAATCTAGTGAATTACAAAAATTGCCACGTTTGCTGGGAAATACCGTCCGAGGAGAACGGAGCGAGCGAAAGAAACTGTACGGTCTGATGAATCAAGACCCGGCAAAACTTAGTCTGAGCAATTTTCTAGGGGGTGAAAGCGACGATCCCCTGCAAGCTCCAGCGAGCTTCACGAATTGGATTCGCCTTGGCGCGTGGGCGGTTGAATTGTACGAGCCTGAGCTCCTGGCCACCGCAGATGCGCGCACGCTAATTAGCTACCGTGGGAAAGCGCGACCGGTCATTAATCTCTGCTCCTATAACTATCTCGGCCTTGCCAATCATCCTGAGGTGCTTGCCGCTGCTCATGAAGCTCTGAGGACGCACGGACTGGGCGCGTGCGGTTCGCCCATGCTCTCAGGAATGACCGATCTGCACCGCGAACTCGAACGGCGCGTCGCAAAATTCCTCGGACGCGAGGACGCGATGCTTTTCAACAGCGGTTTCGGCGGCGCGCTCGGCACCATCTCCGGGCTGCTGCGTAAGAGCGATGTAGCGATTTTGGACAACCGCTCGCACCTTAGCCTTCGCGATGGCGCTGTGTTGTCCCGGTGCCGGACAGAGAAGTTTGAGCACAATGATCCATCGTCGCTTGATGCCGCCTTGAGCCGTCAAAAAGGGCGGCGTCAACTGGTGATTGTCGAGGGCATTTACTCCATGGATGGCGATTTCGGGAATCTTAGGGAATTAATAACTGTGGCAGAGTCGCACGATGCGAGCGTTTTTATTGATGAAGCGCACTCGATGCTGGCATGCGGAGAGCATGGTCGTGGAGCGGCTGAGCATTTTGGCGTAGAAGAGCGCGTCCCACTCGTTTATGGGACGTTCTCGAAAGCGTTCGGCGCGCTGGGCGGCTTTGTTGCCGGTTCCAAGGAGACACTGCAATACTTGCGTTTCTACGCGCATCCTTACGTTTACTCGTGTGCGCTGCCACCGGTGGTGATCGCGGCGATTCTCAAAGCGCTGGAGCTCGGCACCAGTCAGCCGGAACTGCGCGAGCAACTTTGGGAGAACGCCGATTATTTCCACGCGCAGCTCCGAGATCTCGGATTGGACACCGGCGCGTCGACAACATATGTGATGCCAATCGTCATCGGGGATCGAGAGCGCATGTATCGGGCTGGGCATGAACTTCGGCGACGCGGTCTTTGGGTCGCGCCGGTGGATTATCCGGCTGTTCCTCAAAATCGAATCTGTTTTCGTGCCTGCGTGACAGCCAAACACACGCGCGCGGACCTTGATGAGGCGCTGAATATTCTCGCAGACACGCTGGTTCCTACTGCGGCAGTGCAGAGTGCGTGAGCCTGCGATCACGCTGAGCTTCATGTCCGAACCAAAAGAGGCGCTTCGCTTACGCGTGGAAGCCACTTACAAAGCACGCCAGGTCGAGGGCGTTCTAGATCTGTACTTTTACAGGCCCATCGGGTTTCGGCTGGCTGAATTTTTTGCGCAAATCAGGATGACGCCGGCGGCTGTGTCGTTGCTGGCCGGCACCTGCGGTGTCATTGCGGGGCATCTTTATTATTATCGCGATTTGCGAATCAACATCGCCGGCATGGTACTCCATGTCTGCTCTAACGCGCTCGACAATGCGGATGGCCAACTCGCTCGTCTAACTCAGAGGGACAGCCGCAAAGGCCGGATCATCGACAGCATTGCCGACCATTTGGTGTTTGCGAGCATTTACCTGCATTTGGTTCTCCGTGGTCTGGCTGAAGGTTACTCGCCGGCAATCTGGTTTCTGGCCCTTGCTGCTGGAATTAGTCACGCATTGCAAGGCGCAGCCGCTGATTATTACCGCAGCACGTATTTGTATTTTGTAGGAAACGGCGTACGAGCCGGGCTGGATTCCTCCTCTGAATTGCGAGCTGAGTATCAAGAATGGACATGGCGTCAGCGGCCCTGGCAGAAGTTTTTGCTCGTGCTGTATTCGAATTTCACTCGCCAGCAAGAAATGCTCGCGCCCCAACTAAAAAAGCTGCGAAATACAACCAGTGCGCTGTTTCACGGCCAAATTCCGGTTTGGTTGGAGCAGCGATATCGAGATGAGACCGGTCCCATGTTTAAATGGTGGGGCTTATTAATGACCAATAGTCGGATGCTGGTCTTGTTTGCTCTCCTGTTCGTGGGGCAGCCGATTTATTATTTTTGGTTCGAACTAATCCCGTTGAACTTACTCTTTGTTTACCTGTTCATGCGTCAGGAAAAAATGGCTGAATCGCTGGAGCATCTGGTCATCACGCCCGGGCATTCTGCCTAGGCGTTCCGCATTCGTGTCGAAGATCGAAGTTTCTGAAGTGACCTCGCGCCAGGAGCGCGATGTGTTCATCAAATTCCAATGGCAAGTTTATTCCAATGATCCGGCCTGGGTGCCGCCGTTAATCATTGAACGGAAAGCGTTCCTCCATCGCAAACGGCATCCGTTTTACAGGCACGGAGACGCCGCGCTGTTTCTGGCGCGGAGAAACGGCGAAATCGTCGGCCGAATCATGGCCAGCGACGATCCGAATTACAATTCGCTGCACCAATCAAACGTCGGCTGTTTTGGCTTGTTCGAGTCCATCGACGATTGCGATGTAGCTGCTGTGCTTTTCGACGCTGTTGCGAGTTGGCTTCGAAAAAAAGGCCGAACCGAGATGATGGGGCCGATCGATTATTCAACCAATTATGTCTGCGGTCTTTTAATCGAAGGATTCCAGTTTCCGCCCACGATATTGACCGCGCACAATCCGCCGTACTACCAGCACCTGATCGAGAGCTGCGGCTTTACAAAAGCGAAGGATTGGTACGCCTGGTGGTTCGCTGATCCTTCGAAAGCCGTCGCGCATTTGCGAAGACTCGCCACACGTTTTAATACACGCTGTCCTGCCGTTATACGTCCGGCGAACCTTAAAACCCTTCGCCAAGAAAGCAGACGCCTTCGTGAAATTTACAATCAGGCATGGGAAAAGAATTGGGGTTTTGTGCCATTCACCGAGGCGGAGATCGAGTACATGACCAAAGAACTAAAGCCACTCCTGGTGCCAGAGTTTGCCTGGATCGCGGAGATCGGGAACGAACCGGTCGGCTTCACGTTGGCCCTGCCAGACGTCAACGTGGTACTACGCGATCTCAACGGGCGTCTAACTCGATTTGGCCTGCCGATCGGTCTGATCAAACTGCTTCTCTATAAAAAGCGCGTCGAAAAAGGACGCCTAATCGCTCTGGGTGTAATTGAGAGATATCGCCGTGCGGGAATCGCCGAGATGCTGGTGCTGAGAGTCTTGGAAGAAACAATGATCAAGCGCGGCATTACCGGCGAGCTAAGCATGACGCTGGAAGACAATTTCATGATCAACCGCTTTCTCGAAGCGATCGGTGCACAGCGCTATAAAACATATCGAATTTTCAATAGGCCTCTGTCATGAGTAAGCCTCAGGATGGTTTCGTTTCACGGTTTTTGAACCGACCAATTTCGCGTCGAATAACGCGTTTTCTGCTCAAGTTTCCGGTTCATCCTAATGCATGGACGATTTCGATCTTCCTTTTGCCGGTAATCGCCTGTCTGTTTTTGGTACGCGGGGATTACGTCAGCCTCGTCATCGGCGCAGCCATTTTTCAAGCGTTCAGTATTCTTGATGGTTGCGACGGTGAAATAGCGCGCGCCAAAAATTTGGAATCGAGGTTCGGGGAACGACTGGATTACTTTTGCGATTTTACGGCGAGCCTTCTCTACGTTCTTGCGCTCGGGTTAGGGCTTCATCGTTCTAATGAAGGGATTATGTGCGCAGTCCTGATTACGGCTAACGAGTTGCTGCTACGAGCTGGTAAGAGCAAATTGTCGGTTGCTTCATCCGAGTGGCACGAATCGTTTTACGCGAGGCATCACGGAATGATCGGGCATTCGGGCTTGCTCAATTTCGGCGAACGATTTGTGTGGTGGGTCTTTCAGGTAACAAAACGCGACATGGCCGTCTTCGTTTTTGTTATGCTTGCGTTACTCGGGCTGGCCGACTGGATCCTCCATCTTTGGGCAATTGTGGCCGGCGCGAGCCTGGTTCTCAACGCCATCGCCATTATCAGGGCTTGGAGTGGCCGCGGCGATATCGCCAGGCGCGACGCGGGATCATAATTGCGGGTGTTCGGTTGGAGTTATCGCATTGCTACGCCATCTAAGTCACTGCGCCTTGCAGCCATTTGTCTCTCCGCATGTTGCAGCATTGGCAGAGTGTCTACATCCTGCCACCAGCTTTCGCTTATATCTATGGCACGGACTTTACTATCGCCGGCCATCAACCGAACTCCGTCAGCGAGGCTGCAATCGGTCTGGCAGTTGTTTGATTTCGCTCGCTCTAGATAATTAAAGATTTCCAGCGGGCAAACGAACAAACCGGTATCAATCGCATCGAACTCCCGCAGATGTTTGCCGATATCGGTGACATTGTTTCTGCGCGTTTGGACTTTCATCGCGTCATGCAAATCAAAAATCGAATCGAGCTTTCGATCTACTGCGATATTGAGCAGCCCGGGATCAAAATTATCAAGTAAACGATCGAAGATCGCGCCGTCGAAAAGATGATCACTCATCATGAGGAGAAAGGGTGCGCCGACGTGGTCGGCAGCAGCGAGAACCGATATGCCATTTTGTTTTTGCCAATCGCGGTTCTCGATGAACGAAGCGCTGAGGCCGTGAGGAATTAGCTGCTCGAGCTGTGCGATCATGCGTTTGCTTTCATAGCCGACCACGAAGTTGACCGTTCTGATCTCTCGGCGGGGCAAGGCCTCCAGCGTGTACGAAATCAACGGACGCCCAAACACCGGGACGAATGGCTTTAGAAAACTGGTATCGGAACCGCGCAGCCGCGAGCCCTCGCCGGCCATTAAGATTACTGCTTCAGAGACACAAGTCATAGGCGAGCCATTCTGTAGGGGGAAGCTGGCGGCTTCCCCTCACCGGATCAATCGGTCATATCCGGTAATATCTCTTCAATCCCCAAATCCTGACGGACTGCGGAAGAAATCTAAAAATCAGCGGCGCAATTTTTGATTCAAACACATTGCCGACGGTGATCCGCGCTGGCGGCCGCGCGGAGTTGATCAGTTTGAGCACATTCTGCGCGACAAGATCCGGGCCTGGCGCCTTCTTCATGTTGCGCTCGACGGTTTCCCAGGTTTTGGAGATTTTTATGCTGTAGCGGCCGATGTTGCTGGTCTTGGTCACGCTTTGATTGAATTCCGTGGAGATTTCGCCGGGCTGAAGATCAACGATGTGCACACGGGAATCGGCTAATTCGAGTTGAATTGACATGGTAAACGCTGCCAGCGCTGCTTTTGCGGCGTTGTAAGCCGCCATAAACGGCACTGGAAGCCGAGAAGCTAGCGAAGTGACGTTGATGATCAAACCTTCTCCGCGATCCCGCATGTGGCGCAGGGCAAGCTGCATCAATTGGATTTGACCGAAAACAAGAATTTGAAACTCGCTCGCAATCGTTTCCATCGGAAGCAGCTCAGCAGGGTCGAAGTGACCGGCGCCGGCGTTGTTGATCAAAACATCGAAGTGACCAGCTTCAGCGAGCGCGCCGTTGAATGCCTCCTCGACAGAACGTCGCTCACTTAGGTCGAGCCGGACCGCATGCAATCGCGGCATTTTTGGGACGCGTTCCAAATTCCGCGAAGTACCCCAAACCTCGTGACCCTGCGCCACGAGTAATTTGGCAATGCTGAGGCCAATGCCTGAACTCGCACCGGTAAGAAAAACTTTTTTCACGATGTGGAAAGTGGTTTCGCGTTGCGCGACGCACTGGGTGTTGCTACGGCATTGATTCCTATTTTAACTATCGCTCCGATGCAAGGATGTCGTGCGCAGCAATACCAGTATTATGCGAGTCGTATTAGAGATCCTTCCGTCTTTAAGATGTCCATCTTGTTCCAATGTTGCCGCTGATTTCGGTTGCTCTTGTCTTTTTGGGTGCGCTGGGTCTTAAACGTCTGCTTCCTCGTAGTAGAAAGCATCGCCAACAAGTCCGATTCATCCGTGAAACTTTGGCAAGCAGCGGGCAACCAGATTGTTGCCGTGTCATTGCTTCACTTTCGACTGTGCCCGACCGGATCAACAATTTGAGGCCGACTATTCGATCCCTTCTAAAGCAAACGCGGCCTCCTGATGAGATTGTGCTGGCCATCCCGGAATTTTCGGTTCGCGAGCGGCGGCCTTATATCGTGCCGAAATATATTTCCTGCTTGCCGCGCGTGCGTGTTTTGCGTTGCCGCAAGGATTGGGGGCCGGCAACGAAGTTTATCGCCGCGATCCAGGACGAGCTGGCAGCGGGGCGGGAGAATACGTTGATCATGGTGGTAGACGACGATCGCCTTTATCCGCGCGACGCGCTTGAAACTTATCTTTACTACAGCGAGCAACTGCCGAACGCGGCCATTTGCTTTCGCGGCGCCCCCATGCCGTCGACCTTAGATTGGGACGATGCCAAAATGATTTACGCAAAGGACCTTCGCGAGCCGCGCCCCGTAGCCGTAATCACCGGGTGCGGAAGCTACCTTGTGCGGCCACGG
>Ga0307312_10000183_pt1 | contig 26104 bp, 26 predicted proteins | sample ER_DNA_202_FD_194489 | JGI IMG/M metagenome (GOLD analysis project Ga0307312, IMG submission 194489) | Bulk soil microbial communities from the East River watershed near Crested Butte, Colorado, United States - ER_DNA_202 | ecosystem: Environmental > Terrestrial > Soil > Floodplain | place... | reverse complement strand
CGCCACCAGTCTTGAAGAATTGCGCTCCCAGCTGATCGCCCTCGATCCGCAAGCGGCCCGCAAGATCGACATGCAAAATCGCCGCCGCCTCGTGCGCGCTGTGGAAATCTGTCTGCTCACCGGAAAAGCGGTTTCGACGCAACGGATCCAATGGAGATCTGTAGCCGAGATCGTTGACACCGACCGGCCGCCGTCAATGACCCGCGGTATCTTCGTGTTTCGCGACCGCGATGAGCTTTACCCGCGAATCAATCACCGGGTGAAAGCAATGTTTGAAAATGGGGTGATCGAAGAAGTGCGCGCGATTGGGGCGATCAGCTCGACAGCGTTGAAGATGATCGGTTTGTGTGAGATTCGTGAATTGCTCGCAGGCAGGATGTCGATATTGCAATGCGTCGCTACGATTCAGCCAGCGACCCGCCGTTATGCTAAAAGACAGTTGACCTGGTTTCGACGCCAAACTAATTTTGAACCGCTGAACCTATCGCTTTTCAGTCACAACGAAGCTGTGAAATGGATTTTGCAGCGAGCGCAGCGCTCGCTCGCGCACAGCAATGATTGAAACGCGTCCGCAAAAAACTCAGGAACGCGCTCTCCTGATTGGTCTCGAAAAGGAAGGCGTGTCGAAATGGGACTTGCAGGATTCGCTCGCAGAATTACGAGAGCTGGCGAATTCCGCCGGCGCGGAAGTTATTGATACGGTCACGCAAAAATTGCAGAAACCGACCGCGCCTTACTACATCGGCAAGGGCAAAGCGGAAATGATCAAAGACTCGTGCCAGGATCGACATGTTACATCGGTCATCTTTGACGATGAGCTTTCGCCGGCACAGGGCCGCAATTTGGAAACCTTGCTCGCGCGCAAAGTTCTCGATCGCACACAGCTCATCCTCGATATTTTTGCGCAGCGAGCCCGCAGCCGCGAAGGCCGCTTGCAAATCGAGCTGGCCCAGTTGCAATATCTGTTGCCGCGTCTTACCCGAATGTGGCATCACTTGTCGCGCCAGACTGGCGGTATCGGCACGCGTGGCCCGGGTGAAACGCAGTTGGAAGTTGACCGCCGCCGCGTCCAGGAACGAATCGCACGACTCGAGCGTGAGTTGGAAGCCGTTCGCAAAACTCGAGCGGTGCAGCGGCAGGGGCGTAAACGCCACCAATGGCCAGTGGCGGCAGTTGTCGGCTACACGAACGCAGGCAAATCGACGCTACTGAATCTGCTCACCGGCGCCGATGTCGTGACCGAGGACAAACTTTTTGCGACACTCGATCCCACCACGCGTAGCTTTGTTTTGCCTAACAAACAGCGGGTGCTGCTTACCGATACGGTCGGTTTTTTACGAAAACTTCCGCATACATTAATCGAGTCGTTCAAGGCGACGCTCGAGGAAGTGAGCGAGGCGGATTTGCTTATTCACATTGTCGATCTTAGCCATCCGCGTGTGGATGAACAGATGGAAGCGGTCGATGCTGTCGTTAAAGAACTGGATGCTTTCGGGAAACAGACGCTGATTGTTTTTAACAAGATCGACAATCTTGAGAACCGGGACTTGGCGGAGACTTACGTGGAAAGATTTCCGGGCAGCGTGGCAATCTCCGCGCGCACGGGCGAAGGCGTGAACAATCTCGTGCAAGCGCTGGAAATCGCGCTCAGCTCATGGCGTTTACGTTCACATTTTCGCATTCCCTCAGATCAATCGGCGCTGATCGCTGAGATCCATCGTGTCGGGCACGTGCTCGAGTTGCGTTATGACGACGACGACGCATTGATCATCGCGCATGTTCCGCCGCATTTGGAAGCAAAGCTCGCTCGATATTCCCAATAGAAAATACCGCGGCATTGCGGATTGCCGTGACATCGGCATCTTGCCGCCATGAAGCGAATCTCGCGGATTTTGGCGAGGGCTGGACTGAGCAGTAGATCAAGCGCAATGTGGAAGATCGATTCGGAATGAAAATCCGTGAGCGTGTCGAGCAACTAGTGGAGGCTTTTCCGGAAGTTTATCCCGGTGCGCACTGCGAGTTGAATTTTCGAAATCCGCTGGAGCTGCTCGTGGCGACGGTCCTCTCGGCACAATGCACAGACAAACGCGTCAACATGGTTACTCCCGGGTTGTTTAAGAAGTACCGGAGGGCAGCTGATTATGCTAATGCGCCGCAAACCCAGCTTGAAACCGCGATTAAATCGACAGGATTTTTTCGAAGCAAAGCGAAGAGCATTCGCGGGGCAATGCGCGCGATTACGGAAGAACATAACGGCAAAGTCCCCGATACCATGGAAGAATTGCTGGCGCTGCCCGGCGTAGGCCGGAAAACAGCGAACGTTGTTCTCGGAAACGCGTTTGGGAAAAACGAAGGCATCGTCGTGGATACACACGTGGTGCGCCTTTCAAAACGATTGCGTCTGACGCGGCATTCCGAGCCAGAAAAAATCGAGCGTGATTTAATGAAGATTGTGCCGCGCGAACATTGGACAGACTGGAGTCACTGGCTCATCTGGCACGGACGCCGCCGCTGCTTTGCGCGAAAGCCGGATTGCAGTCAGTGCGAAATTTTCCTGCTCTGCCCGAGTGGAAAAATTTTCCTGCGAACGGGAGTCGCCCGAAAACCTGAAACGGGCGCCCAACTGAGCCAAGCGATCAGCGCATCTCGTCGGGTGTAGCGTCGCGAGAACCAGTTCCATCGCGCTCTGCTTTTTTGCGCAGGTGCTGGAATTGTTTCTCGAGTTTCTTCAGATCTTCGTCAGATAAATTTTCAAGATCGACAAGCTGGTTTCGTGCGCCTTTAAGGGCGCGGATCACTTCATCGAGTTTGAGATGCATTGCTTTGGCATCGCGGTTTTGCGTGTTCTGGATCAGGAACACCACGAGGAAGGTGATGACAGTCGTGGCGGTGTTGATGACTAATTGCCAGGTATCGGAAAAATGAAACGTAGGTCCGATGAGAACCCACACGAGGATGACAAGCACAGCTCCGGCGAAAGCCCAGGCGCTTCCGAGGGCGATCGAAGAACGACGGGCGAAGATGCGAAATGCGTTGCGCATGACGCAAAAGAAATCCTGCTCCTCTTCCTGCTTCTTTAGGTTTTCGACTTGAGTTTTCATTCGCACGTCACTTTAGCTTCGCGCGCGACGCTGAAAACGCGTGCAAAAGATCGACAACTACCATCAGCGGGTTGGTAGCAAAGCCGGCATTGATTTTCCCGCCGGTTTAAGGAAACCTTAGGCCCCGAATTCATGCAGCACGTCACCGCGTTTTCACGTCCGCAAACTGTCCCGGCTGCGCCTGCCATCGCGCGAAAGCCTAAGGAAAACTTGCGCATCGCCAAGGCAAGCGACGCTCAGTTTCTTTCGCGATCGCCTAGATAGAATCTTTGATCGGCCGCGCTCTCCATCTCAACTTGGATAACGCGTGGCGGGATCAGCCGCTTGGCCTGCCCGTTGTTGACGCACGAAAGTGGGGGCCGAAGCTGCGTTTCTCCGCACCGCCGCGTTTGGTCGCCGAGTTTTACCACGAGTACGAAACACGTCTCGCTTCCCCATTTCTTCTCTACGGCTCCGGTGATTTTCATTATCTGACTGCACTCTGGATTCGGCGTCTCCCGCAGCCGGTCACGCTTGTCTCCTTCGATAATCACCCGGATTGGGACGTGCGCCCGCCGAAGTGGGGCTGCGGCGGATGGGTAAATCGCGCGTTGGAACTTCCGCACGTGAAGCACGTCGCTGTCTGGGGCTGCGGAAATTTTGAATGCTGGTGGCCGCACCAACTTTTCGGCAACCGTCGCGCAGAACAAACGGGCGTTCTTGAAGTGCATCCTTGGGCGGATGATCGTCCGGCAAAAGATCGGGAACGTCGCGGCGCCATTTTGCGCGACAACTGGCGAGAACACTTTGAACAGTTCGTAAAAAACCTCAGTGGCGAGAATGTTTACGTCACAATCGATCTCGATTGTCTTTGCGCTGCGGAGGCGGTGACAAACTGGGAGAGTGGCCGCTTTAACGTGATCGATCTTGAGTGGGCGCTATCACGTTTGCGCGGCAGCACTAAAATTATCGGCGGCGATATCTGCGGTGCCTTCTCGTCGCCAGCTTACGCGCGTTGGAAGCAGCGCTTCGCCGCGGAATTCGATCACCCAAAACTTCAATTGCCGGCTGCCGACGAGATTCACAGGATTAATTCAGCTGCGCTGGGGAAACTTTGGCCAGCGTTAACTCAATGAGACGAGCACAATTCCGGCGCTGATCAACAATGCGCCGATTGTCAGTTGCAAGGTCAACTTCTCCTTCAGCATGACCGCCGCCATCAGGCTGATGATAATGACGCTCAACCCTTGGAAGGGATAAAGATAACTGAGGTCGAACCGTTGCAGTAATCCGAGCGTGAGGAAAAACGAGATCGTCATCAAAGCGATGCCGCCGGCAACGCGTGAGATAAACCGCAAATTGCGAAAGCCGCTCTTTCGCGTGGCCTCCATCGCCCTCTTTAGAAGGACCTGAGCCCAGACAAAGCTCAGCAAAGAAGCAAGAATGAAGAAGAAGGAGAGGAAAGTCACAAGCGTTCCTCTATCCGTGCGACCGGTTTGGCAACCAAGGCCAGTCCTACGACGACGAGAGCAATACCGCACCAGCGGCGGGGCGAAATAAATTCACCGAGAAAAATCCAGCAGCTCACCGGAACCAGGATATCGACCACCCGCGAGAGCGGAAAAGCGATCGTGAGCGGAATGTATTTAAGAACGTAAAGCCAACTGACAAAGCTCGCGATTACGAAAGCGATCCCCAGCCAGACCAGCGGCGAAGCCAGGCCATTGACTCCGGTCCACGACCATGCGCTGGACAGATCTGCAATATCGGTCGCGCCACGTTTCAAAAGAAGCTCCGACACGAGCACGCACACCACGCTTAGCGTCAGTTGCAGCCACGGATTGCCGAAACCGGAAGGTTGATTTTGCATTCGGCTTTTTAACCTGCCGCCATGTCATGGCAATCGAATTCGAATCTCAAAGCTGATCGGCATTTGGAAATCGCCGCAAGAACCGACTATGGCGCGTTGGTCCAAGATATTTGATCATCCGGCGGAAAATTGGGTTCAAAAAGGTGTTCGTGTGCGTGACGTACAAGTCGAGCGGCACGAGCTCGCAGCGGAGGTGCAGTTTGGGTCCGTAATTCAATGGGTTGCTGTAGTAATATTTTAATTCTTGTTGCAGCGACCACGAGATGATGTCGCGCAGCGTGTAGAAATAAAGGTGGAGATCGAGGGCGACGCTGTAATCAAGTCCGATGCATTCATCGTAAATCGCTTCGTCACAGATCAGGCAGAGACTGAATGCGACGATTTTACCGCTGTGCCGCCAGATGAAGAAGCGCGCCCGTTCCGGCAGCCGTTGTCCGATTGCACGAAAAAAATCCTTGGTCAGTGTCTCAAATTTAAGGAGCGAACGCTCGTGGACCTGAAGATAAAGCGGATAGATTTCATCGATGTAAGGAGTGGTATCGTTAACGACTTCCATTTCGATCTTGGGTGCGCGTTCTGCTTTGCGGAATTTCCGGCGCAGATCTTTCCGGGTTGCCTTGCTTAGCGTGCAAAAATATTCGTCCCAATCCCGGTAAGGAAGGGCGAGCCGGGTCATCGGCATGCTCGGGATGCGTGCATATCCGTTTGACGAAAGACTTTCGAGCGCCAGGCGATATTTTGCCGGGAAATCTTTCAGAACAACCAGTGAAGCACCGTTTTGCCGAGCATACGTCCGCAGACTTGCGGATAACGCCTTCGCCACCCACGCTTCGTCCTTTTCATCGCACACGCCCAGGTCGCCTGCACCGGCCGCGCAGCCGACCATCAATACGCGCATAGTGAGGAAGCGCGGAAATTTTTTTCGGAGAAAATCGACAGTGGAACGAATTTTGCCCCGCAAGCCTTCGACGAGGTTTTGTCTGACAAAGAACACAGGCTGGACTGCCCGGACATTACCTGAATCATCCTCGAGGACGAGGTAATGATGTTCGAAATTCCCATCTAACGTCTCATCGACGATTTCGTGGTAACGATGATCCTTGCACTTATTCCGAAACGCTAGTTCCCATGCATCAAAATTCTGTAGCTCGGCGCGCGTAACGACTCTCGCCACGCCCTGCGGGAACGGAATGATAGGGGTATCTGACATTCAGGAAAAAGCTGGCCTGAGCAGGGACCGACTGGCGAATCACCAATTAATAGCGATTGCAATTTTCTCAAGGCTTGCGCAGAAGAAACTGTAGAGGCAGGCGTATCGCCTGCAAAATCGAGAGCAGCCGACACGGCTGCCACTACAGCAGCAGCGCTGTCAAAAAACGGAATGATTCGATCTAATCCGCTCGCCTTCCCTCGTGCGAACGGGGAAGTGCCGAACAGGTCGGCTACGACTCGGATCATTTCGTTGCTCCAAGATCTGCACCTTCCACCTTGAGGACACCGCTTCGGATGTGGAGATCGCGCTGGGGGAAGGCGATCTCGATCCCGGCTTCGCGAAATTTCTGTTCGATGGCAAAATTGAGATCGCTGCGATAGCGGCTGGGTCGAGCGCTCATTTCGCTGCTCCAGACCACCAGCTCAAAGTCGATCGAGTTGTCACCAAATTTCCCAAGAAAAACGCTCGGGGCCGGGTCCTTTAAGGTATTCGGATTTTCACGTCCGGCGGCAAGCAGCGCCTCGCGCACTTTGCCGATATCGCTGCCGTAGGCGACGCCGACCGGGATGCGGAACCGCACGCGCGGGTCTCCATAAGTCCAGTTGGTTACCGGCGAATCGATGAATTTCGTGTTTGGCACGATCATGGTGATGTTGTCGTTGGTGCGAATCACCGTGCTGCGGGCGCGAATTTGCTGCACCTGACCGGTGATCCCCGCGACTTCGACGCGATCGCCGATTGTGATTGGCCGTTCGGCCAGAATCACCAGGCCGCTGATGAAATTGCTGGCGATATTTTGTAGGCCGAACCCGACGCCTACGCCGACCGCGCCCGCGAAAACCGCCAGTGCGCCCAGATGAATTCCGGTATTTTCCAGGACAATCAAAACGCCAACTACCAGCACGACGTTGGCGATAATTTGGGCAATGGCGTACTGGAGGGCACGATCCAGTCCGCTATTGACGAGAAACCGATTGAAAAGAAAGCGTTTCGTTCTCGAGGAGATCCAAAAAACCGCGATTAGAAGCCCAATCAGCAGAAAAATCTGGACAAGACTTAGCGAAACTCCCGGAAGAGGCGCATTCCAAGCCAGCGGAATGCCGGCCGCATTAATTGCATTGATGGTAAAAAAAACGAGCGCAGCCAGACTTAGAATCGTCGTGACGATGGCGACAAAGTTCGTGTCGACCTTGAAGCGGCGGAAAAAACGCCGGACGAAGTGGCTTTGTAACATTCGGGCAATAACGAGCCCGGCCGCAAAAAGAGCGACGAACGCAATTACTCCGAGAAACGTGACGTAATGGCCTCCGACTTGAAACAAGGGTTTCTCAAAAACCGAGAAGCTCATTGCAATCTAGTCTGGGCGTGTTGCATTTCTCCGCAACCTTAAACACGAAAACACGGCCGAAGCCGTGTTTTCATCCCCCAAACATCTCGCGCCGCGCGCGTGTTATTGCGGTTTCGCTCGTTCTTCGATGTATTTAACGACGTCGCCGACTGTTTGCAGTTTCTCGGCGTCCTCGTCCGGCACTTCCACGGAAAATTCCTCTTCAAACGCCATCACCAGCTCGACGATATCCAACGAGTCCGCACCCAAATCTTCGATGAAAGATGCCTGTGGCGTGACCTGCTCCGGGTTCACGCCCAGTTGCTCCACGATGATGTCCTTGACCTTCTCTTCGATTGATTTTTCCGCCATAAAATTTGTTTCGTTCGGGTTGGTTGTGCGTGGAAAAGCTTAAAGCAGTCCGAGCACAGGATGGCAAGTAAATGAATTAGAGAGCTTGTCAATCAATTTCAGGCGCGATGCGCGAGCGGCTTTCGATTTACTTCCTGCGTCATCCGAGTAGATGGAAACGATGTCCTCTTTGCCTGTCGAGCCAGTTGATTTGCTCGATCTCAAATTACTGCCAGCGTGGGTGAAAGAACCCGCTGATGGGAAGATCTACGAGTACGCCGGCGGCGAGGAAGATGGCCGGCAATCCCGCGCCCCAAATCGTTCGCGGCGCGATCGCGCTCCCCGCCCGCGCGAGTCAAAAATGTCGCGCGAATCCCAAAACGGACGCGACCGCCGAGCTCGCGGTCGAAATCACGGAGATCGACGCAAGGTTTTCCGGGAAATCGCTCCGGCAGAAATTACGGTTCATTTTCTGCCGCACTCGTCGGCATTTGAAAGCGTGGTCGCGCAAATCAAGTCGGCTTCGGTTGCATATTCCATTTTTGCTCTGGCGCGTTTGTTCTTGGAAAAACCGGAACGTTACGATGTCCGGTTGACGGCAAAGGCGGAATCGCCGGTTTACCAACTGGGCGAAAATGGCGCGATGTCTCTGGATCGAGAGTTCCTTGAGCGAAACGCATTTCGATTCGCTCACGAAGATTTTTACAAGATCGACATCGCGCAATCAGATCCGATCAAAGGAAATTTCTCAAACGTCGCGCGCTGCAGACTGAGCGGGACGCTTCTCGGCCCGACCAATCATCATAATTATCAGCCGCAGCTCCGCACCCTTTACGAACAGCGCTTCAGCCGTCGCATGAGTTTCGCCGAATATCAGCGGCAAATCGAGATCGTGAACGATCCGGCGTTAATCGAGCGGTGGAAAGAAGAAGCGCGAACGGTGACGACATATACGACATTGCGCGATGAAACTTCCTCAACGTTCGCGTCCGCAGCGGAAGCAGAACGGCACTTCCGGTCCAATTACCTGCCGGGCTTGGTTCGCAGTGTGGAGGAAGTAACCATCGGCGGGGTCTTGAGCCGGCGTTTGCCCGATCGAGCGCTCAATCGCGCGATTGAAGATGCCTGGACACGCGAGACTCGCTCGCCATCGAACATGATGCAGGAGTTAGCGGCCCGATTTCGACAAGCCGGCCTCAACGTTTTTCGGCATCGTCGTGGCATGTTGTTCGTCTCGCCTATCCGGATACGCGCGTTTGTCCATGAACAAGGTGGCGTATCTCCTTCGGTGAACGCAATTCTTGAAGCGGTGGCAGCCACACCCGGTATCAATCGCAAAGAACTTGCCGAAAAATTAACTGTCGATCTTTCGATTGAAGACACGGAATCGCGCAAACTTGCGCTCGCTTCCGACCTGCGCTGGCTCATCAGCGAAGGTCACGTGATTGAGTTCAACGACACCTCGCTCGATCTCCCGCGGAAGAAAGCAAACCAAGCGCAAGCTTCTGACTCGGCGATTCAGAATCGGGACCCGGAAACCAATGTTGCATCAGCTCACTCGCCGACGACCTTGAGCGCCGGCTCGGAATCGCCGCCTTCGTAGCGAACGATTTCATTTTTGTCGTTTAAAACGACAATGCGCGGCTGATGAATCGCCGCTTCTTCACGCGCATAACGCGCGAAACTCATGATCGTGATGCGGTCGCCAATTTTTCCGAGGTGTGCAGTGGCGCCGTTGAGCTCGATGATTCCGCGCTGCGCAGCGCCGTAGATTGCATAGGTCTCGAACGCTCGCCGTTGCTCAAGTTGCCAACGAGAATTCTTTCGTAGGGAACCAAGCCAACGAGCTGAGCCAGATCGGCGGAAATCGTGAGGCTGCCTTCGTAATCCAGGCTGGCACCGGTAACGGTAGCGCGGTGCATTTTCGACTTGAGAAGCGTCAATTGCATCGCCAATCAGACTGGGGGCCGACAATCCTACGGCAGGTTAACCTGATTTAACCGGCGATCACGCCTGCCTTCTTCAGTGCAGCATAGGCGCCATTTTTGTTGATCGTTTTCAGGCCGCGCGCAGTCACGCGAATCCGCACGAACTTTTTCAGCTCCGGCACCCAAATGCGATGCGCATGCAAATTTGGTCCAAAAATGCGCGGCACATTTTTTGTCACGTGCCGGCCGACTCCGCCCTTTTTTTTGGCCATACCGCGGCGGTGAATGACGCTGCCGCGCGTGGCTCGAGAACCTGTGATGGAGCAAACCTTTGACATAGCTGGCGAAAAAGTTGCGCAACCTGCCGCGCTCCGCTTGTTAGTCAAGCGAATCTTCACTCGCGAAAGCTTTCGGAGTTGAACAATAACCAGGCGAAATGGTCAGAATTGACTCGCGCCATGCGCGGCCCAGACCCAAGATCGACCAACTGCATTTGATGCGCGATGCAAAAAAATAATCATAAACTGCGGATCGGGATTGTAGGAGCGGGCAGCATCGTGCGCGCCCGGCATCTGCCTGCGCTCAAAAAGCATCCTGAAGTCGAAATCGTCGCGGTTTCGAATTTGACCTACGAAAGCTCGGAAAAATTTTGCCGCGAAAATCTCCCGCACGCCACGCCAATGCAAAATTGGGCGGACCTGCTCGCCATTCCCGATTTGGACATCATTTGGATCGGTACGCCGCCTTACATGCATTCCGCGGTGACGATCTCCGCGCTGGAAGCAGGCAAACATGTTTTTTGTCAGGCGCGGATGTCGATGGATTTGGCCGAAGCCGAGGAAATGCTCGCGGCATCCAGGCGCTATCCGGAACTGGTCACGATGCTTTGTCCGCCCCCGATGGGAATGCGCGCTGATCTGCTGGTGAAAAAGCTCTTGGCCGAGAATTACATCGGCCGACCGCACCATGTGCGACTGCAAAGTTTCACGAGCAGCTATTTGAATCCTGATGCGCCGGCGCATTGGCGACAAAGGATCGAGATCAGTGGACTGAATATTCTCACCCTGGGAATTTACGTCGAAGTATTGCAGCGCTGGCTCGGAGACATCACCGGCGTCTTAGCGCGAGGGAAAATTATCCATCCAATCCGGCAGGGCTATGAAGTGATCATTCCCGATTTGCTCACCGTCCTTTGCACGTTCGACAACGGCGCCGAAGGCGTGCTCGAGTTCAGCGGCGTCGATGCGCTGGCTCCCGGTGACCGTCTGGAAATTTACGGCAACGCTGGCACGCTCACTTGCGATTTTGGTTCAGATGTTGTGCAGGCGGGCAAACTTGGCGATCGCGCCCTGCACATTGTCGATCTTGCACCGGAGCTGGAAGGCGAATGGCGCGTGGAAGAAGATTTTCTCGCTGCCGTGAAATCGAAGGGGCGCGTCCGGCCGCGTCCGAATTTCGAAGAAGGCGTCCGCTACATGCGCGTTGTCCAGGCAGTCGCCGATTCGCGCGCGCGCAACGAATGGGTGGAGATCAAGAAGTAGTCGCTGTCCCTGCGCGCGCCTATCCGTCTATAATCCAGATAGGCCGAATAATTAAACCTTGTTAGGCAGCACTCGGACCTTTGACGCTGTGGCTATCGAACTCGTGGTTTGCGCAGCGCATCCAGCCGCATTGTTCTCGCGTGAGACCGCAGCCTTGCTGTCGGACATCTCGCGCGCTCAGGTAGTCTGTGTCGGACCACCGGCGGACGCCGATTCGCTCGAAGCAGTGATCGATGCCATCGAGTCTGAGCGACGTTTGCTAAGCGTTGAGCGGTGGGTTTTTTGGGGCATGTCAGGCGGCAGCTTCCTCGGACAGCTCTACGCGCGACAACATCCCGATGTCCTTGCTGGCCTGATCCTGGCAAGCTCGGGTCCCTACTTCCGCCCTACTGCCGAAGACCCGGCCTGCATTCTCTGTCCTCGACATCCGGCTTGGCGCGAACGGCTCGCAGCAATCAACCTTCTGGATGGTCAGCGCGATGTCGGCGCAACCGAGTGGCAGGTGGTCGAGGGAGTTGGCTGGGTCTTTCGGCGTGCCGGTGGCGCGGCCCTCCTCGTCTCGCCCGAAGAACCCTCCGTCGAGCTACGGCGAATGATGCCCGCGCTATGGACCTTCGATGCGCGCAGCTGGCTCACCGAAGTGCAACTGCCGACTCTGGTGATGTGTGGAAGCCTCGACCCCGTAGTCCCGCTTGCCCACGCACGCGCACTCGCGAACTTGCTGCCTGCAGCCGAGTTCAAGATGATCGAGGGAGCCGGTCATATCCCGCTCGTCGATCATCGGCTGGAGGTGGAGGATGCTGTTCGAGGTTTCCTCAGCAGGTGCGTCCAGCGGATCAAGTCAACGTAGTGCGCCGTGCTGCCTAACCAGACGATGCAGCCAACCGCTGGCCGGGCAATGAGGAGGTTAATTGTTATGAGTCATCTGTTAATGGTAAGAGAGCTCGCTTCCGCCTGCGTCGCTGAGCTCCCGTCTTGTTAGAACCCTGAGACTTGTCACATATGCGCGTGTCACGACCGTTGCTTTTACTCGTTTTTCTCTTGGTGCTTGTTGGCTGCTCCCAGCGTGGTTTCGATCCGGCGGCGGAGCAGGCGAAGCTATTGCGTCGGGACGCCGAGTGGGCTGACCTTGCCTCCGCGGGGAAGGATGTTGAGAAGATCGTTTCGTACTGGACCGACGATGCGGTCCTCATTTTTCCGGGCCAGCCCGTGCTCGAAGGCAAAGCGGCTATTCGTGCTTACGTCGCAGAGAGTCTCAATACTCCCGGATTTAGAATCCACTGGGTGTCGGAAAGACCTGTTTTCTCACCGGACGGCAAGCTGGCCTACATGCGCGGCAAGGACGAATTGACCGCGCCCGGACCAAACGGTGCGCCAATGACGGTTCATCTCAGGGGAATATCGATTTGGCGTTTGGACGCCGACGGACAGTGGCGCTGCGTGGTAGACATATCGAATGAGGAGCCACCCGCCACTCCCGTAGCGAAGTAATGCCGCGTCGTCGCTAACAATTTCTTTCGCGGCAGTCGAACGCGGGACTGGACAAGTTCCGCGCCTCACATGTGGAACCAATTGTAGGCGCTGGCAAATGTGATGCTGTTCGCGGAAAATTCCGAGACCGTGATCGCAATAACGATTGCCACGGCGGCGGCAGGCACGAGAGCAGGCACACCGCGCCGTAGGCATGAGGGGAAACTTTTCGGACTTTATCGGGCGCAATGGGGTGGGCGTATCACTGGAGGCTAATCAGATTTCACTGCCATTAGTCCGCTTGCCGGCTCCGCAAAACGAGCGGCGCGATTACGCGGAAGAAACGAGCGACGTAAAGAAGGTATCCAGCGAGCGAAACGAGCTGCGCGCCGATCAGCCAAACGTGACCGGCGCGAGCGATAAAGAAATCAGGCCGGCTGCAAATCGCGAACGCGCACCCGAGGTTGAGAAGGAAAAGCAAGGGAACAAGTACCCAAATATTGAGCAATTGATCGGCCCTGGCGCGCGCGTACAGGGCCTGATCGGCAGCGTTGCTTGATTCGGCAATCCGCGCATGAATCAGTCGCATATCGTAGACAAAAAGCAGCCAAACGGCTCCCGCGTAGCCAGCGCTCAGTTGAAACCACTCCAGGGGACGATCGAGTCGGCTAAAAAGGATGGCCTCGCCCAGGGCGCAAGCGATATAGAAAAAGTTATGCCCAAACTCGAGTGGCCATCTAATCAAAGTGAGTGTGTGAATGATTGACCGCGACCAAAAAATAAAGATCACGCATAACCCAGCGGCGACATAGAGAAAGGCGTCCCAGTTTCGCGCTGACATCAGTGCGCGCGCATTATCAGTTAAGAAAAAGAGCGCAACACCCTGGATGATGCTTGTGAGAGTGAGCTCGATATTAACAACGGTGCTATCCAGCTCCTGACGCGAACGATTCATACGCCCAGGAAAATGCGTGCCTGGAGGGACTCGAACCCACAACCTTCTGATCCGAAGTCAGATGCTCTATCCGGTTGAGCTACAGACACGAAATTGAAAATTCCAAGTTTAAAAAATGGGGTGGCCGACGGGACTCGAACCCGCAACAACCAGAACCACAATCTGGAGCTCTACCATTGAGCTACGGCCACCATCGCTTCGTTGCCGAATCGAGATTGTAAGATTCGAATCTCGTTTTGCAAAGAAAAGGACTCGCTTTTCGCATTCGCTCCAGTCAGTCTGGCAATTATGTGGAACGCTGGATTGTTATGGGCACGTCGATTATCATCGCGCCTCATCTTCCAATGAAGCGAATTGGATCGATCTTATTCATCGGTTTCTTTTTTCTGGCATTAACCCAGTTTGGGGCCCAGCACGATGATCCGAGCGAGATTTTTCTGAAGGTCTACATGACCGCTCAGCAGGGCGAAAAATTCGAACACGAGAATCAGTTCAAGACGGCGTTGGCGAGATATCGATCTGCCGGAAGCCTCATCGAGGAGTTGCGCAAATCGCACGCCGATTGGCAGCCGGCCATCGTGGATTATCGTGGCCGTAAAATCAGTGAGGGCATCTTGCGGATTCAGGACAAGATGTCCACCCAAAATGACCTCACGAGCGGTGTAAGTCGTTCAGCGGAAGCGGTTCCCGCGCCTCCTCAAGCTGGGGGCCAATCCGAAGCGGGAGTCGAGGTGATCACGCCTAGTGCAACCGAGGCGACCCCTCGAGCCGCGAGCGAGACCGCGATCAAAGAGACAACCAAAAAATTGCGCGACAATCTTGATCAACTGCAAGCAGCGCTTGAAAAATCGCAGAGCGATCTCGAGACCGCGCGAAAAGAAAAGGAACTGGTGAACACTCGCTTGCAGCAATCAAATTCGAAGCTTGAGAAAGCCCAAAGCGAGGTCGAGAAATCCAAGAAAGCGGAGGAGCAGGTTCGCGGTCAACTCGCGCAGGCTCAGGAGTCATTAAAAACGCTCCAATCGTCCCGCGACAATACCACGAAAGAGCAACAACAATTACGTGCAGAAGTCGCCCGCCTGAAAGACGCGGTCGCTGCCGCTGACGAGGCGCGGGTGACAGCGGAAAAGCAAAAGGACGAAACCAATGCAAAATTCGCAGAGGCGAACAAGCAAATCGCCACTCTTGCGCAGGAACGGGATCAAGCGCGCGACCAATTGAAAGGGATGAAAGAAACCGAACAACGCGTGCAGGCGCTCCTGGCCGAGAGCAGCGATTTGAAACAGAAACTCGCGAGTGCGGAAGAAAGTGTGCGGAAACTTGGTGAGGATAAGCCAAAAAATACGGAGGAATTTGCCAATGCGAAACAGCAGGTCGCCCAGCTTCAACAGCAACTGATCGAAACCCAGAAACAGAATCAATATTTCGAGGCCCGAGTTGCCGAGCTTTCGGTCCAACTCGATGACGCGAGCGCTCAAGTCCAAAGTGCCAAGCTCACCGGTGCAAATGCCGAAGAAACGACGCGCCTCGCCAAAGAAAATGAACTCTTGAGAAACATCGTTGTGCGCGAGCGGCAGGAGGAAGCGCGTCGTTACCAGGCGAAGACGCTGATGCTGGCGGAGTTGGATAAACTAAAGATCCAATCGGACGCTTTGAACAAGCAGATCGAATTTCTGGCGCAGCCGATCACAAAATTAAGCGATGAAGAGCTGGCTTTGTTGCGGCAGCCGGTGGTCTCAATTTCAGATCAGAATTCCGGCACGTTGAAAGCGAGTTTTATTTTCGCCAAGAAGTCGTCACTAGACTCCGTTGAGATCGCGCAGCCGAACGAAAAAGAAAAACCGCCCCTTGACGCGGGTGGGGCGACAACGAATAACTCCAGCGACGCCGCTGCGCCCAGCGACTTCAAACCGGACGTGCCGGATGACCTCCAGAATGTAGCGCGCGCGGCGAAAGAGAGCTTCGAGCACGGCAAATACCGTACCGCCGAAAGCCAATATCAGGAAATCCTCGACGAAAGTCCGAATAATCTCTACGCGCTTTCCAATCTCGGCGCCGTTTATTTTCGCCGCGGCAAATTTAAGGCGGCGGAGTTGACATTGAAAAAGGCCCTGGCGGTGTCACCCAAGGACGAGTTTGTGCATACGACTCTGGGCATCGTCTATTATCGGCAATCCAAGTTCGATGATGCCTTCACCGAGTTGACCAAGTCGCTCGAGATCAATCCGAAAAGCCCAATTGCCCACAATTATCTCGGCATTACCGCTAGTCACAAGGGCCGGCTCGAAGAAGCAGAAAAGGAAATACTTCAAGCCATCGCGAATAATCCTGATTACGCCGACGCGCATTTTAATCTTGCCGTCATTTTCGCAACAACGGAACCGGCTTCAAAAGAATTAGCCAAACGACATTATACCAAGGCCACCGCGCTCGGCACCCAGCCTGATCCATCGCTCGAGAAATTGTTGCAGTGAACGGATAAGACAAGTCGTTGTCGAACCGACGAAATCAACTGTAGCGGAGGTCTACGACCGTCGCATAATTCGGCTTCTCCCGCGTGCAACCATTCCTCACCGCCAATTGGCGATATCTCGCCATACTCAATTTCGTTGTCGATCCTGCGATTATCGCGCCTCTGGTGCCGCCCGGAACGGAACTCGATTACGAAAATGGTGAAACATTCGTCAGTGTCGTCGGCTTTCTCTTTCTCGACACCCGTTTGCTCGGCCTGCCGATTCCGCTGCACCGCGATTTCGAAGAAGTGAATCTCCGCTTCTACGTGCGGAAAAAATCCGCGGATACTTGGCGACGCGGCGTCGTCTTCGTTCGCGAACTAGTTCCGCGCCGCGCCATTGCACTAATTGCGCGCGCATTTTACGGGGAACGCTATCTCGCGCTGCCGATGAAGCACCACATCGAACATGTCGATGTTAAATTGAATGTGGAATATTCCTGGCGACGCGGCCGCAACTGGGAATCGCTTAAAATGAGCGCGAGCGGCGAGCCGCAATCCATTCCCGCCGGCTCACACGGCGAATTCATCACCGAACATTACTGGGGCTACACCCGCATTCGCGCCGGCTGCAGCGAATACAGGGTCGAGCATCCACGCTGGAAAATTTGGAATGCGGACACATTCGAACTTCACGCCGATGTCGCCGCTCTTTATGGCGACCAGTTTGCCGAAACTTTAAGTGCTCCGCCGCACTCCGCGTTCATCGCCGATGGTTCGCCAATCGAAATCTTCAAGCGAACGATCGAGCGTGAGCAATAGCCGCGGACGCTAGTCGCCCGGCTCCAACGATTACTTCGCGAGCAACTGCCGAAGCACAAACGGCAAAATTCCGCCGTGGCGGTAATAATCGATCTCAATTGGTGTATCGATCCGCAATTTTACCGGCACGGAATGCGATTTCCCATCCTTGCCCTGAATCTCGAGGGTTGTGTGGTGACCCGGTCGAACTTTGTCTGACAACCCGGTGATTGAGAAAATTTCCGAGCCGTCGAGGCCCAGCGATTGTGCACTGGTTCCATCAAGAAACTGCAACGGCAACACCCCCATGCCAACGAGGTTGGAGCGATGAATTCGTTCAAAACTTGCGGCCACTACCGCCTTTATGCCTAACAAACACGTCCCTTTCGCCGCCCAGTCGCGCGATGAACCAGCGCCGTATTCGTGACCAGCAAAGACGATTAATGGCGTCTTTGTCTCTGCGTATTTCATTGCCGCGTCGAAGATCGACATCTGCTCCCCCTTTGGCACAGGCATCTTGCCTGCCGCCCCGAAATATTTCGTCACTCCGCCTTCTGTTCCTGGCACCATCAGATTTTTGATGCGGACGTTGGCGAATGTCCCCCGGGTCATCACCAAATCGTTGCCGCGCCGGCTGCCATAACTGTTAAAATCGGAGTGGTCGATTCCGCGCGAAACCAGATATTGCCCGGCTGGCGACGTTGCCTTGATCGCGCCAGCTGGCGAAATGTGATCGGTCGTGACCGAATCGCCAAAAATGCCAAGAGCGCGCGCACCCCGAATCTCCTCGATGTGCCCCGGCTCCATCGAGAAATTCTCGAAAAACGGCGGCTCGTGAATGTAATCGCTCTTCTCATCCCACTGGTAAATGTCGCCTGTGCTTGCCGGGATTTCGTTCCACTTCGGGTTTTGGTCGGCGAAATCGCGGTAAAGCTTGCGAAATGTTTCTGGCTTGAGCGCCGATTGCATCGTTTCCCTGATCTCACTTAAGCTCGGCCACAGATCGCGCAGGAAAGTTTCTTTTCCGTGCTTGTCTTTGCCGAGCGGTTCCCGCGAAAGATCGACATCCACTCGGCCAGCCAGCGCAAAGGCAACAACTAGCGGGGGCGACATCAAAAAATTCGCCTTGATGTGTTGATGAACGCGCGCTTCAAAATTTCGGTTTCCCGAAAGCACCGAGGCTGCAACCAGATCGAATTCGTGGATCGCCTTCTCGATATTCGGATGGAGCGGTCCAGAGTTGCCGATGCAGGTGGTGCAACCGTAGCCGACGAGATTAAATCCGAGTTGATCGAGGTATTTTTGCAGCCCGGTTTTGTCGAGATAATCGGAAACAACCCGTGAACCCGGGGCGAGCGAAGTTTTTACCGCTGGATCGATAAGCAGACCACGCTCGACCGCTTTTTTTGCAAGTAAACCCGCCGCGATCATCACGCTTGGATTACTCGTGTTCGTGCAACTTGTGATTGCCGCGATTAGAACGCTGCCATGGCCGATGTGACTCTGCCCATGGGTGAACATTTCGCTGGATGCAGCCTCAATGTCTTTTCCCGTATCGGGTGTTGGCCGGTTTGCCACCATCTCGATCTTGTTACGCTCGTCGCCCGGTTTAATTCCTTGATCGATCTCATCTGTTGATGCCATTGCACGGTCGCGCGGCGCGCTGCCGTTCAATTGCACGAGATGTTTCTCGCGAAGATCGACGTTCTTTTTTCCGTAGCCGCCATCCTGGACCGGCTTCTCGAGCAACGCCCGAAATGTTCTCCCGAGTTCCGGCAAATTGATCCGATCCTGCGGCCTCTTCGGTCCGGCGACGCTCGGCTGCACATCCGCCAGATCAAGATCCACATCCACGCTGTAATCGATTTCGCCCTTGCGCGGCATGCCGAACATATTTTGCGCGCGAAAATAATTCTCGAACGCCCGGCATTGCTCATCGCTACGTCCCGTGGCCCGCAAATAATTGATCGATTCTTGATCGACCGGGAAATATCCCATCGTCGCGCCGTACTCGGGCGACATGTTTCCAATCGTCGCGCGATCCGGCACCGGCAGTGATGCCGCGCCTGCGCCGTAAAATTCGACAAACTTCCCGACGACTTTTTGCGCCCGCAGCAATTGCGTGATGTGCAGCACGAGGTCGGTCGCTGTCACCCCTTCGTGCAATTGTCCCTTCATGTGCACGCCAACGACTTCCGGCGTCAGAAAATAAACCGGCTGACCGAGCATGCCGGCTTCGGCTTCGATTCCACCTACACCCCAACCAACCACGCCGAGGCCGTTGATCATGGTCGTGTGTGAATCGGTTCCGACCAACGTATCCGGATAAAATATTTCTGATTCCTGACCTCTGACCTTCGACCTCTGGCTCAGGACTCCTTTGGCCAGGTATTCGAGGTTCACTTGATGGACGATGCCGATTCCGGGCGGAATTAACTGAAATGTTTTAAATGCTTGTTGGCCCCATTTCAGAAACTGATAACGCTCGCGATTGCGCTTGAACTCCATTTCCAAATTGAGTTGCAACGCTTTTGCTGAGCCGAAAAAATCCACCTGCACCGAGTGATCCACCACGAGATCGACGGGGACGAGCGGTTCGATGATTTTCGGGTCGCCTCCCAGCCGCTTGACGGCGCTGCGCATCGCCGCGAGATCGACAACTAGCGGCACACCGGTGAAATCCTGTAGGACAATGCGCGCGACTACGAACGGAATCTCCTCATTTGCTGGTGATTTTGCGTTCCAATTCGCCAGCGTCTCCACATCTTTCCGCCGGACTTTTTTGCCGTCGTAATTGCGCAATACCGATTCGAGCACGATCCGAATGCTCACCGGCAACCGCGAAATTTTGCCGATACCTTGGTCCTCAAGCGTCGGCAACGAATGCAAGAACGCTTCGCGACCACTGCCCACGTCGAATTTTTTGAGCGTTTTGAATTCGTCAGTCATGCCGGAGGATGAATCTGGAAACCGGGAAACCAAAAGCAGAAGAGCTGACTTTTCTCTCTTTTCGTGGATTCATGATTAGACTCATTTCAGTTCCCCGAGCTTCACTTTGATTTTGTCGAAGTTCGGCAATTGTTTCGCGTCATCGTTGCTCTCGGCATATTGAATCACGCCATTCTTGTCGATGATGAACGCGGAACGCTTCGCCACGCCCGCCATTCCGAGATTCAATTGGGGCAGGAAGGAGTCGTACATCACGTCGTAAGCTTTTGCGATTTTGTGCTCGTAATCGCTGAGCAGCGGAACCGTGATCTTTTCCTTTTGCGCCCAGGCTTCTTGCGCAAACGGATTGTCACCGCTGATTCCGTAAACGGCGGCATTTAGATTACTATAAGCAGAGAGACCGCTGCTGACATCGCACATTTCCGTCGTGCAAGTGCCGGTAAAGGCCATCGGAAAGAAAAGCAGCAGCGTATTTCGTTTTTCGAAGTTATCGCTCAGTTTGATCTGCTTCGGCCCATCGGCGGTCTTGGTCGAGAGTGTAAAATCTGGCGCTTTGGTTCCAACTGCGAGTGGCATAATGAGTCCTCCGGTTTGAGTTAAATGGCAGAATTCCAGTATAAGATCGACATCTACCCGGTCAAAAAGAAGATCGAGAAGCGTTGAAGGATCGAATCGTTAAACGTGATTCGCTGAAATCTCACTACCAATCACGAATCACGATTCACAAACTCCGATGGAATTGTTTTGGTGGCTGATCACGATCGTGCTGTTTGCCGTCGGTCTTATCGGGACGGTGCTGCCAGTATTGCCGGGAACGACGATCATTCTCGCGGGCGCGGTTATTCACCGAGTAATGCTTGGCCCGGAGAAAAGCATCGGCTGGTGGAGCATCGTTGTCCTTGTTTTGCTAACGCTCACAACTTATACGCTCGATTTTCTCAGCGGCTACTTCGGTGCAAAATATTTTGGCGCGACGAAATGGGGAATGTTCGGCGCTGTCCTTGGCGCGCTCATCGGCATTTTTTTTGGAATCATCGGATTGTTTGTTGGGCCGGCGATTGGCGCAATTGCCGGCGAATTCATCGCTGGGAAAAGGATGATCGACGCTGGCCGGGCAGGCTGGGGGAGCTTGTTGGGAAATCTCGCTGGGATGATCGGCAAGCTCGCCATCGGGTTCGCCATGATCACGATTTTCTTCATGACCGTGCCACCGCCCTTCTGAGTTCTTGGACAAAATTGACAGAATGATCGGAATTTTCTTCAAATCATTTGTTCATTCTGTCTCAAATCAACTCCGTAATTCGCGGTGCTCTTTTCTTCCTGGTTGATTATGATAAATTAGGTGTGATGGCAGATGATCGCTGGTGAGCCGCAGTGGCTTGCTGGAGGAAAGTCCGAACACCATACGGCAACATGCCGCGTAAAATACGCGGGCGCCGCAGTTGTAAAATTGCGGTGACGGAAAGTGTCCCAGAAAAGACACCGCCGGTTCTTTGGCAACAAAGGCGCAGGCAAGGTTGAAAAGGCGAGGTAAGAGCTCACCGCTCGCGGAGCAATTCGCGAGGCACGAAAAACCCCATGCGGTGCAAGACAAAACAGAGGGAGGGCAGCCGGCCCGTTGATCCTCGGGTATCGTCGCATCACGATGCGCGCAAGCGTGTCGGGCGTTCAGTTCTGCGAAAATCGGAACTGGATGAGATAAATGATCGTCGCGGCTGAGAGATCAGCCGACAGAATTCGGCTTACCGCCATCAAAACATGAAGGGCGCTTTCGGAAACGAAGGCGCCCTTCGCTTTTTTTGTCAGGCCGCGGTTGGCCGGACGCTGGATTTTTTTCGCAACAGTGGAAGCACCTTTTCCACCAGCGCATCCGCAGTGATGCCATGCTTCTTTCGCAGGATCGGGACGGCGCCATGCTCGACAAATTGATCGGGCCATCCGATGCGGACGACTGGCGTGTTGATCATTTGCGAATGCAAATGCTCCATCACCGCACATCCGAAGCCGTTGTGCAGAACGTGATCTTCGATGGTGCAGACGACTTCGACGCCGCGTGCAAAAAATTCGAGCGTGCCGGTATCGAGCGGCTTGATCCAGCGCGGATTGATGAGCGCAACGGAAACGCCTTTCTCTTCCAGTTTGCGCGCGGCTTCTTCGGCCAATTCAAACATGTTGCCCAAGCCAAAGATCGCCACATCGCGCCCGTGTTGCACGACTTCGGCCTTGCCGATCTCGAGAAGTTTGGGTTCAGGTTTGATTTGCGCACCCGTCCCGGGACCGCGGGGGTAGCGGACGGCGATCGGACCAGCGTTGTAGTGCGCCATCGTCCAGAGCATATCGACAAATTCATCTTCATTTTTCGGCTGCATGTGCACCCAATTCGGGATATGACGCAGGTAACCGATGTCGAACAACCCATGATGCGTCGGGCCGTCGTCACCACTCAATCCAGCGCGATCCATGCAGAGCCTGACGTTTAGTTTTTGGATCGCGATGTCGTGAATCGCCATATCGTAGGCGCGCTGAAAGAAGGTCGAATAGATCGTGAGAAACGGCGTCAAGCCCTGCGTCGCCAATCCGCACGCGAAGAGCGTGGCATGCTCTTCGGCGATACCAACGTCGAAGTAACGAGTCGGATGCGCCTTCGCGAAATGCGAGAGGCCGGTTCCACTGGGCATCGCGGCGGTGATCGCAACGAGCTTCTGATTGTGCTCCGCGAATTTCGCGAGCGTTTTGCCGATGATTTCCGAATAGGTCGGCGTCGGCGCCGGAGCGGTCTCGCCGGTTTCCAGTTTGTATTTTCCGAGGCCGTGAAATTTGTCCGGCTGTTTAATGGCCGGCTCGTAGCCTTTGCCTTTCTTGGTGAGAATGTGCAGCAGAACCGGCTCATCCTGCGTTTTCAAAAACTCAAATGTCCGGATTAGCAGCGGGATATCGTGCCCATCGATCGGCCCGTAGTAACGCAATCCGAGTTCCTCGAAGATAACGCTTGGCACAATCAAGCCCTTTACGCTTTCTTCGACTCTATGCGCGAACTCAGCCACTGATTTGCCGGCGATCGCCCGGACGAAATCGCGCGCTTTGTCGTGCAAATGTGTAAACGTTGGACTCGTCGCAATGCTGTTTAAGTAATTTGCGATCGCGCCCACATTTTTCGCGATCGACCACTCGTTATCGTTGAGCACGACTATGAAGCGCTTGGTATGCGCCTTGACATTGTTGAGCGCCTCATAGCTGATTCCACAGGTAAACGCGGCGTCGCCCGCCACCACCACGATATTTTCGTTGCCTCCCTTTAAATCGCGCCCGACCGCCATGCCGAGCCCTGCGGAAAGCGCTGTCCCCGCGTGACCGGCGCCATAGCAATCATGTTCGCTTTCGGTTCGCAAAAGGAAACCATTGAGGCCGCCGTACTGCCGCATCGTTGAAAAGCGATCGAGGCGCCCGGTAAATATCTTGTGGACGTAACCCTGGTGGCTGACGTCCATGACAAATCGGTCGCGCGGTGTGTCGAAAACGCGATGCAGCGCGATAGTCAATTCGACCACGCCGAGATTCGGACCAAGATGCCCGCCTGTTTGCGAAAGGACTCTGATCAGCTCATCGCGAACTTCCTGTGCCAGTTGCGGCAGATCTTGTTCGCGGAGCGCTTTGATATCCGCAGGCGAACGGATCCCGTCGAGTAAGCGCGCGGGCGCAGCCGCCGGTCTGGAGCCCTCAAAAGAGTTTGATTTCATCATTTGTATTTTCGGTTTCAGCGACTGCGTTGGCCGGTGCCGCCGGCTCCGGCCTTGCTTCGAACTCTTTCACGATCGTCTTGCCGGCGCTGTTGCGGGCGATGATCTCGATCTTTTGCTCTGCGTTGGCAAGTCGTTCCTGGCAAATTTTTACCAAATTCATTCCCTCTTCATACCGCACAATCAGATCTTCCAGCGGCAGTTTGCCCGATTCCATCTGCTCGACAATCGTTTCGAGCCGATCCATCGCGCTCTCAAAGTTGAGCGCTGTCTCGCGCTGCTTCGGTTTACTGCTCACGGGCAAACGGGAAACTAAGCACAGCACTGCCCCAGAGAAAAGTGCGACTTCTGGCCGAGCCGCTTGCCTTCACGGCTACACACAGGAAGACACGCCTCAGCATTAACGGCTACTTCGCGTCTGCTTTGGGCAGAGGCAGCGAGGCTTGGCCAAATACGTATCGCCAGCCGGTCGGGCTGCGGACGTACGTGTCGCTGAACCACAACTTGTAATCAACCGTCTTGCCCTCTTGCGCTGCCTTGATCCATAAAAGCGCCGTCACCACAGCCGTATCACCCCATACTCGCACCTTTTGAGAACCAGCTTCCTCGTCTTGGTGCTCATAGATCACTTGCTTCTCTCTCGCCGCCTTCAGCAGTTCGGCTTTTTCATAAACTTTGCCGCGCCCAGTTACCAAAACGAAATCATCGGCCAAAATCCGATCCATCGTCGCGGCATCGTTCTCCTTAACGGCCGCCTGATATTGGGTATCTAGCGCCGCAACGGCCTTTGCGTCGTCCGCGGAAGATGCATTCACTTTGGTCGTCGAAATCAAAACCGCGATTGCGGTCGCCAGCATAAGTTGTGCGAGTCTTGAGAACCGCCAAATGCGATCATGTCGGGATAGAATAAATGAGATCATGTTTGGCTTTCGTTTAAAAGTCGGTCGAGACCAGGACGACTTAACGATGTATTTTTTTGCATCTAACCGATTTGTTGCCGATAGGCGGCCGCGTCTTTCAATTGTTTGACATCGTCCGCGTTGTCGATCTTCAAAACGAAAATCCATCCTTCGCCAAACGGTTCGCGGTTAATTAAACCAGGGTCTGCTTCCAGCGCCTTGTTTACCTCAACTACCGTTCCTTTCACCGGCGCATAAATGTCGCTCGCTGCTTTGACGGACTCAACCACGGCGATGGCTTCACGCGCATTCACTTGTCGATCCATTTTCGGCAGTTCGACGTAAACCACATCAGTCAACTCCGATTGCGCATGATCGGTGATCCCGACGCGAACATTCTCACCTTCGCGGCGAATCCATTCGTGGGTCTCGGTGTAAAGTAAATCGTCGGGGACGTTCATGATCTTTTGTAGAGCGGTTTTTTCTCGATCGTGGCTGGAAACTTTTGGCCGCGAATCTCGATGTCGATCCTGGTGCCGATCTTCGCGTGGGGCGCGGACACGTATGCCATGCCGATGCCGTAATTCAAGCTCGGAGAAAGTGTGCCGCTGGTCACTTCGCCGACGCGTTCGCCGTTGTCGAAAACCGAATAATGCGGTCGTGGGGGCGGGCCTTTCGCCTGCATTCGAAAGGCCACCAGCTTCTCCGGTGAGCCATTCTCTTTCGTCTTCGACAAAACTTCGCGACCGACGAAATTTGGTTTCGTCAGATCGACAAAAAATCCAAGGCCGGCTTCGATTGGATTGCGTTCCGGCGAAAGATCGGAGCCGTTGAGCGGATAACAGACTTCAAGTCTTAATGTGTCGCGCGCGCCGAGACCGCACGGTTTGATTCCAAACGCTTTGCCTTTCTCAAAAGCAGCGTTCCAAAACTTCGCCGCATCTTCCGCTCGAAAGAAAACTTCCACGCCATCTTCGCCGGTGTAACCGGTGCGTGCGACCGAAACGCTTGTTCCATCGAATGGAAGATCGACGATGTGATTTCGCGCCGGCGGATTGACATTTTCTCCGAAGAGCGCGTGAAACAGTTCCAAAACGCGCGGCCCTTGAATGGCAACGCCGCCAAAATCCGGGCTGCGACCCTTTAGATCGACATCCTTTGTCCGATGTCGATCCAGCCAGGCGAAGTCTTCGTCCGTACGCGCGGCATTCACCACCAGGAGAAACTTCTCCTCCTCGATCCGATAAACGATCAAGTCATCAATGATTCCGCCGCGTTCGTTGAGGAGAAAAGTGTATTGACCCTGGCCGATTTCCAGCTTGTCGATGTTGTTAGTAAGCATCGTGTTCAGCCATTCGCCAGCTGCCAGACCGCTGACAAGCAATTGTCCCATGTGCGAAATATCGAAAATGCCGACGCTGTTTCGCACCGCCCGATGTTCCTCGATGATGCTCGTGTACTGCACGGGCATGAGCCAGCCACCGAACGGAATAATTTTCGCGCCGCGCCCCACATGCTCTTGGTAGAGCGG
>Ga0307312_10000182_pt1 | contig 26135 bp, 26 predicted proteins | sample ER_DNA_202_FD_194489 | JGI IMG/M metagenome (GOLD analysis project Ga0307312, IMG submission 194489) | Bulk soil microbial communities from the East River watershed near Crested Butte, Colorado, United States - ER_DNA_202 | ecosystem: Environmental > Terrestrial > Soil > Floodplain | place... | reverse complement strand
CGTAGATCGGTGGGACCACCGAGCCGACGGCAGAATCGGGATCCTGTCCGGCGTGGATGGCGCGGGTCGAGAAGCCTTGTGTGACTGTCACAACTGGCCAGCGTACGCCAGCGCGGCATGTCGGAGTGCCGATGAGATGCCCTCCAACAGGCGCCGTCCTGAGCTTGTCGAAGGGCTCAGGGCGCATGTGCAACGAGCCTGAGCGAACTGGAACATCTCGAGGCTGAGTCGGCGTTGCGTAAGTGCAGACACCGTTTGGAACGGCGTCGCAGGAAGGCAGACTGAATCACATGTTGTTCTCACGGACGAAGTCCACGCTTGTCGAGCCCGATCAGGCACTCCGCGGCCGAAGCACTGCTGTCCTGGTCAACCCAACCTTCCACGACATCTTTGGCATTCCGGTGCAGAAGGTGCCAGAGGGATCTGAGGTTGCCTACTTCGCTCTCGGTTGCTTCTGGGGAGCCGAAAAGCTGTTCTGGAACACACCGGGAGTCACCAACACCGCCGTCGGATATGCGGGCGGCTTCACCCCCAACCCCACGTACCAAGAGGTCTGCAGCGCTCGTACCGGGCACACCGAGATCGTGAAGGTGAGCTACGACCCGGCCAAGATCAGCTATGAGAGGCTGCTCAAGATCTTCTTTGAGAACCATGACCCTACCCAGGGGATGCGGCAAGGCAACGACGTCGGCACCCAGTACCGATCGGCGATTCTCACGACCTCGCCGGAGCAGCTGGAAACCGCCCAGCGGGTACGGGATCAGTTCCAGGCCGAGTTCAGTCGGTCGGGTTACGGGCGGATCACCACCGAGATCGCCCCGGCCGGCGACTTCTACTACGCCGAGGACTATCACCAGCAGTACCTGGACAAGAACCCCTTCGGTTATTGCCCGGTGCACGCCACGGGAGTGACCTGCAACTGAGCAGTGCTCAGCGTCGCCGCGCCCCGGTGAGCCTATAGAGGGTGCGAAAAGGCAGCACCCGGACCATCGCTGCCACAACTTTGGCCTCTCGGCCGACCACCTGGCGTGGCGGCGGGTTTTTGCTCTGCAGCGCGTCGAGGATGATCTTGGCCGGCACAGAAGGATCGGGTCCGGACTCAGCCAGCCGTTTGGCCATCTTCGTTGCCGCTTCGATTTGATCGGCATAGCGGGCGTTGATCTCGGAGTCGCGCGATTGCAGTTCGTCCCCCGCAGCACGGCCGCGGTCCCAGATCGGCGTTGCGATCGCGCCAGGCTCGATCAGCAAAACCTTGATGTTGAACGGCGCAAGTTCGGCGCGCAGCGAGGAGCTGAGTCCGACCAGCCCATGCTTGGCGGCACCGTAGCCGCCAAGTATGGGGCCGGAGAGCCGGCCGCCAATCGAGCCGATCATGATGATCCGTGCGTCGCCGATCTGCTCGGCGGAGCGGTGCAGGGCGGGCAACATCACCTGGGTAACGAGGAGCTGCGCCGTCAGATTGACTTCGATCTGACGGCGGAAGACCTCGATCGGAATCGTCTCCAGTGGTCCTGGCAAGGCGGCGCCCGCATTATTGACCAGACCAAACAGCGGTCCTGCGGAATTGATCACCTCGCCCGCGGCACGTATGGAATCCTCATCGAGCAGATCCATGATCACCGGCGTGACGAGCTCTGGGAACTGCTGGCGCAAGCTCTCCGCATCAGCCTCTCGGCGTACGGTAGCGAAGACCTGGTATCCAGCACTGACCAACTCGACGACGGTTGCCCGGCCGATTCCGGTCGAAGCGCCCGTCACGACGACAGTGCGCTGCGCCATGCGCCATTCTCCTGCTCGTTTGGGTGTGACAAGGCTCAGTTGAGAGCGTTTCGGGCGAAGGTGTCGCACTTGTTCGGGTCGCCGGTGTTGAAACCTTGGGCAAGCCATTGCCGGCGCATTGCCGCGGAACCGTGCGTCCAGGTTTCCGGCCTGACCTGGCCCTGCATCTTCGACTGGATCCGGTCGTCACCGACGGCTTGCGCGGCGTCCACTGCGCGGTTGAGATCTTCTTTGGTGACCTCGCTGATTGGACTTTCGGGATCCTCCGTCGCGTGCCGGAACCACACCCCCGCATAACAGTCGGCCTGTAGCTCGAGCCGCACCCCCGGTGAGGTGGGCCCAGTCCCCTGCCCACTGCTTTGGACACGCTGCATCGTGCCAAGCTGATTCTGGATGTGATGACCGAACTCGTGGGCCAACACGTACGCCTCGGCAGCGTCACCGCCTTGCGCGCCCAGCTGGCCGGTTAGCTGATCAAAGAATCCGAGGTCGAGGTACACGGTGGTATCGGCTGGGCAGTAGAAGGGCCCGACCGCGGAGGTCGCATTTCCGCACGCCGTGTTGATGCTGCCGGAAAAGGTCTTGACCTGAATCTTCTGATAACCCTGCAGAGTGTCGTTCCAATAGTTCTGAATTGAATTCGTGTACGCGACGAACCGGCAGTCCCGATTTTGGTTGATGTCCGAACCGCGAGTGCACTGAGCGAACGGACTGGCGTTGCCCGACGGCTCCGGTCCCGCCTGCGGCGCGCCGCCGAGGATGTCGCCCGGATTCAGACCGAACAGCAGCGCGAGCAGCAAGACAATCAGCCCGGCGCCTCCGCCGACCGCGATCTTGCCGCCATTTCCACGACCGCCGCCACCCATCTGCGACGGATCGAGCTCGGCTCCTTCGTTGTATTTCACGCCACTCCGCTCGCGAGAACTCCTGATGCTGGTCCTGGTCGGCAGCATAGCTGCGGTACCCAGATCGCGAGCCTCAGCTAGCGATTGGTGGAAGATCACGCGCCAGTGGCGACCCGGCATGAAGAGAGAAAATTTCGTTCGCGTGGATTTCGCGATTTTATATAGATCAATTTCCAGACTTGCCGGAATATTTCCGATTGGACCGTGCGATTCCCTGCACACTGCGCCTGTTTGCCCGGCGCATCCTGGCTCGCGAAGATATGTTTTCCTAGGGCGTTGCTGAGAATTCGGCAGAAGAGTAGCGTCCTCGCCATAATGTGACTCTTTCACTCACCGGAGCGTCCCCATGGCCACTACCGAGTCCACTCCGACTACCACCACGACCACTGTAGATGTGGACCAGGTGGGCGAGCACAAGCCACTGATGTCGGGCACTGCCATCTTGATGATGAACCTCGGGTTCTTCGGGGTCCAGTTCAGCTTTGGCCTCACCCAGTCGGCGGTGAACCCGCTCTTCCTCTTGATCGGCGCAGATCCCGATCAGCTCCCGATCTTGAACCTGGCCGGACCGATCACCGGACTGGTGATACAGCCGCTGATCGGCGCGGCCAGCGACAAGACCTGGAGCCCTCGGTGGGGCCGGCGACGACCCTTCATCACTGCTGGCGCGATTCTCTGTTCGATCATCTTGTTCGCCTTCCCGTTCGTCGGCATCCTTTGGCTGGGCGTGGTCTGTTTCTGGCTCCTCGACGCCGGCAACAACACGTCTATGGAGCCGTATCGGGCATTCATCTCGGATCGGTTGCCTCGGTCGCAACTGGCCCGCGGGTTTTTGACGCAGAGCATGTTCACTGGAGCCGGCGCGGTGCTGGCGAACCTGTCGTTGTTCATCCTGCAGAAGGTGCCGGCGCTAGAGAAGACCGCCGGCAACGGGGTGCCCTATTGGATGTATGTCTGTTTCATGATCGGCACCGTGTGCATTCTGGTGACCGTGCTGATCGCGATGGCGCGCACCAAGGAGCTGACTCCTTCCGATGAGGAGCTCGAGGAGATGCGGTCGGCCCCGAAGGGTCTCGGCGGGTTTGTCACCGAGATTAAGGACGCCGTCCGGACCATGCCGGTGGCCATGCACAAGATCGGTGTGGTCTTCGTCTTCCAGTGGTACGCGATGTTCATCTACTGGCAGTTCCTGGCGGTCAGTCTCGGTGAGACGGTGTTCAACGCCACGCCCGAGGAGGGCGGCCCGGCCTGGAATCAGGCAATCGCGTGGAGTGGTCTACAAAACGCCACCTACAACTTCGTGTGCATGGTTTCGGCGTTGTTCCTCGTGGGGTTCGCCCGCAGGATGGGTGCCAAACGCGTGCATGCAATTGCTCTCGGCCTGGCCGCTGTCGCACTGATCTGGCTAGCTCAAATTTCTAACCAGTACCTAGCACTCGTGCCGATGATTGGGCTTGGCATCTTCTGGGCAAGCGCGGTCGGTATCCCTTATCTGATGGTCGCCAGCATGGTTCCAGCCAAACGCACGGGCGTCTACATGGGGATCCTCAACATGATGATCGTGATCCCGATGCTGCTCGAGACGGTCACCTTCGGTTGGATCTTCAACCATCTGCTCAACAACAAAGGCTCCAATGCAATCACCCTCGCCGGCGCGCTCATGGCAATCGGCGCACTGGCGATGCTGTGGGTCAACCCGCCGCCGGAGGACGAGGAATCCCCGATCATCCCCCTCGGTGCGCCACGACACATCCGCCACGTCTACGACAACGTGATCGTCGGCACCGACGGCACCCCTGCATCACTGGTCACCGTCGGCCACGCCGCCGGCGTCGCCCACGCCGCCGAAGCCCACCTCGTAGTGGTCACCGCCTACGACGAAGAACCTAAAACCGAAGGCGCTGGCGGTCGCCAGCTGGTGCACGGCAGGGCAGCCGCCGAAGCCGCCCTACGCGCCTCAGTCGACGTCGTCACCGAAGCCGGAGACCACCACATCAAATCCTTCGACGAACGAGCCGTAGCAGGCCGGCCAGCACAAGCCCTGCTAGACACAGCCGGAAACAACCCCAAAAACCTCATCGTCGTCGGTAACCGTGGCCTCGAAGCCGAGGAAGGACACATGCTCGGCTCGATACCGGCAGAGGTGGTGCGCAAGGCCGCCTGCAACGTATTAATCGTGCAAACCACCCGACACCCAGACGACCTCGAAGCGATAACCGCACACATGGAGAGGGACCAGCCTCAAGAAGTAAGCCCAACGTAGAGCACATGCCGGTACCAAGGCGACGTGTCATCTGGTTGCTCGGTCGCCCAAGTGCCCTTGTGTGTCGCTCGTTAAGAAGCCGTGGACGACGGATGGCACGACGCAGCAGGCGGCAGTCAACGGCCTGCCCTGACCGCGTACGGCGAGGCCCTCTGGCACAGTGGGCAAGGTGAGTGTGACGGTTGTCGACAATCCAACAGACGCCCGCTTCGAGGCGAGGGTTGACGGCACGCTCGCCGGCGTATCTGAGTACGAGCTCACATCCGACACCATCATTTTTCTCCACACCCAGGTAGCCGAACGGTATGAAGGTCAGGGGGTGGGCTCGGAGATCGCACGATATGCGCTTGACGACGCGCGGGCGCGGGGCCTCTATGTTCGTCCGCTCTGCCCGTTCATTCGCGGCTGGCTGAAACGGCATTCGGAGTACGACGACCTCATTCGTGCCGCTGGATAGCAATCGGCGCGAGATCGGACATGAATATCCACAGATTCGCGGGATAACGCAGCTTCGGTCGTGTTGCGTCGACCGGAGTCCCGCCAGATTTGGCTCATGACTGATATCCCGGCCCTTCGGCAACCATCTGAAATGCCTCGCGTCCGCACCTCCGAGGACCTGTACCAGCGCTGGCGAGCGCTGATGGGGCCGCTGGGCTTCGGCCAACCTCGGCTCTGGATCGCCTTCCTGGAACCGAGTGCGATGATGAGCGCTCAACTTACCCAAATCGAAGACATTCCCAGGTGGGCCGATCCTCGGTTATGTGGTGCGTTGCTCGAGATGTGCGGACACATCGTCGGCCGCGACGGTGGCGGCGGATCCGTGGCCTTGCTGCTGACTAGACCGGGCCGCAATCCGATGGACGATGCTGACCGCAGCTGGGGCAGCGGCCTCACCTCCGCGGCGCGACAGCACGGTGTGGCGATGTGGCCGGTGCATTTTGCGAGCGACGTAGAGCTACGTGTCTTTGCACCCGATGATCTTGTAATGGAGGACTAGGGCACCTATGGCCCTTCAACAGGCTCAGGCGCTGCGATGGGTCGGGTATGCCAGAGCCAGGCCAGCCCGAAGATCGGCAGCACCAGGGGAACGAAGCCGTAGCCGATCCCGTACCACGACCACACCGTAGCCCGCGGAAAGGCTTCCGGGTCGACGATGCTGAGGGTGCCGATCGAGATGACGCCGACCAGCTCGATGATGATCGCGACCAGTGCCACCCGACGGGATGTGCGAGTGCCGCGCGCGAGCGTGATCGTAGCGACGATGTAGATCACCCCCGCAAGCGCTGACAGAAGGTAGGCGAACGGCGCTTGATCGAACTTGGTCAGGAGCTGGACACTCGCGCGCGCGGTTGCGGCTAGAGCAAAGATTCCATAGACCGCCACAAGTACGCGGCCGGCGCCGCTGTTGGTACGGCGAACTTCTGCGTCGGGGTGTTGAGGTGAAGAATCGGTCATCCCGTAGGCGTCCAGAGCACGAGCAAACGCAGCGTCATGGCGAGCACCGCAAAGGCTGCCACCGCCAGCACGATCCCGGAAAACCGAGTTCGTTCGACATTGGCCCACAGCCAGGCGATCGGAATCAAGATCACGATGCCGATCAAGTAGCCGATCGTGGTGGCCAGCTCCGCTGGACGGAAGCCGCCAATCATCTTCGCAGCCGCAATGATCGACTGGACCACCGTGATGAGCTCAAGCCCTGCGGCGTACAGCAACTGTGTCTTGCCCGGCGGCTTGTTGGCTATGGCGCTCACCAGACCCCAGATCACGGCTGCGCCAGCAAGAGCGACCACGGCGTACGCCAGAGCGTCGATCATCGATGCACTCGTCTGCTCCGCACGCCGCCCAAGCTACCGGAGAGGGTTGTCCATGAGCTGCCAGACTTATAACCCGCGAGGCTGTTGTCATGGGCCCGCGTCAAGGAGGAACAGTGGCCAACCAGCGAGAGCCGAGAGTTGGCCGACGCCCCGGCAACCAAGACACCCGCGGCCAGATCATCACCGCCGCGCGGCAAGCCTTTGCAACCAAGGGTTTCGCCGGTGCGTCAATGCGTGGGATTGCAGCCGAAGCCGGGGTGGATGCGGCGTTGATCCATCACTACTTCGATAACAAGGAACAACTCTTCCTTGCCACGGTGGCGCTTCCGCTCGAAATGCCGCAGAAATTGGAGGAGGTCGCAGCGGGAGGCCTCGATGGGATGGGCGAGCGCCTGGTGCGCACCGTCCTCGGTGTCTGGGATTCCGATCTTCAGCCCTCCTTGATCGCGGCGATCCGCACTACGCTGACAGATCCGGCGCTGACCCGGTCCGTAGGTGAATTCCTCGCCCTCGAAATCATCGGCCGTGTGCTGCGTCGGGACGACCTGCCGCCGGAGGAGGCAAACAGGCGGGCCGGCTTGGCGGCGTCACAAGTTCTCGGGCTGGTGATTGGGCGATATGTGCTGCAGTTGCCTCTATTGGTGAGCCGACGCAGCGAGGACCTGGTCGTCGAGGTAGGGCCCACCGTCCAGAGGTATCTTGACGGCCACATCTGAGGCAACAGTGCGGAATGATGACCAGGTGCTGGTCGTCGGCATTACAGAGCAAGGTGAGCGAGCGTTCGAGGTGGTCCTCCGCCACGGCGCCGATCCCGACGTGCTCGCGTTCGATTGCGGCTACGTGGTAGTTGCGCCCCTCGACGCAAATCGCACCAGCTCTGGCGAGTTGATCCTCCGGCTTTTAGTGCGTCCGGTCGTCGACGAGCCGCGCCCGCAGGTACGCCGACAAGCTCGGGACGCCGGTCTCGTGCTAGGTGACGACATCCGACCCGCCGTTCGGCAGCGATTCGCTGCGTACGCGGTGGTGACCTCGCGCCAAGGCCTGCTGGCCACTGAATACTCGGGACGAACTGCGGTCACCGGCCGATGGGGTATGCCAGGCGGTGGCCTTGATGATCATGAGCCACCGACCTCCGCCGTACTCCGAGAGGTTCACGAGGAGACGTCCCAAGAGATCATCCTTGGTGAGTTGATCAAGGTCCAGACCTCGCACTGGGTCGGGCGCAGCCCGTACGGCAGCATCGAGGATTTCCACGCCGTACGGCTGATCTATCGCGCCAGCTGTCCGCATCCCACCGAACCAATCGTGCTTGATCAAGGAGGGACCACGGAGTCGGCGCAGTGGGTGCCGTTGAACTCGTGGCGTTCGGTGCCGTGGACCCAAAACTGGCAGCTGCTGCTCTCCGAGCTGCTCAACGAATCCGCAGCCGACTAGACGTACGGCTAGTAGATGTTGATGTCACTGAGCAGATCTTGCCGAGTGAGCACGCCGACCGGCTTGCCGTCGTCGAGTACCAACAACGCGTCAGAGCTGCTCAACACCTCGACCGCTTTAGCAACAGACTCGGTCACTCCGAGCATCGGCAGCGGCTCCTCCATCACACCAGCCACCGCATCGGCTGGCCGTACCTGATAACTGAACAGCTCACCGAGTAGGCCACGCTCGCTCACCGAGCCAACGACCTCCGCGGCCATCACCGGCGGCTCAGCACGCACCACAGGCATCTGGCTGACGCCGTACTCCCGCATGATGGCCACTGCCTCGGCGATGGTTTCGTTGGGGTGAGTGTGCACCAGCGACGGCAGATCGCCCGACTTCTCCCGGAGCACGTCGCCGACCACCCGGACGACCTGATCGGGTCTTGCTGCGAAGCCGTACCGGGTCAGCCAGGCGTCGCTGAACACCTTGGTGAGATAGCCGCGCCCAGAATCGGGCAACAGCACCACGATGACCGCGTCAGGATCGTCAAGCTCGTGAGCCAGCCGGATTGCGGCGGCCGCCGCCATGCCTGAGGATCCGCCTACGAGAAGCGCCTCCTCGCGCGCCAGCCGACGGGCCATCGTAAAAGAATCCGCATCTGAGATCTCGATCACACGGTCCGCGACCGTGCGGTCGTAATTGACCGGCCAGAAGTCTTCACCGACACCCTCAACCAGGTAGGGCCGTCCCGTACCACCGGAGTACACCGAACCGGACGGATCGGCGCCGATGATCTTGACCTGCCCGGCGGAGACCTCCTTGAGGTAGCGGCCGGCTCCACTGATCGTGCCTCCGGTGCCAATGCCTGTAACAAAATGGGTGATCTTGCCGTCGGTTTGTTCCCAGATCTCTGGACCTGTTGTCTCGTAGTGGCTGGCGGGGTTGTTCGGGTTGCTGTACTGGTCCGGCTTCCATGCCCCCTCGATGTCACGCACCAGCCGATCTGACGTCGAGTAGTAGGAATCGGGGTGTTCCGGCTCGACAGCGGTCGGGCAGACGACCACGCGTGCACCGTACGCGGCCAGCACATTGCGTTTGTCCTCGCTCACCTTGTCGGGGCAGACGAACACGCACGCGTAACCCTTGGCCTGGGCGACCATGGCCAGGCCCACGCCGGTGTTTCCACTGGTCGGCTCGACAATCGTGCCGCCCGGCTGGAGCTTTCCCTCGCGCTCCGCTGCCTCGATCATCCTGCGTGCAATTCGATCTTTGACCGAGCCGCCCGGATTGAGGTACTCGATCTTAGCCAAGATCAGCGGCTGGGCTCCGCCGGTGACCCGAGCCAGCCTGAGCAGCGGCGTATGGCCGACAAGATCGATCAGCGAGTTGACGTACTCCACGCCTCCGACTCTACGGCTCAGGAAAGCAGTGAGGGCCGCGACTTCCTGCTCGGAAGCGCGGCCCTCGTTGTACGGATGGAGATCGCTGTCGACCCGTTTGGTTGGACTACCTGCGGATGTAGGACAGCAGGCGCAGAATCTCGATGTACAGCCAGACCATCGTTACGGTCAGGCCGAATGCACCACGCCACGACTCGCTGGCCGGGGCACCCATCTCGACACCTTGCTCGATGTAGTCAAAGTCCAGCACCAGGTTCAGCACGGCAAGCACGGCACCGAGCAGTGAGAAGGCGATGGCCAAGAGGCTCAATGCGCCGGTACCAGAGTCCCGCAAGCCGAGGTTGACGCCTGCCAACGACAGCAAGAAGTTGATCAGCAAGGCCACCGCAAAGGCGATAGTCGCGATGATCACGACCTTCCTGAACTTTGGTGTAACTCGGATGTTGAAGAACTTGTATGCCGCCAAGGTCACAGCAGCAGCTGCGAACGTTCCGATCACCGCTTGAACGACAATGCCGTCGTACAGTGACTCGAAGACCTTGCTGATCATGCCGATGAAGACGCCCTCGATAGCGGCATAGAGCAGCACGAGACCAGGCGACACCTTGCGGCGGAACGCGACGAACATGACGACGACGAAGCCGATCAACCCAGAGGCGATCAGCGCCGGGAAGTAGAGGGCGTCGGGTACGAACATCCATGCGAGCGCGGCTGCGATGATCAGCACGCCCATCGTCAGAGCGGTTTTGGTGACAACATCGTCAAAGGTCATCCGACCTTCGAGTGGCTGCACTGGAGCCTGCGGGGAGCCAGGAGCCGGGTACTGTGCGTAGCCGGCCGACTGGCCGTAAGGATTCTGGTCGTACTGGGGTGCTGCGGGTGTGAACGCGTCCTTCTTGGAGAGGATCGGGTTCGAACTGCGCAACATGTATGTGTCCTCCTGGTCGGGCGCCTCGGGTGGCGCACTGCAAACAGTTTAGATGAACGCAGGGCGCCGGCCCTTTCTTCCAAGCTTTGAGGAAGCTGTGATGTTTTTGGTTTCGCTGTGGCTTGAGGTAGCCGCTACCGCGCCGTGCGAGCGCGCAGCGAGTTAGGCAATCCAACACCGGATCGCGCGCCGCCGTGCTGAGGACGAGCGAGCAGACACGCTCTTCCGTCTGCGAGCGAGGACGAAGTAGGCGGATCCGCCGCGCGATCCGCGCTGAGCGAGCTTGGCGAGCGAAGCAATAGATACAGTGCCCCCGATGGGATTCGAACCCATGCTGGAGCGGGTTTAAGCCGCCTGCCTCTGCCATTTGGGCTACGGGGGCCGGCCACGATGGCCGCTGTGATCCTAATGCTGCCGTCCCACCTCAGGTGACGTGCAGGCTCAGCTCGTCGATGACGACCAGCCAAGGTCGGCGCTCAGCGCGACGCCTCCACGGTCGGCATTGCGGAGGTGCCCAGCTTCTCTCGAGTTTCAGCTGGCAATCTGCTCAGGTCGCCGGTTGGAATGCGGTCCTCGATGACCACCTTTCCGTCGGGCCGAAAGTGCACCGGCTGTACCGCGGTGATCAGGCCAGTTGCATTGTCCCGGAAGTAGAAGTAGACATCTGCGCTGATCAACGGAGGTGAGAACGGCGTACTGAAGGATGAGAACGTCGGCTGCCTAACGCCGCCGGCCGTGCCTTCCTGCATCCCGACTGTCCACGACCCATCGTCATGCATGATCACCTGCGGACCGGACTCGACGTGGTAATGCCCCCACAGCACCAGCCGAACCGGGAGATTCGGTGTGTCCATGATCACCCGGGCGGCGGCGGGCTGGTGAACGAGCAGCACATCGCTTCGCCTGTTGTCGGCGACCGCGACAAGCCGTGCCGCCATGTCTTCTTCGCTCTCTGGCCGATCCGTGGTGCGCTCGACGCTGAAGGGAACGTTGTGCTCCGGGTCGTCGTCGCCCAGCACTGCTAGTCCTGCCGACTCGACAACTTGGCCATCGAGTACCGTCATGCCGCTATTTCGCATCTGAGCCTCGGTGACATCAGAGTCATGGTTTCCGGTCGCCACCAGGAAGGGCACCCTGTTTGAGATCCTGGCCTCGCGACGGATACAACCACGCTCAGCTGCAGTGCCATTAACCGTGTCGTCGCCCGAGCTCAATATCACGGAGGGCCTGGCTACCCGAACAAGCCGAGCGATCAGTTCCGTCATGGCCTGGTTGCAGTGCAGGTCGCTGAAACCCAAGATCATCGATTCGTCGGAACTCGGTCTCGGCAGCGAGTCAAGCTGGTTGGACAGGCTCAGCGCGGCGGTGTCGGTATAGGTCTTCACCACTTGTTGCTGGCGGGAGCTGAGCAGCCTGATGCCCTTGATCCCGCGATCCAAGACATCAGCCAGCAGCACGCTATCCACCGTGAGCGAAGAAAACCGGCTGCCGTCTGCGATAGCTACGGGATAACGCGGATCCTCAGGTTTCTGGGGCACCAGAATGGATCCGACCACAAGCGCGACAACCGTTAGATACACCGCAGCGGCGCGGAGCGGCGTTACCCGCGAGAGGATCCACGGTGGCACGAGATAGCGCCGCAGCCGCCACATTGCGACCCCGAGCAGCAAGACAGCCTCAGCCTCAAGGCCCTTCCGGACAGCGTCCTGAGCCAGACGCTCGACAATCCCGGAGATCGCCTCACCTGGCTCGGTATAGAGGCTGGTGTACGCGGTCAGCGTCTGCTCCGAAAAGAGCGAGCTCATACTCTCTGCTGCCGTGCCGACGCCGCCCACCGTTATCGTGAGTCCGATCGGGCGTGCCGGGCTTTCCAAGTAGGCATTCCCGATCGGTCCGAGATTGAGCTCAACCTCATCTTCGAGGTTGCTGGCAAAGCTCACGCGATGGGGCCCGAGGTAGTCGTCAACCCGAGCATGGCTGATTGCCCAGACTGCAGCGAGTGGTGCGGCAGCCAGGGTGGCAAGCATCGTCAGCAACAAGGCTTTGCCCAGGCCCTTCAGCAGGGCACTTCGGGAGCGCACCTGCGCGGCGTGCCGCGCAACCACGCTTCCCAGGGTTCGGCGCTGGTCGCTGCCAGCCGGACGATTCATCGCTGCCCGACCTTACCTGCGCCTCATCCCAGTCCTACAGATCCCGCCAGGCCGATCCAGCAGGGCGGCGCAGCTCAAGAGTCCTCGGTGACATTGGGCTCTAGATAGATCTTCCGGGCGTAGAGGGCATGTGCGCCGATCACCCGGTCCAGAAAAAGCATTCCCTTGCAGTGATCGATCTCATGCTGCAGGGCGCGGGCCTCGAAGGCATTCGTGGTGATCAGCACGCGTTCGCCGTTCAGCGGGAGCTGCCCAGCCACGCTGATCTTGGTCGCCCGCTTCACATCGCCGGTGAGGTCTGGCACCGACATGCAACCCTCGCGACCCTTCTCGTTACGACTTGCCTCCACAATCTCAGCGTTCAACAGCACGATCAGACCGTGGCTAGTCCGTGCCTTCGGATGCGCCGAGACATCCACACAAAACGCTTGGGCGGCAACGCCTACCTGGGGCGCGGCGAGGCCCACGCAGCCCGGCGACACGCGCATGGTCGCAATGAGATCGGCGCAGAGTTGCACGACCGCCGGGTGCGCTGGATCCACGAGTGAAGCGGACACCGACAAAATCTGGCTCGGCGCACGGATCACTTCCATGACACGCCCCTGAGGCAGAGTCGGCAATGTCAGGTTCACAGCTGATCGTTTTCCAGCAGTCGCATTGTGGTATCCACACCAAGATCCGCGGACACCTCCGTGAGGCGCGCCTGCAGCGCCACGACATCGGCCGATCGCGGTAGGTCGACCTCGGCCACCAATACATAGAGCGCTCCGGAGAGGCGGGTCGAGAGATCGGTGATGTTGCCGCCAGCCTCCGCGATCACACCGGCCAATCGGGCGACAATCCCCAGCCGATCCGCGCCATGAACGGTCACCAAATAGCTGGACCCGAGCGGCGGTAAGTCCGGTTCCTCAGGCACCTCGCGTACGGTGACATCCAGCGAGCCGTTCACCAGTGGCTCTAGCGCGGCCTCGACCTCGGCCGAGTCGGCAGCACCAGCACAGATCAGGGTCATCGCGAAGTGTCCGCGCAGCAGCGTCATCGAGGAGTCCTCCAGGTTCATGCCGCAGTGCGACAGCACCTCAGCGGCCTGCGCGATGATCCCGGGCCGGTCGTGACCGACGACCGTGATGGCGAGAGAGGTCATCGCGGCATTGTGTCACCGGTCAAGCAACTGCAGAGCAATCCCATCGAGAATGTCCGATTCACTGACGATCAGATCCTCCACCTGCAGTCGCGCCGCGATACGCGTTGCGATGAGCGCTCCGCCGGTGATCACGTCGGCTCGCCCGGGATGCATCGATGGGATGGCTCGAATCTCGTCGACCGTCAGGCCGGCCAATCGTTGCAGCAGCTCCGCGATGGCTGGCGTTGGGATTCTGGCTCCATGCACCCGCTCTCGGTCATACCGCTCAAGCTCCAGATAGACCCCAGCCAGCGTGGTCGCGGTGCCGGCAACCCCTATCCAAGAGGCGACGGAGGCAAAGTCCACTCCGCTACCCGCCAGGAGGGAATCCACGCGTGTCGCCGCCCGCTCAAGATCATCGGCAGCGACGGGATTCTGCTGGAAGAACCGTTCGGTGATCCGTACGGATCCGATGTCGAGTGAGATCGCGCTCCGCAGCTCACCGGCGACGCTGCCGGTGATCAATTCCGTAGAACCGCCTCCGATGTCCATGACCAGAACCGGCTCGCCATCCGGGGTCACTCGACTGAGGGTACCGATGAAGGACAGCTTGGCCTCGGACTTCCCACTGATCACATCCGGCTCCACACCCAGCCGCTCCTTGATGCCGGCAAAGAACCAGTCACGGTTCTTGGCGTCGCGGGCGGCAGAGGTTGCGACAAAGTGCACCCTCTCGACAGGTACGTCGGCCTTCTTGATCAACTCCGCATACTCGTCGACAGCGGCGAACGTACGCCGCAAAGCGTCCGGGTGGAATTCGCCTGTCGCGTCCACTCCCTGGCCAAGTCGTACGATCTCGAGGCGGCGCTCCAGATCTCTCAGACCTGATGAACCATCCCGTTCGGCGATCAGCAGCCGGATCGAGTTGGTCCCGCAGTCGATGGCGGCAACCCTTCTCACGAGACCTCCTCCAGGCACGGCCTGATCCAAAAAGCGCGGAGCGCACGGACTGCCTCGTCACCAAGCGGATTGACACCCTCGCCAGCAGCCAGTGAGTGGGCAACCAGGGCATGGAGGCACTTCACCCGGTCGGGCATTCCGCCCGCGGTAACGCCCGTTATCTCCGGCACTGGCTCGAGCCGTTCTCGGTCGGTGAGGTATTGCTCATGGGCATGCCGGTACGCCGCAGCAAGATCACGATCATGACTCAGCCGTCGATTCATCTCAGCCATCAGACCCTGAGCCTCCAGCGAGGAGCATGCTGCCACTGCTCGCGGACATGTGAGGTAGTACATCGTCGGGAATGGTGAGCCGTCGGGTAGTCGAGGCCGGGTTGCCACCACCGCCGGCTTGCCGCACGGACATCGGTGGGCGATTCCCGCCGCCCCGCGCGCCGGTCGCTGCAGCTGGGCGGTGATCGCAGCCTCATCTGCTGCCGTCATGGGCTCGAGCACGTGATGATTCTCTCAGCTGCGAGCGTCGGGAAATCGCGCGCCGCCGTGCTGAGGAGGAGGGAGCGCAGGCGTTCTTTCCTCTGCGAGCGACGACGAAGTAAGGCGGGTGCCACGCGCGATTGCGCGAGCAGCTGATAAAGGGGCCATGGATAGGCTGCGGGCCATGGCGGGCACGGGTGTGGCGGTAGTGGGCAGCATCAATGTCGATCTTGCGGCATTCGGCTCACCACTACCCCGCCCGGGGGAGACGGTCATTGGCAGCGACTTCTCCTTGGTGCTCGGCGGGAAGGGAGCAAATCAAGCGATCGCTGCCGCACGGGCCGGGGCGCCCACCTACATGATCGGCGCGGTAGGTGAGGACATGTTCCGCGATCTCACCCTGACTACGCTGGCCGCTGAAGACATCGACGTCGGCGGCGTACGCATCACCGACGGTGCGACGGGAATCGCCCACATCCGGGTCGACACCGCCTCGGCCCAGAACGATATCATGATCATTCCGAATGCGAACCACCGGCTGAATCCGGACGACGTGGAGGCCTCGTTGACCAAGCTGGGTGATCGCGTCTCGGTCGTCTTGGTGCAGCTTGAGATTCCCGTGTCGGTCGTGCAGCGTGTTGCGGAAGTCTGCCGAGCACTGGAGTTGCGTCTGGTGTTGGACCCGGCGCCGGCCCAACCCCTGCCACCCGAGGTGTGGGGCGGCGTCTGGATGGTGAAGCCGAATGAGCTGGAAGCGGAAGCGCTGACCGGCATCGCCGTTACTGATCTCAACTCTGCCGAGCTGGCGGCGCGATGGTTTCGCGACGCTGGCGCTGCGACCGCGATGATCACTCGGGGCGATCGGGGCGCCGTAGTGATCGGGCCCGGCAGTGTCGAGGATTATCCAGCTTTTCCGGCAACGCCGGTTGACACCACTGCAGCCGGTGACGCATTCACCGGCGCGCTTGGTGCGAGTTTGGCTCGCGGCGCCGCACTGCCGGAGGCGGTGCGGCGAGGCCTTGCCGCTGGTGCACTGGCCGTCACCGTGCGCGGAGCTAGCCCCAGTCTGCCGACGGCTGCGGCGATCGATTCCTTCCTCGCAGAAAGTGGCTGACTTGTCAGCGTCGGTGGTCGGCTGGACGATCACACGTGCTGACAACTCGGAATTAGCGGTTGGGTTTGGTCTTCTCGGTGATCGGCTTCTCCCGAGCCGGGTCCGGTACGGGCGCTGGCCGATCCGCAGCCTCAACCGAGCCCCACAGCTTCGACCACCAGGTGTCCTGCGCCGGTTCGTCTGAGGCGCTCTCTGCCTTGATCTCAGCTCCTCCGCCCAGCGGCCTGCCCTCCGCGTCGACGACCGTGAAGCCGGTCTCGCCCGGCACCACCCATCCCAGTCGTTCGCGGGCTTGACTCCGCACGTACCCCTCGTCGTCCCATCGCGCGAGTTCGCCTTGAAGCTGGAGTATCCGCTGCTGCCGCTCGGCGATTTCGGCCTTGGTTGTAGAGATCTCGTGGGCCTGGGAGAAATAGATCCGCAAGGACGTCGCGTACGAGATGGTCAAGATCAACAACACTACCGACAGCGCGATAGCGCGGGCAGTCAGGATGTAGGAACGACGCCGCGGTGCTGTGCTGGCATCGGCACCGCTCGCGTTCTCGGCCGTGGACGTACGCAGGGACGACTTGGGTGCCTGAGTGCGCGTCCGCGGCTTACCGCGGCCAGGCGGTGCGCCCGGCCGAGAGGTGGGCCGTCGACCGGAAGGCACTATCCAGCCTTGAACCGCGGGAACGCCGAGGCACCGGCGTAACGGGCCGCATCGTCGAGATCTTCTTCGATCCGCAATAGCTGGTTGTATTTGGCTACCCGGTCGGTACGCGCCGGTGCCCCCGACTTGATCTGCCCACAGTTGGTCGCCACAGCAAGGTCGGCGATCGTGGTGTCCTCGGTTTCGCCCGACCGGTGACTCATCATGCAGCGGAAGCCGGCACGATGGGCGAGGTCGACCGCGTCGAGGGTCTCGGTAAGTGACCCGATCTGGTTGACCTTGACCAGCAGGGCACTGGCCGCCTGCTCAGTAATGCCGCGTTGCAGGCGGGACACATTGGTAACGAACAGGTCGTCCCCTACCACCTGAATCTGGTCGCCGATCCGCGCAACGAGCGCACTCCAGCCCGCCCAGTCGTCTTCGGCCAGCGGGTCTTCGATGGACACGATGGGAAAGGCGTCGATCCACTGCGTGTAGATGTCGGTCATCTCTTCGCTGGTCATCTCACGGCCCTCGAAGCGGTAGATGCCGTCGTCGAAGAACTCGGTGCTGGCCACATCAAGGGCCATAGCGATATCGCTGCCGACGCTCAGCCCAGTGCTCTCGATAGCGGTCGAGATGAGTTCGAGGGCAGCAACGTTGGCCGGCAGATTCGGCGCGAAGCCGCCCTCATCACCGAGGCCGGTGGACAGACCCTGCTTCTTGAGCACCGACTTCAGCGAGTGGTAAACAGTCGCACCCATCTCGAGGGCGTCACGGAAAGTCGCAGCTCCAATCGGCGCGATCATGAACTCCTGAACATCAACATCTGAGTCGGCATGTGCTCCGCCGTTGACGATGTTCATCATCGGCACTGGCAATACGTGCGCGTTGGGACCGCCGACGTATCGATACAGCGGTAGGTCAGCAGAGTGAGCAGCCGCGTGCGCAACCGCGAGCGAGACGCCCAAGATGGCGTTGGCGCCGATCTTGGACTTGTTGTCGGTGCCGTCCAGATCCAGCATGGCCTGGTCCACCAGGCGCTGCTCGCTGGCCTCGTATCCGATGAGTTCCGGGCCGAGTTGATCAATGACCCCGAGCACGGCCTTGCTGACGCCCTTGCCTCCGTAGCGAGCCTCACCGTCACGCAGCTCGACCGCCTCGAAGGCCCCGGTCGAGGCACCCGACGGAACGGCCGCTCGGCCCTCGGAGCCGTCATCAAGAATGACTTCGACTTCGACGGTCGGATTGCCACGGGAATCCAGGATTTCTCGCGCGCCGATGAATTCAATGCTCGCCACGGGTGCCGCCTTTCCATTGCTGCCCCGAGTCGCCGATCTAGAGGCACTGGGCAGGGGAAACCGATTGTGGCCTCAGCCTATCGGCGGGTATGGATCAGGCTGCGGCGCCGCACGCGGGAATGAGAGATTCTCTGGCGCGCACCGCCAGCTCAGCTGCAGGCCTACTTACGCTTACGGATGGCGCGGGCATGCACCCAGTTCACGCCGACGATGCCCGCCCAGGAGACGGCTACCCCAACGATGTTCGGGTCGACATTGGTTGCTGAGATCGCCGTAATCGGAATACCCATCACGATGGACACGATGGCCAGTGCCAATTGGCGTGCGCGGCCGCTTTGCTCGGCGGCCTGCGCCCGGTTGGCCTCCTGGGCCTGCCGCATCAGCTCTGCGGTTCGAGCCTCCGCAAGATCCTCGACCCGCTCAGCGAGGTTGGCTGCGACCGATTCGGCGTAGTCGGGCCCGAGTTCCATCCGCGCTGCGAAAGCGGCCTCGGTATCGCGTTGCAATTCTTCGCTCGGCTTGCGCGGAATGGGCCGGTATTGGGGTGGCACCGGGTATGGGGCCGTCGGATTCATCTGGTACGGCTGAAGATTCTGGGGTGGGAGATTCCGGGGTGGCGGCTGCTGCGGATAGTTGTGCGGCTGGGGCTGCTGCGGATAGTTCTGGGGTGGGTAGTTCTGCGGCGGGTAGTTCTGCGGCGGATAGTTTTGGGGTGGGTAGTTCTGCGGCGGAGGAGTTTGCCGCGGACTGGGTTGCGGGACCGGCCGTTGGGTCGGTGGCTCGGACATGTGGACAGGATAGTGCGCCTGGGATTTAGGTCCCTGATTCGTTGGCGGCCGCCTCTGCGGTGTGGATGCGCGACTCAAGTCCGCGGACGGCATCGCGAAGCGCCTGCTCCGGGTCGATTCCGGACGCCTGAGCTCGGGCGGCCAATGCCAAGATCTGCATGCCCACCTCCTCGGCCGTGGTCGGGCCGTCAGGTAGAGCGAGGGCGACGCGGCGTGACCGTGCCCTACTAATGATCTTGTTCGCTCGGGCAAGCGCGGACAGCTGATCCGGGATGCCCTGCAGCGCTGACGTACGACCCTTCTCGACAGCTTTGCGCTGCTCCCAGGTGTAGTGCAGGTCGGCGGGCACCGCCGCGGTCGCGAAAACATAGGGATGTCTGGAGATCAGCTTGTCGGCGATACCCTGCGCGATGTCCTCCACCGTGAAGCCCTCGGCTTGCTCACTCGCGATCTCAGCGTGAAAGATCACCTGAAGCAGTAGATCACCCAGCTCCTCGCGAAGATGATCTTGGTCGCCGACCTCGATGGCCTCGACGGTTTCGGCGGCCTCTTCCACCAGGTACTGCACCAGTGACCGATGAGTCTGTTCGGCGTCCCAGGGACACTCGCGGCGCAGCCGCGCCATCACGTCGACGAGTCGCTCGAGCTCGGGTAGCGCCACAGGGCTATGGCGTCGGGGTGGCCACCGGTTTGGCCAACGATGCCGACTTGTCGTTGATGATCGTTTTCTGGTTCGGATCCAACACACCGAATCGCGGATTGAGAGTTACCGGCTCCTTGGCGGCCGCCGCAAGATAAGCCTCGCTCCCCAGCTTGCCCGCCACGATTTGCTGATCGGCGACGTCGTAAGCGATCGGTCGGCCCTTGGGCACGTTGAGCAGACCGGCAAGATTGCTGTTCTTGATCAGTGCGTCGCGATCGCCATCGGTGATCGTGATCTTGTTCGCCGCCGCGAGCTTGTCCGCGATGATGCCATGGATCATGACGTTGACGACGGCCGGACTGGACACCGATTGGCCTTCTTGCAAGATGCTGGATACGCCATCGAGGGCGTCGTCCAACTGGCGCTGGGTGATAGTTGAGCCATCGACGTACGCCACAACGCTCGGGTCGGCCTTGGCGCAGCCGGCGAACAGCACGCTGGCCATCACAGCACCGATCAGCGCGGCGATGTGTGTCGCGCGGCGCCGGCGACGAGCGAGAAACCTCATGAGCACGCAGGTGATCCTACGACAGCGAGCTAAGTCTGATGGCCGGTCGGGATTTTGGGACCTGGGCCGGAGTCTTCGGGATCGTCGTGACGGCGGGGACGCGAAACGCACCCTCCGGGGCGGCCGGATCGGATCGTTCCAACACCCGTGCCGCGAAACGTACCCTCAAGACCCCGAGAAGATGTCCCTGATCAGTCCAGACGCCCAGTGCAGCAGGTCAGTGTCTTTCAGCTGCTGACCACCGATGCCGCTTCCCGGCCGCGGCACGAGCACCGACCCAGCCGTATCCTTGACCACGCTGCCTGGGTAGAGCCGCTGCAGCCGCAACGCTCGTGACTCCGGCAGGTGAACGGGCCCGAAGCGCAGGAATCGGCCTTGCCCAACGATCTCGTGCAGCCCTGTCGAGCGTGCCAGGAGTCGGAACCTCGCCACCTCGATCAAGTTGAGCACCTCCGGCGGCGGTGCGCCGTAGCGGTCGTGGAGCTCGGCCTCGACTGCCTTCACATCGGCCTCGGCACGGACCTCCGCGAGTCGCTTGTACATCTCCAGCCGGAGCCGCTCCGACTCGACGTAGTCCGCAGGCAGGTGCGCATCGACCGGTAGTTCGATCCGCACCTCGGGTTCCGGCTCGACGTCTTGGCCGCGGTACTCCGCAACAGCCTCCCCGACCAGCTGGATGTACAGGTCGAAGCCGACATCGGCGATGTGACCTGATTGCTGGCCGCCCAGCAGGTTGCCGGCGCCTCGAATCTCCAGGTCCTTCATGGCGATGGCCATTCCTGAACCCAGGTCGCTGTGCGCAGCGATGGTGCTGATCCGGTCGTAGGCGGTCTCGGTCAGGGGCTTTTCAGGCGGATAGAGGAAGTAGGCGTAGCCACGCTCCCGCCCGCGACCGACCCGGCCGCGCAGCTGATGCAGCTGAGACAGACCGAGCAGGTCGGAACGTTCGATCAGCAACGTGTTCGCGGTCGAGATGTCCAGGCCTGCCTCGACGATCGTGGTACATACCAGCACATCAGCTCGGCGTTCCCAGAAGTCGATCATGACCTGTTCCAGTCGCTGCTCGCTCATCTGGCCGTGCGCAGTGACAACGTGCGCCTCGGGCACCAGGTCTGCAATCCGCCGCGCGGCCTTGTCGATGCTTTGTACTCTGTTGTGCACATAGAACACCTGGCCCTCACGGAGCAGCTCGCGGCGGATCGCCGCGGTCACCTGAGCGTCGTCGTACGGGCCCGCAAACGTGAGCACCGGGTGACGTTCTTCCGGCGGAGTCATGATCGTGCTCATCTCGCGAATTCCGGTAACGGCCATCTCCAAGGTTCGTGGGATCGGCGTGGCCGACATCGCAAGCACGTCGACCGCCGTACGCAGCCGCTTGAGTTGTTCCTTGTGCTCCACGCCGAAGCGCTGCTCCTCATCGATAACGACAAGGCCTAGATCCTTGAATTTCACTTCATCGGACAGCAGTCGGTGGGTGCCCACGACGACGTCGACCCGGCCGTCGGCGATGCCTTCGATGGTCGTCTTCGCCTCGCCCTCGGAGGAGAATCGGCTGAGGGGCGCGACGTTGACCGGAAAGCCGGCGTAACGATCGGCGAAGGTGGCGTAATGCTGCTGCACCAGCAGGGTGGTGGGCACCAAGATCGCCACCTGCTTGCCGTCCTGGACAGCCTTGAACGCGGCGCGTACCGCAATCTCAGTCTTGCCGTAGCCGACATCGCCGCAGATCAACCGATCCATTGGAACGATCTGCTCCATGTCGCGCTTGACATCCTCGATCGCACCGAACTGGTCCGGTGTCTCGACGAAGGCGAATGCGTCCTCAAGCTCGCGCTGCCAGGTGGTGTCGGGTGAGAACGCATGGCCGCGGGTCGCCTGTCGCGCGGCGTACAGCTTGATCAATTCGGCCGCGATCTCACGAACCGCGCGGCGAGCTCGTCCCTTGCGCTTTGCCCAGTCCGCCCCGCCCAGCTTGTCCAACGACGGACTCTCTCCGCCGACGTACCGCGTCACTTGATCAAGAGAGTCCATCGGAACATAGAGACGGTCGCCCGGCTGGCCGCGTCGTGACGGCGCGTACTCGATCACCAGGTACTCCCGCGTTGCACCGGCCACGGTGCGTTGCGTCATCTCGACGTAGCGACCTACCCCATGCTGGCTGTGCACGACCGCATCACCAGAGATCAGCTCGAGCGGGTTGATCTGATTCTTGCGGCGGGCCGGCATTTTTCGACTTGCCCGGTCGGTAACCCGCTGGCCGGACAGATCAGCTGCAGTAAAAACCGCGAGCCGAATCTCCTCCGCCAGGAATCCATGGCTCAGTTGGCCGGTGACGACCGTGGCGAGACCAGCGGTCGGTGCCTCGTCAAGCGAGGCTAGGACGCGGACAGGCAACTCATGTTCGGTGAGCACCTCGGCGATCCGGTCGGCAGTACCTCGACCCTCGGCCATGACGACCACCCGCCACATGTCACGAATGCGCTTCGTAATCTCGTTGACCGCCGCATCGGTGTCGCCGCGATAGGTCTCGCCGACTTGTCCGAGCACGATTCGCGAGTCCACGCCTGGTCCGCTGACCAAATCGGAAAGATCGATGATCTCGCCGTCCTCGGTCCGGATGGGCTGGAATTCGTCATCTCCTGCGGCAGAGCCATCCATTGGACCGGCACTGAACGGTGACAGTGTCCACCAGGCCATTCCTCGGGCGAGGGCGGCGGCACGCACCTCGGCGAGCGGCTGATAGGCCGAGGCACCCAGATCGATCGGCGCCTGGCCGCCACCCGCCGCGGCGGCCCAGGACGCATGCAGGAACTCCTCGCTGGTCTTGACCAGGTCAATCGCCCGGCCACGCACTAGCTCCGGATCGCAGATCAGGACGTGGGTGTCGGTCGGCAGCAGGTCGATCAGCAGTTCCATGCCGTCGACCAGGGCTGGTGACAGTGCTTCCATGCCGTCGACAGGATGTCCCTGAGCGATCTTGTCCAGCATCTCGATCAGCTCAGGATGTTGCTCAGCGAGCGCGGCTGCTCGGCCGCGTACTTCATTGGTCAGCAGCAGTTCCCGACATGGCGACGCGGTGATCTCGGTCAGGGTGACATCCGTCGATCGCTGATCGGCGACAGAGAAATACCGAATCTCCTCCACGGTGTCGCCGAAGAAGTCCACGCGTACGGGATGCTCCTCGGTCGGCGGAAAGACGTCGACGATGCCGCCGCGTACCGCGAACTCCCCGCGCCGCTCGACGAGATCAACCCGCGTGTACGCGGCGCCGACCAGGGCCGCCGCAAGATCGGTGAGATCGATGTCAGAGCCAACGGCGAGGCGGATCGGCATCAGCCGGCCAAGCCCTTTCACTTGCGGCTGAAGGATGCTGCGTACCGGAGCAACGACGATCCGCGGGGGCGGAGTGGAGCTGTTGCCGGCCAGTCGCCGCAGCAGCTCGAGCCGGCGGCCGACCGTATCGGACCGTGGACTCAGTCGCTCGTGCGGCAAGGTCTCCCACGCCGGGTAGTAGGCCACGTCGTCCTCACCGACCAGGGACTGCAGCGCGGCTGTCAGCTCCTCTGCCTCGCGAAAGGTGGAGCTGACCAACAGCACCGGACGATTGCCGCCACCGTGCTCGGTTGACGCGCTCAACGCGGCAGCGATCAACGGCCGCATCGGCGCAGGAGCAGTCACGTCCAGCACGGACGGGCGTTGCGCACGTGCGTCACCGATGGTCTGGACAATGGTGGGTTCAGTGCAGAAAAGATCGACGAGTCCCGTGAGGGTCACCCAGAGAGGTTACCGGCTGGCTCGGACGGCACTCAGGGCAGTCGCGCGAACGCGCGAACCGGATATGTTCTGAACCCGCGAATCTTGGGCAGCACCGCCTGAATCGGGCACCAGTAGGCCGCACAGGCCCTGATTCATCGGCTTCAGCTGTTGAAGGCGTTCTGGGTTCGGTCCAATCCGAGCAAGGTCAGCGACTCGACCGCATCCGCGGCCCGGCTGATCTCCACCTCAACATCCTCGCGGGCACTGGCAGGGAAGTTGCTGAGCAGGAAGTCGGCAGGTTCCTGGCGCCCTGGGGGACGCCCGACGCCGACGCGTACTCGATAGAAGTCGCCGGTGCCGAGCGAGGCACGGATCGACCGCAGGCCGTTGTGGCCGTTGTCACCGCCACCAAATTTCACCCGCAGCTGCCCGGGGTCGATGTCCAGCTCATCATGCACAGTGATCATCTGGGCCGGCTGCAGCTTGTAGTACGCGAGCAGCCGGGTGACTGCCCAGCCGGTCTCGTTCATGAACGTCCGCGATTTGGCCACGATCAGCCGCGGAGTGTCTGCCCCCGGCTGTCCAACCCGGCCCTCAGCAACCTCGGCCCGTATGCCGCGTGCTATCCGGAATCGCACGCCCATCCGGCGGCCCATCTCCTCGGCGACCCGGTAGCCGATGTTGTGACGTTGTGCGGCGAACGCCGGGCCGGGATTGCCAAGGCCGACGACCAGCCATGAGGTCATGGCGTCTGCAGTTGGCGAGCTAGGCGCTCTCGGACTCGGCCAGCGCCTCGTCCGGAGTCGGCTCGGCCGTCGTTGCCATCGTCGGCTCGATGCCAGCTTCCGCCTCTGCCTCGGCCAGCTCGGCCTCGAGGGCCTCCGCAGTCGGCGCGTTCGTAATGTTGACGATCAAGGTCTCCGGGTCAAGATCGATTGTCGAACCGTCGGGAAGCTGAAGATCACGAGCAAGGATCTGGGTACCAGGCGGCAGCTCTTCAATCGAGACCACGATCTGCGTCGGGATCTGAGTAGCTTCAGCCTCCACCGGAACAGTGTTGTGATCAACGACCACGAGTGTGTCCGGACCGGCCTCCCCCACCAGGTGGATGGCCACGTCGACGGTCACCTTCTCACCACGCCTGACGATGACCAGATCAACGTGCTCGATGGTGTGCCTCAGCGGGTCACGCTGCACCTGTTTGGGAAGTGCGAGCTGGGAACTGCCGTCCACCTCGATGGACAGCAGCGCGTTTGCGGTACGCAGCGCAAGCAGGGTCTCGTGACCAGGCAGCGCAATGTGGATTGGGTCGGTGCCGTGGCCGTACAACACGGCCGGCACCTTGTCTGCGCGACGGATCCGGCGGGCAGCGCCCTTGCCGAACTCGGTACGCAGTTCGGCGATGAGCTTTACCTCGGGCACGAACGAACTCCTCAAACTAACGTCGGTGATCACGATCAAGACTCAGCCAGGGGACACAGTTCGTTCGACCTAGTCGATCACGGTCCGCGACCCTCGCCGAGGCAACCGCTCAACCTTAGCCGACAAGATCCAATAGTCGCCAACTCACCCCGTAGCGAGAGAAAGTCGTAGTCTGCGAGCGTCGGAAATCCGCGCCCGCCGTGCTGAGGAGGAGAGAGCAGAGGCGCTTTCCTTTGCGAGCGACGACGAAGTAGGTGGATCCAAAGCGCGCGATACGCGAGCAGACAGCCTTAGACAATCACGTCTGGCCGTTGAAGAGGCTGGTCACGGAGCCGTCTTCGAATACCTCGCGGATGGCCCGGGCGATCAGGGGTGCGATCGACAGCACCGTCAGAGAGTCGAACCGACGTTCTTCGGGGATCGGCAGAGTGTTCGTGACGATCACCTCCTCGAAGTCGGCGGCCTTGAGTCGGTCCGTGGCCGGTCCGGATAAGACCGGATGGGTCGCGGCCGCGATCACCGCCCGTGCGCCGCGCGACTTCAACGCCTCCGCCGCCTGGCAGATCGTGCCGGCGGTATCGATCATGTCGTCGACCAGTAGGCACACCCGGTCTTCCACCTCGCCGACGACCTCATGGATAGCGACCGTATTCGCCACGTCCGGATCTCGCCGCTTGTGGATGATGGCCAAAGAGCTG
>Ga0307312_10000181_pt1 | contig 26159 bp, 25 predicted proteins | sample ER_DNA_202_FD_194489 | JGI IMG/M metagenome (GOLD analysis project Ga0307312, IMG submission 194489) | Bulk soil microbial communities from the East River watershed near Crested Butte, Colorado, United States - ER_DNA_202 | ecosystem: Environmental > Terrestrial > Soil > Floodplain | place... | reverse complement strand
GAAGCGGAGTCCGAGTTTGCGGCACGCGGTGGTTTATCAGGAAAAACGTACGTTTGGGGCGATGAATTTCGTCCCGGTGGGAAATGGATGGCGAACACGTGGCAGGGAAAGTTTCCAGTGAAAGACGCGGTTGAAGATGGGTATGCCGGCATCGCGCCGGTGAAGAGTTTCCCGCCGAATGGTTACGGCCTTTACGACATGGCGGGCAACGTCTGGGAATGGTGCAGCGACTGGTATCGTCCCGATTACTATAAGACGCTTACCGACAAAGGCGGCGTTGTCAGCAATCCGAAAGGTCCTGAGTCACCATTTGATCCCGCTGAGCCTAACGAGAAAAAGCGCGTGCATCGCGGAGGTTCATTCCTTTGTAACGACCAATATTGCTCGCGGTATATCGTCGGCACGCGCGGCAAAGGCGAGGTGAACACCGGCACCAATCATCTCGGCTTCCGCTGCGTGAAATCGCCATCAAACGGCGACAAACAGACGGCCGGAAGTAACTAAGCGCGCGTCTTATCCGCCGGGTTCCGCGGCTGCGATCGTAATGTCGCCCGATGTTACGCGCACCGTAACATCACAGCGCCTGCCATTGCCGAGGGGTAAATCTATCTTGTGTAAAAGCTGGCCGTTGAGTCCGACCATCGCGCCGACGTCGTTGGCGATTTTTCCGTTTAAAGTTTCGCCACGGACACGCAATGCGGCGCCGCGCGCAATGGAAAGGCGCGCGTTTCCGTTCAATACCTGGGCGTCAGCCGAGAAGTACGGTCCTTCACACAGGCCATAGCTCACATTGAGCGCACCGTTCACCACCGCCACTTTGAGATCGCCGCAGCAGTTTCGGACCTCTAGCTGGCCGTTTACGACGTTTGCCCGCACGTCTGCATTCTGAATTCCTTCAATCGACACGTTACCGTCGTCTACGTCCACCCGCGCGATCCTGGCGCTATGCGGAACGGACAAGGTATAGTCGACCGCACTCGTGCCGGCGAAGAGCGGCAATTTCTTTTGTCGCGGGAACGCAGTTTTAATCAAGACATCGCCAGGTTCTGCCGTCACATCCACAATGATGTCCTTAAGCTGAGCGGCGCCAGACGCGGATTTGATCGCTCGCATCCGCACCTCTGACGCGTCGGCGCCGCGGATCGTAACCGAGCCACGCGGGTTAGCGATGCGAACGCTGGCATTGGGTAAAACCTTGTATGTTTGCTCGATTACTTCATTGGCCGGGCGCTCGATTTCCTTTTTTGAATTACAACCAGCCAAAAGCAAAACGAGCGCCAGCACTGTCGTGACCGGCCTGATCGCGATGCGGATCATCGCATGCATTTCGGGATTCCCAACGCGGAATTCCTGAGAACGTCGCAGCCTTTTGCGACGAGAAGTTTTTGCGTTTACAGCACGCGCCACTTCAGCTCGCGCGAATTTCTTTTGGTTTCCCACAAACGGATTCCACCGAGAAATGCGTTTTCATTTTGTCCGCGCTCGATTCCCTCTGGTAATCGACGCAACCGATGAACAAGACCACCGCCCAGAACTACATAATCGGCGATGAACGCCTTTTTTAATTGGATGACTGCGTAAGTAACTTCTCGTTTCCACTTTTTTTCGCCCAACAATTCCACGCCTGGAATGCCGAGATCGTTTTCGATGATCTTGCCATTTGGATAAGGCAGATCCCCGAGCTCAAGCGGCATCAAAGTTTTGTCCCAGATCAGAGCTGAGCCCAACCCGGTTCCGAGGCCCAAGAACAGCATGCGTCCATAGCCATGGTAACTGCCGAGCGCTTGCATGGCTGCGTCATTGACCAGCCGGACCGGTATGCCAAGCGCTCTCCTAAAATTGAAACCAATCCACCTCCTGGCCAGATGCTTTGGATTTCGGACGATTTGCCCCGTCCCCACGGGCGCGGGAAAACCAATTGACGCCACGTCGAATTTCCAGCCGCGCACAGTCTCCTTAAATCTTGCTACGAACTGTTCTGGTCTCATTCGCGGCCCGGACGGAAATTCGCGTTCCTCACGGCGCGACATCAGCAGTTTTACTGATGTTCCGCCGACATCGACGACGAGGATTTTCTTCTTCATGAGCGACCGTCCCCGAAAAGTTCGGAGGTTGGCTACCGGTCGCGCCGGAGAAGACGCGTGAAGAAGCTCTGTTTTTGCGGGTTTGCCGTCGTGCTAGGAGGCCAGCATTCCACAATTTCGAGCGCAAGAAACCGGAACAGCAATTGCCGCGCAGATTTCAAATCGAATCTCAGGTTCTTGGCAATTTGTTGCACGGATCGGACACCATTGAATTGCGATGCGAATTGCGCCTCGTCTGAAGTCAGTTTCTGCCGCTGAACGCGTTCGAAACCCTCTTTCGTGTAAGCGGGAATTGATGTCGGGTCGAGGCTCGCGAGCTGATCGGGATTCTGAACCAGACGCAATGTTTCCAGCACCCAGTCCCTCACGTTGGGATCCCCAGGAATATCTGCGACGTCACTTAACAAATCGGCATTCTTTTCAAACATGATCCATGGGCGCGGCGCAGTCCAAAGCTCAGAGAAAAGCTTTTGCCCATACTCCCGCATCAATTGCGTGGCAGCATCGAAAGCAATCGATTCCTCCCGAGCAAGAGTAATAAAAAACGGAGTTCCGGATTCCTTCTGTTGGGCGCGCGCTCTGTCGAGCATTACCACATCAACGTTTGCGAGAAGGGCTGGCGTCTCGGGACAGTAAAGATCGGGAGCACGCGTTGTGACAAATACGATTTCGCCGTCCCGCGCTAGAAGCTCGATCGGCTCCTGCTCCCAAAATGATCGCAGTACGCCGGTCAGTCTCTCCTGTGCTATTGCTCGCAGCGCACGACTCAAGGGAAACAAATTGGTGTGACCGCAAAAATAAACATCAGCCGTGCCCGGCTCCTTTCGAGGAATGACTTCCGTATCCGTAGCGTCGGCCGCCGGTTGGCCCGAATCCTCGGCCGGTTCCGACATGCTCCACCAGTCATACGACTGGACACTCTCCCCACCAGCAGGAGCCTGTTCCTCGATCGGTCGATCCTCCTCTGGATCAGGTGGGCTGTCGGGTTGCTCTCGGTCTTCGCTATCCGAAGATTCCGTTTGAGATTCTATTGACTTGGGTTGGCCGGATGATTTCGGCATAAGGGTCGTTTGTCTAAGCAAATGCCATATCGAGGCTTTATCAAGAACCCAATCAGTGCAACGGGGAACTCGCATCGGCCGTTGAGAACCGCCGCGCCAGGTCCCGCCGGCTGATCTTTCCGCGTTCACTCATTGGAACTGCGTCCACAATAAAAATTCGCTTCGGCACCTGCCATGCACTTAACGCAGCGCGGCAAAATCGCAGGAGATCGCTTTCGTTTATGTGCGGCGATACTACCACGCATGCCGCCACTTCTTCATTGCGCAACGCTCCAGCGGTTGCCGGACGGCCGAACACCACTGCCTGGCGCACCCCACTGAAGCGCAGCAAATGTGCTTCTACTTCCTCTGGATTCACCTTTTTTCCCGCGACGTTAATCAGGTCCGAAATCCGGCCGACGATCCTGAATCCAGAATCGTCCCGCGCCAACAGATCATCAGGAAGAAAAATTCCGTTACCTAACTTGTCCTCGTGCGGTTCTGGAAAATACCCGTCGGCGACGGCGGCGCTGCGCACCTGAATCTGGGTCGCCGGCGCGTTCGGGTCGAGCAGTTCAATGCTGACGCCTGCCATCGGTTGCCCCACAAAACCTTCCACCTCGTTTATTGCTTCGCGGTCGTAGCAAATCCCGCCGCATTCCGAGGAACCGTAAAACGAGTGGATCGGCAGGTTGAACTTTTCCCGAAATTTCTTCGCAACCGCACGCGGCAGAGGCGCGCCTGCAGAGATGCAGAGTCGCAACTTCGACAGCACAGGAACGTAGTGCATTTCGCAGAATGCCTGATAAAAGACCGGCATTCCGGGAAAAACTGTGGCGTTGGTGCGAGCAAGATTGGAGAGGATCGCACGTGGTGTTTTGTCGCGGCTCAGAACCATCGGTACGCCGCGCGCGATCAGTGGTGTGAGCAGGTTGCTGAACCCATATGAATGCGAGATGGGAATGACGCCAAAGTTCAGATCGGCGTCAGTAATTTTCATCGTATCGCAGATCTGATTGCAATCGGCCAATAGCTGGTCACTGCGCAACCCAATCGCACGCGGTGCAGCCGTCGTGCCAGAGGTAAGCTTCAAGAGCGACGGCTGTTTATCCCAGTCTGCCGTGATCTCGGCTGTGCTCAGCTCAAGGATCACAGGGGAATTTCCGCTGGAGTCAGCGGACACTACAGCCCGGGCTTTGCAGAGAGCCAACGCAGCATCGCGTTGGTGGTCGTTCACCGATTGTTCCAGCGGGAGAACAATCAGATGGCTGCGCAGGCAAGCGATCAGGATCGAAGGCCAATCCTCGTGGTTGCCGATTTGAATAGCGATAACACTGCCGGGCGCGAATATTTCAAGCTTCGGCTCAAACTCACAGGCGCATTCTTCTATGTCGTGAAACTTTCGCAGGACCTCGCCGTGTGAATTGAGAATGGCTGGGCGATTTTTTGCGCGGCGCATCGTTTGCAGCCATCGGTCCAGCAACGCGTCGGCCGATTTCATAGCTTGCGCGCTCGGTTTCGCGCGATTACATTTCGCGCTCCGCTTTGAAGATGAAAGCCGCAATCCATCCAGAATATTATGACACCGATATTGTTTGCGCATGCGGCGCGGTGTATCACACCCGCTCCACTCGTCGCGATATTAAGATCGGTATTTGTGCTGCTTGTCATCCATTTTTCACCGGCGAACAGAAGTTTGTGGATACCGCCGGGCGCGTGGAAAAATTTGCCCGGCGTTACGGTAGCACCAAAGCCGCGCGGGCTGGGAAAAAAGCTTAGATTCTTGTAGAGGCGTTCGCCTGCGGCGAACGCCTTGTCCGGCGGCTGACACAGCCGCCGCTACATTTATGGACTTGAATTCCCTCATTCAACTCAAACGCAAACGCTTCGAACAACTGGAGCGAGATATTGCCGACCCAGCGCTTTTTTCCAATCGCCAGCGTGCAAGTGAGATCATGCGCGAGCACGCGAACATCAAGCAACTGCTGGCAAAGTGGGACGAACTCGAAGTCGCGCGCAAACAATTGGACGACAACCGCGAGCTGGCGATGTCTCGCGATGTTGGGATCGCTGCCATGGCTGACGATGAAATTCCGGAGCTCGAAAAGCGAGTGGCCGATCTTGAACGGAATGTTCAGATCGCCTTGTTGCCACCGGACGAGAATGAAGACCGCGACGCCATCGTGGAAATCCGTGCCGGAACGGGCGGAAACGAAGCGGCCATTTTCGCCGCCGACCTTTACCGTATGTACCATCGCTACGCTGAATCTGCCGGCCTGAAAACCGAGGACTTGGAATCGAGTCCGTCAGAGCTTGGCGGATTCAAGGAAGCAATCTTCCGGGTTTCGGGCGAATCTGTTTTTCGAAAACTGCGTTACGAAAGTGGCGTGCATCGTGTGCAACGCGTCCCTGCGACAGAGGCGCAAGGCCGCATTCATACATCGACGGCCACAGTCGCAGTGTTGCCGGAGGCTGAAGATGTCGATCTCGAATTAAAGCCGGAAGATCTGCGAATTGAAGTCTCGCGCTCGGGCGGCCCCGGCGGCCAGGGTGTGAACACGACTGACTCGGCGGTGCAGGTTCTGCACATTCCTACGGGCATGATCGTGCGCTGTCAGGATGGACGGAGCCAGATCAAAAACAAGGAAAGAGCACTATCGATCTTGCGAGCGCGGTTGCTGGAGCGAAAACAGCGCGAGGAAGCCGAGAAATACAGCGCGCAACGCCGTGGGCAGATCGGCACTGGTGGACGGGAAGAAAAAATTCGCACCTACAACTTTCCACAGAACCGCGTCACGGATCATCGCATTGGTCTGACGCTTCATAATCTGGACCGGTTGATCGACGGTGATCTGGACGATTTGATCAGCGCGCTGCAAGCTGCGGATGTCGCGGAACGTTTGAAGGAATCCGCGGTCGTCGCATAACGGGCGTGATCTGACTGTAACTCGCTACATGACCGTTCTTGAAGTGCTTCAAGCAACAACGGTGTATTTCAAGAACCACAAGATCGAAAGTCCACGCCTAAATGCCGAGCACTTGCTGGCCCATGTGTTGGGGCGGAAACGGATCGACCTGTATCTGGAATTTGAGCGCGTACTGACTGAATCGGAACTGGCGCCGTTGCGCGATCTCGTGAAGCGCCGCGGCGAAGGCGAGCCGCTTCAGCATCTGCTCGGCACGGTCGAATTTGGCGGCCACGTTTTTCTCTGCGACGAACGCGCGATGGTGCCCCGGCCCGAGACCGAGCAGTTGGTGGAACTGCTAATTGCGGATTGCGGATTGCGGATTGCGGATTCGCGCATTCTCGATGTGGGAACGGGGAGCGGTGTTATCGCGCTGAGTCTGGCCGCCAAATTTTCCGACGCGGAGCTTGTCGCTGCCGACATTTCTGACGACGCGCTTGCGCTTGCGCAAGCAAATGCAGCCAGGCTGAACTTGTCGGATCGAGTTCGCTTTGTGAAAAGCAATCTCCTTGAAAATGTGGAGGGAACTTTCGATCTGATTGTCGCGAACCTTCCTTACATCGCAATACAGCAGCGCCATACTCTTTCCCGCGAAGTTCTGCACGACCCGGCGGTCGCGCTTTTCGCCAGCGAGCGGGGCGATGAGTTGGTGCTTCAACTGATTGGACAGGCGCCATCCCGCCTTCGGCCCGGTGGATTGCTGGCCTTGGAAATCGGACTCGGCCAAAGCGAGCCCCTTCTTTCGGCCCTGACGGAAAAAAATTACCGAGACATTTATTCGAAAACCGATTATTCAGGTGTGACACGGTTCCTTTTTGCCAGGTATGGATAAGATCCTCATCCACGGCGGCCATCCGCTTTCTGGTTCCATTAAGGTCAGCGGCTCGAAAAATTCTTCGCTCCCCATCCTGGCCGCGACATTGCTCGCTCGAGAGCCCTGTGTCGTTCATGGCGTGCCTGACCTGAGCGACACACATTACATGCTGCAAATTCTAACCCACTTGGGGGCGCAGGTGGAACGCGCCAGCGGCACAGTCAGCGTCACCGCAGAAAAGATCCACTCGGTTGCACCTTACGACGTCGTGCGCAAGATGCGCGCCTCCGTCTGCGTGCTTGGACCGCTGCTCGGCCGTTGCAAAGAAGCGACCGTCTCTTTACCAGGCGGTTGCGTCATCGGCGATCGGCCAATTGATCTGCATCTGAAAGGTTTCGAAGCGCTCGGTGCGGCGGTGCGCGTGGAGGGTGGCAACATCAAAGTTTTTGCGCCGAAATTGACGGGAGCCGTGATCGACATGCAGGGAAAATTCGGTCCGACTGTGCTCGGCACCGATAATGTGATGATGGCGGCCGTGCTGGCCAATGGTGTGACCGTTATTGATGGGGCGGCGCAGGAGCCCGAAGTGGTGGATCTTGCAAATTTCCTGAATAAAATGGGCGCGAAGATCGAAGGCGCGGGAACTCGTCGAATCATCATCGAAGGTGTGGCCGCGCTGCACGGAGCGGAACATCGGGTGATCCCTGACCGAATTGAAGCCGGCACATTTTTGGTGGCGGGTGCAATTGCCGGAAAGGGAGTAACAGTAAAGCGAGTAGAGCCAGAGCATGTCCGCGCCATCACGGATGCGCTGGCGAGGTGTGGCTTTCCTATCGACATCGGAGACCATGCCATCTCGATCCTGCCCAATGGACTCGCGAGCGCGCTGGACCTGGCAACCGAACCATATCCCGGGTTCCCTACCGATATGCAGGCACAGATGTGCGCGCTGCTCTCCACCAGTAAAGGCACGAGTTCTGTAACGGAAAATGTTTTTCCTCAGCGCTATATGCATGTGGCCGAGCTGAAACGTATGGGTGCGCAAGTACAATTGGAAGACGCGACAGCGGTGATTGACGGTGTGGATCGTCTTCTGGCAGCACCGGTCATGGCGAGCGATTTACGCGCGTCGGCAGCGCTCGTGCTTGCAGGATTGAAGGCCGACGGAATTACCGAAGTGAGCCGCGTCTATCACATCGACCGCGGCTACGAACATCTCGACGAAAAATTGAGCGAACTCGGCGCGCACATTGAGCGTGTAAAAGCGGCGGTCTGATCTTTTTACTTGCTCTTCGAGTGACAAGCGGGCACTCAGTGGTTTTACACAAGCGAAAGGTTAAAACATGGAAACATCCACATCTTCCTCCGACGTACGACTCTGGAACGTGCTTTGCCACGCCACCGCGTTAGCCGGATTTTTCGTGCCATGGGCTGGTCACATTCTTGGTCCACTGATTGTCTGGTTAGCCAAGCGGGGTGATTCACCGGAAATCGACGCGAATGGGAAGGAATCGCTCAATTTCCAGATATCGATGTTGATCTATAACGTAATCGCCGGCGTTCTATGCCTGGTGCTGATCGGTTTTGTGATACTGGTCGTTCTGCACATTTTGAATCTGGTGCTGGTGATCGTTGCCTCCATCCAGGCAAACGAGGGAAAGTTCTATCGCTATCCATTGACGATCCGGCTGATCAAATAAATGACCGATCAAATGACGAAGCTCGAATGACGAATGCCGAAGGAAAAATGAATGTTCAAATGACGAAGTAACTCGGAAAGGAGTTTCTTCATTCGGATTCCGTCATTAGACATTTGGCATTCGCCATTGTTGTGCCGCCAATGCCCTGAGCGTCTTTAGGTTCATCACGTCTTCGCGCAGGTCTTTTCCTTTCGGTGTTTCGAGCACTTTAGGGATTTTGCGGAACCGGCGGTCACGCATGATGAAGCGAAACGCATCCAGGCCGATCTGGCCTTTTCCGATGTGTTCATGCCGATCTACTCGGGAGCCGCAGGCGGTTTTGGAATCGTTAAGGTGAACGGCAACGAGGCGGTCCCGCCCGATCACGCGATCGAAGTCGCGGAACGCCTTTCGCAGCGAAGATTCGCTACTGATGTCGTAACCCGCGGCGAAAACGTGCGCGGTGTCGAGACAAACACACAAACGCTCCGGCTCGCGCACGCGGCTAATGATATACGCAAGCTGCTCAAATTTGTGTCCCAAACATGATCCCTGGCCCGCAGTTGTCTCCAGTGCAATCCACGTTTTGATTTTTGGAATCCCAGCAAGCACGCAATCGATTGATTCGACGACTTTGTCGAGCCCGGCTTCTTCGCCTGCGCCGAGGTGTGCGCCCGGATGCAACACCAAAAACGGCAATTCGAGCTGGTGTGCGCGAGTAAGTTCCTCCGACAAGGCGCGAATTGAATTCGCGTGAAATTGCGGATTCGTCGCAGCAAGATTGATGAGGTAATTAGCGTGCGCAAATACCGATGCCAATTCGCCCCGCTGGACATGGTCCAGGAAACCGCGGATTTCGTCTCGGCTCAGCGGGCGCGCAAACCATTGCATATTGTTCTTCACGAAAATCTGCATGGCGGTGCAGTGGACTGAACGCGCGCGCTCAATCGCCATGCTCACGCCGCCTCGGATAGACATGTGCGCGCCCAGCAGAATCTTTTTTGTCATTTCGAGCAGAGCGAAGCGGAGTCGAGAAATCTCTCTTGATTCTCCCTTCGAAATATTAGCAACCGTACATCGAGAGATGTCTCGATTTCGCTCAATATGAGAAAGGTCAGAAGACCTTTGGATGCCAATCGGGCTTCTTGAGGCTTCCTTCGCCGGCGTATTCGAAAAGCTTGTACACCGGAGTGAGCAGCACGCCGGGCCCTTTCATGTTCAAACGCAGGCTGAAATCGAGCTTGTCGTCGAGGAAATGAATGTCTCCATGGCCCAGCATGCTGAAAAGCGCGCTGGCGGCTTCGAAATCGTCAGTGTGAATAATTCCGTTTTCGATGTTGAGGTTCGCGGTCGCTTTGTGCGCAATGCTATATCCGCTGCCGGGAACGATGTGGTTCAGAATTCCTGATAGCGGACCGAAAATCGGGATGGCGAAAACGTTTCCATTGCTTACCTCCACTCTTCCGCGGCCGTGCATCGCCCGTGAGTCACTGCCGACGCCGGTGAAATCATATGTGGCGCTCAACACGCCCTCCGCGGTCTTGTAGTTGTAGTACAAATCGGTCAACCGTGGAAAATTGATCTCGCTCACCGAGATACTTGCGCGGTAATGGGCATCATTTGGCGCCAGCGAGATGTCAGTATTCCCGCGCAACGTGCCCGCAAGAAGAGCGCCTCGAACATCGTTGATTTGCAAACGGTCCCGGGTGAAAAGCAATCGGGCTGAGATGTGATCGAATGGCAGCGTCTTCCCAAGAAAAACGTAGTCCATTCCATTGGTGCCATCGACGTTTATCTCCAGGCGCGTGTTCTTGCCGCCGCGAAATTGGTAAACGCCATTGGCGATGACGTTCGGCGGCCTGCGAAATTTGTATGGCGCCACAGTCTTCGAAACTTTTGGGTCAATCCAAAAAATCACCTCGGCTGGATTCAATGAGGTTTTGATATTTGCGAGGCGCACCTCGTGTTTTTTGAAATCGTAGGTGAAACTACCCGTGCCGGCGCCTTCATCGCGCGCCACGCGCAGATCCTCGCAACTGAGCGCGCCATCGGTGAAATGAATTCTGGTGTTAGCGCTGTTCATCCATGTGCCCCGGAAACGGCTGCGCTCTAACACGATGTTTCCATCGCCTTGCCAGCTGGCGGGATTGCGATCTTTGCCCCGAATTGCAAGGCGAATCGCAGGCGAACGTTGCCATTCCCAGTCACGGAGAAATTCATTCAACTCCCGTGGCACCAGCCCGCGGAGTGCCTCTGGAGATATTGTGCTCTCGAGGTTTACGCGAAAATCGTCCACCGCTTCCAAGAGATCAGCTCGCAACTGGCCGGTTTGATGATGCACGCGCAGGTCCCGCACGAACGTGCGTTGCCCATCCCAGGAAAAATCGGCAGAAAGATCGGAGAACGGAACCGTCTTGTAGACGAACTGCCCAAACGCGGCATGCCCGATAATATCCGGCCGAAATCGATCCGGTCCGAAATTTAACGAGCCGGAGATTTCGACAAGCGGCGGCGAGTGAAACTCAATGCCATCGAGCGGTTCGCCCAGTCCGAAAGCATCAAGAAAGGCCTTTAAATCCAGGTTGCTGCGCATCTGGAAATTGGCGAGGTTGATTTCGCGGCTCCAAGCAGCGCGCCCCGCGAAATTGCCTTTCCTGTCGCTCCACTCGCAATGCCCGATGTTCAAGTGCTGGTCGTTCCATTCGGCGGCAGCCGACAAGTCTCTCATTTCGTAGCTCCCGCGTTGCAATCGCTCTCCGCTCAGCGTCGCCTCTACGCGCGCTTTTTCGATTTCTGCGACGTCTCCGCTGAACTTTAACTGCAATGATGGAAGCGCAGCGGGGAACCTGAATTTTTCCAATTCATTCAACACGCGCTGCGCGATCGATAACCGTCTTTGCCATTCTTCGGGCGAAATCGCCGGCGACGGCTGGTAATTCTCACGCTTGATCAATTGTCCGGTCGCAGAAATCCGAATTCCGCAGAAGATGCCTTCCGCTTGACTGACATAAATCTGTTCCGGCGGAAAATAAACGTGCGCTCGAAAATTTGTGAGTTGCGCTTTCTCGGATTTTCCTTCCGCCTTCTTGAGCGGAAGCCTGATTTGCGCATCGCGCACATCGAGAGCATTGAGGAACGGCTGACGATGGATAAGAGCAGCGTAATTGATATCGAGTGATACCTCGCTGATGACGGCAAGCGTGTTTTCGCGGTTCTTGTAATCAAAAATCCTCACGTTTCTTGCGATCAATCCCCGAAACGGGTCCAGCGTCAGTCGGCCAATGTCAGCTTCGACACCGCGTTTGTGTAATTCCTCCACAACGCGGTAGCGCCATTCACGCCCGAATCCCCGCCGGGCGAGATAATAACTGCCGGCAAGAACGCCACATATTGCTGCGAGAACCGCCAAACGCATCAGCCCCAGACCCAATCGGCGCCTCCACGTGTGTCGCCGATACTTTGTGGAAGGCCGAACCTGCGTTGGCTCAAGGACGGGCGGCATCAGGATTCGTTCAAGCGTTATAACGTTGCAGCGTTGAAGCGACAGGCCAATTTATCGCTTTAACGGTTCAACGCTTCAACGTGATTTCAACCTCCGATTTACCTGCGCTTAATGCGTCATTTAATTTGGCGAGCACCATCTTCATTTCAATGGGCTGGTACTTCATCCGGCATGGCGCATGGCGTCGTCATATGATGTGCATGATCACGGCGGTGATTTCCTCGACGTGTTTCCTGGTTGGCTATATCACCTATCACGCCCAGGTTGGTGAAAAATCTTCGGGATACACAGGTTGGATCGCTGCCGTTTACTTCCCGATATTGGCTTCGCACGTGCTGCTTGCTTTTGTGACGCTGCCGCTGGTGATTTTGACGCTTGTTCAGGTTTTCCGTCGCCGATGGGATCGTCACAAGCGGATCGCGCGGTGGACGATCCCAATCTGGCTGTACGTCTCGATCACAGGGGTATTTGTGTACTTAATGCTCTACAAATGGTTTCCTCCGGGAGTGTAGCAATCGCTGTAGTGTCCGCTGTCCTCAGCGGACTCACTCAGCAGCCCGCAAGAATAATGCGCTGAGGACAGCGCACGCTACAGCAAGAGGAAGAAAAGCTAACACGTCAAAATCTTGCGCACGGCAATGATTTGATGTTTGATCACACCATTCGCGTTTCTGCGCGTGCAAGAAATTTATGGTCACTATTGCGACGTTCAACGAGCCGGCCAAAGCGCGGCAGCTGAAACGGCGTTTTCAGGACACCGGCATAAAGGCCGATGTTCACAATGAAGCACCGCTGCAACAGGTCGGCTTCATGTCGCGCCCGCAAGCGAATGCAAAGGTGATGGTGGAAGACGCCGACTTCGAAAGGGCTCAGGAGCTGATGATCGAGTGGGAGGCCACCGACCCCGACATCTCCGCCGCTCTGATTCGTTGTCCTCAATGCGGCTCTTCAAATATCGAATATCCACAGATGACGCGAAAATTCATGACTCCGGCGCTTGTGGGCGTGCTTTGCGCCATGAAAATTATTCCCAAGGAATTTTACTGCCAGGACTGCCACTTTACCTGGAGCAACCAGGAAGAGCCTACGATCGGACGGCTTTGGCATCGGTTCTTCCCCGGAACCGAATCGAGCACTGAAGCCTCGTAGGCGACCGAGATTGTTCTCCGGGCGCTCCATTCCTGCCGCACGATTCTTCTTGTAATGGATCTTCATTTATCTGGAGCCATGGGAGTCTCTCGTGCTCTTTCCTGTCGGCTCGCTCAGGACCACTCTCGAGTTTCGCTCGCAGTCACACTCGCAGTTTGCCAAGCATGAGGTGGCTTTTTGTCTTACTGCTGGCATTGGCCATCTTCGGCGGCGCCGCCTGGTTCGGTTACAACACCTTTGTCAAAGAAGACATCGCGGTGAAAAAGGAGCAACGAGGAGAAGTTACTCCGCCACCTCCGGTCGACATCAGCCTGCCGGAATTTCAGGCGGCGGTGCAACTTCGCCAGGAGGGAAAATTGACCGAAACTCGCGAGGCGCTCGTCGCGTTTATCCAAAAATATCCTTCTGGAAAACATCTGGAGGAAGCGCGGGATCTGCTCGGGGAAGTCAACGTCGATATTTTGCTATCGCGCCATCCATCTCCGGAAAAGACCGAGTACGTTGTGAAACCCGGAGACGTGCTGGTGAAGATTTCGCGGAAGCTGAAGACGACGCCCGAGCTGATCATGCGCATGAACAACATGAGCGGCACGATGTTGCACATTGGCGAGCGACTGCTCATTTCTCACCCGGATTTCGCGATCGTGATTCAAAGGAAGGCCAACCTGGTTGTGCTTCTCAATCACGGTGTGTTTTTCAAGCAATATCACGTACGTGAAGCAAAGTTGCCGCCGAAACAGCCCGCCAAAATCACCGCAAAAGTCGCCGAAACAATGGCTTGGAAGGGCGGAAAACGCGTCGGCCTGGGCAGCAAGGAGTATCTTGCCAGCACTAAATGGATCCGGATTGCTGGCGCCGCGGGTTACACTCTGTATTCGGTGCCGGATGCTGCGCATCCCAATCTCGACCAACCGCCACCGCCCGTGGGCCTCGGCCTGGCGGCCACTGATGTCGAGGAGTTCAGCAGTCTTGTAAACAACCGCACCCCTGTCACAATTATCGACTGAATTCCGGACTGCCGAACCCCGTTCCGTCGCAGCGGGTAAGTTCGGCGCCCAAACTTGACGCTTCATCGGTTCAACGCTTTAACGCTTTAGCACTCATGGAATGGCAACCGCTAGATTTTGAAAGACCGATCTTCGACCTGGAACGGCGGTTGGAGGATTTGAAGAATCACTCCGACAAGCACGACGTCGATCTCGATCCGGCGATAAAAGAACTGGAGACAAAGCTTCGAGAAACGCGCCGCCGAATTTATGGCAATCTTACGGCCTGGCAACGCGTCCAAATCGCGCGACATGCGCAAAGGCCGTTCGCTCTCGATTACGTAGAACGGTGTTTTACGAATTGGCTCGAACTGCATGGCGACCGGCGATTTGCCGATGACAAAGCAATGCCGTGTGGTCTGGCGGTGCTCGGTGGCCAGCGTTGCGTCGTCATCACGCACCAGAAAGGACGCAACACCAAACAAAATGTGATGCGGAATTTTGGCTGCGCGCATCCTGAAGGCTATCGCAAGGCGTTGCGGTTAATGCGGCTGGGCGAAAAATTTGGCATGCCGGTGATTTCATTAATCGATACGCCGGGCGCTTTTCCAGGGATCGGCTCGGAGGAACGTCATATTTCAGAAGCAATTGCGGTCAATCTTCGTGAAATGATGAGGCTGCGCGTCCCGATTGTTGCTGCAGTTATCGGCGAGGGCGGATCGGGTGGCGCGCTGGGAATTGGCGTTGCAGATCGTGTGTTGATTCTCGAGAACGCGTATTACTCAGTGATCAGTCCAGAGGCATGTTCGGCCATTTTGTGGAGAGATCGCCGACATGCGGCCGAAGCAGCCGAGGCGCTCAAGCTGACCGCGCAGGATTTGGTGAAACTCGAAGTCGTTGACGAAGTCGTGCCCGAGCCGGAAGGCGGTGCGCATCGCGACTATGATTCGGTCGCTGCGAATGTTGGCACAGCGCTGCGCCGCGCTCTCCAGCAAGTTTCGCAGGTTCCAATTGGCGAACTATTGGAAAAGCGGTATCAAAAATTTCGACGACTTGGTGTGTTCTCCGGAGGCAAAAGCGTTGGTGCCGCCACTGGTTCTTAACGTGATGTTTCGCACGTGGGGCAAATCAGCGGTTGTTTGCTGGCTCAACGCAGTCGCTGCAGCCACATTGGCGCACGCCAATGCCAGCGCGTCGGATTTCCGTTTCGATCGCGACGCGTTCGCGTTCGCAAATCAAACCGTTTTCGAATATCACGAAGGACATGCTTCGTTACGGAAACCGTCGGCGGTAAAACGAGACGCATATAATCGCCACTGTTTCGTGTTATGCCGTACAGCCATGCAGTTTAAGAAGTTCGCGCGCTTCGATCCCGCTAGCGCTCCCTTGGACGATACATCATTGGCCGCCCGCATTCGCGTTGTGACACACCGAGCGGCCTGGGCGGAGCCGTTGCCAGAAGATCAGCGAATTGTGTTTCCGGGATACAAGGATCTACGGGAAATGAGCAAGGCACGTCGCGAACTTGTGCAACTAAACATCGGCCACGGCTGGCCAAGCTACTTCCGAATCAGCAATGCTCGCATGATGTTTCTGCAGGGCGCCAGGTATCAGGAGCAGACTCACGCTCGTTTGAATGCAGCTTTGGCGCGTGGGCAATTGTTTGTTGGCTTTCTTACTACTTACCCTCGTCTCAGCATCAATCACTCGGTTTTAGTTTATGAGCGAAAGTCGTTTTCGCCAAATCCTGGAGTTGAGACCTATTTCGTCTACGACCCTAATCATCCAGAATCGCCGCGCGAGCTCAGTTGGTCCCCACACACTCGCGCTTTTTCATATCAAAAAGATTGGGATTTTATCGGAGGCTTTGTTCGCGTTTATCAAGTTTACAGTAAATGGCTGCAGTGAAAGCAATTCACTTGGAGAAAACCATTGATGCCAAATAATCCGTCACCGCCCAAACCAGCTCCGCCGACACCCACGCCGCCGCCCGAACCGTTGCCGCCTAATCCTCCGCCGGTTCCGCCGGTGGGAAGGTGATAATTTTATCTTGCTGGAAACAAAAATCGTAGCGCCGGTTCGACGCGCGCTGCCCAGGCCGCTTCGCTGTGATCGGCGCCTTTGACTTCAAGATAGCTAAGATCAAGACCGAGCTGCCAACCTTTGTCGATCAAGCAATTCCGCAGCTCGCGCGCCAGTTCCCAGCCCGGCTCGGATGTGCCGGTGTCCAGCCAAATTTTTAGCGGCGGCTTTTCACCCAGTATGCCCACCAGCCGAAAAATCGCGTAATCATCCCACCAAATCGACGGCGACATCACAATTAAACGTGTGAATACCTCCGAATAGAAAATCCCAATCGCCAGTGTGGCCAAACCGCCCAGCGATGAGCCACCGAGCCCGGTAAATTCTGCATCCCGCTTCGTTCGATATTTTTTATCAATGAACGGCTTCAATTCTTCGATCAAAAATCGTCCGTAGATGCCGGCCAGGCCGCGGCTGCGCTTTCGCGGGTGGTCTTTCGGTTCGATCAAACCCGGCGTCGGGGCATATTCATGGATTCGTTCTTCGCCGATGTTTGCCACCGCCACGATGATGAGCGGCTCGATCAGTTTTCGATGGATCAATCGCTGTGCGGTTTCATCGACTCCCCACTCGATTCCGGCAAACGAAGTGGCGGCGTCGAAAACGTTCTGCCCGTCGTGAAGATACAATACCGGGTAACGTCTCGACGAGAAACGCCGATAACCTGGCGGCAAATAGACCAGCACATCGCGCCGGTTTCCCAAGACTTTGGAATGAAAAGCGCGGTGCCGCTTAATGTTTCCGGTCAGCGTATGCTTGGGCATGCAAACCGAGACGCATCGTTGAACATGCTGAGTTTGTCCAACGTTGGTGATAGCGTGAGCGAACGAAGAAATCCCTCACCTCAATCCTCTCCCTTTTCGAAAGGGAGAGGCGATCACGCAAACAGCGCTGTGGGTACCTGCAACATGAGAAGCTCAGGCCTTCCGCCTCTCCCCGTTTGCGGGGAGAGGACTGAGGTGAGGGGCAAAATGCTGAGGATCTAACAAGAGATTTCTCGACTTCGCCTCCGGCTTTGCTCGAAATGACACCGACAATATAAACGAACGTTACATCAAATGGTACACACCGTGGCTGAGCCGTGAATTTGAAATGCTCGTTTTCGGAAACGGCGGCGGGCTGCCGCTGATTCTTTTCCCGACGTCGGGCGCCCGTTATTACGAAAATAAGGATTTTGGACTCGTCGGCGCCTTGGCGTGGTTCATCGACAATGGCAAAGTCACAGTTTACTGCCCGGACGCGATCGATCTGCAAAGCTTTTACAACAAATCGATTCACCCGGCCGATAGAATGCGCACCCATAACGCATTCGAAAAGGTGATCGTTCGCGACGTGTTCGACCTCGCGCGCCGCGAATGTTCTGCTCATCGGGTAGCAGTCTGCGGCGCGAGCCTCGGCGCTTACCACGCGGCCAATATTGCCTTTCGTCACCCGGACGCCATCAGCCATCTTATCAGCTTGAGCGGCTCGTTCGGTATCAGCTCATTTTTTGATGGGTATCATGACGACAACATTTACTTCAACAGTCCGTATCAATACCTGCAAAACATGCCCGACCCTTGGAAATACAACCACATGAGCATCATCATCGGCACCGGCGAATGGGACAATACCCGGCACGAATCCTATCGTTTGTCTGAAGTTTTGAATTCCAAAGGGGGTTAAGCATTGGCTGGATGACGGAAAATGGCGCGGGCATGACTGGAACTATTGGCAAGACATGCTGCCGTATTATTTGTCAATCCTGGTTTGAATCTCGACGTTTCACGCAAGCCGCTATGCCCGCGGTGACGCACTAGATTTTAGGAATTTCCGCGATCCGGTCGAACCGCTAGCGCTCGCTATGCTGCCTGCCCGGTTTCTTTCTCTGCGCGTTCTTTCAGCGCTGCCTTGCGCGAAAGTTTCACCCGGCCTTTGTCGTCGATGCCGATGCACTTGACCCAAATGATGTCGCCCACTTTGGCGACGTCCTCGGTCCGGTTCACGCGAAAATCTGCAAGCTCGGAAATGTGCACGAGTCCATCCCTGCCCGGGAAAACTTCGACAAACGCGCCAAATTCCTTCGTTGAGACCACGCGTCCCTGGTAGGTCTGGCCGATCTCAATTTCGCGCGTCATGCCACTGATAATTTCCTTCGCACGCGCCATGCTTTCTCCGCTGGTCGCGTAGATGTGCACCGATCCGTCATCCTCGATGTTAATCTCTGCACCGGTCTCCGCGACGATGCCTTTGATTGTCTTCCCGCCGGGGCCTATCAGTGCCCCGATCTTCTCCGGATTAATTTTGAGCGTCTCAATCCGCGGAGCGTATTTCGATAGTTCAGGCCGCGGCTCATCCAGTGTGCTCCGCATGATCTCGAGAATCTTCGTGCGTGCTTCCTTTGCACGCTGAATCGCTTCCGACATGATCTTGTGACTAATGCCGGGAAGTTTCAGGTCGAGTTGAAAGCCGGTGACGCCTGCGTCTGTTCCGCAAAGCTTGAAGTCCATATCGCCAAAGTGATCTTCGGAGCCGATAATGTCGGTGAGCAATTCGTAGCGTTTTATTTCGCGATCGTCGTCGCGCTCAGTCACGAGTCCGATCGAGATTCCCGCAACCGGCTTCTTCAATGGCACGCCGGCATCCATGAGCGCAAGTGTGCCCGCGCAGACGCTCGCCATGGAGGTCGATCCATTTGATTCCATGATCTCGCTCGAAATGCGGATGGCATAACGGAAATTGCTTTCATCTGGCACAACTGGTTCCAGCGAACGCTCTGCCAACGCGCCGTGACCAATCTCACGTCGCCCAGGTCCGCCCGTCCGTCCCGTTTCGCCTACGCTAAACGGGGGAAAGTTGTAGTGCAGGATGAACCGCTTCGATTGTTCGCCGCCGCCGTAAGCATCAAGCATTTGCGCCTCCTCGATTGGCGCGAGCGTGGCGAGCGCGACCGCCTGCGTTTCTCCGCGCTGGAAAATGGCCGAACCATGCGCGCGCGGCAGGGCGCTTACTTCGCAACTGATCGGCCGTAAATCCTGGTAACCGCGGCCATCGACGCGTTTTTGTTTTTCGAGAATGCTGATGCGAAACGCCTTTTTTTGGACGTAATCGAATGCCTGCGAGATCGCGAAGGGATCGGACTCGGGATATTTTTCAAGGATCGCCATCTTCACTTCCTCACGCAATGCATCGACTGCCTTCGCTCGCGCCACTTTGCCTTCGGTATAAAGCGCGCCGACGATCTTGTCGCTGGCAACGCCGTAAGCGATATCGAGTAACTCCTGGTTCACCTGAACCAACTGCGGCTCGCGCTTGGGCTTGCCCGCCATCGCAGCCAATTCTTTTTGAACTCGAATCATCTCGCGCGCATGTCCATGCGCGAACTCGAGCGCTTTTACAAACTCGGTTTCCGGCAGTTCCCTGGCCGAGCCTTCGATCATGACGACGTCGTTTTCGGTGCCGACATACACAAGATCGAGATCGCTCTCGGCGCGTTGCGTGTGTGTCGGGTTCGCAACGAACTCGCCTTTTACACGGCCAACGCGCACGGCGCCGATCGGGCCGGCAAATGGAATGTCCGAAACGCAAAGCGCAGCCGAAGCGCCATTGAGCGCCAGAATGTCGGGATCATTTTCACCATCGGCGCTGAGCAAGATCGAAATGATCTGCGTGTCGTAAAAATAACCTTGTGGAAAGAGCGGCCGGAGCGGTCGATCGATCACGCGAGAAGTCAGCGTTTCCTTTTCTGTCGGACGGCCTTCGCGTTTGAAATAGCCGCCGGGAAATTTCCCCACGGCTGCCGCTTTCTCGCGATAATCGACCGTGAGCGGAAAATAATCCTGGCCTTCTTTGATGGCAGTGGCAGAGACGGCACTGGCGAGCACCATGGTGTCGCCGCAGGTAACGACAACCGCCCCGTCGGCGAGTCTGGCGATCTTGCCGGTTTCGATGGAGATTTGAGTGGCCCCAATTTGGGCCGTGACCTTTTGTTGCATTTTACTTTTCCTGGATGTGCATTTCCAGGCCGGTCACCCTGACTGTAGGTTTTAAATCCGCACGAGGTCGCCCGCTACAGCGAGCGCCTCGATCCGAAACTAAAACCTAAAATCCAAGGTGATTACTACGGCCTGGGCTGCTGATTTCTATTCTTAATTTACTTCTAGCTTCGAGCAGTTCAAACAGTTGGGACGAAACTTGCCGAATGATCGGCGCGGTTATTTGCGCAGGTTCAGCTTGTCGATCAGCTTTTTATAGCGATCGGCTTTCGTTTTGCTCAAATAATCGAGCAGACTCCGGCGTTGCGCGACCATTTTAAGCAAGCCGCGGCGCGAAGAGTGATCTTTCCGGTTGGTTTTAAGGTGCTCAGTCAAATGCTCGATCCTGCGGGTCAGAAGTGCGACCTGCACATCCGCGCTGCCGGTATCTTTCTCGTGTAATTGGAACTCCCCAAGACTCACCGTTTCGTTGCTCTCTGCCATAACGAAGTGCCTACTTTAGGCGAAGAAGCCGTTTTAGCAACCGTCCATCATGGCCAGCCCTGTGGCGCGCGTTTCCAGCCTATGCCGCTTGTTTCTCGCGTTTGCCATCGTACCACAGGCGCAGTTTCGCGCGCGAACGCACTGCCCGCGGCCCGCCGACGATCACGCCAAAGAAATTGCGCAGAAATTGTTTTGCCGGGTACATGCGCAATTTGCGGCCGGAGGTAACAATCAGTTCTCGAAGCACTTTAAACCGTCCCAGGTTCCTTAGCGCCAGACTGAAGTAAACCTCTTCACCGGCAAAGTATTGTTCATCGAAACCACCAATCGCCTCAAAGTTGCGCCGCGTGGTGAAAAGAAAAGCGCCGGCCCCGAGATTCAGCCCAAAATAAAGTGTGCCAAACGCATGCAACAACAGCCGTCCCCAAATTGGAATAGACCCATCCATCGCCACGCGCGCGCTGCCCCCAGCGTAACCAGCTTCCAGGGCGGCAATCCCCTGGGTGATGTGTGTTCGAGTGATTCGCGTGTCCGCGTCAATGAAGAACAGAGGATCGCCTTGCGCCGCGCGCGCGCCGGCGTTTCGGGCGGCCGCAATTTGACGTCGATCGATTTGTATGACTTTCGCACCGGCACGCCCCGCGATCTCTGGCGTCGCGTCGGTCGATGCATCATCCACGACGATTATTTCGTAGGGCTGGCCGGACTCAGAAGCCGCAGCGCGAATCGCGTTGAGTGTAGCAGGAAGCTCCAGCTCCTCGTTGTACGCTGGAATAATAAACGAAATCACTGTCTCCAAACCGGCCACCTTCGTTGCGATTTGGATGTACGCAAGGCCGTCGCTTATGCCGCTCTATCTGGTTTTCGCGTACAGGAGCGAATCGAGAAGTTCTCCGTCTTTCACAACGTTGTTCTTGAGGCGCCCTTCCAAAGCGAAACCGGTTTTATCCAGCACACGCGCTGATGCAGGATTGTTTGCAAACACCTCCGCATAAATTCGGCGGAGCGGAAAATTTTCGAAGCAGAAATCGGTGAACGCCGCGACCGCTTCAGTCATTATTCCGCATCCCCAGAAGTCCTGCCGCACCGTCGACCTGAATGCAAAACTTTGTTTTCGGTCGATCGCTCACCACGTGCTGCAAAAATTTTCGCGCGTCATCGGTTGTGTATGGATTGGGAAAGAGATCGCGCAGCACGAGCCAGACTTTGCGATTGTTCGCGTGCCTGGCGAGCGACTCCGCGTCTTCCAGTCGCCATGGGCGAATTGTGCATCGCTCCAAGACGAGCTGCATCGAACTATTTCGTGTCGAATTTGATGCCGGCCTTCTGCACTTCGGCGTATGGGAAAAGCCAGACGAGCGATTCGTCGTGAAGATCGACAACCTGAATGCGGTTGCCCCAAGGGTCGTGAAAATCGCAGCGGAATGGCGGCTCGAGTTTCAGCTTATATTTTTCTCTCAGTTTCCTGCGAACTTCTTCGAGCTGCGCTTCATCGCGAACCATGATGCCGAAGTGCCGCACGTTCGCCCGTTGCACCTTTTCCACTTCGAAAATCGCGAGAAACTGATGCTCGCCCAATTTGAAAAAGGCGTCGCCTTCGCCGCCACTCATCTGTTCGAGATTGAAAACGTCTTTGTAAAATGCCACCGCTTTCTTGACGTCATCTACTTCGATCGCGACATGATTGCATCCATAGACTTGCACGCTCATATCCCAGCTTAATCCAAAATGAAATCGTGCGCGATTTTGTGACTTATGTACAAGCCAATGCCGGCAGAGAACGGAAACTACTGCACCGAATCAGGCTTAATCGTTTTCTTCGGCGCGCTCGCATTGCTCGTCCATCTGCTAACAAACGGACACTACGGTTATTTCCGCGATGAGCTCTATTACATCGCGTGCGCGCGCCACTTGGCGTTTGGGTACGTCGATCAGCCACCGTTATCGATCTTGCTTCTGCGATTGAGCCAATCTCTGCTCGGAGACTCGTTGTTTGCGATCCGCTTGCTACCGGCGCTGGCGGGCGCAGCGACCGTCGCCCTAACAGGCGTAATAGCGCGCGAACTGGGCGGACGCGGCTGGGCAATCTCGCTCGCCTGCGCAGCATCACTTTGCGCGCTGTTCAATCTTGCAGTTGGCAATTTTTTTTCCATGAACGCGTTTGAGCCGCTGTTTTGGATGGCATGCATTTATCTCTTGGTTCGCATCATTAACGGTGGTTCACCGACGCTTTGGCTTTGGATAGGCGCGCTGGTGGGACTCAGCCTTGAAAACAAACATTCCACGACGTTTTTCGCTGCTGGCATGGTAGTCGCGCTACTTCTCACACCTGAACGCCGTCATTTTGCCGAAAAATGGATCTGGCTTGGAGGCGTTATCGCGCTTGCTATCGCCCTCCCGAACTTTCTATGGCAGGCGTGGCATCACTGGCCCACTTACCAGCTGTTGAACAACATCGCGCACAGCAACAAAAACTTAGCGGTTAGTCCGGCACAATTCATCACGCAGCAAATTGTCTTTATGAATCCGGCGACGCTTCCGCTGTGGATTGCCGGTCTAGTCTGGTCGTTTGGTTCGCGCGATGGCCAGCCGTATCGCGCGCTCGCAATCATATATCTGGTCATGCTCATTGAGTTCATTGTCTTGCATGGCAAAAGTTATTACCTAGCCCCAGCGTACCCGATGCTCTTTGCGGCTGGTGGCGTAGCTGTGGAGCGTGTTTTCGCCGCCCGGTTAAAATGGCTGAGACCGGGATTGCTCATCGTGATTCTCCTAACGGGCACGCTATTTACGCCGTTGGCCGTGCCGATCCTGCCACCCGGCAAACTTGTCGCATACATGCAAGCCATTGGGCTGGAACTGCCGCGCACCGAAACGTCCCACACCGCCGCGCTTCCGCAGGTTTTCGCCGACCAGTTTGGCTGGGAACAAATGGCCGGATCGGTCGCGCACGTCTATCATCACTTGCGACCCGAGGATGAGAAACGCGCCGCCATATTCTGCCAAAACTATGGCGAGGCGGGAGCGATCGATTTTTTTGGGCCTAAGCTTGGACTGCCACCGGCGATTTCCGGGCATCAGAATTACTTTCTGTGGGGACCACGCGATTGGACCGGCGAAGTAGCCTTGGTGCTTGACACAAATGACGATGATGAGCGCGAGCTATTCGCCTCGGTCCAGGATTTGGGACAAATCGTGAGCAGCGCCTGGGCGATGCCGTTCGAGCGGCGAATGCATATTTTTCTCTGTCGCGATTTGAAGGTCAGCGTTCCGGAACTCTGGCCACGCTTAAAGAACTGGCTCTAAACCCCCGATGCGTTTCGGTCAGTCGCGAACGGTTCTCATCCCGAGCCGAACGATCCGATCGATCAATTCCGGATATGGCAGGCCAGCTTTGGCCGCTGAGAGCGCGAAGTCCTCGTCGTCTGCCAGGATCGGATTTGGGTTCGCCTCGATAAAATAAAGTTTATTCTCGGATGTGAGTCGAAGATCGATGCGGGCGTAGCCGTCGATAGTTAGCAAACGATAGATCTCTTTGCAGCTCTCTTCGATGTTGGCGACGAGCTCCGGAGCGAGATCTTCGGCGAACTGATTCTGCAAGCCCCAGCGTTTGCGATATTCTTCGTCCCATTTTGCATTGTAGGTGGCGATCTTCGGCTCGTTCGGCGGCACTTCGCGAAAAACCAGTTCGCGGATCGGAAAAACGGTCAACCGCACATTGCCCATGAGGCCCACGTAAAGCTCGCGGCCTTCGATGTATTCCTCGGCAATGGCGTCGCTGTTGTATTTCTCGTGAATAAAAGCCACCCGTTCCCGAAATTGCTCCTCATTTTGGATGAATGACGCCTGCGAAATCCCGTAGGAGGCTTCTTCTTTCACCGGCTTCACCAAAATTGGGAACTTCAACTGCTTCGGTCGCGCGGCGCGCTGACCGCGCGGGATTACCACGAAATTCGGCACGTGGATGCGATGATAATGGAGAATCTTTTTAGAGATGCCCTTATGCTTGCAAAGCGTCAGGCCGGTCGAGCCGCAGCCAGTAAAAGGCAGGCTCTGCATCTCGAAGAATGAGACGATGTTTTGATCGAATTCGGGCTTGTTCTTGAATTGCTCGACGAGGTTGAAAAGAACGTCGGGCGCGAAGGTCTCCAATTTTTGCCTCACCAGATCGACATCATCGTAAATAGCGAGATGCTCCGCCATATGACCGAGCTGGCCGAGCGCGGTCATGACATCGGCCTCGGTCTTCCACTCTTTTGTTTTCAGTTCGTCGCTGAAGTCCTGATCGAGTTTGGTAGGGCTTGTGCCGTCAAAGAGCACCAGGACTTTGAGTTTCTTTTTCACGTTACTCCGTCGTCTTTGTCATTCCGAGCGAAGTCGAGGAATCTCTAATAGTTTTCCCAAGGCAGCAGAAAGAGATGTCGCGACATCGCTCGATATGACAGCACGGCTGATCATTTGGTGCGCTTGAATTTGCCGGTGAAAAGGTAATTCATCACCAACGTGGTAATGAAAGCCGTGACGCGAAAATCCTGCTGCGGATCGTCGTTCAGGACGTGGAGTCCTAGTTGATCGCAGCGCTCGGTAAGCCGCGCGAGAAGCTTGTTCACCCGGAACTTTTTCTCGTTCGTCGCCTGGCAAACGGCATTCAGTAATCGCCGTCTTCGCCGTCGCAGATATGCGCTTGCTGTGATGCCAGTCGGCGCGGCAAAGAGCTGTCGCAGATCGGCGTCGTAGAAATCGGGGTACGTATCCGCGTAGAGCTTGCGTTTGCGCGCGTAATAGGTCTTGAGCTTGACGTTGAGACAGTTGTAATCGGCGACCCGATACTCCGGCGCATGCACCGGTGGCGTTCCCGCCAGCGAGCGCATGAGCTCATCGACGTATTCCAGTTTTCTTAACGCCGGCCAGCCGGCATATTCTTTGCGCCAGTCCAACCCCGGCGTCAGCCAAGCCGCGAATGTCTCCGCGAAATCTTCGTCCGGATGACTCTGCGCGTACCAGTCCTCAAGATGCATCACGTAACTGCGGCTGAACGGACGGGGACGGTACGTAGCCGGGGTTTCTTCGCGCGAGGTGGGGCCGAAACACTGCTGCCATTTTTTCTTTCGCTGGAGCTGATAAGCGTAGCTGTAAGCGTGCCCCGCTTCGTGCCGCATCAGTTTCATGAACCAGTCCGGCGTTTCGCCTTCGACCTCGAGCATCATCGTCCGCTCCAGCGCGCGCAGTCGCTCGTGTACGAGAAAGAACGGAATAAAGATCGCGGGGATGCCGATAGGCACAAACCATTCATCGCCAACGTGGCACGGCGGGTGAAATACCAGGCCTTTTGCCGATAATTCATCGTAGAGTTGTCGAATGAGTGGCTCCAGCGCCGTGCCCTCAAGCTTCAGACCGAGG